>JAEAMF010000551.1_pt1 | contig 44007 bp, 29 predicted proteins | sample 8958721 | NCBI WGS metagenome assembly JAEAMF01 (sample SAMN16933255, study PRJNA681124) | bioreactor sludge metagenome | isolation source: anaerobic bioreactor treating anionic surfactant - SDBS | place: India: Bengaluru | collected 2019-02-28 | reverse complement strand
CGAAGCTCGAACGCGATGCGGTCGTAGATGCCGGCGCCCTGGCGGGTTGCCGCGCCGTCCGGGCTGAGCGCCGGGAAGCGATTGGGGACAACGCGGACGGCCCAGCCTTGCGGGCCGGGCCGTCGCGCGATTTCGGGCGGAGTCAGCTGTTCATTGCCCGGGCAGAAGGGGCAGACCCGGCCGGCCGGCGGCGCGCCCGGCCGGGAGGCAAAGTCCTGGGGCCGCTTGGCGCGTTCGGCCGCGATGATGACCCAGCGGCCGATGACCGGGTCTTTGCGCAGCTCGGGCAAATGGCCGGCTCCTAATTCTCCGGTTCAGGCGCCGGGGCCGGCGTCTCGCCGGTACCGGTTTCGACCGGCGGCTCGGTCTCGAAAACGAAGTCGGATTCCTTCATCAGGACCTCGATCCGGGCGCCGGCGCGCAAGTCGGTCTTGAGCTGGTCCTGGATCTGTTTGGTCTCGGTGCGCCGGGCTTGGTCCTCGAGCTTGGCCCGGACCTCGTCGAACGGCTGGGTGCGGGCGGCCTTCTTCTCCTCGACCTTGATGAACGACCAGGTCGAGTCGTTGAGCTTGAACAGCTCGGAGACCGCGCCCTCGGACAGGGCGAAGCCGACCGATGCCTGCTTGGCGTAGACACCCTTCTCATCCTTGGACAGCCAGTTGAGGTCGCCGCCGGACCAACGGGTCGGCGCAGACGAGAAGCGCCGGGCGATATCGGCGAAGGCCGATGTCTGAGCAGTGTCCTTCTTGGTCAGCTTGATGAGCAGCGCGCCGTGCGCCAGGTCGGCCTGCGTCACTTCGTCGACGCCGAGTTTGGCCAGCGCCTGGTGGACGGCGCGGCTGAGCGGGGCCTTGAGGCTGACGTAGGTGCCGAGGCGCTTCGGGTCGATAAGAGCGTTGCCCAGGCTGTCAGTCTGGGGCTCCTGGCCCGTGAGCGAGTTGTACTCGTCGGCTGTACGGACAACGGTGAGTTCAGGTGCGTAGAGCGTGTCCTGGAAAGACACGTCCGCGAAGCCGAGGGCAAAACGCACCGAGTCGCGCATCGGGCCGACCGCCCGGCAGCGCGCGCCCAGGTTGGCGACGTTGCGGTTGGCGACCGGGATGGTCGGACCGCCGAAGAAGAACGGTGACTCGACCAGCGCGTAGGCGGCAGCGAGCGAGTCGCTGTTGGCGGTCGCGGCCAGGGTCGCGCGGTCGGCGGCCGCGCCGGCGGCCGGAACGAGCAGTGCCCGGCCGGCCAGCAACGCGGGCAGCTTGCCGGACTTGGCCCACGAGCGCAGCTGGGCCGCGCGGGCCCGGGTCGCGGCGGTGATTTCCCGCAGGTGGACCTGGGCGGGCTGGCGGTAGTCCTTGATGTTAGCCTGGTAGTCGGCCTTGAGCTTGAGCGTGTCGACCGTCACCTGGTCCGCGCCCGTGCCGAGGTAACGCTCGACCATCATCCGGTTGCGCTGTTCGAGCACGCGGTCGACGACCTTGTTCCACAGCCAGGTCTTTCCGACCTCGCAGTCCTTGAGGATGAGCTGCTCGAGCACCATCTGGTCGAGGATGCGGCGCCGGCCTTCCGGGGTTTCGAACTGGCCCCGGAAGAACGGCGGAATCTGCTCGAGCCGCGCGTCGAGCTGGTCGTGGGTGATTGCGACGCCGTCAACGGAGCCGAGCGTGTCCTTGTCCGACTCGAGCGCGGTGGTGTCGAGCTCGACCCGGGCCTTGGCCTTGAGCGCGGCGACGGCCTGGTCGTAGTACTTGTCCGAGTTTTCCTGGCGCAGCTGGGCCTGGATCTGGCTCTTGACTTCTTCGTAGGTCCGGACCGACTTGGGCGTCTTCTCGGTCACCTTGAGCAGCAGCCAGCCGGTCTCGGTCTTGATGGGCTGGGAAATCGCGCCGATGCGGGCGCCGAAGGCGGCTTTCTCGACCGCCTTGGGCTGGACTCCGCGGGCGAACAGGCCCATGTCGCCGCCCCGGTCCTTGCTGGGCGCAGTCGAATGCCGGCGGCAGACGGTGTCCCACGACAGGGTGGTGTCGGCGAGCAGGGCGGCGCGCAGCGAGTCGGCGGTCGCCTTGTCGGCGACGACGATCTCGTAACCGCGCACCTTCTCGGGCGTGGTGTAGCGGGCGGCGACGTCCTTCTTGTACTGCGCCTTGAGCGTCTTTTCGGTCGGCTCGGCCCGCTCGGTGACCGTTCGGGCGTACCACTCCTCGAAGACGTAGCGGTTGCGCATCTGGTTGAACTGCTCGACGAAGTCCGGCGTCCGGTCGGTGCCGGCGGCACGGGCGGCGGCGTAGAGCAGCCGGTTGTCAATCATCGTGTCGAGCAACTGCACTTTCTTGTCGTAGGCTTCGTAGGCGGCCGGGTAGCGGCTGATGCGTTCGTCGATTTCGATGCGGGTAATCGGGAAGCCGTCGACGTAGGCGACGCGGTCCTGGTAGTTCTTCCGGAAGCAGCGCTCGATGGCGTCGAGCGCGTCGTTGCCGTAGGTCGACTTCATGTAGCGGGTCGCAACCTGCTCGTAGTTGCGCGCTGCGTCGAGGAACTTCTCGGACAGCTCCTGGGCGAGGGCCAGGCGGTACATCACGTCCGGCACGCGCCGTTCCTTCGGAAACTCGGCGAGCAGCACGGTGCAGACCGACTCGGCCGCCTGGTAGTCGTGCTTCTTGTCGAGCAGGTAGTCGGCCAGCTCGAGCTTGGCCGCGAACCGGTCGGCCGGGCTCTTGGCCTGGCCGTCGAGCCGAGTGATGATGGCCTCGGCGCCGGCCAGGTCGCCGGTCACGTAGCAGCGGTAGACCGAGTCCAGCGCCGGTCCGACCGGCTGGGCGGCGACGACGCCGAACAGGGCGAGCAGCAGGGCTTTTCTCATGTATTCCTCCTGTAGTTCTTCCGGGTTGCCGGCGCCGGTCAGCGGACCAGTTGGAGCGCCACCATCATCACCGTTCCCGAGAATATCGGGACGACGACGTTGTCGTTGACTTCAATCGGCAGCGCCTCCACGACCGACGCCGAAATCGCACCAAGGATACCCACCGACAAGGGCAGGTCAAGTTTGGGCAGGACTGAGCAGAGCCAGGCGACGCCGAGGCAGGCCACCAGGCCGGCGGCGGTGCCCTCCAGTGTCTTGCGGAATATGTGGACGCGGCCCACCGACAGGCCGACAATCGCCGCGACGGTGTCGCCGATCGCCAGGAAAGACACCGCGGCAATGAACACGCCCCGGCCCTGGGCCGAGCTCGTGCCGAGGATGCCCGAACCGAAGACCAGCATGCAGACCAGCGACGCCAGCATCAGGTAGCTGCCGCCGGTCAGCGACGTGAACTCGCGCCGACGCAGCAGCGAGCCGAACAGGATGATGAATATGTCCTTGAACGGGTTGAGGTGGAGCCGGAGAAAGTCGACCACCAGGAAGACAGTGGTGGCGATCGCCATCAGGATGAGGGCGAGGTTCTGGGACATGGGGTAGTAGAGGACCGGGATGATGAGCGCGAACAGGTGGACGAGCTTCCGGCCGAGCTCGGCTCCTAGAACTCGACACCCCCGGATACCTGCTGCGAGCTGCCCAGCTCGCGGCTGCCGGGCGCGTAGCCGGCCGAGTGGCCGTAGTCGACGTAGAACCGTTTCACCCGCACGCCCAGCCCGAAGGTCAGGTTGCCGCGGTGCAGGCCGAGCCGGCCGAACAACGCGTTGCGGAACGCGTACTCGACACCGAGGTTGTAGTACAGGTCCTGTTCCTCGATGTCGGCCTCAGTTTCCAGCGCCAGCAGCAGGCCGTCGCGTCCCAGGGTGAAGTTCCGGGCAACGCCGACGCAGGCCCGCGGCAGGACGACCTCGCGCGTGCCGGTGGTCCAGAACAGCGGCGACGTGCTGGCATTGCGGACGCGGATTCCGACGTCGATGCCCGCGCCCGGCGACAGCACGAGACCGAGGTCGAGCCCCATTCCGAAGCACGAGCCCGGGCCCAGCGCCTGGTAGATGACCTTGGCGTTGCCGCCGACCGCCACCGCCGGCGACAGCGCGGCACCGTAGTTCAGGTAGGTGACGAGCTGGTTGGCGCTGACGATCTCCTTGACGTAGGGTTGGTTGTTCTCGCCGGGCGGCTGGGAAGAGTCCGGCAGCGCGGTGATCTTGATGCCCGGTATACCGTTGTGCAGCACGGCGACCCCGAACGACTGCTGGCCGGAGCGGAGCGAGAAGCCCAGGTAATTGTGTCGCACCAAGCCGGAGAAATCCTCGGAGTGCAGGAACAGGAGCTGGGTCCGGCGGGCGTGCGCGGCCAGCGCCGGGTTGTAGTAGATGGCGGCCGGCCCCTGGGCCGATGCGACCGCGGCGCCGCCCATGCCGATGGTGCGGGCCGAGGTGCCCAGCTCTTCGAAGTCGCCGGCGTACGGGGTGGCGAATGCCAGCAGGCACAGGCAGGCGGACAGGGCAGCGGCCGTTGCTTTGCCGGGTGTCATCGGGCCTCCAGTCTCGGTATCAGGGGTCGGGCAGCCGGCGGACCGTGCCGGTCAGTTCCTTCTTGTGGATGAATTTCGGGCGGCTGTAGGTCGGCCGGATCGTCGCCTTGATGCGGTAGGAGCCGGGCGGAACCAGCCGGCCGCTGTTGTCGTTGCCGTCCCAGACGATGAGCGCCTCGCCCGGGCGCTGGAAGTGCGGGGGGGTCAGGGTGCGGACGAGCTTGCCGGTCGAATCGGCGATATCGACGCTCACGTCGGCCAGCTCCGTAACATACAGGGCGATCGTCGTGCCCGGGCGGCTGGAGTTGAAATGCTCAGGGTAGCAGCCGATGAGGTAGCCGTCCAGGCCGATCCAGTAGTACTGGCCGCCCTCGGCCTCGTTGACGAAGAGCTGCCCGAAGCGCGGCCAGATGACGATGCCGCGGGGGGAGTCGAAATCGCCGGGCCGGCCGTGCGATACGATGTACTTGAGGTTCGGGTCGAACAGGTGGATCTGCGAGTTGACCTGGTCGGTGACGTAGACGTTGCCGTGGCGGTCGAACGCGCAGTAGCTGAACCCGGCCTGGTCGAGCCCGAGCCGGCGCATGTCGACCTGGCGCAGCAACTGGCCGGCCAGGTCCAGCTCGTTGACCCGCGTCCGGTCATGGTCGACGGCGACCGCCAGCTCCTCCTCGAAGTCGTTGAACGCCGCGCCGGTGTCGATGACCGCGATGGCCGTCGGCCGGTCGAGCACGCCGGTCCAGCTTGCCTCGATCTGGCCGGCGGGGGAGTACACGACGATGCGGTCATTGCCGGTGTCGGCAACGTAGACCCGGCCGCGCGAGTCAAGACAGACGTCGGTCGGCGCAGCCAGGTTCGAGTCCAGCACCCCGACCCAGCTCAGTTCGGTGTTGGCGTAGCGCAGGCGGACCACGCGGTCGTTGCCGGTGTCGGCGACATAGACGTCGCCCTGCGGGTTGCAGCAGATGCCGTGCGGTTCCCGGAACTGGCCCGGGCCCGAGCCGACGGCGCCGTAGATCTTGGGTTGCACGAGCCTGACGTTATAGACGATCTGGCTGGTGCCGGAGTTGACGGCGAAAAGAGTCAGTATGTGGTCGTCTTTGCCGGTCTTGGGGTCGTCTTCCTCGGCCATCTTGGCGCCGCACATGCCCTGCGGGTTGTCGGCCTTGAAGCTGCGCCCCAGGTACAGCTGCAGGTAGAACCGGGTGACGCGGTTGAATCCCATCGTGTGGGAGAACGGCGGCACCAGGAGGGTAGTTGGTTGCTGGATTCCCAGTGTGACCAGCAGCAGCAGACTCACGCCTGTTTATGCTAGCTGTCAGTCCCGGGAAGTCAAGCAGTCAGCGCCCGGGTGGCTGCCGGGCCGCCAGCCGGCGTTCGAACTCGGGGTTCACCGGCCCGCCCAGCCGGCGGGCGACGGCCAGCGCGCTGTCAGCCGCGGCATAGCGGCCGAGGCTGTAGAGCGCGACAGCACGGTTGTGGAAGACCAACGGGTTGTCCGGGTCCGCAGCCCGGATTGTATCGTAGTGCGCCAGCGCCTCGGCGTAGCGGCCGAGCCGCTGCAGGACGGTGGCCAGTTCGAAGCGGTACCTGGGTTCGCCGGGCCGCAGGCGTAGGGCGGCCGCGAACTCCGCCGCCGCTGAGTCGAACTGGCCCAGCCGGGAGCTCACCATGCCCAGGTAGTAGCGTGTCATCGGGTTGGTGCTGTCAGCCTTCCGGGCCTGGCCGAGCAGCTCCGCGCTCCGGCCGATGTCGCCCCGGCCGTAGAGGATGATCCCGAGGTTGCGGCTTGCCTCGGCGTGCCCGGGTTGGACCGCGAGCGCCTGTTCGAACAGCCGGACCGCCTCCACGGTATCACCGGCGCTGAACCGGACCGCGGCCAGGTTGACCAGCGACTGGGCCTGGGTTGTGTTACCGGGCCGCCGAACCGGCCAGGCACTGAGCAGCGAGCAACCGACGACCAGCGCCAGTCCGCCCAGCGCAGGCCGCAGCCGGCGGGCGCGGAAGCGGTCGACGATCCACAGCGGCGCGGCCGCGGCGAAGGGCAGCAGCGCTGCCACGACGGGCAGGCGGTAGCGGTCGAGCACGAAGAAGAGAACCGTGGACAGTGCATAGAGTCCGAAGAAGCCACCCAGCGCCAGGTGGCCGGCGCCGCGGCGGCCGAACAGCAGCATGCCCGCGAGACCGAGGCCCAGCACCACGCCGAAGCCAAGCAGCGGCAGCCGGAGCACGGCCGACTGGCGCGAATAGAACTCGATATCGTAGTTGTCCGGCACTTCGAAGTTGTTCAGGAAGAGAATCACCTTGCGCAGCATCAGGCCGGCCCAGCGAGCGGGGGTGGCGGTGACTGACTGCCAGGTGGCACGGACGTAGTAGCGCGACACTCCGGCCGGTGTCAGAGCCCGGCCGGCTGCCGCTTCGGCGTGCTGGCGGAAGTCGGTTTCCTCGAAGAGCGGGTTGGGGCGCACCCAGGGCGGCGCTTCGTACTGGCCGGTGCGGTTGTGGCCGGCGTTACCGATGTAGAGGTTCTGGCCGGCCTGGGTAGTCGTCAGCGTGAGTTCACGGGCGAGTACCGAGTTGCGGATCGACACCGGGGCGATGACGAGCGCCAGACCGGCGGAAAAGAGCAGCAGCCCGAAGAAGCGGCGCCGGGCCGCGAAGGCAATCGCCGGTGGCAGTATGCAGAGCAGGAGGTTGGCGCGGGTAAGCGCTGCCAGGCCGAGCGCGATACCGGTCGCGACCGGCCACGCCCAGGCCTTGGACTTGAGTCCCCGGACAAGAGTCCACAGACTCACACCGACGAGGAAAACAGACAGCGCGGTCTTGTCAATGACCCCTTCGTGGAAGATGAACGGCCGGTAAAGCGCCGCGGCCAGGGCGGCGAGCAGGCCGGCGCGCCAGTCGAACAGGATTCGGGCGGTATCGAAGGCAAGCACCACGAAGATCAGGGCGAACAGCAGTTGGACGAGATATACCGCAAGGAACGACTGCCCGAACAGGGTGAAAATGGCGGCGAGCAGGTATGGGTAGAGCGGATCCTGGTAGAACGGTCGGGCCGGGGCGGTGCCGGCGATGATTGTCCGTGCCATGTCATGATAGGCCTGGCCGTCGATCATCGGCTGAGCGAAAAGCGGGGTCCGGCTCAACTCGACCAGGTGCAACGCACGCAGCCCGGCAGCGAGTGCGACGATTCCAACGAGGAACAGGAGAATCGTGGACTTGGTCGGCGGCTTCGCTGGTGCCGGCATCACCTGAGTGTATGCGCGCGGGAGGGAGAGTAAAGCCCGGCCGTCTCAGCCCGGGCTCTGCCGGCAAGCGATTGAGCCAGAGCGTGTTGACACTCGTGCGCGGTGGTTTATACTGAAGGTGTCACGGACGACGGTTACATCGTCCGGGCAGGATACGGGGTTTGGCGGTTCACCAACAGACAACCGGTCCTGCGGCAAACGCAGGGTGTGTGGGTTACCACCCTTAGGCAGTTGAATCGTGAGCAAACCAAGCAGGAGGTCGTTATGAAGTTTGACCTGCGGGTACTGAGCGGTGCGCTGGCGGTCGGCATCGGTCTGCTGGCAGTGGCGTCTGGTCAGGATACGGTCTGGACAGCAAGGTACGACCAAGGCAAGAACTACGACGACGAGGCGCAGTGCATGGCGCGGTCGCCGGACGGCGGCGTGGTTTTGGCTGGAACGAGCATGGATACGATCAGGATGAACATGGACCTCGTTACCGTGAAGTTCTCAAGGGACGGCGAGTTCGAGTGGAGCGCCCGGTACAACTACGGTACCGGTACGGTCGAGGACGCATTTGACGTTGCCGTTGACGACGACGGCAACGTGTTCGTGGCCGGACAGATCACCATCGGTACCAGCCATGACTTCCTGTTGCTAAAGTACGGTGCGAACGGCGACTACCAGTGGTACTTCCGGTTTCCTAGTGCGGGCCAAGATGAGGCTGCGACAGCGGTTGTGCCCGACCAACTGGGCGGATGTTACGGAGCCGGCTATTCCCAGCTGTACGGGGATGTCAATTGGCTGGTGTGCCACATGAGCGCAACTGGTGCTCTGACTTGGTGGCAGCGGAACGGCGGTGCGGGGAAGGACTACGTCGCGGATGCCGCGATGGACGGCGATGGTAACCTGTTCGTAACCGGTTCCGGCTACACGTCGGACGAGGACAGCTTTGACTACCGGACCGCCTTGTACGATACGGCCACGGGTGGCGAGGCCTGGGTCCGGCTCTATGACGGTTCCGGCGAGCTTGGGGAAGACCCGAAAAACGACCGCCCGGCGGCCATCGCCGTCGATGACGATGGCAACGTCTACGTAACCGGCTCTTCGGGCGAGATCGTCACCGGCATGGATGCGACGACAGTGAAGTACGCCCCGGACGGCCAGCAGCTCTGGGTGCATGCGCTGGATGTCTCGCCCGAGCCGCGGATGTACGATGTGGATGCGGCGCGGGCGATCGTACTCGCTTCGGATGGTGCCGTGTACTGCTGCGGACGCACCTACTATGTCCATATCGGTGAGGATTCCGAGAATGACGCGTTGGTCTATCGCATCAAACCCGACGGAACTACCGATTGGGTCAGGACATACTACTTCGAGAACGAAGACAACGAGGACTCGGCGGTTGCTGTGACCGTGGACCAGTTCGACAACGTCTATGTGAGTGCCAACGTCGACCGGACAGTCGAGACTGAGTCCGACTGGGCGACCCTCAAGTACTCGGCAGCCGGCGAGCTGCGCTGGGTCGAGTACTATGGCGAGCCGATATCTTGGGACGCAGCCGTCGGCGTGCTGGCGGACGAGAGTGGTGATATTTTCGTCGGCGGCACCGACGCACCGGGAGATGTCAGCTACGACTACTGTCTGGTACGATACACCGAGGAGGATGCCGGTGCCGGCACGGTGGTGCTGGCCGATACCGTCCGCGTCGGCGCGACAGTGACGCCCAAGGCATGGGTGCACAACTACGGGGGCATGTACCGGACGTTCCCGGTGAGAATGGAGATCGGCGCGGTATACACCGACATCCGTTACGTTGGCAACCTAGCTCCCTATGAATCCACACTGGTGAGCTTCGCCAGCTGGCCGGTGCGCGACGCCGGTGCCATTGCCATCCGGTGCTACACTCAGCTGACGGGGGACAAGGATCCCGTCAACGACACGAGTTACCGGTCAGTGGTAAGCGTGCCGGCCTGGGAGCAACTGGCGTCGATGTTGGTGCGTCCAGAGAAGGCGCGCGATGTCAAGGACGGCGGTGCCCTGGCGTTCGCGGCCGAAAGCCTGATGTATGCTTTCAAGGGTAACAACACGACCGAGTTCTACTCGTTCAACATCAGGACCGGGAACTGGTCCGAACTCGAGTCGATTCCGCGCGACGCGATTGACGGGTCCAAGAAGCGGGTGAAGAAGGGCGCGTGCCTGGAGCACGGTCTTGGCAAGCGGCTCTACGCATTCAAGGGTGGCAACACGCTGCAGTTCTGGCGGTATCACCTCGCGGGCGACACCGGGTGGGCACAGATGACCCAGGATTACCCGCTCGGTCTCAAGGGCAAGCGGGTCAAGGGCGGTACGGGACTTGCCTACGTGCCGGCAAAGAACCGGCTCTACAGCTGCAAGGGTGGCAATACCAACGAGTTCTACGCGTTCAACTTCGCCACCAACACATGGCTGACGATGGAGTCCGTGCCGGGTGGCGAGCGGAACAGACGCTGCAAGGACGGCACGGTGATGGCCTACGACGGCACCAAGACCATCTACTTGGTAAAGGGCGGTGGCTACGATATGTGGTCCTATGACATCGACGCCAACCGCTGGACCGACCGCAAGGACCTGCGCAACAGCCGGTGGTCGCTCAAGAACCGGAAGATGAAGAAGGGTGCAGGCGCAGCCTACGACACGCTGTTCGACCGGTTCTACATCACCAAGGGCGGCAAGCTATCGGAGTTCTGGTATTTCGACCCGGCGCGCGATACCTGGGTGGAGACCGACGATTCGGTGCCGAAGGACGTCCGGACGCCGGCTCCATACTCCGGGAGCTGCCTTGAGTACGGCGATGGCAAGATGTACTTCCTGCGCGGGAACAAGACGCTTGAGTTCTGGCGGTACAACGCCAACTTCCCACTGACCACCGACGGTGGCTCTGGCGTGCAGGCCGGGGCGGTTCTGGCACCGGTGCTGGGCCGGCCCGAGCTGGCGGTCGCTCCCAACCCGTTCTCAGACCGGGCGCTGGTACGTTACAGCCTGGCTCGTCCCGGCCCGGTACGGCTGGGGGTATACGATATAAATGGCCGGTGCGTGCGCGTACTGGCCGATGGTTGGCAGCCCGCCGGTGATTACCGCGTCAGCTTCTCAGACGACCGGCTGGCCAACGGCATATACCTGCTCCGACTGCGCGTCGGGGGGGAGTTCGAAGTGACCAGCAAACTGCTGCTTGCCCGCTAGAGGAGGCCCGGTGAGACGATATCTTGCCCTGGTGTTGCTGTTCATCCCGGCAATCGGCCTGGCGCAGTACGATACGATGTGGACGCGGCAGGTGGCTCGGCCGGTCAGCACGTCCTACTTCAACTACGCGACCGACATGTGTGCCGATGCCGCGGGCAACGTCTACGCCTGCGGCATGCTGCAGATGACCGGCAACGTCAACGCGCTGAGCTTGGCCAAGTACGGACCCTACGGCGACAGCCTGTGGGTGGTCCAGCAGGGCGCGGTAGCGAACGGGGCGTCGACCGCCCATGCCGTTGCGCTCGACGCCGCAGGCAACATCTACGTTGTCGGCCAGCTCGAGCAGCCGACCACCGCGCTCAACGCCGTACTACTGAAGTACCGGTCCAACGGGACGTATGTCGGCGGGAAGACGCTGGCCTGGAACGGCGATGATGCGTTGTTCGACGTGGTTGTGGCCCCGGACGGGGCCGTCTATGCCTGCGGTGCGCGCTGGAACAACACGTTAGCGCTTTCGGAGTACCTGGTTGTGAAGTTCGACACCACGACGTTCGACACGGTCTGGACCAGGGGCTACTACCTATCCGCCAAGGTCGACCGGGCCCGGCGGATGGGCCGCCAGGTTATCGACCGCTACCCGGACTTCTATGATGACTGGGCCGACTGGGAGAACTGCGCGTTCGCGCTGGCGGTGATGCCGGCCGGCGACGTCGCCGTTACCGGGTTCGGCTACGACGACGTCACCTACGACGAGGAGATGTGGACGATGCGGTTCCAGCCGGGCGGCACCCGCGTCTGGCAGAAGACGTACCACTGCGCGGCGGCCGACAGCTTTCTCTATCCCGACTACGCCTACCCGGACGTCGCCTTCGACATCGCGGTGGCCAGTGATAACAACATCTACATTGCCGGGTTTGACTACCTCTACTACGACGACGGTGAAGGATATGACTCGGATTACAACTTCGCGGTGGTGTGCTACAGCTCGACAGGAATCAGGCTGAACAGCCAGTCGGTGGACGAGGGCATTGAGGATGAGGACTGCGCGACAAGCATCGTCCTGGACAATGCCAGCCCCCAGAATGTCTACGTCACTGGCTGGGTGACCTACAACACCGGCTTGAGGATGACGACGCACAAGTTCTCCCACGACCTGGTAACACGGCACTGGGGCCTGCGGGGCGGCCGGTATGCATTTGATTCCTACGGTTACGATATCTTCTACTCCGGCAACCGGGTGTACGTGACCGGTTGCGTGGGCTACGGGCTGGTCCAGAACCTGGCCGTCGCCTGCTTCACCGATGGCAACGCGACGCTCAAGGACACGCTGTGGACTTATGTCTATAGCCACCCCGATTCGCAGGCCGATGTCGGCACCGCCATCTGGGTATTGGACAGTAACAACATCTACGTGGCCGGCCAGTCGAACCGCGACCCGGTCGGTGGCCGGAGCTACAGCTCGATGATGCTCGGCCGGCTGCTCTACGCCCGGCGCGACGTCGCGGTGACTTCGATCCTGGCACCGGCGGGGGTCAGGAGCTTCGGGACGGTTGACACACCCCGGGCAGTGGTCAGGAACAACGGCAATACGCCGACGCGCTTCAGCGCCCGGTTCACGGTGTCCGACGGCTACACGAGTACGGTCAGCCCGGTGCTCGCTATCGGGGCAACTGACACGATCGCGTTCGCCGCCTGGACTGCGGACAGCTCCGGCATGTTCCAGACACGCTGCACGGTTGCGGTCGCACGGGACACCGGCCAGTCGAACAACACCGTCGCCGGCACGGTGGGAGTGCTGCCGGCGGCGCCGGTGGCGCAGTCGCCGGCCGACGGCGAGACGCTGGCGACAAGAATGCCGACGCTGGTCGTCAACCCGGTGACGCTGGGCGCCGCGGACCGTTACCAGTTCCGCGTCTGGCAGGCGGACAGCCTGGTGAGCCAGGATACGAACGCGGCCAACCTGTGGGTCGTCCCGCGCGACCTCTACAACGGCCGCGCATACACCTGGGACTGCCGGGCTCATTCAGCTGCTGGCTGGGGCCCGTACTTCAGCCCGCGCTGGACTTTCTACGTGTTCGAGACCGGTTTCGACATCGGGGTGGCGCGGATTGTCCGGCCGGCGGGCGTCGTGAAGAACTACGGCACGAAGGACGCTACCGCCCCGGTCTGGTTCCGGGTCGAGCCGCGGCCGACGCGGGCCCGCGGGAAAGCAGTGCCGGTGACCGTCGCCGCAGCCGTGCCAGCCGGCGCCGTCGACCAGACGTACGAAGACAGTGTCTGGGTGACTATCCGGTCGGCCGAGTCGCTGGTCGTGGACTTCGCTAGCTGGATTCCGACGACACCGGATACCTATGACCTGGTTTCGTTCACCCAGTTGGTCGGTGACACCAATTCGCACAACGACACGGCACGGGGTTCGGTGTCCGTCCGCCGGCCGGTGCGTGATGCGGGCGCAGTCGCGGTGCTGGTTCCGACCGGGCAGATTGACCAGGGCACGGCAGTCGTGCCGCTGGCGACGGTGCGCAACTACGGCGACTTGCCGCTGACGTCGCTGGTCGTACGGTTCAAGATCGGTTCGTTCTACATCCGCGACCGGACTATCAACCTGGCAGTCGGCCAGCTCGATACCGTCGACTTCCCGTCCTGGACTGCCGACAGTCTGGGGCTGCACGCGGTGCGCTGCTCGACGCTGTTGGTCGGAGACAACAACCCGGCCAACGACCTGGCGCGCGATTCGGTCCGGGTAGTCCCGCCGCAGGCGGTCGAGGAGCCCGCCGGACTCCCGAAGCTGTTTGCTCTGGAGTCGGCCTTGCCCAATCCGTTCACCGGCGAGACAAGGATAGCCTTCGCACTGCCCGTGGAAACCCAGGCCAGCGTGCTGGTTTACGACGCGGCCGGGAACCTTGTCCGGACGGTCTGCACCGGGACGAAGGCGCCGGGGCGCTATACGGTGGCCTGGGACGGCCGGTCCGCATCGGGCGTCAAGGCGGGCCCGGGTATCTACTACTGCCGGCTGGAGGCAGGGGACTACCGGTCGACGGTCAAACTGGTTAGACTGGACTAGTCGTTCACGACTAACACATCCGGCCCGGCAACACGCCGGGCCGGAGCTCTGCCATATCGGTACTGAGAAACTGCCGGGGATTCCTGAGAACTCGGGCAGCGCGGGCCGTCAGTATCGCAGCGCGTCGGCTTCGGTCGAGCTTGACAGTCGGGCCTGGATGTGTCATTGTCAACCATGGTTGAGCAAGAATCCAATGATGGCGCGCATGGCCCGAGACTGCTGACTATCATCGTTGTCGCCGTGCTGCTGGTGGGAGTGGCAGCAGCCGTGTTCGTAGTGGTGCGCAATGCCAGTCGAGTCAAGCCGGCCACGCCGGAGATCGAGGTGAACCTGGGCGACGAGGACCCGAAACTGGAGGTATACCGTAGGGTGGTCAGTCGCCGGCTGGCGACGCTGGACCACAAGCTGGCGCGCTACCGCTCCAAAATCGGCCAGCCGACCGTCGAGCAGGAATCGCTGTTGGTGGCGTGCGACACCGGTTTCGTCCACGTGCGCGGGTTGCTCGCCGACATCGACAGCATGCTGGTCCGGGGCAAGCCCGCCGACGTGAAGCGGACCGTCAACCTGGCATACCGGGAACTGAGCCGGACTGTGACGAAGTTCGTCCGAACACTGACAACCGAAGTCGTACCCGAGGGCGATTCGTTGGACGCCGAACTCGAAGAGCTGATCGGCGACTGAGTTTTCCACCTCAGGCAGCGCGACCCTCAGGCAACGGACTCCCGGCCGGGATCCGGTTCGGCTGCCGTCAGTGCGCGACCCGGCTCTGGCTGCCGCGATTCCATCGCAGCGCTTGACTGGCCGGCTGTTTGACCTATCTTCGGGCGTGATCGACCAGCCCGGTCGACGATTCTGGCGCGTCGAGGTTGCCGGCCGCGGGTCGGACAGCTCGGTTGACAGCCTGCGCCGGGACTTGGCTCATTCAGGACTGCGCAGCCTGGGCGCGGTGCGTAGCGCCCGGCTGTTCTTTCTTGACGGCCGGCTGGACGAGGCAACGGTCAGCCGGGTAGCCCGCGAGCTGCTGGCCGACCCGGTCACTGAGTCGGCGCGGTACGCCGACGGCGAGGTCGGCACTCTTGACATCGAAATCCTCTACAACCCGGGAGTCATGGACCCGAGCGTCGACAGCGTCGTCCGCGCCATGGCTGACCTCGGGTTCGCTGACTGCCGCGTCCGGACCGGCCGAGGCTACCGCTTCGGCCGGAAGCTCAGCCCGGCAGAACGGGAGGTTGTCAGCGGCCTGCTGATGAACCGGCTGGTGGAACACATCGCCGGCCCTGGCGAGGAGGTCTTTGCCGAGCCGGCCGCCTACCGCTTCAACCCAGCGACGGTGCCACTGGCGGGTCGGTCCGACGATGAGCTTGCCCGGATTTCCCGAGACAGGCTGCTGGCCCTGAGCGCCGAGGAGATGAGGATCGTTACCGGTCACTTCGAGCGGCTGGGCCGCGACCCGACGGATGTCGAGCTGGAGACGCTGGCCCAGACCTGGTCCGAGCACTGCCAGCACAAGACGTTCCGGGGCACGATCGATTCGGACGGCCGGAAGATCAAGAACCTGCTCAAGTCGACCGTCTTCCGCGTTACCGAGGAACTGGCGCCGGACTGGTGCCTGTCGGTGTTCCATGATAACTCGGGCGTCATCCGCTTCGATGACCGCTACGCGCTGACGTTCAAGGTCGAGACGCACAACCACCCTTCGGCGCTGGAGCCCTACGGCGGCGCGGCCACCGGCATCGGCGGTGTCATCCGCGATTGCCTGGGCACGGGCCAGGGCGCCAAGCCGATCCTGAACACCGACGTATTCTGCTTCGCGCCGCCATCAATGCGCGGCGAGGACGTGCCGCCGGGGGTGATTCACCCGCGGCTTACGATGAGAGGCGTGGTGGCGGGTGTCCGCGACTACGGCAACCGGATGGGCATCCCGACCGCCAACGGCGCGGTATGCTTTGACGAGGGATTCCTGGGCAACCCGCTGGTGTTCTGCGGCACACTCGGGCTGCTGCCCGTCGATCGCATCGGCAAGCGCGTAAGGAAGGGGCAGGCAATCGTGCTGCTCGGCGGCCGGACGGGGCGGGACGGGATTCACGGAGTGACCTTCGCGTCGCTCGAACTCGACCAGCAGTCCCAGCAGTTCTCGTCGGGTGCGGTGCAGATCGGCAACCCGATAGAGGAGAAGAAGCTGGCCGACGCGGTGCTCGCCGCCCGGGACTTGGGACTGGTCGGTACAATCACCGACTGCGGCGGCGGCGGGCTGTCGAGTTCGGTGGGCGAGCTGGCCGCCGGCCACGGCTGCGAGGTCGACCTGGACCGGGTGCCGCTCAAGTACGCGGGTCTGAGCCCGGCCGAGATATGGATCTCGGAGGCGCAGGAGCGGATGGTCGTGCTGACCGCTCAGTCCCGGGTCGGCAGCCTGCTGGCGCTCTGCCGCCGACACGACGTCGAGGCGACAGTCATCGGCCGGGTTACCGGCACGAAACGGCTGGTGCTGCGCTACCAGGGCCACGGCGTGGCGGACATCGACATGAAGTTCCTGCATCACGGCTGGCGCCGGGTTACCCGGCGGGCGCGCCACGAGAAACCGGAAACGGCCGAACCGTTCGTGCCGCTGCGCCCGGACCTGACCGAACAGGTCCTGAGGCTGCTGCAGACGCCAAACGTCGCCAGCAAGGAGTGGGTCGTGCGCCAGTACGACCACGAGGTGCAGGGAGCGAGCGTGGTCAAGCCGTTCTGCGGGTGCCGCAGCCAGGGCCCGACCGACGGCTGCGTCATCGCGCCGGTCCCGGGGTCGTACCGAGGGTGCGTGCTGGGCTGCGGGCTCCGGCCGCGCTATGGTCTCGTCGATCCGTACCGGATGGCGGCGTCGGCCATCGACGAGGCGCTGCGCAACTGCGTTGCCTTGGGCGGTGACATCGAACGCACCGCCGTGCTCGACAATTTCTGCTGGGGCAGTCCGGAGCGGCCGGACCAGCTGGCCGGGCTGGTGCGCGCCGCCCAGGCCTGCTACGACGTCGGCAGGGCCTACCGTGTACCTTTCATCTCGGGCAAAGACTCGCTCTACAACGAGTTCCGGACCGAATCCGGCGATTCGTTTCCCATCCCGCCGACACTCTTGATCTCCGCCGTGAGTGTCATCGCGGACGTGCGCCAGACCATCACGGCCGACTTCAAGCAGCCCGGCTCGCTGGTCTACCTGGTCGGGGAGACGCTGGAGGAGTTGGGCGGCAGCGAGTACTTCCGTATCCACCAGGGGATGGGTGCGGAGGTGCCGCGGGTCGAGCCGGCGTCGGGTCGTCGGCTGATGCGGGCGCTGGGTCGGGCGATCCGTTCCGGGCACGTACGGGCCTGTCACGACCTGTCCGAGGGCGGCCTGGGCGTGGCCCTGGCCGAGTCGTGCTTTGCGGGCGGGATCGGCTGCCGCGTGCGGCTCGACCTGGCGCCGGGATGCCGCCGGTTCCGGCGCGACGACTTCCTGTTGTTCAGCGAGTCCAACACCCGGTTCGTCTGTGAAGTCCGGCCCGCGCACCGGCGCGGCTTCGAGGCGTTGATGCGGGGCTTGCCGGTGGCGGCAATCGGCCGGACGACCGCCGAGCCGGTGATGTCGGTCAGCGGGCTCAGGCGCGGTGAGGTTGTGCGGTTGGACCTGGCGGAAGCCGAGCGGGCTTGGCGGACCGCCCTGACCAAGTACCTCTAGCCCGGACCGGGGCGGGTCTGTTCCTGCGCGGTCCGGCGCAACAGCTCGACCAGTTCGGCGAACTCCAGCCGGTCGCGGTGCTGCAGGAAGCGGACGAGCATCGGCAGGCTGACACCACAGAGCAGAGCGATTTCGTCGTGGCGCCGTGATAGCCGGATGCCGGCGTGGGCGCAGCTTGACCCGAACATGTCGATGAAAACGACCACCCGTGCGCCGGGGTGGCGGGCGAAGGCGTCCTCGAGCCGTGAATCCAGTTCGTCGGTGCTCAGGTCGGGATTCGGGACCACTTCCAGACCATCGGTGCTGCCGATTATCGACCCGGCGGCGCGGGCCAGCGCGTCAGGCAGGTCGTCGTGGCCGACGATGATGCCGACTACCGGTCGGGGTGGCTCACTCCTGGTCATCAGTGATGAACGGGTCGACTTTCGGCGACTGGGTCATCAGGCGCATGAGTTCGTCGTTGAACACCTTGGCCGGATGGTAGCCGAAGACCTTCAGGATATGGTTCTTGGCGATGACTTCGCAGATAAGCGCCAGGTTCTTGCCCGGGATAACCGGGATGGTTACGCGCGGCAGCCGGACATCGAGGATATCGGTCAGCTGTTCCTCCAGGCCGATGCGCTCGAAGTCCATGCCGGCCTTCCAGTGCACGAGCTGGACCTCGATCTCTACTCGCTTCTGCACCCGGATGGCGCGGACTCCGAACAGGCTGTAAACATCGACGATGCCGACGCCCCGGATCTCGATGTGGTGGGCGAGTACCGGCGACGGCGCTGCCGAGTAGCCCATCAGGATGCCGGTGCCCCGGCGCAGCACCCGCACTAGGTCGTCGGCAATCAGCCGGTGGCCGCGGTGCACGAGGTCGAGCGCGCATTCGCTCTTGCCCATGCCCGACTCGCCGGTTATGAGCAGGCCGACGCCGAACACGTCGACGAGGTCGCCGTGGATGTGGTCCTCGGGAGCGAGCCGAAAGTCGAGGAAAGCGCTGAGCAGGTGGATGAAGGGGGTGGTGTCGAGCGGCGTCGACAGGACCGGTACCGAGCAGCGGTCGGCATTGTGGTGCCAGATGGCCGGCAGGTCTTGACCCTTAGTGACGATGATGCAGGACGGGCGCAGGTCAAAGAGCCGGGCGACCGCGTCGGTCGCGGCGGCCGGCGCCAGCTTCTTCAGGTAGCCCAGTTCCGTGCTGCCGACAATCTGGATGCGTTCGGGCAGGAAGACATCGACGTAGCCGGCGAGTGCGAGCCCGGGCCGGTTGATGTCGGAGGTGACCACCAGCTGTGACTCCAGCCCGGACTTGCCGGCCAGCAGTTCGAGATGCCACTCCTCCCGTTTCTCGGCCAGCAGGGTGCCGACCGCGATGCGCTTGGCCGGGATGGACACGGGCTACTCCTCCGCGGGTTTGTCGCCGCGCCGCCGGTCCTTCATCCGGCCTTCGTGGCGCTGCAACTGGACGAGCAGCTTGTCGAACAGGTCGTTGACCGCATCGTACATGTCCGGCGCCTGGCCCTTGGCTGCCAGCACCGTGTGGCCCAGGTGTACCTTGCCCTCGGCAATTCCGTCGACGTGGTCCTGGAACAGGATGATCTCACCTTCGAGGATGTGGCTGTTGTGTTTCTCGAGTTTGCTGGCCTTGTCCTCAACGTGCTTGCGCAGGTACGGTGTGATGTTGAAGTGACGGGCGGTGAGGGTGAGTTTCAATGTGAACCTCCATGGCAGTCTATCATAGAACTACGGCCACTACAATTCCCGCCGGCCTTCAAAGGCGCGGGAGATGGTTTCGTTATCGGCCAGCTCCAGGTCCGAGCCGACGGGCAGCCCGCGGGCGATCCGCGTCACCAGCAGCCCGGGGTGGCGCAGCTGCCGCGCCAGGTAGACGGCGGTCGCCTCGCCCTCGGCGGTCGGGTTGGTGGCGATGATCAGTTCGCGGGTCGAGCCGTTGCCGGCACGTTCGGTCAGTTCGCGAATGCGCAGGTCGTCGGGCCCGACGTCGTCGATCGGCGAAAGCACGCCGCCGAGCACGTGGTACGTGCCGCGGTAGCGGCCGGCGTGTTCGAGGGTCAGCACGTCGCCCGGCTCTTCGACCACGCAGATGACCGACTGGTCCCGGGACGGGTCGGAACAGATGTCGCAGAGCTCGGATTCGGACAGGCTGAAACACCGGGCGCAGGGCCGCAGTGTCCCGCGGGCCTGCTCGATGGCGGCGACCAACTCAGCACCCGTGTCGTCGCGGCCGCCCAGCAGGTAGAGCGCGATCCGCTGGGCGGTCTTCGGCCCGATGCCGGGCAGTGCGACCAGCGCGTCGATCAGCCGCTGGAGTGAGCGTTTCACGGGCGCTCCTCCTGGACCTCACCCATTATCCGGGTGATGCGCCCGAGCAGCGGGTCGCATTCTTTGTCCGCCGCCCGCACGGTCAGCTGCAACCGGGCCGGCCGGCCGGCGAGCGCGGTCAGCGTCTCGTCGATGAGCCGGGCGTCGGCCTTCAGCTTCTTGACGGCGAACTCGCTGGACTGGGTAAGGCAGGCGGTCAGGACCCCGTCGGCGAACGACTCGGGGCGGCACTGGTCAAGGTAACGGGCGACGATGGGCTTGCGGGCGTTGAACTTGAGTATCAGTTCCTGCCAGAGCGACTCGAGGCTCGGAGCGGCGGGCGGCGGGTTGGCGGCCGGGCCGGAAGGCGTCGGCGGGCGTGCCGCCTTGTGGCCGGGAGGGGCGGGCGGCGGGTCGGGTTCCGCGGTCGCCCCGGCGAGGTCGGCCGCCAGTTCGAGCGACAGGTGCTCGAAGACGACTCGGGGCTGCTGGCTGAACTTGAAGCCTTCTTCGGCTGCGAGCAGCGACTCGGTGACGCAAAGCAGCTGCCCGCGCGTGAGGCGGGCCGCCTGGTCAGCTAGCGCCCGCTGCTCTTCATCGGTCAGTCCCAGCCCGGCGGCGCTGCCCGCGGCCTGGACCACCAGCAGGTTGCGGGCGTGGTTGACCAGACCGGAGTAGAACTCGGCCAGGTCGTGTCCCTGGGCGAGCAGGCGGTCGACGTTGGCCAGCAGCTGCCGGGAGTCGCCGGCGAGCAGCAGGTCGAACCAGGCAGCGAACTGCTCGCCGGGCACGAGGCCGAGCAGCTCCTCGACGTCGGCCAGGCCGATGCCTTCGGGCCGAAAGGTGGCCAGTTGCTCCAGGATGCTCTCGCCGTCGCGGATTGCGCCGTCCGAGCGCCGGGCGACCGCCAGCAGCGCCGGCTCGTCGACCTTGATTTTCTCCCGCCCGGCCAGCCAGCGCAGTCGGCCGGCGATCTCCTCGGGCGACGCCTTGCGGAAGTCAAAGCGCTGGCAGCGGGAGATGATCGTTGCCGGGACCTTGTGGGCCGCGGTCGTTGCGAAGACGAACTTGGCGTGGGGCGGAGGTTCCTCGAGCGTCTTGAGCAACGCGTTGAACGCCTGGTCGGTGAGCATGTGCACTTCGTCGATGATGTAGACCTTGAAGCGCAGGCTCGCCGGGGCATAGCGGATGTTCTCGCGGAGCTCGCGCACCTGGTCGATACCGCGGTTCGAGGCGCCGTCGATCTCGAGCACGTCCATGCTGCGCGAGGCGGCGATCTCGGTGCAGGCGGAGCAGTCATTGCAGGGCTTGACGGTCGGCTGCTTGAAGCTCAGGCAGTTGAGGCTCTTGGCTAGCAGGCGGGCGGTCGTGGTCTTGCCGACGCCGCGCGGCCCGGCGAAAAGGTAGGCGTTCGCGAACCGCTGCTGCTCGATGGCGCGGGTTAGGGTGCGCTTGACGTGGTCCTGGACCAGCAATTCGTCGAACGACTGGGGGCGGTACTTGAGGGTGAGGACGCGTCGAGTGCTCATCGGCCGGCGGCCTCAAAGAAAACCGGTCGTGCGGCACCTTCGCCAAGAAGCGGAGAGGGCAAAAGACCCGAGGGCTCCAGCCAGGCATACTGGTGACTGGCCGCCGGTCCGCGTACCGTTGCTACCTTCCGGTCCTGGCGGGGTTGGCGGTGGCAGCCATCGCCAGACCCGACCTTCATCGCCCAACGGTATCTTCCGCCTGGTTCGCCGCGTTCAGGACTCATGGTGCCTGTTCGACCCCGCGTAGGCGGGTTTCGGGTTACAGGGGACCGCCAACCCCCCGTCTAGCACGACCGGAAAGACAATCAGCGCGTCAGCTTGGCCGGTTCGACGAACAGCGACTGGGTTTCGATCTCGGACGGCAGGCTGCCGCCGACGACCAGCCGGGTGGCCAGGGCGGAGACCGCCGGCTTGTTGATCTCGACCAGCCGCTGGAGTTCCGGTATCCGGCAGTTGCCGCAGACGTCGTTGCAGTACGGGAAGTAGCGCGCGAGCGTCAGCTTGGCCTTCTCGGGTTTGGACTCGGCGAACGCGACCGCGTTGTCGGTCGCGATCTTTAGCCGAACCAGAAGCGTTTTGGACTGCTTGAAGAACGACGGCGCGAAGCCGATCGCGGCACCCGGAAACGGCGCGGAGACAAACTTGGGCAGGGCGCCGGCCTGCAGGACGCGGAACTGGGTAGTGTCGAGCGGGCAGATCTCAGGTTCGATGAGCCAGGCGGCGTCGAGCTCGCCGGCCGCCAGTTTCGCCGGCAGCTCGTGCAGCGACGCTTCGACCAGCGTGATGTTCTGGGGCAGGATGCCGACGTTGGTCAGGAACACCGGGATGTAGTCGCGCAGCTGCCTGGGGTAGCCGAACCGCTGCTTGGCCAGGCCCGCCATCGTCGTGACCTTCGACTTCGCCGGGACGACGACGGCGTCGACCGGCAGCGACTGGCGATACTCCTCGGACATGAAGACCCGGAGCGTTTCGTTCTTGGTCAGGGCGTGCTTGAGCACCGTGCTCCAGGAGAAGACGCCGACGTCGGTTTTGCCCGCGAACAGGTCGGCCAGTCCCAGCTCCGGGTCGGAGTAAAAGACGAGCTCGGGCGTTATCTTGTTGGCGACGAAGAGTGACTCGTCGACGCCAATCAGGAACGGCAGGCACGCGGCCGAGCTGTCGCAAGCGAACCGGACGACCTTGGGCCGGTTCTCCTGGATCTGAGGATAGAGGATGACCGCGATCAGTGCCAGGGCCAGGATAACGATGATGATGTTCAGTAGTTTGGTCATTGTTGCCTCGATGGTACTACGGTTTCTTCGTCAGGTCGAGGTACTTCTTGTAGGCGGCCTCGGCCTTGTCCCGCTGGTCGGTCTCGCGGTAGCAGTGGCCGAGGTTCTGCCACGCTTCGGCGTTCTTCGGGTTGAGGCCGGTGACGGTGGCCAGGCTGCCGATACCGGACTCGAACTTGCCGCGCGCCAGATCCTTCTTCTTGGCCTCGTTGAGCGCGATGCCCTGGCCGGTCTGGGTGACGCCGAGCAGCAGGTAGATGTTCTCGAGCGCGGCCGGTGATTCAAGGCTCACGAACATTTTCGCGCCGTCTTCCGGCGTGGGCGGGGCGTAGGTCTTGCGGTCGCGGATGCCCGGGAAGAACAGCCAGCGATAGCCGCCGGCGAGCCGGCCCCGCGCCGCCAGGGCGCTGTCCACTGCGGCCAGGTCGGCCGCGGGCAGCTCCAGGTTGCCGGCCGGGGCGACTTCGGCGGTGACCAGCGCCAGGAGCCGGGCCTGCAGGTCGGTGGGCAGCTCGGACAGTGGCGCGACCGCTCCGTCCACGACGCGCTGGAACGTGGTCTCGGCAAGGCTGTCACGTTGGCTCTGGTACTGGGCGATGCCCAGGTTGAACATCGCGGCGAAGTCAAACGGGTCGTACTCCAGCGCCTTGTGAAACAGCGATTCGGCCGAAGAGCGGAATTGAACTGCGGTCGACTCCTTGCTCTCGGCCGCGGCCCGCAGCATCGCCGAGCCGGCGCGGGACGAGGCAACGTTCAGGTTGTTGGCCGCGTAGAAGAGCTGGGAGGCGAGCTGGGCGATGTCCTGGAGCTGGCGGGCGGCGCCGAGGTCTTTCTCGATGTACTGCTTCAAGGCTTCCTGATCGCCGGACCGGCTCTTTTCGACCAGCGCGCCCGCCACCTCGGTGCGGCGGGCCGGGTCGGCGATCTTCAGTTTGTCGCCCAACACCTTGACCGCATCGGTGTAGCGTTTTTCGTAGACGGTGATGCCCTGGCGGTAGTACCAGGCGCAGGAGTCCCAGCGGGCCTGCTTCATCGCGCCGGCCCACAGGCTGTCAGGTTTCTGCAGGTAGTATAGGCCGACCAGCCCGAAACCCTCGGGGTTGTCCTTCTCGAGCTTGAGCAGGTCACGGGCGGTGCCGAGCATTTCTTCGAACTTGCCCAAGGCGTTGTACGAGTTGGCGATGAGCGCGTATGTGCCCGGCTTGGCCGGGTCGACCTTGAGCGCCGTCAGTGCGTAAGTCAATGAGCTGTCGTAGGTTGCCTGGCCGTAGGTCTGTCGGGCGACGTTAATGAGCGCGGTCCACGCCCAGTAGGAGCGCTGCTCGTCCTGCTGGATGAACTTGACGACCATTGAGTCGGTTTCGAGCGCGACCTTGATGTGGCCGGCGGCGGGCACGAAGTCGCGCAACTGGGCTTCGCACAGACCGACCCAGGCGTGGATGGTGGCGACCGACGCGGCGTCGGCCGTAGCGCCGTAGTCGTCCAGCGCCTTGGTGAACTGCTCCTTGGCACGGTCGAAACGGCCGCCGTCGTAGTGAATCCGGCCGCCGCGCAAGAGCGCGTCGAGCGGCACGCTCTGGGCCCGCACCAGACCGGCCGCGCCGGCCAGAATGAGGACCGTAAGTGCTGTGTACTTGCGGAACAAGGACATCTATCCTCCTAGGACAAAATGGGTTTCAGAATGTTAGTCGAATAGGCGCGGCTGTCAACCGTTCTGGGGCGTCCGGCCGGTGCGGCAAAGTGTTGTCCGGATAAGGGGTTGAGGACGCTCCGCCAGTCTTGATGGTCATCACCGTTACATACCGGCTGGGGCGGAAACATAGTCCCTGCCCTGGGCCGGTGGCCGGCCGCCGGTCGAGGTTGACTTCGCGTGCTGCCCGGATATAGTTCGTTGCCGATGCCAGAGAACAATTCGGCAGTCACCGTTTACATCGAAGACGAGATGCGTAGGTCCTTTTTGGACTACGCGATGTCGGTCATCGTCGCCCGGGCCATCCCGGACGCGCGCGACGGGATGAAGCCGGTCCAGCGCCGCATACTCTACACGATGAGCGAGATGGGGCTGGCGCCGAACCGCGGGTTCCGTAAGTCCGCGACCGTGGTCGGCGACGTCCTCGGCAAGTACCACCCGCACGGCGATGCGTCGGTATACGACGCGATGGTGCGCATGGCCCAGAGTTTCTCGCTCCGCTACATGCTGGTCGCGGGCCAGGGTAACTTCGGCTCGATTGACGGCGACGCCGCCGCCGCCTACCGGTACACCGAGGCGCGGCTGGCGCCGCTCGCCGCCGAGCTGCTGGCCGACATGGACAAGGACACAGTTGACTACCGGCCGAACTACGACGGCCGGCTCAAGGAGCCGGAGGTGCTGCCGGCGGCGTTCCCGAACCTCCTGGCCAACGGCGCGTCGGGCATCGCGGTCGGCATGGCGACCAACATCCCGCCCCACAACCTGGGCGAGCTGATCGACGCGCTGGTGACGCTGATTGACGAGCCCGGCACCGACATCAAGGGCCTGATGAAGCACGTCAAGGGCCCGGACTTTCCGACCGGCGCGACCATCGTCGGCCTGTCGGGCATCAAGGAAGCTTACGAGACCGGCCGGGGCAAGATCACGATGCGCGGGCGGGCGGTGTTCGAAGAGGTCAAGGCGGGCAAGGACCGGCTGGTCATCACCGAAATCCCGTACCAGGTCAACAAGACGTCGCTGATCGAACGCATCGCCCAGCTGGTGCGCGACAAAAAGATGCAGGGCGTCGCCGACCTGCGGGACGAGTCGGACCGGGACGGGATGCGCATCGTGCTCGACCTGAAGCGCGACACCGTCAAGGAGCTGATCCTCAACCAGCTCTACGAGTACACCGAGATGCAGGCGACGTTCGGCGTCATCCTGCTGGTGCTGGCCAACGGCCAGCCGAAGATACTGAACCTGAAGCAGCTGCTCGAGCATTTCCTCGAGTTCCGGCTGAAGACGGTCACCCGCCGGACGAAGTTCGAGCTGGCCAAGGCCGAGGACCGGGCGCACGTGCTCGAGGGCCTGAAGATCGCGCTCAAGAACATCGACGCCATCATCGAGCTCATCAAGCAGGCCAAGGACACCGAAACCGCCAGCCAGGGCCTGCAGAAGCGGTTCAAGCTGAGCGGCCGCCAGGCCGAGGCGATCCTCGAGATGAAGCTCGCCCGGCTGACCGGCCTCGAGCGCAAGAAGATCGACGACGAGTACAAGGCGCTCATCCAGGAAATCGCGCGGCTCAAGAGCCTGCTCGAGTCGAAGAAGATGATGATGGGCCAGATTCGGGGCGAGCTGCTCGAAGTGAAACGTCGGTTCGCTGATGAGCGCCGGACCGAAATCATCCGCGGCCAGATCGAGGACTTCTCGATCGAGGACCTGATCCAGGAAGAAGAGATGGCCGTGACCGTGACTCATCGCGGCTACATCAAGCGGATGCCGGTGAGCGTCTACCGGCGGCAGGGCCGCGGGGGCCAGGGCCGGACCGGCGTCAGTATGGCCGAGGAAGATTTCGTCGAAGGGCTGTTCACCGCCTCGACCCACGACTACATGATGTTCTTCACCGACAAGGGCCGGTGCTACTGGCTCAAGGTGTACGAGATCCCCGAGGGCTCGCACGCGGCCAAGGGCCGGTCGATCGCCAACCTCGTCGAGATGGAGAAGGACGAGGTGATGACCAGCTACGTGGCGGTGCGCGAGTTCAAGCCGGACGAGTTCGTGTTCTTCGCGACCCGCGGCGGCAAGATCAAGCGCACGACGCTGGAGGCGTTCTCCAACCCGCGGAAGAAGGGCATCATCGCGATGAGCGTCAATCCCAAGGACGCGCTGATCGCGACGCTCTTGACGTCGGGCAAGGACGACGTGCTGCTGGTGACGCGCAACGGCATCAGCATCCGGTTCAACGAGAAGGACGCGCGCGAGATGGGCCGGGGCGCGGCGGGCGTGCGCGGCATCAAACTGCGCAAGGGCGACGCGCTCATCGAGGCGGTGCTGTGCCGGCCCGAGCAGTCGCTGCTGACCGTGTTCGACAACGGCTTCGGCAAGCGGACGGAGTTCGAGGAGTTCCGGGTCCAGTCGCGCGGCGGCTCGGGCATAATCGCGGCCAAGCCGGTCGAGAAGTCGGGCAAGCTGGCCGCCGCCCGGTCGGTGAGCGAGACGTCAGAAGTCATCATCACGTCCAAGCAGGGCGTGGTCATCCGCATCAAGTGCTCCGAAATCCGCAAGTGCGGCCGGGCCACCACCGGCGTCAAGCTGATGTCAGTCGAGAAGGGCGACGCGGTCGTCGACGTCACCCGGATAGAAGAGTAGCGGCCCGGCGCTTGAGGCCTGCGGCCGTGGCCGGCAACCTCCCGAACGACAACTTCCCGAAACTGGTCAGGCAGGTCTGGAACGGCCTGGCGCGGCTGCCGGTTGCGGTCGGCTACGCCAACAGCGAGGGCGGCGCGGTCGAGCAGCACCTCGACCGCCGCCTCAGGCTGCACCACTGCGCCAACTATGCCGCGGTCCTCGCCGTGCTGGCGGACGCGCAGCCCGGCCTGCGGCTGCTCGAACTCGGCTGTGGCACCGGCGCGCTGTCGAGCGTGTTCGCCGGGCTGTTACCGCCGGGTTCGCGGCTCAACGCGACCGACTACTCGGCCGAACTGGTGGCGCTGGCCGGCCGGTGCTACGCCGGGCCGAACGTCGGGTTCGAGCGACTCGACCTCCGGCAGCTCACCGACGCGCAGCGGGCCGATACGGACGTGGTGCTGTTTCTTGAGGTCATCGAACACCTCGACCCGGCCGACGCGGCGGCGCTGCTCGGCCGGCTGCACTCGGGCCTGCGGTCCGGGGCGCGGCTGGTGCTGACCACGCTCGACCGGTCGGCCTTCTCCCGGCCGTTCTCCGCCTACGCGCCGCACCGGGTCGAGTACACCCAGCGTTCGCTGCGGGCGTTCCTCGCCGACCGGCGTCACAACCCGTTCGAGCGGTTCTCGCTGCTCAGGCTGTGCTCGGCGCGCATCACCGGCGAGTCGGTGCGGAACGAGAACCGGGGCGGGTATCTCGTCAACCGGGTCCAACGGTTCGGCGCCCGGCTCGCCGACCACTCGCGGCCGGCGGCCGCGGTCCAGCGCGGCCTGCTGCGGCTGGCGTTCCGGCTGTACTCGCTGTTCCCGAAGCGGGGCCGCTTCGACCTCGACGGCTATCTCGGCACGCTCGAGCTGGTCGAAGACCCGGAAGGCCGGCGCGATGCCGACTCCTTCGGCCTGGTCGCGGTGCTGCGGAAATAACACCAAGACACAAAGGCCGGACGAGTTCGGACTCGGGGCCCTGACCCCGGAATCCAGAACCCGGAACCCGACCTCCACCACCAAGACACCAAGAGGAAGGGACGAACCACCGAGAACACAGAGGGCACGGAGGGTCAGGACGCGGACATGAGAACCACGGATAAACACAGATGGACACGGATGGTTCAGGTCAAGAATCCGGTTCCCGGTGCCTGGCCCCGAACGCTATCTCAGGACGACTTTCAGCGCCGAACCGGCGTGTCCTTGGTCCAGAGCGGCGAAGTAGATGCCGGACGGGACGCGGGAGCCCGTAAGGTCTGTGCCGGGCCAGGTCAGGTCGTTGCGACCGGGCGCCAGTTGCGTCTGCCAGACTAGCCTGCCAGCCACGTCGCGGACCGTGAACGTGCCCTGTGCCTGCTGCGGCCGGATGAACCGGGCCGAGCCATGAGCGGGGTTTGCCAGCAAGCGGAACTGACCGCCGGCCGTAGTCGGGTCCGCTTCTTCCACGCCAATCATGTCGTCGCGGAAGACGGAGATGACTTGACCGTCGGTGGTGTACACACGGTTGTCTATCGGATTCCAGACCATGTTGCTGTAGTAATAGTAGTTTGTTCCCGGGAACGAGGCGATGAGCGAATCCACTCGACACTGAACCACGATGACGCCGGTCGGTTGGGCAACCCAGAGTCGGTCATTGCGATACGAGAAGACCATGTTCGCGTCACGGTTGTGACTGAGCAGAGGCATGGCCCTGACGGCTGTGCGTGTTCGGCAATCTATCGCTACAACGAGGCTGTCAGTGAGTGCGTAGAGCTTGTTGAGGGGCTCATACCATGCCAGCCGGTTGGGATGTCCGGGAAGGAAGATGGTGTCAATCACGGAATTGGCCTCAAGGTCTACGACGTAGACTTGGTGCGACGATTGCCAATTGTCGGTGGTGTAGAGCACGTTGTCGGTCGTGCTCTCCACCACGTTCTGGGTCAGGCACGGAGTGATAGTGTCGACAACCGAGTCAGACGCGGGGTCAATGACGGCAAGGGCATTCCAGTTCAGCGCCCCATAGACTCTCCCGGTTCGAGGGCTGGAGCAGAATCTGAGCCCGAGGCCTTCTTTGATGTCAACTACCGAGTCGAGGTAGGTGTCGTAAACCATGACATTCGCTGAGGCCGAGGGAACGTAGAGTTTGTGTTGATTGGGCACCGCAAAAGGAGGCTCAGAAGCACTTGTTCTCACCGGAAGCGACTCGACTGAGACAATACTGTCGGTGCTGCAGTCAAAGACCCACATCGTGTTTCTGAAGCCAGGTACGAGGTACAGCCGGTTGAGTCCAGGCGCGTAGGCCGGCTTGGCGGCTACCAATCGGTCGTCACAGATGATCATCTGGACCTGATCATGAGAGTTGACGGTCGCGATTCCTCCGCGCAGGGCCGCGTACAGCTTGTCACCGCCAGGGACCCAGGCCAGCCCGTCAATCCTGAACTGCCGATAGTCAAGTTGCGCAGCGATACTGTCAGACGAACCGGAGGCGAAGTAGAGCAGATTGTCGTTGGCCGGTATCAGCACTTCGCCGGTTGCCGGGCACAATGCTGCGCAGTGGGCAGAAGTATCGAGAGCGATCCACGCGGCGACAGTGTCGGGCGAGCGGATGACGGCAACGCTGTCATAGTCCCAGAATGTCGCATACAGCTTGTGGTCTTGTTCGTTGACGGTCAGTTCCCTGATGTTGCTTTCCTCAGGAAGCGTCACGTATCCATACAGCGTGTTGTCGGCGGTCTTGATGACTGCGATACTGTCTCCTGCCCAGTCCAGTTCCCGGCCGGTCTGACCGAATCCCCAGTGAGCATAGAGGAAACCAGCCTCCGGGTCTATCACCAGGTCGCCTTCGATGTCTGTCCAATGCTCTGGCAGTGCGATTGTGTCAACCAGCGTCAGAGAGTCAGCATTGTAGACCCAAATCTCGGGTCCGGCTCCGGTTACTCCGAGGAAGTAGACCTGGCGCGTGACCGGGTCGAATTCTATGTCGACGCTGTTGTCCTCCGGAGTCGGGAGTTGGCCAAGGAATGAGTCCGTCTCGCAGTCAATGACGTAGAGTGCTTCACCGGTGTACTCTGCTCCCATGAAGAATGCCCGGTTCCCAGTGGAATCGAGTTCCGCTCTGACCAGTTCGTCGTCAACGCCGATGACGGCGCACAATGTGTCGGGGCCGGGGTCTATGACATAGACGCCGCCGTAGTCGGTCCCAATGTACGCGTGCTGGACGACGGGATTGTAGATGCCGGTTCGCACGTTTGCGGGCAGAGAGTCCACCCCAAGTATGGAGTCATCGTCATCCAGCGTGAGTAGTCTGCCGTACGTCTCCAAGAGGTAGAGCCGGTTCTGTCCGACGCAATTGACAATGCCCCACACATACTGACTCGTTTCGATGCGCCTGACCTTGGCTCGGGTCGTGTAGTCCAGGATTTGAAGGTAGCCGAAGTCCCAGCCGGCAACATAAGCATGGTGATTGTCAGGGCGGAACAGTATCTGGTCGGCGCCCGCAATGTAGGGCATCGTGTCGGGAATGCCAATCTGCGCCTCCCGCCACGGGGCGCCGGCGCTCGCTGCGAGCGCCGCAACCAGACCAGCCACGACAAGAAGTCTCACTCCGACCTCCACAGCCTGCCTGCCAACTTGACCGAAGCCCCTGCCACCTTACCCAGCCGTTGGCTGATTGTACGGCCGCTGCGGCCGCGAGTCAACAGGCAGGGCCCACGGGACCGATGGGAAGTACATGACCAATGGGAGGAGTCGCCGGCTGTTGACTGGCGGCGAGGAGGACATCGGATGCAGCTAACGGGCCACCTATCTGCGTTCATTCGTGTCCATCCGTGGTTGGTATCAGTCTGAGCCATTCGTGTGCTTCGTGTTTTCGTGGCTCACGACTTCTGTCCGGGTTGACTGTCGGCGCGGAGGGCATAGCATAGCCTGATGCGTTGCCTTGTGACCGGCGCCAAGGGCCTGCTCGGCACCTACCTGTGCGAGTTCCTCAGGCGCGAGCAGGCGGACGTCGTCGAGTGGGACCTGCCCCGGCACGACATCACGGATATCGAGAAGACCATCAACGGCATCCACGTGGCCCGGCCCGAAGTTATCTTTCACTGCGCGGCGTGGACCGACGTGGATGGCTGCGAGCAGGACCCGGCCAAGGCGACGAGCATCAATTCCCAGGGCGCGTGGGCGGTAGCGCTGGGCGCCGGGGAACTCGGGTGCAAGATGGTGCACATCTCCACCGATTACGTCTTCGACGGCACCAGCAAGCGGCCCTGGCGGGAGGACGACAAGACCAATCCCTTGTCGGTGTACGGTCGCTCCAAGCTGAGGGGCGAGAAGGCGGTGGAGCGGTCAGCAAAGAAGCGGTTCATTGCCCGCACGAGCTGGCTGTACGGCGCGCACGGACGGAACTTCGTGGACACCATCCGCAAGCTGGCGGCCGAGAAGCCGAGAATCGAGGTCGTCACCGACCAGGTCGGGTCGCCGACGTTCGCCCGGGACCTGTGCCGCGCGCTGTGGGACCTGGCGCGGTCTGAGAAGTATGGCACCTACCACCTGACCAACGGCGGCAACTGCTCATGGTTCGAGCTGGCGCAGGAGGTCGTGCGCCTGGCCGGGCTCAAATGCGAGGTCGCGCCGACCGACAGCAAGATCTACGTCCGGCCCGCGCCGCGGCCGGCATACTCGGTGCTGGACAACGGCCGGTTCAGGAAGAGGTTTGGGAACGTCCTGCGGCCGTGGCAGGAAGCGCTGGCGGATTACCTCGGAGCCAGACAAACCAGAGATCAGAAACCAGAAACCAAAGACCAGAAAGAAGAATGACCTGCTGCTGGTCGTTCCGTTTCCTGGCTGTTAGCTGCAAGCTGTGAGCTGTAAGCCCTCTGGCCCTCGTCTTGCCGCGGACTGCATCATCTCGATTAACGGTAAGGTGCTGCTCATCAAGCGCAAGAATCCACCGCTCGGCTGGGCTCTGCCTGGCGGGTTCGTCGAGTATGGCGAGAGCATTGAAGACGCGGTGCGGCGCGAGATGATGGAGGAGACCGGGCTGGAGCTTGATAACCTTGTCCAGTTCCACGTGTATTCAGACCCGAAGCGCGACCCGCGTGGCCACTGCGTGTCGGTGGTGTTCGTGGCCGAGGGCAGGGGAGAGCCTGAGGCCGGGGACGACGCGGCCGAGTTCCGGCTGGTCGGGCTGGATTCGGTGCCGGAAGCAGAGCTGGTCTTCGACCACGCGCAGATACTGGCGGACTACAGGCGCGGATTCAACACGAAGGGCACCAAGAGCACGGAGTAGTCCGGACCGGACAGGACGCGGAGTCCACCACCAAGACACCAGGAACACCAAGGTTCGGATGCTCGTCGCCACGCGCAATCCGCCAATCGCCAGTCGCCGTCGGCTGTGAGCTGCTAGCTGTCGGCTGTAAGCTTCCTGTCCCTACGGCATCGGGCCGGGCGCAGGGGGCAGGGACGGCCGGGCAGCGTCCCAGACTTCAAGCACGGTCTTGAGCAGCCGGTCGAGCAGTGCGCGGTCAAGCGCGGGCGAGAACTTCCATTCAGTGAACGCCTTGACCCACTGCGCGCGCTGCGGCGTGTCCGCAGTCGTGTCCGCGCCGATGCGCGCCGCCCAGTTCACCGCAACCCGGTAGTGCAGCAGTACCCGCTGGTCCCGGCACCAGGCCAGCAGTCGCTCCGCCTCCTCGTGGCTCCGGCGGTCGATTTCCGCGACCGCGGTCGCGTAGCGGCCCCAGGTCTCGCGCCACTCGGCCCGGCAGAGCTGCGCGTCGGTCACGACCCGGCGGCCCGGCTTGAGCGCCATGATTTCAATCGCTTCGTGCGGGTCGGGCAGCCAGTCAAGCTCTCTGTCGCGTTCCATCTCCTCGAACACGCGCCTGACCGCACTTTCCATGAACTCGGCCAGCTCGCGCTTGAGCTGCAGTTTGTTCGCGGCCTTAGCCAGCCGTTCGAAGCGCTCGGGCCTGGTCGGTTCCTTCCGGCCCCGGGTGAAGAACAGCATGCTGAACACCTTGCGACCGTAGGTCGCCATGCGGCGGCGCAGCCAGTGCGCGCCGGGTACGCCGACGACGGTGAGCGCATTGTGCATGAAGACCTCGAGCCCGCCGCGCACCACCCAGCAGCCGGCGCGGCGCCGGATTCGGAGCAGGTCCAGGGCGGTACGCTCGTCGACGGCGGCAGGGGGCGGCGAGGGCTGAGGTCCGGTCCACGTGAGCGCGGCGGCGACGCGCGAAGAGGCGGTGGTGCGCGGCCCGGGCGCGGCTTCGGCGTGCTTGCGGGCCGGCTCGGGAATGGGGACGGACGTGTAGCGGTCGAGGACCGGCTTAAGGTCTCTGAACCCGGCGCGGACCGAGCGCAGGTAGTCGGCAACCGTGAGCAGGGTGGACGAGCGTATTCCGCCGTGCTCGATGCGACTGACCAGGGCCTTCAGGCTCCTGTTCAATCCCAGCGCTTCTGCCACGTCCTCCTGCCGCATCCCGGCTTCCTTACGCAACTCCACGAGCCGTTGCGACAAGTCCTGTATGAGTTCGGCTCTTGCCTGTTCCGTGTTCCTATCTGCCATTCTTACTTCTGACATCTAGCTTCTGACTTCTGACTTCGTCCGTCTAGTCCAGCTTTCCTGCCGCGGCCAGCTTGTTGAACAGCCCGGTCACCGCCGCCTTCATCTGCCGGAACGGCGCGGGGTGGTATCCGTACATCTCCGGCCAGGTGTCGAGCCGGGCCAGCGCCTTCTCGCGCCAGACGGGCCGGGCGCCACGCAGCCGGCGCAGGGTGGCGAACACGAGGCTGCCGTAGGCGCGCAGGCTGATGGCAAGGGTGTGACCCCAGGCGAGGTGGAGCTTGTTCAGTTCGTCGTTGAACAGGCGTTTGAGCCGCTTCTCGCGCAGTTGCGCGCGGGCTCGGGCCGCAACCTGCCGGACGCGCTGCTCCGCCGCTACCGCGTTCCTGACCGCGATGCCGGCCTTGCGGCGCAGGCCGACCTCATAGTAGAACGCCTGTTTGAGAGCGCGCGGCGGCATGTTGGCGATGGCGGCGCGGGCCAGCTCAGCGGTCCGTTCCTCGCGCGCGGTCTGCCGGGACGTGTGGCGGTCGAGGATGTCCATCACGGCGTCAATGCCGCAGCCGCAGGCCCGCAGGAAATCCAGCATTCGGATGAACCCGGGGCCGGACTTCAGGTAGCCACGTTCGACTTGGCAGACCCAGGACCTTCCGCCACGTTCCGGGAGCCCGACGAGCCGGGCCACGGCCTCCTGGGAAAGACCGGCTCTTGTTCTGAGAAGGCGCAGTCGTTCCCCTACTTCCTTCGGAAGTAGGGGAGAGTTGGCCTGGCGCGCCTTCATTGGCTCCATGAAGCCAGTTTAGTATAAGTTAACCAGGAATCAAGCCAGGGAATCGTCCAAGTTCCGCATTCTCAATTCACTAGTCAGTATTGTCCAATCTACCCTACCCCATCCTCCCCGCTATGGGGAGAATCGCGGGGGAGATTGCGGGGCAGATGACTCAGAGGACTGCGGGGAGGGTGACGAGGCCGGCGGTCCGGGAGATTACGGGGAGGATTACAGGGCGGGTTACGGGGACGGCAATCGGCCCAATAATGGGGACTGCGGTTCCCCTCTTAGCCGGGAGAGTCACGGGTCCGGTCGCGGGGAGAATGACGAGGGGAATGACGGAGAGAATCGCGGGGAGGGTGATGAGGCAGGTGATGGGGCGGATGATGAGGCAGATGATGGGGAGAACCGCGGGGCGGGTAATGAGGAGGACGTCAAGAGGAAGAAGTCAGATTGCAGATGGCAGATTGCAGATGGTAGAATGAGGGCCGTAGAGAAGCGGGGCGATGAGGAACTCAAGCCAGAAGGCAAAGGCAAAAGCCAAATCGCAAGACGAGGTGCAAGAGATTGACCAGCGCGGCGGGAGGCGCTAATGGCGGGTGAGGAGGCGGGAGAGGGCGGAGATGTCGTTGACTGTCAGGGTGAACTTGGAGTTCGAAGTCTTGAAGTCGTAGATTGCAGCGTCGGTGCCGAAGTCGAATCGTGCGATGTCCTTGTAGCCGACTCCGAGACCCCAGCAGAGGCCGACGCTGTTGAACTTGCCAAGGTCGCTGCGGGTCAGCACGTCCCACAGTGGGTGATGCGTTGTCCATCCGTCCCTCTCGAAGACGATGCCGCCGCGGTCCCATGCGATGTCCTCGAAGTAGCCGATTCGTAGGGACACAACTTCCGCGGCCGTGAGTTCGACGCCGAGGGCTTTCCAGGCGCTCGCAAGCTCGTCACCGAGGTCGCTGGTGTCGCTGAACATCCCGACAAGCACCTTGTCCAGCTCCGGCAGAACGCGCAGCCGCACCCACCGATTGTTGACCGGCGTCCAGCACGCGCCGAGGCGGAGGACGGACGGAGTCGGGTCGTGCTCTCCCGTAGTTGTGTAGGAGATGCCAGGTCCCAGGTTCGCAGCGGACAGGCCAACGGACAGGCTCGCGTGCGGATGACACAGGATGCCCAAGTCGAAAGCCAGAGCAGTCCCTGTGCCGCCGGCTTCTATTCCCAACTCCGGCATCTCCTTCCAGACCCATTCCGCGATGTGTTGGCTGTGGACTCCTTTTGCAGCAAGCCCAAGCGCCAGCGACCTGGTGATTCCAACCGCAACCGTAGCACCAAGTGCTCCTCTCCACGCACCTGTCGGGCCCTCAGGTTCGATCAGGCTGTACCCAGAGTAGTTGAAGTATGTGATGTCCACGCCAACGCTTGCGCAACCGCCCTGCCAAGGTTGCGCTGAGAGGCGGCGCACGAAAGCACCAGAGGCATAAGTAAGCCCAGGGTAGAGCCCCGGCAGCCAGTTGGCGTAGCTTGCGGTCGCGCCGGTGCCGGTCTGGAAAGCAAGGCCGGCCGGGTTCCAGTAGCTGGCGTCGGGCTCATCGGCAAGGCCGGTCATCGCACCGGCGAGAGCGGTCGAGCGGGCATTGGGCCAGATAAGAAGAAAGGGAAGACCGGGAGCCGGACGTCCAGCAGCCGCGAGGCTGAGTGAACAGGCGAGAAGTACGATTGTCCTCACAGGACGAGTTTAGCTGGCGGTTACTCCTAGGCTGGGTTCAACATCACGCCTCTATGGTAGGCTGAGACTGGCCTGAGTCAACACCGCGTCCGAGTCCGCGACGGAAGCAGGTATCGGTTTTCATCTCGCCCGCAAGCGCTTGGCGGGCAGGGGAAGGCGCTGACGGCGGCCGGGAAATCAGGCGGGCGTCCGCGGCAGCGCGCAAGATGCATCATGCAGTGCTGTTGACAGCCCTGTTGACCGGCCTAAGATGGACGTGTAAGGAGGATCGGTGCGGAAGACCGTGCTCGTCGCTCTGTCGCTGTTAGTTTCATCGATGTATGGCTGGAACGGGCCGTATCAGCTCGCTAATTCGGCCGGCCAGGATGTCAACCCTTCGGCCTGCAAGGAGTGGGTGCAGGGCGAGTACACGTGTCTTGTCTGGCAGTCCGACCGCAACTGGAACTGGGACATCTTCTCCCGCTGTTGCGAACTCCAGAGCGGCAACGGCTGGCTTGCCGAGAAGCCCGTTACCCTGGGCGATTTCGACGACGTGTCACCCGCGGTTTGCGTGCTGACCGACGACTTCCCCCACAAGCTGCTCTGCGTCTGGGAGCGCCACGACCGCCCACATTCCACGACCATCTGTGCCGCATCAGGCGATTCGTCTGGTTGGTCTACGCCCGAGTCGCTGGACGTCACTGGTAACGGACCGTCCGATTCGGCCTTCCCGTCGGTCATCTGCATCAACAGCCTGGATCTCGATTCCGCTTGGGTGGTGTGGCTGGATGCCGACAGTGGGACCTACCGAATCCGGGCGATGTGCTTTGACTTCCACTGGTGCGACCCGCAGACGATTTACTCCTCTGCCACCCCGGTACACCACGTCCGCGTCGGACGGCGTGGCGGGCGGCCATGGGGCGAATGGCCTTTGGTGGTTTGGGAGCAGGAGGGCGAAATACTCTGGAGCGAGTTGCTGAACGAGGCGTGGACCCCGCCAGACACGGTTGCGCCTTCGCCGGCCTCGGACCGCGAGCCGGATATCATCAGCTACTTGTCCTGCGGGCTGTGCTCCGGGCCGTGGATAACTTGGGTCTCGGAGCGCGATGGCGATACGGCGGTGTTCGGTACGCCCTGCGACACGTTCGACCGGGCGGTCCGCTGGAGCGACACGACAAACGCTGGCCGCAACTGGTCACCCTGCGGCACGGTGATGTACATGACTGTGGACTGGGAGCCGTTTCTCGGACTGTGCGTGTCAGACCGGAACGGCAACCTGGACATTTACGACATCCTGCCTTGGGATGTTGACTACTGGAACCAGCCGGTTGACACTGACCCGGCGACAGACGCGAACCCGACGCTTACGACCCTGGGCTACGCGGACGCGACCACGCTATGCTGGGCCATCTGGCAGTCGGACCGGGACGGAGACTGGAACATCTACGGAAGCTTCTGGTACAACACCGGCATCGAGGAGGCACCAGGCGGAGAGTGCGGGACGACGAATACGGTGTCGAGTATTGCGCGCGGGGTGCTGAGGGTAGGAGACAGCAGACAGAAGACGAGAGACCAAGCGGAACTGCTGGATGCCGCGGGGCGAAAGGTGCTGGACCTATTGCCCGGCGACAATGACGTGAGCGCGCTCGCGCCCGGAGTCTATTTCGTCCGTTCTGAGCCGGCAGCCGGAAGCCGTCAGCCGACAGCGTTCACGCTCCGGAAGGTCGTCGTGACGAGGTAGGAGGGAGCTATGGCGAAGACTGTCCCAGCGGTCCTGACTTGTCTGCTGGTGATGACCGCGCTCGGACAGTGGTCGGAGCCGGCGCTTGTCTGGCAGGATACTACCTGGGCGAGCGAGTCCCGGCTGCTCTGCGCGCCCGGAGACACGCTCCGGGCTGCGGTGGTCGACCGCGGCGGCGCGGGCTGGCCCGGATGGCATCGGATCCAGACAGCCTGGAGTGCGGACGGTGACTCGTGGTCAGACCTGATTGACGTCACCGGCAGGGACAGCCTTTGTGACGGCTGGTATGGCGGACTTGGATTCGGCTGCGACCCGCAGAGCCGGCTGTGGCTCGGGTGGTACCGGGGCAACGGTTATACCTTCGGCGAAGACAGTTGGGCGATATGCACGGTCATGCGGGATAGCGGCGGCTGGCATCCTTTTGCCAAGTCAATCGACAGTTTCTGGGGCGGCGGGGCCGAGAGTTTCGCGGCCGACCGGCAGGGCAACTGGTACATGTCGGTCGTTGCCTGTGCCCTCGATGTCCCCGGCGTCATCGAGTCAGCGACGTACTCGCGACTCGACGGCGACAGCTGGACGTTCCCGGCGACGATAGCCGCCGGACAGGGCAGTCCCATCTCGAGCGGTCACTACTCGATGGTCCTGGTCCAGCATCCGGATTCCGGGTTGTGGGAAGTCAATGACTGGTCCGCATATATGGCCAGCCCGCGCGTCTACGTGCACCGGGTCTTCAGGGACACCACTGTGTGTGTCCTCTATCTCCCGGGCGAGGCGAGCGAAGCGACGGCGGACTCGCTCGGCCGGCTCTGGGTCGTGTATGTCCGCGACGGCATGTTGCGTTCGGCGGTTGTCGACGGAGCGATTGTCGATTCGGCAGTCGTTACGGATGACCTGCTTCATGGAGGCCCGGTCTGCACCGGTCCTGACGGCCGTGTGTGGGCCGCATGGAAGAATCAAAACTCCGTGCCGGCAGTCAGCTACAACTCCGGCGGCGGCTGGTCCGAACCGGAGGTGGTAACCGACTCTGTCGGCGGGCCGACCGGGATGGTCGCTGGTTCGGATGGCAGGGCGTACCTGCTGATGTGGCTGCGGATGCACGGCGAGTGGGGCCTCTACTCGAGCTACCGGTTGACCCTTCCCGGCGTCGAGGTGCCGCCGGCTGCATCACGCGCCTGGCCGGATGACGGTCCGACTATTGCGCGCGGAGTGCTGAGGGCAGGAGATAGCAGACAGAAGACCGGAGGCAGAGCAGAACTGCTGGATGCCGTGGGGCGGAAGGTGTTGGAGCTGTTGCCCGGCGACAATGACGTGCGGCAGCTAAGCCCGGGCGTCTACTTCGTGAGAGGCGAAGAGGCCTGGGACCGTGTGGTCCGCAGAGTAATCATCACAAGATAGCGTAGCGGTCCGTCAGGGAACAGCTGTTTTCAGGAGCATCAGCCCTCGCGGGCCGGTTCTTTGCGCCTTGGCGGTGAAGATTCCGGGCTGCTAGCGTGCGGGGCCGGGGAAGCCGCGACCGGCGGGAGGAGTGATGGTGAGCTCGCCGGCGAGGTCCTGGCCGACGAGGTCGCGGACCTGCTCGGGCGTCGCGCCGGGCTCGCCGAGCAGGACCATCAGTTTGACGAGCGCGGCTTCGGGCGTGAGGTCGTGGCCGGACACCACGCCGGCATCGAGCAGGCACGAGCTGGCTTCATACCGGCCGAGCTCGACCCGGCCGCCGTTGCACTGGGTGACCGCGACCGCGACGACGCCGCGTTTGACCGCCGCGGCGATGGGCCTGAGCACCCGGTCGTCGCTCGGGACGTTGCCCGCGCCGTAGGTCATCAGCACCACGCCCCGGAGTTTCGGTTCGGACAGGATGTCTTCGAGGATCGTCGTCTGCTGGATGCCCGGGAAGAAGATGACTTCGGTGACGTTGGGGTCGAGCCCGGAGCGGAGCCTGAGGCCGCCGGCGCCCGCGGGCCGCAGCGCCGGCCGGTTGACGACGATGCTCTCGCCGGCGGCGGCGAGCGGCGGGTAGTCGGGCGAGTCGAAGGCGGCGAAGCCGGACGAGGTGACCTTGCGGCTGCGGTTGCCCCGCAACAGCCGTTCGTGGAAGAAGATGGTGACTTCGGGTACGACCGGCAGGCCGGAACAGCGCGGGCAGGCGATGAGCAGCGCGGTCAAGAGGTTCTGCAGCGCGTCGTTGCGGACGTTGGCCAGGTGCGAGAGCTGCGCGCCGGTCAGGACCACGGGTTTGGCCAGACCTTCGAGCATGAAGCTCAGGGCCGAGGCGGTGTAGACCATCGTGTCGGTGCCGTGCAGGACGACGAAGCCTTCGTACCGCTCGTAGCTCTCGGCGACCACCCGGGCAATCTCGACCCAGTAGTCCGGGCCGATGTTGCAGGAGTCGACCGGCGCGAGCGAGCAGGCGTCGACGTTGAAGCCGATGTAGCGCGGGTTCGGGCTACCGTCGGCGAGGCGCGGGGACAGTGACGAGGTGCGGCGGCGGAAGTCGGACCAGCCGACCGTGACCAGCGGGCTCGTGCGGTCGGCCGGGTCGCGGTGCATCGAGCCGATGGTGCCGCCGGTGTAGATGACGAGCACTCCCGAGCCCTGGTTGGCCGGGTCGTAGGAGTGGGCCTGGGTTGCGGTCACGGGTTCGGTCCGGGCTTGGGCCTGCGCTTGAGCTATCCCGGGTACGCGTCGAGCTGGGTCGCCCACTTGCGGAGCGACTCCATGCGCTTGCTCTTGTCCTCGGGCAGGGCCAGGGGCCGGCCGCGGCAGTCGATGACCACGCCCGAGAGCCCGCCTGTGACCTTGGCCTCAAGCGTCTTGCCCGGGCCTGCGCCGACGTCGAACCCGCGTTCCGGGTCGATGACCGCGCTGGCCGACTCTCCGACTCCAAGGGGCAGGACTTTGATGTCGCCGAAGCTGACCGCGGCCTGCATCGTCTCGCCGTTGGCCCTGGTTACCTTGACCTGGACGCATCGGGCGCCGTCTTTGGCTGAGCCGACGGGCGCGATGCCGGTGCCCAGGTGCACGAGGCAGTCTTTCTCGAATACCTCGTAAGCGGCCTCGGGGTGAACCTCGGTCAGCACGCCCAGGTGCGGCATCATGAAGATGGAGTCAACGGTCAGCCGGGTGACGCCCTCGGGTTGGAACGCGTCGAGCAGCATCAGCGTGGACTGGGCGCGGCGCGGGGCGTGCGACAGCGCGCCGCCCGAGCCGACCACAAGGTTGAGATGCATCATGTTGACCAGAGTCGCGCCGCTGGCGGTCTGGGCGAAGGCGTCGGAGATAGTGCGTTCCTGCTGCACGCCCTTCAGGCCTACGGCCATCGATTTGTGGTGCAGCAGCGCCAGGCGCAGGGCCTCCCGCGCAATCGCCTGTTCGAGCTTCAGTTCTTCGAGGGTAGCCGGGACGGTGGTCGGCCGGATCATCTTGTTGCGGATGCGGTTGCGCACCTCCGGGGCCGGGATGTCGATGGGCAGCCAGCGCATGATGTTCTCCTCGCCGGCCTCGGCCAGCACGTTGGAGATGGAGTAGGACATGCCGAGGTTGGCGGAGACGGTGCGGTTGAACACGCCCTGGAACACGCTGAAGATGTCGGTGGTCGCGCCGCCGATGTCCACGCCCAGCACCGCGATGTTCTGGGACTTGCCGATGTTCTCGATGAGCAGGCCGACCGCGCCGGGCGTGGGCATAATGGGTACGTCGGTCCAGTCCATCAGCTTCTTGTACCCGGGCGCGTGGGCCATGACGTGCTCCATGAACAGGTCGTGGATCTTGTCCCGCGCCGGCTGGAGGTTCTCGCGCTCCAGCACCGGCCGGATGTTCTCGACGATGACGAGCGACGACTTGTCCTTGAGCGTCTTGTGCACCAGCTCGCGGGCGGCGACGTTGCCGGCGTAGATGACCGGCAGGTTGTAGCCGATTCCGAAGCGCGGCTTGGGGTCGGCGGCGGAGATAAGCTCGGCCAGTTCGACGACGTGCGATATCGTGCCGCCGTCGATGCCGCCGGACAGAAGAATCATGTCGGGCCGGAGGGTCCGGATGCGCTCGATTTTCTCGTGGGGCAGCCGGCCGTCGTTAGAGGCGATGACGTCCATGACAATGGCGCCCGCGCCCAGGGCGGCCCGGGCCGCGCTCTCGCCTGTCATTGTCACCACCACGCCCGCGACCATCATCTGCAGGCCGCCGCCGGCCGACGAGGTGGAGATGTAGACGTCGGCGCCGGTCTTGTCCCCGCTCTTGGGCTTGAGGATTTTCTCGCCTTCGAGCAGCTTGACGCCGGACAGCTCTTCGACTTCCATCACCGAGTTCAGGACGCCCTTGGTCACGTCCTCGAACGGCGCCTCGACCGTGGTCGGGGCTTCGCCGCGGGTGGCGAGCCGGAACTCGCTGCCCCGTTTCTCGATCAGGATGGCTTTGGTGGTCGTCGAGCCGCAGTCAGTTGCCAGGATTCTGGTTATCTTTTCCTTTTGCATGGCGCCTCTCGTCTTCAAGCTGTTCGATACGCTGGATCAATGCTTCAACGTTGGGACGGTCCTCCAGCAGGGCTGCGAGATCGTCGTATTGGTGGAACGGTAATACCGACGTGAATACGGGCTGGAAGAATACCATCAGCTGCGAGCCGACAAAGGACAGGGGTTTGCCTGACTCGAGCGCGACGATGGCCAGGGGCGTGAGCCGCATGTCCACCACGCGGCGGGCGAGCTTGCCGAGGATTTCTTCCTTGCGTTCGACCGGGATATCGGAGGCGAACATGGTCAGAGAGGAAGTGACAAAGTGATGGGGTGATAGAGTGACAGAGTGATAGAGTGACCAGGTGACAAAGCAGCGGAGAGAGGTCCCACCGGATTCCCCACTTTGTCACTGTGCCACTTCATCACTTTTCTTCACTTCCTCGGATAGCACACGTCCAGTTCGCGCGAGGCGCGGGCCTCGTCGAGCCGGCGCACCGGGGTCGAAAGCGGCGCGTCGTGCAGGAGTTGCGGGTTGGTCCGGGCTTCTTCGGCAATCTGCTTCATAACCGCGATGAAGTTGTCGAGCGACTCGACCGACTCGGTTTCGGTGGGCTCGATCATCAGCGCCTCGGGTACTATGAGCGGGAAGTAGACGGTCGGCGCGTGCATGCCGAAGTCCAGCAGCCGCTTGGCGACGTCCAGGGTCCGGACGCCGTACTGCTTCAGGTTGGTGCCCGAGAACACGACTTCGTGCAGCGAGCGGCCCTTGTAGGGCAGGTCGTAGATGCCCTCGAGGCCGGCGCGGACGTAGTTGGCGTTGAGCGCCGCGCACTCGGCGGCGTCGGCCAGGCCGGCGGCGCCCAGCATCCGGATGTAGGTCCAGGCGCGGACCAGCACCCCGAACTGGCCGTTGGAGCCGAGCACCCGGCCGATGGAGTCGGGGCGGGAGAAGTCCAGGAAGAAGACCCGAGACTCTGGACTCTCGACCTTTGACCTCACCACCGGGAGCGGCAGGAACGGTTCGAGGTGTTTCTTCACCGCGACCGGGCCTGAGCCCGGGCCGCCGCCGCCGTGCGGGGTGGAAAAGGTTTTGTGCAGGTTGATGTGCATCACGTCGAAGCCGGCGTCGCCGGGACGGTGCTTGCCGACGTAGGCGTTGAGGTTGGCGCCGTCCAGGTAGACCTGCGCCCCGCGGGCGTGCATGATGTCGCAGATGCGGCGCACGTCGGTTTCGTAGATGCCCAGGGTATTCGGGTTGGTTACCATCAGGCAGGCGACGCAGTCGGTGCACATCCGCGCCAGCTCGGCCGGGTCGATTTGGCCCTTGTCATTGGACTTGATCTGCACCGGCCGGAACCCGGAGAGCGTCACCGATGCCGGGTTGGTGCCGTGGGCCGAGTCGGGCACGAGCACGTCGGTTCGGTTCTCGCCCTTCTTCTCGAAGTACTTTCTGACCATCATCACGCCGGTCAGCTCGCCGTGGGCGCCGGCCGCCGGCTGGAGGGTGGTCGCGTCGAAGCCGGTGATGACCGACAGCAACTCGGCCAGTTCGTGCATCAACTGCAGCGCGCCCTGGGACTGCGGCTCGGGCGCGTACGGGTGCAGGTCCGCGAAGCCGGGCAGGCGGCAGGCTCGCTCGTTGACCTTGGGGTTGTACTTCATGGTGCAGGAGCCGAGCGGGTAGAAGCCCTTGTCGACGTGGTGGTTCAGAGCCGAGAGCC
>JAEAMF010000548.1_pt1 | contig 44033 bp, 36 predicted proteins | sample 8958721 | NCBI WGS metagenome assembly JAEAMF01 (sample SAMN16933255, study PRJNA681124) | bioreactor sludge metagenome | isolation source: anaerobic bioreactor treating anionic surfactant - SDBS | place: India: Bengaluru | collected 2019-02-28 | reverse complement strand
TGATCGGCGGCGGGGTCGGTCCCTGGCTCCCCTACCAGATGTTCACCAGTGGTTGGATCGGGCTGACTTCCGGCCTGTTGCCCGACCTGCGCCGGCACCGGCCCGCCGAGTTGCTGATGCTGGCGGTCTGGGTTGCCCTGTGGGGCTTTGTCTTTGGCGCCATCATGAACCTCTGGTTCTGGCCATACATCTCGGCCATGCAGGCCGCGCCAACACAGACCTGGGAACCCGGCCTGCAGCTACGCGAGGGCCTGCGCAGGTACGCCGCTTTCTATGTAGCGACGTCGGTGTGGTGGGACGCCTGGCGGGCAGCCGGCAATGCCGGGCTCGTCCTCTTTCTGGGCCCTTCTCTGCTCAAGGTACTGCGCCGTTTTCAGCACGTACTGGGCTTTGAGGTCCACGCCGGCCCGTGACCCGCCCGCTCTGCTGCGTCGCTGTAGGACCGGTGCCCCGTTTTGACAGTTCGCAATATTTGAGTCATACTTACTCCTGAATTGATCTCGCCAAGGAGGCTCAAGTGAAAAAGTACGAGTGCACGGTATGTGGATATGTGTATGATCCAGCCAAGGGCGATCCGAAGAACGGGGTCAAACCCGGAACCGCGTTCGAGGACCTTCCCGCCGACTGGTTCTGCCCGTATTGCGGGGACGAGAAGGACATGTTAGAGCCGGTAGAGGACTAGCTTTCCGAGCAGGATTCCATCTTGTCCGGAACGCCAGCAGAGTAGAGAGATAGGAGAGAATTAATGAAACTTGGAGAGCGAATTCAGACTGCGGATTGGAAGGCCGAAAAGCACGTGCCGGTCATCGAGTGCGCGGACAAGGTCGAGGCGGACAAGCCGTTCGCGGTCAGGGTAAGCGTGGGCAAGGAAATCCCTCACCCCAACACCACCGAGCACCACATCAGCTGGATTGACCTCTACTTCCAGCCTGAAGGCGACAAGTTCATCTACCAGGTCGGGCATTTCGAGTTCGCCGCCCACGGCGAAGCGGTGAAGGGTGCCAACCAGGGCCCGGTCTACACTGGCCCCGACGCCACCTGCGCGATGAAGGTGAATGTTGCCGGCACGCTGATCGCGGTTGCCCTGTGCAACATCCATGGGCTCTGGGAAAGCTCAAAGGCAGTCACGTTCTAGTTCTGCACCCCAGACACGAGTTGAGCCCGCTTTCATTGGAGAGCGGGCTCTTTTTCGTTGGCTCAGTTTTCAGCGCACATACGCCTTTTTGACGATGACACTGCACCGTAAGTCTGCTATGCTGCGAAGGTAGGCCTTCAGGCGAGAGGCACACAGGCCCGGTACCCTGCAGGACTACGAGGAGACTGGCCAGGTGGCGAATAGCGGAATCGTCCACCTATCCGATGCAGAGTCGCACACGACGTGCTACACTGAAACAGCGTATAGACCGAGAAGGAGGCATCCACATGCCAAGCTCCAAAGCCATTGAGGTACGTGCCCTGTCCAAGGACTTTGGTGACGTTCATGCCGTGCAGGATGTGAGTTTCGACGTTGAGCACGGCGAGATCTTTAGCCTGCTGGGCCCCAACGGCGCGGGCAAGACCACCACCATCTCCACCCTCTCCTGCCTGCTCGTGCCCACCAGAGGTGATGCGCTCATCATGGGCCACTCCATCCGCGACGATTCCATGGCCGTAAAGCAATCCATCGGCGTCGTGCCGCAGGAAGTGGCTCTATACCCGGACCTGTCAGCTCAGGAGAACCTCACTTTCTGGGGCAAGATGTACGGCCTGCGCGGCGCGGAGCTGCGCCAGAGGGTGGCCGAAGTGCTGGAAATCATCGGGCTCGGCCACCAGAAGGGCCGGGTGGAGAAATTCTCCGGCGGCATGAAGCGGCGGCTCAACATCGGAATCGGCCTCCTGCCCAGGCCACAGGTGCTCTTCCTGGATGAGCCCACGGTAGGTATCGACCCGCAGAGCCGGCGCAGCATCCTGGATAGCGTCAAAGAGTTCAATCGCCAGGGCATGACCATCCTCTATACCACGCACTACATGGAGGAAGCTCAGGAATTGTCGGATCACATCGCTATCATGGACCATGGCAAGCTGATCGCCTACGGCACCCACCAGGAGCTGGTCAAGATCGTGGGCGAGCTGGACCGCATCGACCTGACGATCAACGCCGAGTCGCAACAGGTTTTGCCACAGTGGCAAGCTACTGAGGGAGTGCACAAGATCTCCGCCGAAGACGGCAAGCTGACGCTCCTGGTAGATGACAGCAACCTGGTCCTGCCCCGCCTGTTTGAGACGGCAGTCGAGTCAGGCGTACGCATCACCAGCATCGCCGTCACCGAGCCGAACCTCGAAGCGGTCTTCCTGCACCTCACCGGCCGCGCCCTGCGTGACTAGGAGGAGGATCATGGCTCAGCACAACGGCTCTCCATCCCGGCATCAAGCCGGCGGCATACGTGGCGCCTTGGATATCGCCCTCAAGGACCTGCTGCGCTACTCGCGCAGCCCGTTCATCTGGGCGATGATGTTCGTTGCCCCCCTGCTGATCGCCGGGCTCATCTATTTCGCCTTCAGCGGCCTGGCCGGCAGCGGCGGTGGCTTTAGCGTACCCTTGACCCGCGTACAGGTGGCCAATCTGGACCAACCCGCAACGCAATTTGGCGGGTTTTCGGTTGGGAAGATGCTCGTCGAGTTCCTGCAATCCGAGGACTTGGCTGGTCTCGTTCAGGTGGCGGTGGCCAACGATGAGGCCAGTGCCCGCGCTGCGGTGAACGAGCGCACCGCCGACGTGGCACTCATCATCCCGGCCGACCTGAGCGACGCCGCATTCCTGCCCGACCGCCAGGCAGCGATTCTTCTCTATCACGATCCCGAACTGACCGTCGGCCCTGGCGTCGTCCAGGGCCTGGTAAGCAATTACCTGGATGGTTTCTCCGGAAGCAAGGTCGCCGCGGCCGTGGTGCTGCAGCAACTGAACGAGCGTGGCGTTGTGGCGGACGCCCCCACCCTGCAGAATGTCACCCTGCAATATGCCACATGGGCACAGCAACTGGGAGAGTCACAGCAGGAGGGAGGCCATCCGGCCATCCGCATTCAGAGCCCTCCGGGAAAGGCCGTCGCCGCCAATTTCATGGTCGACCTGGCGGGCAAGATTCTGGCCGGGCAGCTGATCTTCTTCGCCTTTTACACGGCCGCCGCCACAGCCCAGTCCATCATCACGGAGGAGGAGCAGCTCACCCTGGGCCGGCTGTTCACCACGCCCACGCCCCGCACAACCATCCTCAGCGGCAAGTTTATTGGCGTGTTCCTGCTCGTGTTGGGTCAGGTTCTCGTCCTGACCGCAGTCTCCTCCGTGCTCTTTCACATTCGCTGGGGCAAGCCATTGCCCGTGTTGATGGCCATTCTTGGCCTGGTGGTGGTCACCACAGGGCTGGGCCTCTTTCTCATGTCCTTCGTCAAGAACAGCCGGCAGGCCGGCGCGGTGTTCGGTGGAGTTCTGACCGTGCTGGGCATGGCTGGTGGCTTGTTTAGCGTTGGCGTGGAGAGCTTGCCCAGGGCCTTCGAGACCATCGCCCTGTTGACTCCCCATGGGTGGGCCTTGCGCGCCTGGAAGCTGGCTTTGGCTGGAGCCGGCGCTGGCGAACTGCTACTGCCCTTTGCTATGTTGTTGATCATGGGCGCGGCCCTGTTCACTGGCGGGGCGGTGGCCTTCCGCCGCCGCCTGACTTAGGAGGCAGCATGCGTATTCTGGACCTGGCTATCAAAGACATCAAACAAATCCTGAGCGATCGCAAGGTAGCCGTCATGTTGGTGGGCATGCCCATCCTGTTCACCGCTTTCTTCGGCCTGCTCTTTGGCGGATCGGGGAAGGCCGCGGACCCACGCCTGCCGGTCGGTGTGATCAATAACGACCCGTCCAGCTGCATTGGCCCTACTTTGGTCGAACTCCTCGAGACCTCAGGGGCTGTACGGCCGGTCGTGCTTACGCGGTCAGCCGCAGCGGGGGCCCCGGAACAGGTCCGCGACGGCAAACTGGCGGCGGCGGTGACGGTGCCGGCCGGGTTTGGCGCTGCCCTCTGGAACAATGAACAGGCAGAGCTGCTGGTCGTGGTGGATGAAAACGACACCGCCGGGCTGACCGCCCGCACTGCTCTTGACACGGCTACCACACGTTTGTTGGGCGCTCTGCAGACAGCCAAACTGAGCGTCGCCGCCTATGAGGCCACGGGCGGTCTCGACGCCTCCACACGGCAGGCCTACGTCGACCAGGCCATTGCATTGACCAGCGCCGCCTGGAAGGATCCGCCGCTCACACTGGCGGTGGAAAGGGCCGGTCGGGCGTCACAGGAAGAAAGCGCCAATGCTTACAACCAGTCCTCTCCAGGGCTGATCGTGCAATTCACTATCTGGAGCCTGATCATGTCCGCGGGCGTGATCGTGCTGGAGCGCAAGTCCGGGGCCATGCAGCGCTTGCTAACGACGCCCATCCGCTCCTGGCAGATCATCGCCGGGCATGCACTGGGCATGCTTCTGCTGACCGTGGCCCAGGAGCTGATCCTGCTCGGATTCGGCCAGTTCGTCTTGAAAGTGGACTACCTGCGCCAACCCGTCGCGATCCTCCTGGTGACCCTGGCTCTGGCGCTGTGGGTGGTGAGCCTGGGTATGCTGATCGGAGCCATCAGCCGCGACGATAATCAGTCCATGGTCTGGTCTCTGATGGCCATGTTCGTATTTACCGGCCTGGGCGGCGCCTGGTTCCCTCTGGACGGCACCGGGAAGGCCTTCCGGACCATCGGCGGGCTCATGCCCAGCCAGTGGGCCATGCGTGGATTTCAGAATATCCTCATGCGCGGTCTGGGCCTGGAGTCGGTGTGGCTACCGGTCGGCATCTTGCTGGCCTATGCCGTGGCCTTCTTCGCCGTGGCCGTATGGCGGTTCCGCTTCGAATAGCCGGACAGTGTCAAGCCCTCAGGAGTGCAGCCTTCAGGCTGCATCCGCCAATGCCCAACAGGCTGTAGCCTGCACTCCAGGCGGTGTCAAGCCCCCAGGAGTGCTGCAGCCTTCAGGCTGCATCCGCTAATGCCCGGCAGGCCAAAGCCTGCACTCCAGACAGTGTCAAGCCCTCAGGAGTGCAGCCTTCAGGCTGCATCCGCTAATGCCCAACAGGCTGTAGCCTGCACTCCAGGCGGTGTCAAGCCCCCAGGAGTGCAGCCTTCAGGCTGCATCCGCTAATGCCCGGCAGGCCAAAGCCTGCGCTCCAGGCGGTGTCAAGCCCCCAGGAGTGCAGCCTTCAGGCTGCATCCGCTAATGCCCGGCAGGCCAAAGCCTGCGCTCCAGACAGGACACTGCTACGCGCTCGCCGCGGTCTTGACCTTCGCGCTGGACAGCGACTCGAGCACCTTGATCACCGCAGAATGGTCGAGATCACCCCAACCCTGTGCCTGCATCGCGCTGAACAGCTCGTGCGCCAGTGCCGATGCCGGCAGGCAGCAACCATAGGCACGTGCCGTCTCGCGGACGATATTCAGGTCCTTGTGGTGCAAGCGGCTGCGAAAACCGGGCGCGAAATCGCCCTGCACCACTTTGGGGCCACGCACATCCATCACCCGGGACTGGGCGTACCCGCTGCTCAGCACCTTCAGCACGATGGCCGGGTCAACGCCCGCTTTGGCCCCCAGAACCAGCGCCTCCGCCATGGCCAGCATATGCAGGGCTGTCGCAATCTGGTTGCAGGCCTTGACGGTCTGCCCCGCGCCGGACGGGCCACACAGGATGGGTTTCCCCAGTAGCTCAAAGAGGGGACGCGCCCGCTCAAAGACGCCGGGGTCACCGCCGACCATGATCGCCAGGGTGGCGTTGCGTGCTCCGACGTCACCGCCGGAAACAGGCGCATCCAGCATCGGGCAGCCCCTCTCGGCGGCCACCCGGCTGACCTTCTGCGCCACGACCGGCGAAATGGTCGACATGTCAATGAGCAACGTGCCCGGCCTGGCTCCTGCCAGCACCCCTTCATCGTTCAGATAGATACACTCCACATCGGGCGAGTCGGACACGATGGAGATAACCACGTCGCTGCGCGTCGCCAGCTCCTGGCAGGAACCGCTCGCCTCGGCTCCCAGAGCGACCAGCGGCTCCATCTTGGAGGGTGTGCGATTGTAGACCACCATGGGGTATCCGGCGCGGATCAGATGGGCCGCCATGGGCGCACCCATGATCCCCAGCCCGATAAAACCAATCGTCTTGTCCGGCATGTTACTGCTCCTGAGCGGCAAAGTATTGACCACGAGCATATCATAGACCCGCCTGCTTGGCAAGTCGGCACAGCCTCGTGGACTGTCCTCGCGAGCCGCGTACGCGCGGCGCCCGCCCCCCACGCTCACAACCTCAACTCTGTTGACAATTGGTCCGCCGGGTGCTATACTGGGTTGCTGGCGACCCCAGACACACAGGAGCATACTGCGATATGAAGAACATCTGCGTCATCGGAGTGGGATACGTAGGGCTCGTGACCGGCGCCTGCCTGGCCGACCTGGGTAACCGGGTCATCTGCGTCAACCGCAGCAAGGAAAAGGCGGACAACCTCCACAAAGGCATCCTGCCCATCTTTGAGCCGGGACTGGAAGAGATCGTTCAGCGCAACTATGAGGCAAAACGGCTCGATTTCACCACCTCCTATGACAAAGGCCTGCGCGACGCCGAGTTCGTGTTTATCGCCGTGGGTACCCCCTCGGGAAGCGAAGGCGAGGCTGACCTGTCGCATGTCACCCAGTGCGCGGAGGACATCGCCACACGCCTGGTCAAGCCGATCATCATCATCAACAAGAGCACTGTGCCCATCGGGACCGGGGACTGGGTCGCGGACATCATCAATGAGCATCGGGTGAATGATGTCGAGTTTGCGGTCGTTTCCAACCCCGAGTTCCTGCGCGAAGGCTCCGGGGTCTATGATTTCATGAACCCGGACCGCATCGTGCTGGGCTCTACCAGCCGCCAGGCGGCGGAAAAAGTGGCCGAGCTGTACACTCCCCTGCAAACCACAACCATCATCACCGACCTGCACACTGCGGAAATGATCAAGTACGCCTCCAACTGCTTCCTGGCCACCAAGATCTCGTTCATCAACGAGATGGCCAGCATTTGCGAGGCACTGGGTGCGGACGTGCGCGAGGTTGCCCTGGGCATGGGCAGTGACAGGCGAATCGGTCCGGCCTTTTTGGGCGCCGGCGTCGGCTGGGGCGGCTCTTGCTTTCCCAAAGATGTAAGAGCCCTGGCCCATATCGCGGCCACCCACGGTTGCCATCCGCAGATGCTGCGGGCGGTGATGGAGATCAACCAGGATCAGCGCAAGCGCGTCATACAGAGACTGCGGGAGGTCATGGGCAACTTCCGGGGCAAGACCATCGGTGTCCTCGGGCTTTCCTTCAAGCCCAACACCGATGACATGCGCGATGCCCCCTCCATCGAGATCATTCACATGCTGCAGCACGAAGGCGCACAGGTTAAAGCCTATGACCCGGTGGCAATGAACAACGCCAGAAAGATCATGCCGCAACTCACGTACTGTGACTCCCCCTACGCAGTGGCCGACGGGGCCGATGGGCTGGTCCTGGTCACCGAGTGGAACGAGTTCAAGCAACTGGACATGGGCCGCATCGCCAGATCCATGCGCCAGCCCATACTCTTTGACGGGCGAAATACCTACGATCCCGACAAAATGAAGGCCCTGGGGTTCATCTATCGTGGCATCGGTCGCGCTGCAATTTCGCCGCCCGCGGCATAGGATTATGACCTCCGTAACCCGGAGCCATGAGCCTGGTTTCTTCACCGTGCAGACCGGAGGTGCCCCATGCTGAGCGTAGGCGTGGACATCATCGAGATCGAGCGCATTGAGCGCGCCATCAAGCGCTGGGATGCGCGCTTTCTGCACCGAGTCTACACCCCGGGCGAACTGGCCCTGTGCCGGGGACGCGTGCCGGAGTTGGCGGTGCGCTTTGCCGGGAAAGAAGCCATCTCCAAGGCCCTGGGGACCGGACTGTCTGGCGTATCCTGGCGGGAGATGGAAATCCTGGCTGACGTGCGCGGCAAACCACTGGTCTACCTGCATGGGCGCGCGACGCAGCGCGCCGCGCTGTTGGGCCTCACCGATTTTGCCATCAGTCTCTCGCACTCGCGTGACTATGCAGTCGCTTTCGTAGCATCAGACCGGGGCGGGGCCGTAGCACGCTCTGAGGAGGCAACGATGGGCAAGGTTGAGAGTGCTTTCCGCATCAAGCTGGAAGAGCAACCGCAGAGAACAGTGCGTCTCATCGTGCGAATCAAAGGCGACCTGGCGCCGGCGACAGCACGGCTGGCCGAGCTGAATGCAACCGTCTTGCGGTCCTTTCAATTGATCAACGCAGTGGCCGTTTCCTGTTCAGCGCAGACCGCTCTGGACCTGGCCAGCGAACCATGGGTACAGGCGATTGAAGAAGATCGCCAGGTCTCTGTTCAAGAGCCAAAGGGCTCGCGAAAAGGAGGGCAAAAATGAGCGACAACAAAATTGCTGCAACTCTTGCTGCAGCCATGGCTGCACCGGACGCACCATCCGAGCAGCGCATCATCGTGAAGTACAAAAGAGATCTCTCGACCGCTACCCGGCCCCTGGCTGGCGTCGCGCGGCCGAAACACTTCTCTTTGGTGCCCGCTGCGGCCATGCGCGCATCGGCCGAGCAGATACGTGCGCTGGCCGCTGATCCGGGCGTGGAAACCATCTGGCCGGATCTCAAGGTGCACACCTGCCTGGATGTCTCCGCCCCGCATATCCAGGCACCGCAGGTCTGGGCCGCCGGTTACACGGGCCGCAATGTGCCCGTGGCCATTGTTGATACCGGCATCGATCCCACCCACCCGGACTTTGCCGGACGCATCATCGCCATGGCCGATTTTACCGGAGAAGGAACGAGTGACAACCACGGTCATGGAACCCACGTGGCCGGGATCACCGCCGGTGCTGGCAGCACCTACAAGGGCATCGCTCCCGAGGCGCAGATCTATGCCGCCAAGGTACTGCATGGTGATGGCTCAGGTTACATGAGCGAGGTCATGGCCGGCCTGGAGTGGGCGGTGCAACAGAACGTCAAGGTCATCAACCTGTCGCTGGGTGGAGAAGGTCCCTGCGATGGGACGGATGCACTTTCCACAACCTGCGATGCAGTAGTAGACCAGGGGGTGATGGTCTGCGTGGCGGCAGGCAACAGTGGCCCGGGCGCCTCCACGGTGGGTGCGCCTGGCTGCGCTCGCAAGGTACTGACCGTGGGTGCCTGCTCGAACACCGACGCCATCGCCAGTTTTTCCGCCCGCGGGCCGACCGGCGATGGCCGCGTCAAGCCGGATGTGCTGCTGCCTGGAGTCAGCATTGCCTCCTGTCGCGCCCAGGGCACAAGCATGGGCACACCGGTGGATACCCTTTACACGCGGGCCTCCGGAACCAGCATGGCCACGCCACACGCAGCAGGGGTTGCGGCTCTGTTGCTGGAGGCCTTTCCTGCCCTGACCCCCGCCGAGTTGAAAGCACGCATCATGACCACCGCGATCAGCCTCGGATTGGCGGCCAACACACAGGGCAGCGGCCGCGCGGACGCCTATCGAGCGTATGATGGGACGCCAAGCCCCACGCCAACACCTACGCCCACCCCCACGCCACCCACAGGGTGTTTGCTGTCCATACTGCACCTGTTCAAAACAGGGCAATAGAGGTTCTCATTATCGGGCCCGTCCCACGGCAACGGGACGGGCCCGACTCCAAATACCATTGCAGGAGGCATCGATGCGGCCTTTGATCGGCATTCCCTGTGCGGGCAACCTGCGCTCGCGCACCAACTACCGTCGCTTCGCGATTGGCAAGAGCTATTGTCACGCCATAGAGCTGGCCGGGGGGGCGCCCGTTCTGATTCCCCTGCTGGAGGACGAACAGGCATTGCAGGCTGTCTACGCGCAACTGGATGGCCTGCTGCTCGCTGGCGGTGGCGACATTGAGCCGCGCCACTTTTCCCAGAAGCCCCTGACCAGGCTGGGAGGCGTCGATCGCTCTCGCGACCGGGTGGAGCTGTTGCTAACCCGCCGCGCCTTTGAGGATGACCTGCCCATTCTGGCTATCTGTCGGGGAGTCCAGATGCTGGCTGTCGCCCTGGGCGGCACGCTCATCCAGGACATCCCGGCGCAGATCCCCGGTGCGCTACGGCACGATTACCACCACGGCCATGCGCGCAACTACCTCGGCCACGAAATTGCCGTGGAGCGCGGAACCCGCCTGGCCGACATTTTGGCGACTGAGACAACCGGAGTGAACAGCCTGCACCACCAGTCGGTACAGAGTACGCCGCCCGCCATTCGTGTGGCCGCTCGGGCTCCCGACGGCGTGATTGAGGCGATCGAGGCCCCCGGCAGGCGCTTTGCCCTGGGTGTGCAATGGCACCCGGAGGAATTGAGGGACGACGATCCGCGGATGGCCCGTCTTTTCACGACCCTTGTTGAGGTCGCCGCGGAATCTGGCCATCCTTGAGCATCCGGTCAGATCCCCCTACGCCATAGCCAGAAATGCGAACCGGCCGGCCCCGATTGGGGCCGGCCGGTTACTATTCCCTGCCGTGCCATGCGCGGATTGACTCTTTCCGCGATAGCTCTAGTGCAGCGACTCGGCAATCAGCAACGCGGCCATGCCGATCAGCTTCATAAAGATCAGCAATGACGGGCCGGCAACGTCCTTCAGCGGGTCCCCGATGGTATCCGCAGCCACCGCCGCCTGATGGGCAGGAGTGCCCTTTTGGCCCTCCTCCTCGATGAGCTTTTTCGAGTTGTCCCAGGCCGTCCCCACGTTATTGAAAAAGGGCCCCAGCATAGCCGCACTCGTCACTGCACCGATCAGCAGCGGTCCGAGAGCGATGCCTCCGAACAGAATGCCGACAACCACCGGGACGAAGATGCTGATGATCCCGGGCAAGATCATCTCGCGCAGGGCGTTCCTGGTCGCAATGTCGACGCAGGCTGCATAGTCGGGCTTGGCTGTACCCTGCAAGAGGCCCGGGATCGTCGCAAACTGCCGGCGTACTTCGTCGACCATTTGCATCGCCGTTCGGGCCACTGCGCCGATGGTCAGAGAGCCGATCAGATAGGGCAGGGCAATGCCCAGAAACAGGAAGGCGATGGCATACGGCGAAGTAACAGTCATGGTATCCAGGTGCACCAGACGGAAGAAAGTGGCAAACAGGACGAACGCAGTGACGGTTCCTGAGGACATGGCATAGGCCTTGGTCGCCGCCTTCATGGTGTTGCCGACCGTGTCCAGCGAGGACAGCGCACGCACTACCTTTTGCTCCGCCCCGGACATCTCGGCGATGCCCGATGCATTGTCCATAACCGGGCCATAAGCATCCGCCGTCATGATGTAGCCGATCAGGAGGTCGGTGCCGATGTTGACACTGACGATAGCCAGCAAGCTGTTGCCCGAAATCCGGTAGGCCAGCGAGACAGCGACGAGGATCATGACCACCGAGGCCAGAGGGCTCTGCAATCCATAGGCCAGACCGGTGATGATATTCAGAGCCACGCCACGCTCCGAAGCCGCCGCAATCTCTCTCACCGGTCTGCCGTTGGTTCCGGCATAGTAGCGGGTCGCGATCGAGGCGACCAGGGTGACCAGGATACCCAGGAACACCCCCCACCAGATGTTGATATCATGCAGCAAGAAGTAGCACAGCACGAACGACCCTGCAGTGGCCAGCACGGTGGTGACCGCCATCCCCATATTAAAGGCCGATTCCGGCTTCCGCCCGGTGAACCGCTTGATCGAAAACACACCTACCAGCGAGGCCAGAATGCCCACGGACTGCAGCAACAACGGGAAAAACATCACCAGCGGGCCGTACTGCGGCGCATAGACCAGCGCCACCACCATCCCCGTCACGATGTCATCGGAGAAGGTCTGGAACAGGTCCGATCCGCGCCCGGCACAGTCACCGACGTTGTCGCCGACCTGATCCGCGACCACGGCCGGGTTCCGCGGGTCATCCTCCGGGATACCCTGTTCGATCTTGCCCACCAGATCCGCGCCGACATCAGCCGACTTGGTAAAGATGCCGCCACCAATCTGGGCAAACAGGGCCGCCAGGCTGGCACCGAATCCGAACCCCACCAGGAGATCAGGATCGCGAAAGATATAGTAGAGGACCGAGAGAACAACGAGGCTAAAGCCGGTGACGGAGAAACCCATGATAGCACCGCCAAAGACAGCGGTGTGGAACGCCTTGGTAGGCGAATCGGAAGCATCGCCGGCGGCCTTGACATTGGCGCGCACCGCGGCGCTCATGCCCAGAAAGGCCGTGGCCAGCGAGGTTAGAACACCCAGCACAAAGGTAATGGCGATGGACAGCCCCAGCCAGTACCAGATGATCACAGTCAAAAACGGCAGAAGCATGAGAATGCTCTTGAGCTGCCTCGCCAGATAGGCTCTCACGCCCAAGGAGATGGCAGCAGCAATCTCAGCCATCCTTTCCGTGCGGGCCTTTGCTTTGCGCAGATTCAGAAAAAGCAAAACCGCGGCGGTGATTGATACAACGCCGCTTACAACCGAGATCCATAGTAGAGACATCCTGCCTCCTTCAGTGTGCGCAGCCCTGCGCTAGCAGCTATACGACGACCCGTGCCGTTATCGTCGCCCCATGAATCGGCTATTATAGGCCGTTTCCCCAAAACGCCAAAAGGTCACGGAGTAGTAACACTGGCCCTGTTCACCAAGCGCGCCGGACTCGTGATAAAGGTCCGGTTTGGGATATTTGGGATAAAAGTTGGGATAAAATGGCCAGTCGCAGCCCTTCCCCCCTGTCGGTGAAGGGTACCGGCCAGGCCAGGCGGCCTACTTCAGGATATAGTAAGTGCCCTTCTTGTCGCCAATGCGCAGCAGCACGCCCTTGTCTACCATATCCACCAGGTCGAGACGCAGGGTCTCCGGAGTGACGTCAGGGCACAGGTCATGGTAGTCGCGGTTGGTGACCCGGTCGTGCTCCTGCAGATAGTGCACGACCCTGATCTGCCGCTCGGTGAGCACCTTTTCCCATTTGCTCACCGGGCGCTCACGGACGTTGCGCAGCGTCACCTTGAACGTGAAGGGAGTGGCCTCGAACTGGGGCGGCGGGTGGCCGGACTGGACCATCTCATCAATCATGCGGTCAACACCCAGACCCAGCTCCTCGATGAACCCCCAGTAGAAAAGCCCCCGTACCAGGCGCGGGTTGCGTGAAAAGTGCTCCTCGACGATGTTGTCCAGGGTGATGTGCCCCGGCAGGCCGCCCGGGCTGACAATCTCCATGCGGTCGTCGAACATGCGCACTTCGATGCGCCGGCCAGCGAGGCGGTAGTCGCGGTGGGCAACGGCATTGACTATGGCCTCGCGCACGGCGGGCAGAGGGTACTCAGGTTGTTCCTCGCGCTTGAGCCCGGAAATAACCGATTCGTGCCGCATTTCAGCCTGGATCACGTCCCACAGCGTTTCGATGACCTGGTTCAATGAACCGCCGATCTCTTCACGCCGTGTGTAGCCCGGCAGGCCATCGCGGCCGCCAGGTTCGGTGCCGGCAAAGTGCACCAGAACCGCGCCGGAATGCGCCAGGCAGCGCTGTGGGTTGCGGCCGAATAGCAGAACGCCGGCCACAGTGGGGTTGGCCTCCGCATCCACAGCACCGCTGTCGGCGAGGAGCTCCATATCGGTCATCTTTTCGCCACGAGGGCCACGCGCGCGGCGCTTGGCCGCATAGTCGGCAATGGCCTTCTCGTCCAGATCAGCCATGGATGCGGCCGGCACCACTTCCTGCTCATAGTCCCCCGTGTCTTTGGCCGCAGCCAGATGCCGGATCTCTTCGCCGCTGAGGGGCCGGTTTTTCTCACCGGAGCGCAGCAAAACCCGTCCATCGCTCAGGCTGTGCAGCTCGGGGCTGCGCGGCACGGAAATTGCAATCGCCATCCCATGCCCCGTATCCAGCGGCTGCCACTCCGTCTGGACCGGCGGGCGGCACATCGCCTGCGCGCGCAACAGGGCACCTTCCAGGTGCTCTGGCTCTACTTCCTGCAAGACCGTACCCACGCTGCCCAGGCCAACCAGAATCGTACCACCGTCGGCATTGGCGAAGGCGACCAGGGTCTCCGCCAATGTATCGGCCTCTGGTTGTGGCAGGAACTCCAGCAGTTGTCCGCGCCCTTTGCGCAGCAGTTCTTTGAGATCCATGAGCTAGCCTTTGCTCGGCCCCTTGCGTTTCTTCGCTACGGTCTTGCCCGGGGTTGCCGTCTCTTTGCCGGCAGGTTTCTGGGTCGCCTTGGCGCTGCCCCGCCCCGCGGGCTTGGCCCCTGGCTTCTTGGCGGCCGGCCTGCGTGCCGCAGCGCGCTTCTTGGCGCTCTGTGCATCCTGCACCGTGGCAGGCGCGGCCTGCAACCTGGCCGGAACATGAGCAAGTGCGATCACCTTGTCCGTGCCCCTCAGCTGCACAACAGCAGCCCCACGTGTAGCGCGGCTCTGCTTCGGGATATCGCTCATTTTGAGATGTGCGGCCGAGCCGGCAGTGGTCACGATGCCTATCTCATCCTCATCACGGGCCACGCAGGCAGCGGCAACAGGCCCCGTCTGGGCCATCGCCTTGACCGCAAAGGTTGAGATGCCCTTGCCGTAACGCCCCTGGATGGGGTACTCGGTGAGAGGCGTCTGCTTCGCGTAACCTCTGGCGGTCACGACCACCAGTGCCGCATCGCCCGCTACCACATCCATGCCCACCAACTCGTCTTTTGAGTCCAGCTTGATGGCATTCACCCCGCCCGCGCCGCGGCCCATGGCACGTACGTCATCCTCCGCGAAACGCAAGGCCTGCCCCTGAGCCGTAACCAGGATCAGCTCCTGCCCCCCCGGCGTCACTCGGGCAAAGCGCAGCTCATCACCCGCGTCCAGGGTGATCGCCATCAGGCCGCCGGCACGCACCGCCGCAAATTCCTCAATCCCCGTGCGTTTGATGCGACCCTGTGTGGTGCAAAGGGTCAGGAATCCTCCCGCCTTGAAATCGGGAGCCGCCGCCAGGCCGACAACCACCTCATCAGTATCCAGGGTCAGCACATTGGAGAGCGGCACCCCACCGCTCTGGCCCTCGGGAACCTGATGCACTTTCATCGTGAGACAGCGCCCTTTGTTGGTGCAAAACAGCATGCTGTGCAGGGTGTTGGTCCCCACCACGTGCTGCATGGCATCCCGGCCGGCAGCGGGGAACAAATCGCTGCGCCGCGCTGCCCTCCTCACGTACCCGCGCTGCGTGATCGCCACAAACACGTCTTGCTCAGGGGTCAGATCTTCGACGCTGATCTGCTCCGCTTCTTTGTCGGAGATGCGCGTGCGCCGGGCATCGCCATAGCGCGCTTTCAAGTCCAGCGCTTCCGTCTTGATCAAGGTCAAAATCTTGCGTGGGTTGGCCAGCAGACTCTCGAGGTATTCAATCTGCTTCAGTGTGTCGACCAGCTCTTGTTCGATCTTGCGCCGCTCCAGAGCAGCCAGCCGCCGTAGCTGCAGTTCAAGAATGGCCTGCGCCTGCAGTTCGGTAAACTGGAACTTGTGCTGCAAGTTCTGTAGCGCGCTTTCCGCCGTCTGGGACTGGCGGATCGTGGCAATGATCGCGTCGAGGTGATCCAGTGCCTTCTTCAGGCCCTCCAGGATATGGGCACGCTGCTTGGCTCGCTCCAGCTCAAAGCGCGTGCGGCGAGTAATGACCTCCTGGCGATGCTCAATGAACAGCTGCAGGCAGCGTTTGAGCGAGAGCACGCGGGGCTCACCATCCACCAGAGCCAGCACGTTGACATTGAACGTGCTCTGCATCGGCGTGTACTTGTAGAGCTGCATCAGAGTGGGCTGTGGCTCCATGCCCCGCTTGAGCTCGATAACAATGCGCATGCCCTGGCGGTCGGACTCGTCACGCAGGTCGGAGATGGTATCCAGCCTCTTCTCGCGCACCAGCTCCGCGATCTTTTCGATCAAGGCCGCCTTGCCAACCTGATAGGGCAGCTCGGTAACGATGATCAGTGACTTGCCGCCGCCAGCGTCTTCAAAGTGCGCCCTGGCACGCACAACGATATTCCCCGTGCCCGTAGCGCAGGCGGTACGAATGCCCTCCAGACCCAGAATGGTGCCGCCAGTCGGGAAATCCGGCCCCTTGACGAATTGCTGCAGCTCGTCAACCGAGACCGACTCCAGACGCCGGTAGTTGTCAACCAGAAAGGCAATGGCATCGCTGATTTCGCCCAGGTTGTGGGGTGGCACATTGGTCGCCATGCCCACGGCAATACCGGAGGCGCCGTTTAGCAGCAGGTTGGGCAGGCGCGCGGGGAGAACCATGGGTTCCTTCAAAGTGCCGTCAAAGTTGTCCGTGAAATCCACGGTATCCTTGTCCAGGTCAGCCAACAGCTCGTTGGAGATGGCCGCCAGCCGGGCCTCGGTATAGCGCATGGCCGCCGGGCTGTCGCCATCGATCGAGCCAAAGTTGCCCTGCCCGTCCACCAGCATGTAGCGCATGGCAAAATCCTGTGCCAGACGCGTCATGGCCTCATAGACCGCCGAATCGCCGTGCGGGTGATACTTGCCCAGCACTTCTCCGACGATGCGGGCGCTCTTTTTGTACGGCTTGTCATGCTGCAGGCCCATGTCATCCATGGCAAAGAGAATGCGCCGTTGCACCGGCTTGAGCCCATCCCGTGCATCGGGCAAGGCGCGCGCCGTGATCACGCTCATGGCGTAATCCAGGTACGCTGTCTTCATTTCCTGTTCGATATCAACCTGTCTGACAATGCCGACTTCCATGTGCCAAGCCTTTCTTTTCGTCTCAAACCCTCTGTTCCTATTATACTCCAAATGCCCGCATCCCTCAAGAGTTAACCCGCTCCGGCAGGGCTTGCTGTTGACCGCCCCGTAATCCGATGCTATACTTGAGACCTGCTCTAAAACGCAACGGCTGTGGGACGCTGTCTCGATTTCAGTCGCACAGGATCGCCGTTACTCCGTCCGGCCAGGGCTCTCGCACACGGCGAGAGCGCGGGCGGAGCCAGGCACAACACGGAGGGCCTTATGAAGCGGATTGCTGTACTGACTAGCGGCGGAGACGCACCTGGAATGAATGCCGCCATCCGCTCCGTCGTGCGCACGGGGCTGAGCAAGGGCTGCGAGGTCTTTGGCGTGTACCAGGGCTATGAAGGGCTCATTGGTGGAGACTTGGAGCCATTTACGGCCCGCAGTGTTAGCGGTGTCATCCAACAGGGCGGTACCATCCTGGGCAGCGCACGCTGCCCCGAGTTCAAGACCGAGGAGGGCCGCCTGAAAGCCCTGCGTGCGCTGAACCAGCACGACATCCAGGGGCTGGTGGTGATCGGGGGCAATGGCTCACAAAGCGGCGCCAACGCCCTGTCTCAGATGGGCTTCCCCGTGGTTGGCGTGGCCTCCACCATCGACAATGATCTGTATGGCTCCGACATCACCATCGGGGTGGACACCGCCCTCAACATCGCCCTGGAAGCCATTGACCGCCTCAAAGTCACGGCCTCGTCACACGGGCGTGCCTTTCTGGTAGAAGTCATGGGCCGCGACTGCGGCTACCTGGCGCTGATGTCAGCCATCGCCGGCGGGGCGGAAGCCGTGGTGATCCCGGAGATAGAGACGGATCCCGAAGCCCTGGCCACCGAGCTGCGCGACAGCTACCAGCGCGGCAAGTCGCACGCGCTCATCGTGGTTGCCGAAGGGGCCAAGTACAATGCCGAAGGGTTGCTCAACTATTTCAATCGGCACCGCGAGCGGTTGGGTTTTGAGCTGCGGGCCACCACCCTGGGCCATGTCCAGCGTGGCGGCGCACCTGGCGCCTTCGACCGCCTGCTGGCCACCCGGCTGGGCGCAGCAGCAGTGGACCGGCTGGTGGCGGGTGAGCATGGTATCCTGGTGGGGCTTCTGGGCAACGAGATAGGTCCCACTCCACTGGCCGAGGTGGCATCAAAGAAAAAACCGCTCGATGTGCAACTGCTGGAGCTGGCCCGCGTGCTGGCCAAATAGGCTGGCACGACGGCAAGAGGGTATCCTGACCATCCGCCGCGGGCGGCTGGTCAAGCCCCTGTTCGCGTCCGAAATACGCAATCATCTATGAGGAGGATAGCAATGAAGAAACCTGGGGTTTGGCGATTCGTTAATCTCCTGGCATTCCTGATCACATTCATAGTCAACGGCCTGGCCAATGCACTGCCGATCAACGGCGTGACCACCGGCGAGGTCTCGGACACCTTCCCGGTCTATTTCGTGCCGGCGGGCTATGTTTTCGCCATCTGGGGCCTGATTTACCTGGGACTGTTGGCCTTTGTGGTCTATCACTTGCTTCCGAGCCAGCGCGAAAGCCGCAACTTGGAGCGCATTGGCGCATGGTTCGCTGTGGGTTGCCTGGCCAATGCCGCCTGGATCTTTTTCTGGCACTACGGTATCTTCCCCGTCACGCTCATCCTGATGCTGGTCCTGCTGGTATCGCTGCTGGTCATCTACCTGCGGCTCAATATCGGCCGCGAGCAGGTCTCGCGAGCGGAGAAACTCCTGGTCCACGTCCCGTTCAGCATCTACCTGGGCTGGATCACGGTCGCCACCGTCGCCAACGTCACCGACGTGTTGTACGACCTGGGCTGGAATGGCGCTCCTCTCAGTCCGCAGATCTGGGCGGTGATTATGCTGGCCATCGCCACAGTGCTTGCCGTGGCCATGAGCTTCACCCGCCGCGACATCGCCTACGTGTTGGTCATCGTGTGGGCTTTTGTCGGGATTGCCGTCAAGCAGGCGGCTACCCCGCTGGTGGCCTGGCCGGCGTGGGTACTGGCAGGGGTTGTGCTGGTGGCACTGGTCGCGGGTCTACTGCGCAAGAGGCCATCGACCGTATCTGGATAGCGGGCTAGCCCAGGGCTACATCCAGCACCATCATCACGGCGAAACCGAGCATGGCCCCCATGGTCGGCCAGTTGGTGTCGCCGCCACGCTGCGCCTCGGGGATCAGCTCCTCCACAACGACAAAGATCATCGCCCCCGCAGCAAAAGCCAGGGCATAGGGCAAGATCGGCTGCGCCACCAGAACCGCAGTGGCGCCCAGAACACCGGCGACGGGTTCAACCAGCGCCGAAAGTTGGCCATACCAGAAGCTTTTCAGCGGCGACATTCCCTCGCGGCGCAGAGGCATTGACACTGCCATCCCTTCGGGAAAGTTCTGAATGCCGATGCCGACGGCCAGGGCGATCGCCCCGCTCAATGTGGCCGATGGCAGGCCGGCAGCAATGGCTCCGAAAGCGACCCCGACCGCCAATCCCTCCGGAAAGTTGTGCAGGGTGATCGCGAGTACCAGCAACGTGATCCGCTTGAAGGTGGTATGGATGCCCTCCGTCTCTTCGTCCGGCGCACCCATGTGCAGGTGCGGCAGCACCAGGTCGATGCCGCGCAGGAACAACCCGCCGGCCAGGAAACCAGCCGCTACCGGCACCCAGGCCGGGATGCTCTTGCCTTCGGACATCTCGAGCGCCGGGGCGAGTAACGACCAGTAGCTGGCGGCAATCATCACACCTGCCGCAAAGCCGAGCAACGTATCGAGCATGCGCTTGCTCATGTCCCTGGCCGTGAATACCGCAGCCGACCCGAGAGCGGTCAATCCCCAGGTGAAGCACGTGGCCAGAAACGCCAACAGCACCGGGCTGCTGTTCTGTAATGTAGCGATCAAGGTTTAGCCCCTTTCCACTTCTGCGATGATCTCACAACAGGCCGGCCCGAGGCCGGCAACCTGTGACTATTTGCGCCTGGCCTTCTCCTGTAGCTCGAACAGTTTGTTGATCGCCTCCAACGGTGACATCGCCGCGACATCCAGAGCCTTCAACTCGTCCAGGACCGGGTGGCTCGCCGGGAACAGCGCCAGCTGTTGAGCCTGCGCTACACGCCGCGGAACGCTTCCCGCCGGAGACCGCTGCACCTCTTGCTCCAGATTCTTCAGGATCTCCTCCGCGCGGCGGATCACCGGCCTGGGCAGGCCGGCCAGTTGCGCCACATGGATGCCGTAGCTGCGGTCGGCGCCGCCAGGGACAATCTTGCGCATAAAGATCACGCGGTCCCCTTCCTCGGCTACGGCGACGTTATAGTTGCGCACGCGCGGCAGGAACCGCGCCAGCTCGGTCAGCTCGTGATAGTGCGTGGCAAAAAGCGTCTTGGCCTGCAGGTTGGGATGGTTGTGAATGTACTCGACCACCGCCCAGGCGATGGAAATCCCATCGTATGTGCTTGTGCCGCGCCCGATTTCATCCAGAATCAGCAAACTACGCTTCGTAGCATGGTTCAGGATGTTGGCCGTTTCCACCATCTCCACCATAAAAGTGCTCTGCCCGGCGCTGATCTCATCCTGCGCCCCGACCCGGGTGAAGATGCGGTCCACCAGGCCAATCTCCGCGCTTTCAGCAGGGACAAAGGATCCGACCTGCGCCAGCAGAACGATGAGCGCCACCTGCCGCAGGTACGTGCTCTTGCCGGACATGTTCGGTCCCGTGATGACCAGGACGGCCTCCTGCAGCGACAGGTGCGTGTCATTGGGCACAAAGGGCTCTTCATGCAGCGTCAGCTCGACCACCGGGTGCCGCCCGCCAACTATATGGATGGCATCGCCACTGCTGAGCTCCGGGCGCACGTAGCGGCTGCGCTGCGCGACCTCGGCCAGCCCGGCGTAGACATCCAGCTCCGCCAGCGCCCGGGCCGTGGCCAGCACGCGCGGAGCCGCGGCGGCAACCTGGGCACAGACCTGATCATAGATCTGCCTCTCCAGCTCGGCACGGCGCTCTTCGGCATTGAGAATGAGCGACTCGCGTTCCTTCAGCTCCGGGGTGATGAACCGCTCCGCGTTCACCAGGGTCTGCTTGCGTACATAGTCAGCGGGCACGGTATCCTGGTTGGCTCTGGTCACTTCAATGTAGTAGCCAAAGACCTTGTTGTAGCCCACTTTCAGCGTCTTGATCCCCGTGCGCTCGCGTTCGTGCTGCTCCAGCCCGGCGACCCATGCCTTGGCCTCCCTGGCCGCGCCCAGCACACTGTCCAGTTCCGGGGCAAAGCCCGGAGCAATGGCACCCCCGCTGGCCAGAGTTGCCGGCGGATCGGCAGCGATGGCCTGTGTGATCAACACGATGGTCTCCGGGCAGGGATCAAGCCGGGCCGCGGCCAGGCGCAGGGTCTCTGCGGGCCCCATCTCCTGCAGCACGGGGACGGCCTCGGCGACCACCTCCAAAGAGTCGCGCAAGGCAAACAGGTCGCGTGGGCCGGCCACGTGCTGCACCACGCGATTGATCAGTCTTTCGATGTCGGCGCAACGCTTGAGCAGTGCGCGCAGAGCGGTGCGGCGCGGAACATCATCGTAAAAGGCCTGCACTCCATCCTGCCGGCGCTGCAACGCAGCGAGGTCCAGCAGGGGCTGGCTGATCCACTGCCGCAACAGCCTGGCTCCCATTGCCGTGCGCGTGTCATCCAACACACCGAGCAGCGAGCCGCGCACGGCGCCGCCGCGGATCGTCGCCGTTAGCTCGAGGTTGCGGCGCGTTGCAGGGTCCAGGTTCATGAACGTCTGCGTGGAGTAGGTGGCAAGCTGGGTCAGCTGCGGCAGAGCGGCCTTTTGCGTTTCCGCCAGGTATTGCACAATCGCCCCGGCCGCGGACACCGCCAGCGGCAATCCGGTGCACCCGTAGCCATCAAGCGATGCCACATCAAAGTGCTCCAGTAAAGCACGCTGCGCATTACCCGGGTCAAAGTGCCAGTCCGCGTAGACCGAAAAACGCTGCTGGCCTTCCCAGTCGGGAGGGAGGCTCGCCTTGTCGCTGGCCAGCACTTCCGCTGCCTGTAGCCGTTGCAGCTCCTGCCACGCCTCCGCCAGTGCCTGCGCGCCGTCAAACTGCGTGGTGCGGAATTCCCCGGTGGTGATGTCAGCATAGGCCAGGCCAATGGAATCGGGCTGGAGAAAAACCGCCGCCAGATAGTTGTTGCGCTTTTCCTGCAACAGCGCCGGTTCCACAACCGTGCCCGGAGTCACCACCCGCACCACTTCCCGGCCCATCAGGCCGCGGTGCTCTTCTTCCTCCATCTGCTCAACGATCGCCACCTTGTAGCCGGCGGAGATGAGCCGCGCCAGATAGCTCTCCACGGCATGGTAAGGCACCCCGGCCAACGGTACGCGCTCCCCTTTTCCCACGGGGCGGGACGTGAGCACGATGTCGCATACTGCCGAGACTAGCCGGGCGTCATCGTCAAAGGTCTCGTAAAAGTCACCCAGGCGAAAGAGGACAATCGCATCGGGGAAACGCTTCTTGATGCGCAGGTACTGGCTGCGCACTGGCGTGGTCATGGCTGTTGCTCCAATAGCCCGGCAGAGTTTGATGTCCTGTCCCGCGTACCTGGCGAGATCAGCGAACCAAGTATATAGCAGAGCACAGGCCCTGTCAAAGAAGGTCGTCTTGACAAGATGTTAGCTTTGGGGTAGACTAGAATGGTAAGGGATTGCCTTGGTGGTGTTGTATCGGCAGGGAAGTATTGACAAAATAAGGTAGGTTCTCCTTCGACGACGCCGCTGATTCGCGCGCTACCCCAGGCCGGGCATGGTGGGACTGGGATGCTTCGCGGAGAGGAGGTGATGAGCCGGTAGACGTTCTCTTTTGCGGTGTTGGCCTGGCCGCCTCCGAATAGGGAGGCGCAGCAGCGGCCTCACGCCGTGAGCGAGGCTGCTTGCACATCTGCAGGAGGAGAAATGAACACCATTGTAGTCCTGATCATTGCTGCGGCAGCGCTGGTCCTGGGCTATGGTTTTTACGCCCGCTCGATCGACCGGGACATTGTCCATCCCGACGCCAAGAAAGCCTGCCCGGCCAAGATGTACATGGACGGGGTAGACTTTATCCCCGCCAGCCGCAACGTCCTCTTCGGTTACCAGTTCAAGTCCATCGCCGCGCTCGGCCCCATCACCGGCCCCATCGCTGCCGTTGCCTGGGGCTGGCTGCCTGCCCTGGTCTGGATCATTCTGGGCACTTTCTTCATCGGCTGGGTGCAGGACTATGGCGCTATGATCATGGGCGTGCGCCGCGATGGCGATACCCTGGGCGCTCTGAGCTACAAGCTCATCTCACCCCGCGCCCGCAGCATCCTGATGCTGTTTCTCTACTTCTACCTGTTGTTGATCATGGGTTCCTTTGGCAACCTGGTCGGCAAGAACCTGATGGCCAGGCCGATTGTGCCGTTTGGCATGATTGCGGTGACCCTGGCCGGCATCCTGGCCGGACAGATGACCTACAAGTGGAAGAAGGACATTATCCTCACCAGCGTCGTCACCGTGGTGCTGTCCTTCGTCGGCATCTGGCTCAGCACGCAGCCGGCCGTCTCCAACATCCTGTCCGGGCTGTATGGCGTGGCCGGGGGAGCCAAGTCGCCCATCGTGTTCCTCTCGGTGACGCGGGCGCAGTTTATCGGTACCCTGCTGGTTCTGCTCTTTTGCTACCTGGGCTCCGTCCTGCCCATCTGGTCCTGGGCCCAGCCGGTGAACTTTGTCTCCTTCTGGATCATCGCCCTGGGCATGTTGGGCGGTGTGCTGGGCATGCTGATCTGGCATCCAAGCATGGGTGACTTCCCGGCCTACACCAAGTGGACCATCGGCGCCGGACCGCTGTGGCCCATGCTGTTCGTCACCATCGCCTGCGGGGCCATCTCGGGCTGGCACAGCCTGGTGTCCACGTCGGGCACGGCGCGCCAGTTGGAGTGTGAAACCGACGCCCTGCCCGTAGGCGGCGGCGCCATGTTCCTGGAGATGGTTCTGGCCGTCATTTCCTTGCTGACCGCCACTGCAGCCATGGGCGGGCTGAAGGGCTACCAGGACACGCTGGCGTCGGGTGCAGCCTTGGGGGTCTTTGCCGAAGGCCTGGCGCGGTTCCTGGAGCGCGTCGGCATACCGAAGACCTTTGGTGTGGCCTATGGCTCTGTCTTCCTGACCATCATGGGCCTGACCATCATGCAGCTGGCCGTGCGCTTCATGCGTGTCGCCAGCGCCGAGCTGCTGGGTGACCAGGTGCCGGCAATGAAGAACGTGCACGTAGGCACCATCGTGGCTCTGATCCTGACCGCTATCTTTGTCTGGGTCATCCCCTGGCTGACCATCTGGACCGCCTTTGGCGGGGCCAATCAGCTGATGGCCGGCCTGGCCCTGCTGCTCATCGCGCTGTGGCTCAAGTCGGAGGGCCGGAAGAACGGCTGGGCGTTGTATCCGTCCTTCTTCATGCTGGTCACCACCTTCGTGGCGCTCATCTTGCTGGCCGTGAACCAATTCAAGCTTGTGGGACCGGCCAAGACGATGGAGGCGCGACTCGCCGCCTTGCTGGTCGCGCTGATCGCCGTGGTACTGCTGGTGGCGGCAGCCTTCCTGATCTTTGATGGCTGGAAGGCGTTGTTCAAGAAGGAGCCAGCGAAAAAGCCGACCTAGACCGCGTGCACCATCTCGCTTGAGAGATGGTAAGACTATCGACAGGGTGGGAGGCATAGCTGTGCCTCCCACCCGCAGAGCCATGCGTCGCGGGCACTGAGCCAGAGCGAATGTGAGTATCTCTGATCACTGTTCCCGCTGGAAGGAAATGGCTGTGACTTGGCGTGACAGAATAGCCCGGGCCCGCCGCGTGGCGGGTGAGGTGTTCTACGGCGCGACCGTGTATGATTGGGTGCGCGGCCTGCGGCGCCAGCGGGCCGAGGTCGAGCAGCTGTTTGTCCTGATCACCTTCGGCGACCTGGTCGGCCTGCCCATCTTGCCGCCGTACTACACCCTGCGGTTACTACCCTACGCCGTCCCGTCGCTGAACCGCTGGAAGCGCAGCCTGCTGCGCGAGCGAGACTGGACGGACCTGGCGGAATTGATTGAGGGAGTAGACTAGCACGAGGAGAAGGAGAGAATGCCTGAATCAGAAAAGAAAGACAGTGGACTGAAGCGTTTTGGCCGTTCGGCCAAGGAACTGCTCTACGGCATGGCGGGACACGACATGACCCGCTATGCCCTCAAGACACGGGGCAGCATGGAGCACCTGTTCATCCTGATCACCATGGGTGACCTGCTGGGCGTGCCCATCCTGCCGCCCTACTACTCGCTGCGCATCCTGCCCTATGTCGTGCCGCAGATCAGCACCTGGAAGCGGCGCATGTTGCGCGAGCGCGACCTGACCGACGCTCTGGCCTAGAAAGGGGGACATCGTTGACACAGCTTGCAGAGAGCTTTCGCGCCAATCCCAACCGCCGCTACATCGAGTTCGGTGGCAAAGGCGGGCTGGGCAAAACCACCTTCTCCGCTGCCACCGCCTACTGGTTGGCCCAGCAGGGTCACAAGGTGCTGGTCTTTTCCGTGGACCCGCAAGCCTCGCTCTCCGATATCTTCGAGCGCGACATCTTCGGCAAAGGCGCGGTAGAGATCATCCCCAACCTGTTTGCGCAAGAAGTGGATGCCGACCAGCGTATCAGGGAATACCAGGGTCAGATCCGCCAGAAAATCCTGGACATGTACGGCATGGAACAGGTGCCCGATGAAGTCGAGCACTACATCCAGGCGGCCGCCGCCGAGCCGGCCATGGAAGAGAGCGCCATCTTTGACGCAGTCGTGGACATTGTCGTTGGTGGAGATTATGACTACTACATCTACGACCTGGTCCCGCTCGGTCACGCCCTTTACTACCTGAGTATGGCCAGCATCTACAACGAGTGGATCGCCAAGATCACCAAGCTGCGCGAAGAGATGGCTGAATACGCCCAGGTAGCGGCGATCATGGAACGCAAGGGCGAGTCTGAGGAAGACGAAATCCTGGCCGAACTGCAGGACATCCGCCAACGGATCAGCACTTCGTCCGGCATCCTGACGGACCGGGAGCGAACCGCCTTCTACTTTGTGGTCACCCCCGAAGACATGATCATCCGCGACACGGCCAAGGCGGCTACGCTCTTTGCCAAATACCAGGTGCCCATCTGCGGCTACATCGTCAACCGCGTCATTCCACCTGAGCTGGCACAGCAGAATATCCCGGGATACCTGCGCAACCGCATCACCATGCAGGAGAAATACCTCAAGCAGATAGACGAGCAATTCGGTAGGGATGTGCAGGCCCGGGTGCCCGAGTTCGAAAGGGACATCACCGGCATGGAGATGATTGCCAGGGTGGCCGATGCGCTCTTTGCCGGTACTTCGCCCCACGCAGACAGGGGAGGTGCCGCATGATCACCACCAACACTTGCCAGTTTCTAACCCTCCATCCAAACATGAAGTATCTGTTCTTCGGCGGCAAAGGTGGCGTGGGCAAGACCGTCATGGCCGGCGCGGCCGCCCTGTGGATGGCCCAACAGGGCAAGCGCACGCTGCTGGCCTCCACCAACCCGGTGCACTCACTCAGCACCATGCTCGGTCAGGACGTCTTTGGCAAACCGACCCCCGTGACCGGTGTCCCCAACCTGTTGGCCTATGAAATTGACACCAAGGATACCATCGCCAAGTCCCAGGTCGAACTGACCCAGAAGATCGAGTGGTTCCTGCGCTACGCTGACATCAAAACCCGCGCCGACGAATTCGTCGAATCCGCCACGATGAACCCGGCGTTTGAGGAGTCGGCCATGTTCGAGAACATGATCGACCTCATGTTCGAGGACAAGTACGAGGCCTACGTCTTTGACACGGCCCCCACCGCCAATGCCCGCCGACTTCTGGGCATGTCCAGCGTCTACTCCATGTGGGTCAACAAGATGGTGCAGAGTCGCGAAGAAGCCAAGTCCCTGAAAGAGCTCCTCTCCTACAGCAAGAAGAAAGAGGAGAAGGACCCGCTGATGGAGTACCTGGTCAAGCTGCGCGAGCGCATGGAGCGCGCCAAGACCCTGTTGACGGACGATCAGAAGACTTCGTTCTTCTTCGTCACCCTGCCCGAGGCCCTGCCCATCGCCGTGATCAAGCGCTTTATCAACTGGTTCCACGACTTTGGCATTCCCGTGGGTGGCGTGATTGTGAACATGCTCATCGACAAGGAATCAGTCAAAGCGGATGCTCCTGAATTCGTGCGCAACCGTGTAGCGATGCAGGACCGCTACATGGAGGATATCTGGCGTAGCTTCCACAACGTCTGCGCCATCGTGCCGCTCTTTGAGACCGAGGTGTGCAGTGTCGGCATGCTGGAGCGCGTCGCCGACAGGGTATTTGCCGAATAACCTCATCCCCGATCCCCTTCTCCCGGATCCGGGAGAAGGGGATCCCCTCGTCAGGGGAGAATATCCTGCATGAATCCATACATTGTGCTCGTTCTCGAAGCATTGCTCTTTGCGCTGGCCTTTGGCGCATTAACCTGGTTGCGCGGCGAGGGGCTGCCCGGACGCTTTGCCTGGGAAGTGCTTGGCGTGACGGCCGTCCTCCTGGCTCTGTCCTGGGCAGTCGGGACGCCCATCCACCCCGTGCTTTTCCTCGTGCTCATCTACGTGATCACCATGCGCGCCAGACTGCTCGTTGACCTGGCCAATGCCCTGTCAGTGCGGCGCAAGTATGAGGGGGCCCTCTCCGTGCTGCGCCTGGCCCAACGCCTGGCGAGCGATCCCATCAGCCGGACGCTGGTAGCCATCAACACCGGCGTGGTCATGATCCGGCAAAAGCGCTGTGAGGAAGCCATCCCGTTGCTGAGCACCACGCTGCAGGGGATCCCCGCCGGGCGTGGCGGGCCCAAATACGAGGCCGCATGCCGCTACAACCTGGGCCTGGCGCACCTCCGCGCCGGGCAGGAGAGCACGGCAGTGGAGCACTTCAACGCCGTCATCGACCTCCTCCCCAATTCCCTCTACGCTCGCGCGGCCGAGTCCGCCCTGGCGCGGCGCAAAGACGCTAAAGGTTAGAGAGAGACCCTGAGGGTTTTCTTCAAACTCTCAGGGTCTCGTCCCGGCAAACCAGAAATCAAGTTCTTCTTAACACTAGACCTTGGCGTTCTTCGCGCCCTTCGCGGTGAAATCCTGTTACGGGCCCGTGCCGTTGTAGCCGCGACCGATGGCGCGGTAGCGGAAGCCGAGCTTCTTTAGCCTGGCCGGGTCGTAGATGTTGCGCGCGTCAAAGAGGATGGGCTGTTTCATGCTCCGCACGATGCGCGCCATGTCCAGTTGCCGGAATTCGTTCCATTCGGTGACGAGGATGAGGGCGTCCGCGCCTTCCGCTACGTGGTAGGCGTCCGCGCAGTACTCTACCCTGGGCAGGATGCGCCGGGCGTTGTCCATGGCCACCGGGTCGTAGGCCTTGACCAGCGCTTCTTCATTGTGCAGGAAGTGGATGATTTCGACGGCGGGGGCGTCGCGCATGTCGTCGGTGTTGGGCTTGAAGGCCAGGCCCAGGACGCCGACGGTTTTGCCGCGTAAGGTGCCCAGCATGTCGCGCAGTTTGAGGATGACCTGCCGCCGCTGGTCATAGTTGATGTCGGTGACCGCGCGCAGGAGCTGCGGATGGCAGCCATGCATGGCGGCGATGTGCGCCAGCGCTTTGACGTCCTTGGGAAAGCACGAGCCGCCCCAGCCCAGCCCTGCCGACAAAAACGCGGGCTGGATGCGCTTGTCATAGCCCATGCCGCGGGCCACTTCCTGGACGTCGGCGCCGACGGCTTCGCAGATGTTGGCCATTTCGTTGATGAAGGAAATCTTGGTGGCCAGGAAGGCGTTCGAGGCGTATTTAATCATCTCCGCCGTGCGCAGGTCGGTGATGATGACCTGGGTCTGCAAGGGAGCGTACAGCGCGGCCACGCGCCGCGAGGCCTCTTCATCCGTCGAGCCGAGGACGACGCGGTCCGGGTTCTGAAAGTCGCGCACGGCGGAGCCTTCGCGCAGGAATTCGGGATTGGACACGACGGAGAAGGTGACCGGGTCCGGGCGCTGCTCGCGAATGATGCTGCCTACCCAGTCGCCGGTGCCGATGGGGACGGTGCTTTTGTTGATGAGGATGAGCGGCGCGGTCAGCCGCCGGGCAATGTCCTGCACCGCCGAACGCACGTAGGACAGGTCCGCTTCGCCATCCACTCCGGAGGGCGTGCCCACGGCGATGAACACAAACTCGGCCCCGTGCAGGCCGTCGTCGTAGGAGGTGGTGAAGCGCAGGCGGCCCGCCTCGGCATTGCGCCGCACAATCTCTTCCAGCCCCGGCTCAAAGATGGGCAGCTCGCCCCGCTTTAGCTTTTCAACCTTGTCCGCCGCCGAGTCCAGACAGACCACCGGATTGCCCAGGTCCGCCAGACACGCGCCGGTGACCAGTCCAACGTAGCCAACGCCAATGACACAAATCTGACTCATAATCTCGCTCTAACGGCCCGTTCCTGCATCCTGTATCCCGCTCCCTGCATCCTTCATCATCATCTGCGCCACCTTCCGCCCCATCTCCACCGAATAGTTCGTGCCGCGGTCCCAGGGGTAGACCTGGCTCATGCTGGCAAAGTACAGCCCGGAAAGCGGCGTGCGCACCGCGGGCATCTGCCGTGAATAGTTCAGCGGCGGCACGGGCTGGGCGTAGGGCTCGCGGAACAGCCAGCTCTGGCGCACCCACGACGGGTCAAACGACGGGTTGAATTTCACCAGGTGCGGCAGGAACTCGGCCAGCAGCTCCTCCTTGCTCGCGCTCCAGTGCGGCTCATCCAGCGCCGGGTAGTCGCCCAGGTAGAGAATGTGGTCACCGCCATAGTGCTGCGGGGACTGGTAGTTGGTGTGCTCGACAAAGGCCAGGAAGGGGAATTGTCCCTTGGGCAGGTTAATCCAGTAGTAGCCATCCGTCACCTGCCGGTCCACCGCCAGAATCAGCGTCAGCGCGCCCAGCGAACGCAGCGCCTTGACCCGCGCCCGGTAATCCTCCGGAAGCAGGGGGGCCAGCTCCAGCATGGCCTGCGGCGACACCGTCGACAGCACCGCGTCGAACGAATGCTGCGCCCCGTTCACCTGCAAAAGGTAGCCGGGAGCGGCGGATTCGATGCGCGTGACCGGGGAGTGGTAGTGAATCGCCACGCCCCGCGCCTGCGCCGCGGACACCAGCGCGTCGGTCAGCGTCTGGTAGCTGCCCTCGTAGTAGCCCAGCCGCTGGCTGCGCTTGTGGATGCGCGCCCAGAACCAGGCCATCGGCGTTTCCCGGTAGTAGCGGGTCATTTTGTTGGCCAGCAGCGGCTCCCACAGCGTGTGGTAGGCCCGCGGGCCGATGTAGCGCATCAGCCATTCCTCCGCCGTCACCTGCTCCAGCGGCAGCCAGTTCCCGGTCAGCCGCAGGTACAGCGTGGTCAGGCCCACGCGCATCTTGTCCACGAAGGACAGGTACGGGTAGCGCAACACCGCCAGCGGGCTGTCAAAGGCGTTCACCGTCCCGTTCTGCCAGATGGCCGTCACCGGCAGGGGGAAGAACAGCTTGTCGCCGATGCCCAGCTCCCGGCTCAGGTCGATGAGCGCCCGGTCCGTTTGAAAGGCGTGGTGGTAGAAAATCTCCAGCGGCCATTCCCAGCGCTCGTCCTGGAATGTGGCCGCCAGCCCACCCGCCTGCGCCGCCTGCTCCAGGACGGTGACCGTATGCCCGGCTTTCGCCAGCTCGTAGGCGGCGGTCAGGCCGGTGATGCCTGCGCCGATGATTCCAATCTTCATCCTCTGCTCCCATGTCGTACGCAATGTCGGGCGCGAATGCGCTACGGAGGACCGCAGCGCGAGGCCGGGGCGTGGCCTCACCGCAACCGTTACTCTCGCTCACCCTGAGGGGGAGACTACTGCGCCCCGCCTTCGCTCGAGCACGGCTCGCAGGGAGCCTCGTCATCCGCCGGGGATTCCGGCTCGACCAGCATCCCGTTCAGAATGCGCTCCATGGCCATGGTATGGCTGCACACCCCGCGCTGGGAGAAAAAGCCGCAGCCGCAATGAAAGACGCCCTGGTTGTAGGTCACCACGTGGTCCGAATGCCCGCCGCGGATGGTCACCTCGAACTGCTGGAAGCGTACGCGCTCCTGCTTCTCTTCAGCGTAGCGGCGGGCCTTTTCAATCTTGCTTATCATTCCCGAATCCATGTCCCCTCCTGTTGGTTCAATTTACCCTTTGCTCAGCCGTTCCTTTACCCAGTCGATGTTGGCGATGACCCACGGGTCGACGCCGTTCAGCATGGCCAGGTAGTAGCTCACCCAGTCGCCCAGGTGCACCAGCGACAGCACCTGCGCCAGCTTGCTCTGACCCCGCGCCTGGACCATGCGGCAGGAGAAGCCATCGCGGCGCAGCAGCTCGACAGTGATGTCCAGCCGGGTGCGCACCCGCGGATGGTTCGCGGCCCCCGCCAGGACCACCACCCGCGCCTGCTCGCGCAGGGCGGGCGGGCAGGGGTAGCCTGCCACCGTGTTGTGCATCAGCTCCGGCACCACGTCGTACACGGCCCACGATTTGGCGTTCTCGTTGAATTGGCCCTTCCAGCGGCGGGCGACTTCGCTGAGGTGCTCGGCGCCGTAGATGACGGGGAGGTGGCCGTGCAGTTCTTGCGCCAGGGCCTTGGCGGCGTTGGACACGGCAGGGACGGCGGGGGCCAGCTCGGCCTGCCACTGGCGCATGACGGCGATGGCCTCGGCGACGGCGGCGGACGGGTCGCGCACCCAGCCCAGGTGGCGGACGATGCCCAGCAGGGAGAGCAGGGAGTAGCCCACCGCCGCGCGCGGCTGGGTGGGGTAGTGGTAGGTGTGCAGCGGGAGGCCGCGCTCGCGGGCGCGGCGGGCCAGCTCACCGCCGGTGGTGACCGCCAGCAGGCGCGCGCCACGCTGCCAAGCGGCGTCAAAGCCGCTGAGGGTCTCTTCGGTGTTGCCGGAGTAGCTGCTGGCGATGACCAGGGTGTGGGCGTCGACAAAGGCGGGGACGCCGTAGTCGCGGTGGACGAGGATGGGGATGGGACATTCGTCGACGAGCAGGGCGCGCAGGAGGTCGGCGCCAATGGCCGAGCCGCCCAGGCCCAGGATGACCAGCTGGCGGGACTGGCAGTATTCGGCGGGCAATTCGACGGGTTGTATCCGGTTCCATGCTTCGGCGCACTGCTCGGGCAGGCCCGCGATGTACCCCAGCATGTCTTTCGGGTCGCAGGCGGCAAACTCCTGCGCCGCATCCAGCTCAGGCATCATCCCTCCAAGACTATCCACCAGATTTTACCGCAGAGCACGCGGAGAACGCAGAGTTCTTTCTCATTGCCTCTGCGTTCTCCGCGGTCTCTGCGGTAAGACCCCCTCCGTAGCCAGGCGGTAGACCTGGCGTTTGGGCCAGCCGCAGGCACGGGTCACCTCGGCCACGGCATCACGGCGGCTGGCACCGGCGCGAATCGCATGTTCCAGCGCCTGGCGGACACGCGCTTCCTCCCAGGCCTGTTCCTTTTTGTCCGTAGCCCCGGCCAGGACTAGGGTGAACTCGCCGCGCGGCGGCTTGTCCCGGTAGTGGGCCAGCGCCCCGCTGACGCTGCCGCGCCAGACTTCTTCGAACAGCTTGGTCAGCTCGCAGGCGACGACGATGGGCCGGTCACCACAGACGGCGAGTATGTCCTCCAGAGATGCGAGCAGACGGTGCGGAGCCTCGAAACAGACGACCGTACGTACCTCGTCCCGCACATCGGACAGCAGCCGCTGGCGTGCGCTCCGGCGCCGCGGCAGGAAACCGAGAAAAACAAAGCTGTCGGTCGGCAGGCCGGCGACAGTCAGGGCACTCAGGACCGCAGAGGGTCCCGGCACCACGGTAACCGGCACGCCGGCCGCGATGGCCGCTTGCACCAAGCGATAGCCCGGATCAGAGATGGCCGGCATGCCCGCTTCCGAGACCAGAGCCACGTCCTTTGTTTCCAGGGTGCGCAGAATCTGGTCCTGTCTGACCGGCTCATTGTGCTCGAAGAAGCTGAGCATCGGAGTGTGGATGTCGTAGCGCGCCAGAAGCTTGGCGGTAGTTCGCGTATCCTCGGCGGCAATGAGGGATACCTCGCGCAATACGCGCAACGCGCGCAGCGTGATATCTTCCAGATTCCCAATCGGGGTCCCTACAACATACAGCACACCCATGTCGCGGTCATTATACCGGAGAATCCGCGGGCTGTCCAACTCGCACCCGCTCGGCCAGCGAGTCCAACAAAGCGTAGACGCTGTCCAGATCCTCCACCCAGCGCACATCGGTTTCCGCTTCCACCTCCGGCGGGATGCCGCTGAGCAGGGGCCGGATCACAATCACCGGGGTATTACCCACCCACTTGGTCCACGCAATCTCAGCCATGGTGCCGCAACTCATGCCGATGCATACCAGCACATCGGCAAGCTTGCAGATGCGCTCGTGTTGAGCGGTCCACGACAGGTCCTCTACCGTTTCATGGCACAGGTTACGGTGGTTCTCGCAGCAGGTGGTCGCCGCCTGGGCCGAGGTTCCGCCATGGGGGATGATGCCGATGAGGTGAGGGCCTCCGGCGACGCGGTACGACTGGGCCGCCAGCAGCGCCACACCACGGTCGGGAACCAGCACTACGGTGTCGCCCCGTTGCGCCAGCCCCGCGCCTGCGGCCTCCGCCGTTTGCTTGCAGACAGCGGGATCCAGGCCCGCTGCCCGGGAAGTCACGTCAATATCCGTTGGCCCGATGATGCCTACTTTCATGCCCTTCCCTTCTAGGCGCTACTGCGTCCGTAGCCCTCGCTATCGCTACTGCATCCCGTGTATTCCGCGGGACTGCACCTCGCCATCCGTACTCGATCCCGCGTTGTCGGCGGGGAAGGCGCTGGCTCTTGCGGGCTAGCGCTCGGGATACCGCTGGAATGCGAAATCACTGAACAAAGCATAGATGGCAGAGCGGCCCCGCAGAAACATCATCTCCCCGTTGTCAAACGTCTGCCACTCATTGCTGTACCCTTTTTCCTCCTTGATGGCCCAGCCGAGACCCTGTCTGGCCGCTGCATCTGTGCACCAGACCAGTCCGAAACCCCGTTTGGGCTGCTGCATGCCGCTCGGCGCGGTGGCCTCGCACGCGAGCTCTGGCATACCTTCTTGCCAGTCATCATGAGTACGGCGCCATACGCCATCGTCGTAAAAGACGAAAATCGTGCGGTCCGCCTCGCGCCAGACCATAAAGCCGCGCTCGAAATCCTGTTCCGCCATCGCGCCGGAACGCAGCTCGCCCGAGGGGCAGCCCAGTTCCAGACGCAGCTTTCTGTCCGCGGACCAGTACGCGCCGAAAGGCGCAGCTGGAGCCTGTTTGCAGGATGGCTCAACCTGGACCACCGCGGTGGGTTCGGGCGTCAGTGTCGGCCAGGGCGTAGGGATCTGGGTCGGTGTGGGGCTGGGCGGCGCGGGCAAAACGGCATCGCGCAGGATATGAATCATGCCCAGGTCCAGATCCGCAACATAGACATAGTTGCGCTGGGCATCCACAACCATGGTGTACGGATCGAGGGTCGAATTCCCGCTGGCGGGCAGAGGGTACGACCCCACCGTGCCCCAGCCGCGCGCGTCAAGAACCCAGATCAGTGGCTCGTCCCCCCAGGGCGGCCTTGTCGCCTCGGTCAGGCCGACAAAAACGTGCTGGGTCTGCGGGTTGAAAGCCAGGGCGGATGGGTACTTCTGCAGGTCCACCACCGCAACCTGCTCCAGGCTCAGAGTGTCATTTACAATCATCTGAAAACGGCCAAAGCGCCCGGCTGTCGAGAAGAGGCGCTGACCGGCCCGGTCCAGCACCAGGTCCGTCGTGCTCAGTCCCCCGACCCGCCCTTCGACCGGTTTTCCGCTCTCTGCATCGACAATGTAGATCATCAAGCCGCCATTGGATCCGGGGACGCCATTGGAAGCTACTACATAGGCGCGGCCCGCGGCAGAGTCCACATGGATCTGCACGGGCGTGACCGGCAAGCTAATGCTCCCCAGTAGCTCGATGCGACGCAGCAGGCGCCAGTTGTCAGCGTCCAGCACGGCATCGCCGGCGTACAACTCCCCGCCCGGGGCGGCAATAGCCAGACCCTTGGGCAGTTGTCCCACTGGCACGGTTTTGACGACCGTGTTGTCGCCGGTCGAGACCACGCTCAAATCACCGCTCACGTGGTTCAACACGAACAACTGGCTGCCATCGTCGCTCAGCGTAACTGCGTTCGGATGCAGCCCTGCCCCTATTTCCCCGACCACGCGCCCGCCATCTATGACAAACACGCTGTTGGTGCTGGCGCAGGCCGCGTACAGGCGTCCTGTCGTCGGATGCACCGCCATACCGGATGGCAACAGGCCCAGCGCCACTACCCCGAGAAATCGCAGGCTAGGCCCGTCAATGACAGCGACGTTGTCGCTGTCCGAGTTCACAACGTACACCTGATGATCCTGGCTCACCCCCACGGCCACCGGGCGCAACCCCGTGGCGATGGTGGTGATAACGCGCAGACTGCGCCCGTCCAGCACGGACACGTCGTTGCTCCACGAGTTGGCCACGTAGATGCGCTCCGCTTCGGAATCAACGGCCATGCCGCGCGGGTCTCCGCCAAGCCGGGCGCGTCCCAGTTCCTTCTGGCCGTACGCATCGTAAGCGACCAGGTACTGCTCGTTGGTGTCGGAATTGTATTCACTGACAAAGACGCGCTCCAGGGCGGTATCCGCAGCCAGAGTGACATAGTTGGGATGATCGAGTACGGCTACCGTGGCTCTGTCCTGCAGACGGACGACTTGCACGTTGTCGTACACCCCGGCGTATAGCAGGCCCTCCACAGGATTCACCGCCAGGGCCAGAGCACCGATGGTACCGCTGAGTGGCACAGTGGCTACTCGCTCCCCGGACAGGCCATCCAGAACCACCACGGCGTTCTCGCCGCGGCCCCCGGCATAGAGGCGCCCATCGAGCGCGACCAGGCAGGACGGACTTGCTGGACCCGCCACCGTCCTGATCACGCTGTTGCCCGAGATGAAGGAGATGGAATCGTCCCCTTCGTTGGCCACATAGACCAGTCCGGTCTTGACATCCGCGGCCAGAGCCATGGGCGCAGCACCCACGGGAATCACACTGATCACCCGGTCGCCCTCGATGACCGACACGTTATTGGTGGTGCGATTGGCGACGTACACGCGGTCGTCCAGCACCGTGAGCGCCTGCGGATTGTGGCCGGTGCCAGGCAGAGAGTGCAGGCTGACTTCCCCGACGAGCTGCACCTGCGATACCGGCGTTGGCGAAGGGGCAGTCGTTGCCGTGGGCACTGCAGTCGCGGTGGGCACCACGCTCACCTGGGGGCGAAGCGTGGCCGTAGCCGGGGGCACCGGCATGGTTGGTGTCGCCGGCGCTGTCGTACAGGCCCACAGCACGACGGTCAGGAGCAGCAACCGTAGTGGAGCAAGGAGCGCTCGGTTTTTCATCTCACTCTCTCCTAGGGCCGGACCAGCACCTTCAGTGCACCCCTGGCTTGCGCGCGTTCAAAAGCAGCCGGGGATTGCTCTAACGAGTAGGTGGCCGTGATCAAAGACCGCACGTCCACCAGGCTCATAGCCAATAGCCGCAGTGCCGGCGCAAAAGGCCCGCAGCGCGACCCGACCAGCGTGACCTCATCCACCACGATAGAGGTCAGGCTCACCTCGTTCAAACCATGAAACGTGCTTTTCAACACCAGGGTTCCCCTCGGCCTCACCATCGCCCGGGCCATGGCAAAACCCTCCGCCTGACCGGTACAATCGATGACCACATCGGCCGTCTCCCTCGTATCCTCACTAGCAAGACGGATGGGGATGCCCTGGTGTTCCAGGATGGCCAGTTTGTCCCTGTGCCGGCCCACCACCAGCAGCGCGCAACCGCTCAAGCGCAGCACCTGGGCCACCAGTAGGCCGAGCTTGCCATCACCCAGCACCACCACGCTCTGCGTGGGCCGGATGTGCACCTGTTCCAGAATCTCCAGCGCGGCGGCCAGGGGCTCAGTGAACACCGCGTCTTCGTCGGGCACGTTGCCCGGCACCTGGTGTAGATTGCGCACCGGCAGCACGCAGTAGTCGGCCAGGGCGCCGTCGCGGCCGCCGATGCCCAGAGTGGTGCGCTGCGGGCAGTGAGTGGGGTTGCCGGCCAGGCAGGTGGGACATGTGCCGCAGTAGCAGTTGATCTCCCCCACGACCCGTTGCCCGATCCACGCCGGGTCCGGGCAACTTTCCACCACACCAACAAATTCGTGGCCCAGGACGCCATGGAATCCCATATAGCCGCGGGTGATTTCCAGATCCGTGTTGCAGATGCCGGCAAGCTCGACCCGCACCAGCGCCTCACCGGCGACCAGGACAGGCGCGGGATAATCGTTTACGAACCGCAGTTGGCCATCATAGACCAGAGCACGCATGGCAAGCTCCTTCCGGTGTCCTTCAAGCGATTATAGCACAAAGACCGACCAACCAAAAGCCCGTCTCGAAGCGAGACGGGCTTTTCAGCCAAAGGCCATTCCGGACAGCGCCCGAGCAGTGCGCTACATCCGGAACGGCCCAAAACGCGCTATGCAATTGTGGTTCTTTGTCGGATATCGGCGGATGGCACAGTGTGGACACTGCGCCCTCCGACCCGGGCTAGAACCTTACTTGATGATCAGTTTCTGACCGGGATGGATCAGGTTCGGGTTGTCGCCGATGAGCGCCTTGTTGGCCTCGTAGATCTCAGGCCAGCGCTTGGCATCGCCAAGGAGCTCCTTGGCAATCTTGGACAGGGAGTCCCCGGACTTGACGACGTACTCGCGCGCGGTCACGGCGGCAGCCACGGCCGAAGCCGCCGCTGCGGCCTGGCCAGTAGCCTTCGCCAGTTCCTCCTGCACCTTGGCCCGGGCTTCTTCGGCCGCCTTGATAGCTGCCAGGCGTGCCTTCTCAGTCTGTTCGGCAGCCAGCCGAGCCGCTTCCGCTGCCTTCTTCTCGGCCTCCAACGCTTCGCGACGCTTCCGCGCCGCCTCCTCAGAGACTCTCTGCGACGCCTCTGCGGCCTTCTTCGCCGCCTCTTCAGCCGTCTTGTCTGTCTTCTTCCCAAAAAGCCGTTCAATCAGTGATGGCATTTGATCTCCTCTCCAATCTCAGTGATACGCACCGGTCTAGTAGGTAAGGACACGCGGCAGCTTCTTGGCCTGCTCGATCCAGTCTGCCACCTGCTCCAGAGTCGGCAAGCGTCGCACCAACGCCTTGCGGTCGTTGGTCTCTTTCAGCGCCTTGAAAAGATTCTCTCCATTGCGCTTGGCCAGCTCGGCAACGGTATCCACTCCCGCCTCTTCCAGCAGATCCGAATACTCCGAGCCCACGCCGCGGATGCGGAACAGATCAGCCAGGTTGGCCCACTCCAGAATGTACTTCTCGCTGATGCCCGTCTTGGCCGCCAACCCTTCACGCCCCTTGGGCGTCGTCGCCGCCTCCAGCAGCGCCTCGGTGGTGGTGATCCCCGCCTTTTCTTTCAGCGCCTGCTTGTAGGCCGGCCCTATTCCCTCGATGTCAATGATTCTCGCCATGTCTCCTTTGACTCCTTTCGATTCCGGCATTTGCGGAAGCCGGTATCCCAGAAAAGTATAGTCCGCTTGGAGTAATTGTCAAATTGGCGGCGGAGAATGCCATAGCCGCCAAACATCCTGATCTTGCTCGTGCACCGGGTGTGCTGTATAATCCTTGTCTAGGACCAGCTTGAGCATACTTACTCCGTGGGAGGTAGCAACATGCAGCCATTCGAAAAACTGGGGGCGTTCTACCTGGGACAGGAACATGACCTGAAGGCGGGCAAACGCCTCGAGAACCTGATCATGTACGATGCCCGCGACCTGACCACTCACGCGGTGTGCGTGGGCATGACCGGATCAGGCAAAACCGGCCTGTGCATTGATCTGCTGGAGGAAGCCGCCCTGGATAGCGTCCCGGCTATCATGATCGACCCCAAGGGCGACATCACCAATCTGCTGCTTACTTTCCCCGACCTGCAGCCGGCCGATTTCAAGCCGTGGGTCAACGTAGATGATGCCCGCCGCAAGGGCATGTCCGTGGAGGACTATGCCACTTACATCGCTGACAACTGGCGCAAGGGCCTGGCCGACTGGGGTCAGGACCCGGAACGCATCCGCACCCTGAAAGCCAGTGCCGATTTCAGCATCTACACCCCGGGCTCCGATGCGGGCCTCCCTATTTCGATTCTCGCATCGCTCAAAGCGCCCGCTCTCGACTGGAACGACAATGTCGAGCTCTTGCGCGAGCAGATTCAGGGTACGGTCAGCGCCCTGCTGGGGCTGGTAGGCGTTGAGGCGGATCCGCTGCGCAGCCGTGAGCACATCCTCCTTTCCAACATCTTTGAGCACTTCTGGAGTCAGGGCCAGGACCTTGACCTGGCCAAGCTGATCCTGTCGGTGCAGAATCCGCCGGTCAAGCGTCTGGGCGTCTTTGATGTGGATAGTTTTTTCCCGCAGAAGGATCGCTTCGGCCTGGCCATGGCCCTGAACAACATCATCGCCGCGCCCAGTTTTAACGCCTGGGTCCAGGGTGAGCCATTGGACATCTCGAGCCTGCTATACACGCCATCGGGCAAGCCGCGGCACAGTATCTTCTACATTGCCCACCTCAGCGACGCGGAGCGCATGTTCTTCGTCACCCTGCTGCTGCAAGAGATCGTCACCTGGGTGCGCCAGCAGTCCGGCACGACCAGCCTCCGCGCTCTGCTCTACTTTGACGAGCTGTTCGGTTTCTTCCCGCCGGTAGCCAACCCGCCCTCCAAGACGCCCCTGCTGACCTTGCTGAAGCAGGCACGCGCTTTTGGTCTCGGGGTAGTGCTCACCACCCAGAACCCGGTGGACATTGATTACAAGGGCCTGAGCAACGCCGGAACGTGGTTCATCGGCAAACTGCAGACGGATCAGGACAAAGCACGCGTCCTGGATGGTCTGCAGTCGGCCTCGAATGCCGCGGGCAGCGCCATGGACCGCAGCGAAGTGGACCGCGCCATCTCGGCTCTGTCCTCGCGCGTCTTTCTGTTGCACAATGTGCACCAGGATCGCGACCTCATCTTCCAGACCCGCTGGGCGATGAGTTACCTGCGCGGCCCGCTCACCCGTCCCCAGGTGCGCGAGCTGATGGCCGACAAAAAGCCCGGCGCCAGGCCGCAGGCCGCAGCCGGGACACCCGCTGAGCCAGCCGCCGCAACCCCGCGTCCCACCGGGGCAGCGGAACGCGCGGCAGCCGTCGCTGTACCCTCGGGCTATGACCAGACGCCTCCCGCTCTGCCTCCGGATGTTAGTCAGGTCTATCTTCCCGCGCGCATGAGCTCCAGTCGCGCCGTTGCTGCGCTGGAGCAGGATCAGGGGCGCAGCGTGCAGGCATCAGAGAGCAAACTGGTCTATGAACCCGCGCTCCTGGCTATGGGCCGCGTGCGCTTTACCGACCGCACGCAACGCATAGACGAGATGCAAGAGGTCGGCTGTCTGGTGCCGTCCAGAGCGCTGGGGGCCGTTATTCGCTGGCAGAATGCGGAACCCATTGCCCTGGACTTGAACGAGCTGGAGCAGCAGCCCGAGCCGGGCGCTGCCTTTGGCGCAGTCCCCGACCAGCTCAACAGCGCGGCGGAGATCAAGGCCGCGGCGAAGGATTTCTCCGACTACCTGTTCCGTGAGCAGGCCCTCAACCTGCGCTATGCCCCGGCGCTGGATCTCTACTCCCAGCCCGGCGAGTCAGAGCGGGACTTTGCCGCCCGGGCGCAGCAAGCAGCCAGGGAGAAGCGCGACGCCGAGGTAGAGAAGCTGCGCCGGAAATACGAGACCCAGTTCAACCGTCTGCAAGACCGCCTGGAGCGCGAAGAGACCGAACTATCTGAAGATCAGGCCAAGTACGACGCACGCAAACGCGAGGAACTGGTCTCGGCCGGCGAAACGGTGATCGGCATGCTGGGTATCTTCGGCCGGCGCCGCAGCGCGAGTACGGCTGCCTCGCGCGCGGCCACCAAACGCCGGCTGACTTCCACCGCCCAGGCCGACATCAAAGAATCGCAGGCACAAATCGCCCGCATGCAGAAGGAAATCGAAGACATGCGCCGCGACGTAGAGATGGAAGCCCAGGCTATCGGCAGCAAATGGGCCGCCGTTGCGGACAAAATCGAGACCTATGCGATCCGGCCAGCTCGTGGTGCAGTCCAGGTTGAGCTGGTCACCCTGGCCTGGGCGCCCTACTGGGAGATCGGCTTCCCCTCGGCCAGCGGGGCCCTGACCCATGGCCGCGTGGCGGCATGGCACTAGCAACAGCCGCTCAGAATTCTACCCCATAAACAAAAGCCCGGCGATCGCCGGGCTTTTGTTTATGGGTAAGCTGCTGCAGGTGAGGCTACGCTCAAGCCTGCGCGGGCGCGCGGCCGAAAAGCCGCCGGAAGAAGCTACCGACTTCGCCCTTTTCCCACACGACGAGCAGTGGCACGGCCGTAAAGATAGAAGAGTACGTGCCGCTGATCATGCCAATGAGCAGCGTGGCGACGAACTGGCGAATGGTGACCCCGCCGAAGAAGAGGATGGCCACCAGGATAAAGATGGCGTTCAACTGCGTGGCCAGGGAGCGGTGTATGGTCTCCAGCAAGCTGCGGTTGACGACCAGCTCGTAGGATTCGCCGCGTCGCTTCGGCAGATTCTCACGGATGCGGTCGAATACGACAATAGTATCCTGCACGGAAAAACCGGTCACAGTCAGCATCGCCGTGAGGAACAGAGCATCGGCCTCCCAGCCCAGCAACAGCCCCAGAGCGGAGAACGCGCCCATCGTGACCAGCACATCATGGAGAGTAGCCGCAGTAGCGCACAACCCGTAGCGCAGCGCGTGCGGCACCTTGCGCCAGGCAAAGATGATAAAGCCCATGATGACCACGGCCGCTGCCGCGATCGCCATCGTGGCACTGCGTGTTACCTCGCGCCCGACGGTCGGGCCAACCTGATCAAACCGCAGCTCGGTGGACGCCCCGAACTTGGCCGTCATGTCCGCCAGGATCTGGCCCTTCTCGCCATCGGCAAGCTCCTTGGAACGAATGAGCACCGTCTGAGCGTCAAGCGTGGTCTGCACCATCGTATCACCGTAGCCATGATCCACGAACACTTGCCGTACCTCAGCTGGAGCGACCGGCTGCCCAAAGGTCAGTTCCCACAGGGAACCGCCGGTAAAGTCAATGCTCAGGCGCAGGGGGCTACCATAGCGCACCATGGAAATGCCCATGGCAACGAGCCCGGCCCCAATGATCAGCGCCGAGAACAGAAAGTACCACTTGCGCTTGCCAACGATATCTGTCATGAATCCTCCCCTACATGCCAATCAGCCACTTGCTATCGCGCAGCTTCTCACCGCCAATGGAGTACAGCAGCCGGATAAACGTGCGCGTGACGGTGATTGCGGTGAACATACTGACCAGGACGCCCAGGAACAGCGTTACGGCAAAGCCTTTCACCATGCTGGCGCCATAGTTGCTACCAAACCAGTACAAGATTCCGCAAGTCAAGAACGTCGCCAGGTTCGAGTCACGGATGGAAGTCCAGGCCCGGTGAAACCCCGCGTCAATCGCTGAGCTGAACCGCTTTCCCTGGCGCAGTTCCTCTTTCATGCGCTCAAAGATGAGGATGTTGGCATCAACCGCCGTGCCAATCGAAAACAGGAATCCGGCTATACCGGGAAGGGTCAAGGTGACTGGTATCGACTTGAACAAGGTGAAAGTAATCAGCGCGTAGATGACCAGCGCAATATCCGCCACCAGGCCATGCAGGCGGTAGTAAACCAGCATGAACGCCAGGACCACGATCACGCCGATGATGCCCGCCCGGGTGCTCTTGGCAACCGAATCCTGTCCCAGGGTCGGCCCTACCGTGCGGTTCTGGATGACCTTGAGCGGCACGGGCAGAGCGCCATAGCGTAGCTGCAGGACGATGCTGCGCGCCTCAGACAACTCAAAGTCGCCGGTAATGCGGCCTGACGCTTCGGTGATGGCCGTCTCGATGCGCGGGCAGGAGATGATGACCCCATCCATGGCAATAGCCAGATAGCTCCCGACGTTGGCTGCGGTGTGCGCGGCAAAGATCTGTCCGCCTTCCTCGGTCAATTGAAAATCGATCTCCGGCCGGCTATACTCATCCAGCCCGACCACAGCTGTCTGCAGATGCTGACCGGTGATGATCGTGCGGAAGATACGCGGTTTGGGCGCGGCAGTGGGCGAAGGCTCGGCCGTGGTTGTGGGTGACCCTGCCTCCGTTGCGGCAACGGTTGGCGTCGCAACGGGTGTTGCTGTTTCCGTGACTAACGGAGTGCTGGTTGCTGTCACCTCCGGGGTTGGCGTCGGGATGCCAAACTCACCCGTCTCAGTGTAGCTGGTCTTGACCTCCGTGCCGGGCGCAAGAAACGTCGTGCCCGCATCCACAAACTCCAACAGGCCAGTCTGGCGCAGCGTGGAGATGGCCAACTCCGGATCCTGGATACCGGGGAGCTCGACAACGATGCGGTCGGGTCCGGCCAACTGAACCAGCGGCTCAGTGACGCCCAGTGCGTTCACCCGGCTTTCCACGATGCCTTTGGCCGTGGCAAGGGCATCACTATCTACCGCCTGCCCCGCGGGCGGGTCCGCCTGCAACACGACCTGCATTCCACCTTGCAGATCCAGGCCACGGTGCACGCGGATGTCGCGGTCGATATTGACCGGCCCGAAATGAATATGCAGGCCCGGGTTGTTTGGCCACACAACCCAGATGGCAAAGGCGGTCAGAATGATGATGACCATCAACAAGGTTATGTCGCGTTGCTGCATTGACTTCCTCCGCTACGATAGGTACTCCGTACCCCCTCTTGGGGGTAGGTACTCCGTACCCCCTACTGTCTCGCCGAAGGCGATGGCTCTTGGGGGTAACTAGACAAACAAATGCCACACCCAAATCCGGTGTGGCTCGCACACGCCTTTCAGGCTGTTCGATTATAGGCAAACCTCAGTGCACTGTCAAATCGTCGATCCGAATCATAATTATTGTTACCGAATGAGGTATAGTTGCCTCATAACTGG
>JAEAMF010000549.1_pt1 | contig 44118 bp, 35 predicted proteins | sample 8958721 | NCBI WGS metagenome assembly JAEAMF01 (sample SAMN16933255, study PRJNA681124) | bioreactor sludge metagenome | isolation source: anaerobic bioreactor treating anionic surfactant - SDBS | place: India: Bengaluru | collected 2019-02-28 | reverse complement strand
CGCGACCAGGCCCACATCATCGGCGAGAAGGAATCGCACGGCTGCTCCTACGCCGACAGCTGGAGCACCATCCAGTTCCAGCGCATGCCGAACATCTCGCTGGAAGCCGGCAAGGCGCGCCTGACCCCGGACGAACTGGTCAAGGACGTCAAGAAGGGCATCTACATCCTGGGCCGCGGCTCGTACTCGATCGACCAGCAGCGCTACAACTCGCAGTTCGGCGGCACGCTGTTCTACGAGATCAAGAACGGCAAGATCACCGGCCAGCTGGAAGACGTCGCTTACCAGACCAATACCCAGGAATTCTGGAACGCCTGCTCGGCCATCTGCGACGAGCGCGACTGGCGCATGGGCGGCTCGTTCTTCGACGGCAAAGGCCAGCCGAGCCAGGTGAGCGCAGTCTCGCACGGTTCGTCTACCAGTCGCTTCAATGGCATCAACGTCATCAACACCGCACGCAAGATCGGTTGAGGGAAGGGGACAATATGAAACAGCTGAATCAGGAAGAAGCAAAACGCATCGCCGACCGCGTGATCGGTTTCTCGAAAGCCGACGAGTGCAGCGTCTCGATCGAAGGCAATCGCACCGGTAACATCCGCTTCGCACGCAACAGCGTGTCGACCGCCGGCCTGACCGAAGACACCCAGCTGGCCGTGCGCGTGGCCTTCGGCAAGCGCGTCGGCACCGCCGTCGTCAACGAGTTCGACGACAAGTCGCTGGAAAAGGCCGTGCGCCGCGCCGAGGAACTGGCGCGCCTGGCGCCGGAGAATCCGGAGTTCGTGCCGGCCGTCGGCAAGCAGGAATACCTGACCACCAAGACCTTCATGGGTCCGACCGCCGCGATCGATCCGGCCTATCGCGCCGAAGTGGCGGCCGCCTCGATCGGCCAGGCGCGCGCCAAGAAGCTGGTCACCGCCGGCTTCTTCACCGACAGCACCCGTTTCGCCTGCATCGCCAACTCGAAGGGCGTGTTCGGCTTCCAGGAATTCACCGACCTGTCCTTCACCTGCACCGCGCGCACCGAAGACGGCCGCGGTTCGGGCTGGGTGACCCGCTCGGCAGTCGATGCGCGCCGCTTCAACGCGGCCGAGGCGGCCGAGATCGCGATCGACAAGGCGGTGCGCTCGGTCGATGCGAAAGCGCTCGAGCCGGGCCGCTACACCGTGATCCTGGAGCCGGCGGCCACCTCGGAAATCCTGGGCAACATGTTCAGCTCCTTCGGCGCGCGCGCCGCGGACGAGGGCCGCAGCTTCCTGGCCAAGAAGGGCGGCGGCAACCGCCTGGGCGAGAAGCTGTTCGACGAGCAGGTGAACATCTGGGCCGACCCGTGGAACCCGGACGTGCCGGTGGCGCCGTGGGACAACCAGACCATGATCGCCCGCAAGCGCACCGACCTGATCAAGAACGGCCGCGTCGCCTCGCTCGGCTACTCGCCGTTCTGGGCGCAGAAGACCGGCAACCAGGCCACCGCAGGCCACGGCAACATGATCATGGCCGGCGGCACCAAGTCGCTGGACGAGCTGGTTGCCGATACCAAGAAGGGCATCGTGGTCACCCGCACCTGGTACATCCGCATGGTGGACCCGCAGTCGCTCCTGATCACGGGCCTGACCCGCGACGGCACTTTCTATGTCGAGAACGGCAAGATCAAGCATCCGGTGAAGAACTTCCGCTTCAACGAAAGCCCGGTCACCATCCTCAACAACATCGACGAGCTGGGCAAGCCCGAGATCATCGGTGGCGACGAGGTGCCGTTCCAGATGGTGCTGCCGCCGATGAAGGTCCGCGACTTCAACTTCACCTCGCTGTCCGACGCGGTTTGAGTTTTAAAAGATGGCCAACTGCGATTTCTACTTCACGCGCCTGAGCTACGAATCGGGCGACTGGGACGTGGATATCCGTATGCCCAGCAACGTGCTGAACTCGCTCGTCGAGTACACCACCTTGCGGGTGGATCCGGCGGAGCGCATCGTCGCCCTGTCGGATCCGAAGATGCTGCAGGCGCCGTTCTGCTACTTCGCGGGGCACAAGCTGGTGCAGTTCACTCCGGCGGAGCGGCGCAACCTCGAAAAATACGTGCGCGGCGGCGGTTTCGTCTTCGTGGACGACTGCAACCACGACATCGACGGACTGTTCGCCAAGTCCTTCGAGGCCGAGATGACCAGGATTTTCGGCGCGTCCGCACTGAAGAAGATCCCGAATACGCACCCGCTGTATTCCTGCTTCTTCAAGTTCGACGGGCCGCCGACCACCGGCGGGGAACTCAACGGCTGGGGCGACGACCTGGTGCACGAGTACCTGAAGGCGATCGAGTTCGGCGGGCGCATCCGCCTGCTGTACTCGAACAAGGACTACGGATGCGAGTGGGACTACGACTTCCGCAACAAGCGGTTTCTCGCGGTCGACAACACCCGCTTCGCGGTCAATATCATTCAATATGCGTTGGGAGCGTAAGCGGTGGCGGAACGTGAAGTGGTAGCGTGGAGTGAAACGGAAATTGCCGAGCTGACGGCGAAGGTCGACGCATTGAAGGCCAGCATGGCGCGCGTGATCATCGGGCAGGAAGACGTGGTCGACCTGCTGGTGACCTGCCTGCTGGCGGGCGGTCACGCCCTGGTCGAGGGCGTCCCGGGCCTGGGCAAGACCCTGTTGGTGAAATCGCTGGCGCAGGCCACCGACATGGAATTCCGCCGCGTGCAGTTCACGCCGGACCTGATGCCCTCGGATATTGTCGGCACCGAGATCCTGGAAGAAGACACCACGACGCGCCAGCGCGTGTTCCGCTTCCAGCAAGGCCCCGTGTTCACCCAGGTGCTGCTGGCGGACGAGATCAACCGCGCGCCGCCCAAGACCCAGTCCGCGCTGCTGGAAGCGATGCAGGAACGTGCCGTCACCTTCGCCGGCACCACCCATAAACTTCCACGCCCCTTCTTCGTGCTGGCCACGCAGAATCCGATCGAACAGGCCGGCACCTATCCGCTGCCGGAAGCCCAGCTCGACCGCTTCCTGCTGCGCATCGACGTCGTCTATCCGACCGAGGATGAGGAGGTGCTGATGGTCTCGCGCACCACCCACGCGGGCCTGGACGATGCCGAGCCGGCGATGACGGTCGAGACCCTGTTGCGCCTGCAGCAGCTGGTGCGCGACATCGAGATCGGCGAACACCTGCTGCGCTACGCGACGCGCCTGGTGCGCAATACCCGTCCGGCCCTTACCACGGTGGCGGCGGTCAAGCAGCACATCGGCTGGGGCGCCGGTCCGCGCGCCGGCCAGGCCCTGGTGCTGGCCTCGAAAGCGCGCGCCCTGATGCAGGGGCGCCTGGCGGTCACCCGCGACGACATCCAGGCCATGCTGCTGCCGGTGCTGGCGCACCGCGTGCTGCGCAACTTCGAGGCCGAAGCCGACGGCATCGCCATCGCCGACATCCTGCAATCCCTGCGCAACGAGATCCGGGTCGATTAATCTTGTCGCTGGCGAAGACCGCGCTGATCGCGCACACGCAGAAGCTCGACCTCGTGATCCGCCATGTGCTGGCGGGGCTCGGCCACGGCATCCACGCCGGGCGCGAGCGTGGGGCGGGCGTCGAATTCTCCGAGTACCGGGCCTATGCGCCCGGGGACGAGTGGCGCCGCGTCGACTGGAAGCTGCTGGCGCGCGCCGACCGTTACTTCGTGCGCGAGGCGGAGCGCGACAGCCACGTGGCCATCTGGTTGGTGCTGGACGCCAGCGCCTCGATGCTCGAGCCCAGCCGCGAAGTGGAAGGCGTCGACAAGCTGGCCTATGCGCGCACGCTGCTCGGCTGCGTGGCGGCGATCGCCCAGCGCCAGGGCGACGCCTTCGGACTGGTCGTCCTGAACGGCGGGAGGGTAGCGTTCACACCCGCCATGCGCGGACCGCGCCAGCTGCAGCGCGTACTGCTGCAGCTCAGCCGCGTGCAGGCCGAGGGCGAACTGCCGGACGCCGACACTTTACGCGCCAGCCTCCACTTCGCCCAATCCCCCAGCGTCATCTTCGCGGCCAGCGACCTGCTTGACTGGCCGTCGCCGCTGTCGCAGGCATTGGTCCGCCTGCGCGGCATGCGCCACGACGTGCGCGTGCTGTGCCTGCAGACGCAGGCGGAAGTCGATGCCAGTTTTTCTTCGAACCTGGCCTACCGCGATCCGGAGCAGGAGGCGGGTGTTTACCGCTTCGGCGCCGACCTGAAGGAAGGCTACCGCCAGAACCGCGAGGCGCACTTCGCCACGGTGACGGCGGCCTGCCGCAAGAGCGATATCCCGATCGTGTCTGCACGTATCGAGCAGCCGCCGGGTGAGGTCCTGCGCCTGTGGTTGCGCCGTCCGGGGAGCCGTCCATGAACCAGCTGTGGTGGTTTGCACTACCGATCCTGCTGCTGCCGATCTGGTGGCATCGCCGCAAGCGCGAGCAGCACAAGGCCGAACTGCTGGCCACCAGCCGCTTCCTGCCGCGCGCCGAACCGCGCCAGACGCGCGAATGGCGCTGGAAGGACATCCTCCTGCTGCTGGTACGCTGCCTGCTGCTGGCCACCGTCATCGCCTGGCTGGCTGATCCGGTCACGCCCTGGCGCGGCGATACCGTGATCGTCGCCACCGGCACCGATCCTGAATGGGCCGACGCCCAGGCGGCGCAGGCCGGGCTGGCCAAGGCCGACCGCCTCGGCATGCCGGCCGAGCAGGCGATCGCCTGGCTGCGCGCCCACCAGCGCGAGTGGCGCCCGGAAGCGCGCCTGCTGGTGCTGGGCGACGTGCCGATGCCGGCGCTGCTGCCTGAATTCGGCCGCAGGGTCGAACTGCGTACCCTGGCGCGCCAGCCGGAGAAGAACGAGCGCCGCGTCCATATCGCCAGCGAGCGTCCGGAGCAGTGGCGCCGCGTGTTCGCCCTGGAGGGTATCGCCATCGACGCGGCGCCGGGCGCGAAGACTTCGCTCATCGTCTGGGACCGCAAGGAGGCGCCGCCGGCATCGCTGCGCGCGCCGCTGTGGCTGGTCACCGACATCGCCGCCTTCCCGGAACTGGGCAAGGCCCAGCAGGTAGATGGCTTGCGCTACGCCGACAGCGCGCGCGGCCGTGTATGGCATTCGGAAGCCTGGCCGCCGGCGACGGCGGATGCGGCGCGCACGCTGCTCGATAGCTGGCAGCGCCTGCATGTCGGGCCGCCAGCCTATACCGCGCCGTCGCGCGTGTTCGAAGCGTCGGGCACTGCCCGTGCGCCGGAACCGAGCGGCGCGCTGCGCGACATGCTGATGGCCGCCTTGGTGGCATTGTTCGTACTCGAAAGGATACTCACGCATGCAAGACGGCGCTGAGATCGTCAAACGCGTCTGGCGTGCCGCCCAGCTGCGCCGGCTGCCCCTGTGGATCGCCGGTGCGCTGCCGTGGCTGTTCATCCGCTCCGCGCCGGGCCTGATCGCATGGAGCATGTGGTGCGCCTGGGATTGGGCCATCCTGCGCCGCCGTGTCGGTATCGAATGGACCTCCTGGCTGGACGGCGCCGTCCCCGAGATGGAAGACAGCAGCGCGCTGCTCGAGCATGCGCCGACGCCGGTCGCCCAGCTGCAGCGCCGCCGCATCCTCGAACGCCTCGATGCCAGCCTCACGAACCGGCAGCTGCGCGGCATCGCGCGCGGCCGCGTGACGCTTGGTGCGCCCTGGTTGCTGGGCAGCATGGCCGCGGCCGCTGCGGTCTGGTTCGCCACGGCCGCGCCGCAGCAGGGCGGTGTCGCCGCACCCGGCAAGCTGCCGGCGGCGATCGCGGCGCAGGTAGCGAGCCAGCTGATGGTGCGCACCGCGCCGCCGGCCTATACCGGCGTGGCCCCGATCGAATCGGCGCCGAAGGACCTGCAGGTGCCGGAGCAGACCGTGATGACCTGGTGCCTGAAGGACCCGTCGGCGGCGGAAGAAAGCATCGAGCTCAGTACCGGCCAGGTGCTCAAGCCGGGCAAGGAGTGCGTGCGCTGGACTGCTACCGAATCGGTGTTCTGGCGCTGGCGCGGGCGCCGTTATACGGTCAAGGTCATTCCCGACCAGCCGCCGGAAATCACCATCACCGCGCCGACCCAGATGGTGCAGGAGCTGCTTGATACGGCCACCAGCGCCGCCATGGGCGTGAAGGTGCGCGACGACTACCTGATCAAGCGCGCCACCCTGCACATGACGCTGGCGCGCGGCAGCGGCGAAAACATCCGCTTCACCGACCGCGAGATGCCCTTGCCGGGCTCGCCCGACCCGAAGCAGCGCAACTGGTCCAAGAACTGGTCGCTGGCGGAGCTCGGCATGGAACCGGGCGACGAGCTGTACTTTTTTGTTCGCGCCACCGACAACGCGGCACGCCCGCACACCGTGCAGTCGCCGACCTATACCCTGCGCCTGCCGGCGCCCGTGGAGGAAGCGGAAGAGGAGAGCGCCGCCATGCCGATGCTGGTCAAGCCGCAGAGCCTGCGCAGCCAGCGCCAGATCATCATCGATACCGAACAGCTGATCGCCGACATGCGCACCCGGAAGATCGCCAGGGACGAGGTGATCGAGCGCAGCCAGAAAATCGCCAGCGACCAGGGCACGCTGCGCCGCCGCTACGGCCAGTTCCTGGGCGAGGAATCTTCGCTATTTACGGATGGCGAGGAAGAGCACGGCGAGGACGACGGCCACGACCATGGCAGCGAGGGGAGCACCCGGGACATCCTGCACGAGTATGGCCACGCCCACGACGAGGCCGAAAACGCCACGCTATACGACGAAGACACGAAAAAGGTGTTGCGCCGCGCGCTGGTGGCGATGTGGGATGCCGAGAAGGCGCTGCGTGCGATCACGCCGAAGGTGGCCTTGGCGCCCGAGCACAAGGCCCTGGAAGCGATCAAGGAGCTGCAGCAGGCCGAACGCATCTACCTGCACAAGACCGCCTTCGTGCCGCCGCCGATCAAGGAAGAAAAGCGCATGACCGGCGACATGATTGGTGCCGCCAGCTACCGCCGCGAGCAGGGCGGCGCCGCCAAACGCGTGCCGGAAGACCTCGGCCAACTGGTGCAGGCGCTTTCCGGCGACGGCCCGCTGCCGGCCCTGTGGACCCGCAGCGCGCACGACTGGGTGCGCGAGCGCCTGCAGGACGACGACCAGCGCCTGTCTGCCCAGAAGGCGATCCAGGACGTGCTTGACGGTTGCGTAGCATGCCGCCCGGTGCTGCGCGCCTGGCTGCGCCAGGGCGCGGGGCAGGGCCAGGTGCTGCTGCAGGCCAAGCCAGTGGTCGAGACGCCCTTCGTGCGCGCCTGGCGTGAGGGGACGAAATGATTATGAGTACGAACCTGATGCTGGCCCTGATCGGCCTTGCAGGCATCGCCAGCGCCGGCCTCTATGCCTGGCGCCGCACATTTATCGATGCGCTGCTGGTGCTGGTCGCCGCGGCGGCGCTCGGCCTGTTCGCGGCCGGCGTCAAGCTGCCGGGCGATGCGGGTCGAACCCTTACGCTCGATCCGGCCGCTCCTGCGCCGGCACTGGAGGGCGTGCGCGCCTTTGCGGTCAAGGGCGACGGCCTGCGCGCCGCCCAGTGGAACGACCTGCCCGCGCTGCCGCTGCAGTGGCAGCGTCCAGAAGGCGGCAGCCTGCGCCTGCATTACCCGCGCCAGCTGGCGCTCGGCCGTACGTTTACCTTGAAAGTGCAGCGCGACGATAAAACAGACGCGCGCCTGCAGCTGCTGGCCGAGAACGGCCAGGTCATCGCCGATGCGCGCGGCACCGGCGATCTCGTCGTCAACTGGATGCCGCCGCTGGCCGAGCGCCTGGTGCTCAGGGCGCGCCTGCTGGATGGCGCCGGCAAGACCATCGCCGAAGGTCCGGTGCCATTGACCATCAAGGAACCGAACATCCTGCAGGTGCAGGGCCGTTTCGGCGCGCCTTCTTTCGATGTGCGCACCCTGAACGAGCTGCTGGCAGGCAGCGGTGCGCTGCTCGACTGGCAGGTGGTGCTGGGCCGCGCCATCACGCGCACCGAGCTGCCTCTGGCCGAGATGAAGGCGCCGAATCTGTTGGTGATCGATGCGGCCTGGTTCGAGCGTGCAAGCAGCGCCGAACGCTCGGCGCTGCTGGGCCGCGTGGCCGGCGGTCTGCCGCTCCTGGTGCTGGGAGCGAACGCCAGCGATCCGGGCATCTGGTCGCGCACCCTGGGCTTGCGCTTGCTGCCGCAGCCGGCGGACAAGAAGATCGCCGCGCCGCTGGAGCTGCCGGTGTCGCGGCTGAACCCCGCCGCGCGTGAAGCCGGCGAGTGGCTTGGCGCGGACGACATGGTGTGGACCCGCAGCTGGCAGAAGGGCCGCATCGCCTGGCTCGGCGCCGCCGAATGGCATCGCCACGCGATCGCCGAACCGCAGGCACTGGCGCTGTGGTGGCAGGGGCTGCTGGACCGCGTGGGCATCGACGTTTTGAAAGAAGTCGAATGGCTGGAGCCGGAAGAACTGCCGCTGCCGGGCAAGCGCATGGAGCTGTGCGCGCGCGGCGTGAAGGGTGAGGTAGCGTTCCCGGACCTGAAGCTGGTGCGGTCCTGGTCGCCGCGTGTCGATGCCGCCTGCGTGGCCGTCTGGCCGGAGCGGTCGGGCTGGCTGCATGTGAAGGATGCGAAGGCAGGCACGCATGCGGTCTACGTTTACACGCCGGGCGACTGGCCGCAATGGCAGGCGGCGCAGCGGCGCGATGCCACCGCGCGCTTTGCCGCGCGTACGCCGGCGACAGCATTGGCGGGCGCCGCGCGCGCCTATCCGGCCTGGCCGTTCGCGCTTGCCTTCATGTTGGCGATGCTGCTGCTGTGGTGGCGCGAGCGCCGCTAGCACATCTCCCCGGCGCGCATGACATGTACAGGACGTCAGAATCCATGTGAAATACCAGCGCGCACCTCGCTTGCCGAGGCCCCGCGGCGCCCGGAATTCAGCGCGACCGCGTGCTGGTTGCGGGTGCGGCTGACAGACGCGTACAGGTCGGTGCGCTTGCTGAGTCGCAAAGCGGCGCCGGCGGCCACCTGACCCGACACGCTGTCCTGCACATCGCGCAATGCATTGCGATTAAACGAGGCAATGAGGGAGGCATCCCCGAGCGGCACGCTCACCCCCAGCAACAGATTGCGAATCACGAGCGGTTTGCCTGCATGAACCCTGGTATCGCCCAGGCCCCCATGCAGCTTGAGGATGTCCAGGTCGAGAACCGCGCCTGCAAACAAGGTCCGCACCCGTGCGGGAGCGGCGTCCAGACCGGCCACATCGACCAGACCGCCGGCTTGCGCGGCGGTGGCTCCCAGTGCGAGATCGTGGCTGTCCTGCCAGGCCGCACGCACTTTCCACCTGGCCGACTCGTACCCGAACTCCGCAAAGCTGCTATCGCCGCGACGCCCGGCTTGGGCCGATTCACCGAAGCGGTGGCCGAGCTTCGCCTGCCAGGCGCGGCCTGTGCTGGTCGAGTAGATCAGGGAATTGTCCGCGCGCGCAAAGGGATCGAGCTTGGCGAGGCCATATGCAAACATGCGCTGCATGTCGCCCGCTTCCTGGATCCGGAAGGGATCGATCGTCTTCAAGGAAAGGTACAGGGCGCTGTACTGCCGTCCCACGCTGAACGTACCGAGCACGCTCTCGAGCCCGATCCAGGCCTGGCGCCCGAACAAGCGGGCGCCGTTCCCGAGCGTGCCGTCATCCGCATTGAAGCCGGTTTCCAATGTGTATACCGCGCGCATACCTGGTCCCAGCGTTGAGCCGCCACGGATCCCCAGTCTGCTGCCTTGGCGATTGCCGCTCGACAATGACCAAACGCCATTGCGCGCGCTGGTCTTGTCGTACCTGATTCCAGCGTCGACGACGCCATACAGCTGTACGTTTTCCTGTGCCGGGACGGCGCCGCAGGCCATTGCGAGCAGCATTGCGACACAAAGCGATCCGCGCATGCTCAGGTACCGTCAAACAGCCGGCGTAGCTCAGCAACAGGCATGCCGAAAGTCTCATGCAGACGCAACAGGATGCCGGGACTGAGCGTCATCTTGCCGGCGCGGACCTTGCTGACAGTGGCTGCGGTGACCCCGATGAAACGCGCCAGTTCCGCGTCGTTGCGCAGTCTTGCACGAGCGATGAGGTGATCGACCGCCCGGTACTGGGGCGGCTGCGGCCGCGGAGAGGCCTCGTGTTGGCCATTTGCGTTGCCGGCGACGATGATGTTTGTCTCGTTCATGTCGATTGATGCTCGCTGTTTATAGTGGAGAGTTGAGCCGTGCCATGAAGGGACGGTTCGGAAGTAGCTCCTCCGCAGGAACAGGTTTTCCGTAAAACCAGCCTTGCGCGGCGTTGCAGCCCGCCGCCCGCGCGAAATCGGCTTGCTCCTGTGTCTCGACACCTTCGGCAACGACCGCCAATCCCAGATTGCAACCCAGCCTGACGATGCTTTCGAAGATCAAGCGCGCCCGCTCGTAGCGCATCGCGCGATCGAGGAAGGAACGATCGATCTTGACTTCCGTTGCTGGCAGCTCACTCATTTGCTGCAGGGTCGAAAAGCTGGTGCCGAAATCGTCCAGGGACACGCGGAAGCCATGCATGCGCAAGCGGATCACGCTCTCGAGCAGCCCATGGAAGTTGCGTGCGACCGCGGTCTCCGTCACTTCGATGGTGAGCTGGCCAGGGTCCAGGCCGCGTTGCTCGACCCGCGCCCGCCACATGTCGGGCACGTTGACGTTTTCCAGCGTCAGTGCGGAAGCATTGACCGATACCGGCAAACGCTCGCCGCGCGCAGCCCAGCTCTCGATCAGGTCGAGCGATTGTTCCAGCATGACGTCGAATAATTCGTCGATCATGCCTTCGCGCTCCATCAATGGAACGAACTGGTCGGCGCCGAGCAGGCCCGCCTGCGGATGACGCCAGCGCGCCAGCGCTTCGGCGCCGGACAGCAGCCCGCTCGCGAGACAGTATTGCGGCTGGAAGTAGGCCACCAGCTCGCCGCGATTCAAGGCCATCCTGACATCGGCTTTCGACCACTGACGTTCGCTGGCGCTGTGCGTGATCTGCCTGGAACCCTGGCAAGGATACGCCGTGCAAGCCGACAGCAAGGCGTGCAGTTCGGCAGCCTGGACCGGCTTGCGCAAGCGCCCGCCCCAGCGCGCTCCGCTGTTTCCAGCTAAGGTCTCGGCGGCAATTGCCAAGGTTTCGTCGATTCCGGAGACCAGCACCAGCGGACAGCTCAGCCTGTGCCCCGCCAGGCGCAGGAACTCGATGCCATCGACCTTGCCATAGTCGCGCATCTGCAGGTCGCACAACACGAGATCGAAAGCGTGCGCATCGTCTTCCATCAGCATCAGGGCTTCCTGGCCATTGGCGGCTTCTTCGACGAAACTCACTCCCAAGCGACGCAGCATCGCCGCCAGGGCCAGGCGTTCCAAATCATTGTCCTCTAGGACCAGCACGCGCAAGCCGGTCCTCGCGGACGGCAGGAGAGGGACTGAAGCGTTCATGCGGCACCTGAATCCTGGAGCATGTCGGAGCCGGCGTAGCTTTCGACTTGTCCGATGATCTTCAGAATCTCGTCGCACAGGGCGGCGCCGTCTTCCTCCGGCGGGAGCCGGCCGGCCTGGCGCGCCATCGATTCGATCGCTGCGCAGTCCGCGCTGGCCGACGCGGCGCCGAGCAGCGCCAGCGACCCCTTCAGGTCATGCGCTTCCTGGGCACAGACTGCCGCGTTCCCGGCCACCATGGCCTGGCGCAGGCGTTGCACCATCGGAGGTGCGATGCGCAGGAAGATCGCAGTCAGTTCTTTCACCAGCGATTCGTCGCCGCCGGCAGTGTGACGCAGGACGGCAATCGAAAACGCAGGCGGCATGGAATGTGCACTCATGGCGCCTGCTCCGGCGCCGCAATCGCCGCGCCGAGCCAGGGGCGCAACGCGCCGCGCAGCGTTTCGATGCTTGCGGGCTTGGCGATGTGATCGTCCATTCCCGCAGCGAGGCACACCTCCTTGTCCTGTTCGAGCGCGCTCGCCGTCAGGGCGAGGATCGGCAGGCGGGTAGCCGGTGCGCCTGCCGCGGCCTCGCGTGCGCGAATGCGACGCGACATTTCATAACCGTCCATGCCGGGCATCTGACAGTCGGCGAGAACAAGTAGACAAGTACGCTTGGCAAGCCAATCCAGTGCCGCGGCGCCATTGTCCACAACCTCGACCTGATGCACGCCGAGGTAAGCCAGTTGCCGCACCAGCAAGCGCTGGTTCAGTGCATTGTCTTCGACAAGCAGGATGACGGTATCGCTCATGCGGCCTCCGCTTCGGTAATGTGTTCGATCAAATGGCGCTTGTCGCCGCCGGCGGCGGAACAAGGCAGCGTAAAGCGGAAGGTCGTATCCCCAGGCACGGAGTGGACGCTTACATGTCCGCCCATCAGGTCAACCAGTTCGCGCACCAGGGCCAGGCCGAGCCCGGAACCGTCGCTGATGCGCGCATCGCCGGCGTCAACCTGGAAGAACTTTTCGAATACCCGTTCCTGCAAGCCTGGCGGAATTCCGCGTCCGGTGTCCGACACGGCGAATACCACGCAGCTCCCGTAGCGCGACAGCGTCAGCCGTACTTCCCCATGGGTAGTGAACTTGATGGCATTGTGCAGCAGGTTATGCAGCACCTGCACCAGCTTGGCACGGTCGCATTCGAGCTGCTTGGGCACATCCGAGGCAATCGTCAGCTCCAGGCGAAGAGATTTTTTGAGCGCACTGCTGCGATGCGCGTTCACGGCCGACGCCGCCAGCGCATGCACGTTTTCGGAAGCCAGCAACAGCCCTTCATGTCCCGCCTCGATCTTGTTCAGTTGCAGTAGCTGGTTGACCAGGGACAATAAGTGAGTACCGCTTTCATGAATGATCTGGGCGTATTCCCGGTGCTCGTCTTCCTTCAGGTCGAAGCTGAGCAGCTCGGCATATCCGAGAATGCCGTTCAAGGGCGTTCTGAGTTCATGCGACATGTTTGACAGGAACTGCGTCTTGGCCGCGTTGGCCTGGATCGCCCGTGCCCTGCTGCGTATCAGGCGGCGGATCAGGAAGAGCAGCACGCCGGTAAACAGCATGATCACGCAACTGGAAATGAGTGCCTGGATCACCAGCTCGCGATGCAGTGGCAGGGTTGCCGCTACGGCGTCTTCGACATCGATACCGACAATGATCAGGAGCGGATAGATGTCGAGGCGGCGAAACGCGTAGACGCGATCGCGGCCATCGATCGGGCTACGGATCTGCAGGATACCGTTGGCACGCTTGCCGATGATGTTGAGCATTGTGCTACCAGAAAGATCATGCCCGATTTCACTGGTGCTGCCCGAGCGGCGCGCGCGGACGACGCCATCCGCGCCGACCAGGGTTACCACGCTGTGCGGTCCGATGGCCGCCGACTCGTACAGGCGGGTAAAGTAGAACGGATCCATCGACACGACGACCACACCGCCGAATCCACCATCGGGACGGTCGACGCGGCGTGTCAATTGGATCGACCATTTGTTGGAGACGCGCCCCAGGACCGGTTTGCTGATGAACATGCCGACATCCGGGCGATCCCGGTGCACGCGCACGTGCTCGCGGTAGGCCAGGTTCACCGGGGCGAAGGACTTGGTCGACAGTACGAGATCGCCTTCGGCGTCAATGACAGAATACAGGTTGAAGATGTCGTCCAGGATCACGCCGGTCTTGACCAGCTTGGACAGGTCCAGGCGGGTGGGAGCGGTCTGGTATTCGTATTTGATGAAATGGACCGCCTGGTCGGCCGACTGGATCGTCCGTACGGTGTGTTCCTCGATGACCCTGGCATAGCTGGTGGCATCCTGGCCGGCGTCGTCGATGGCCCGCTCGCGCGATGCGTTGACCTGGCTGATGGTCGAGGTCCAGACACCGATCAGCAATGCGCTGGAAAAGCAGCACAGGACGACGAACAGCGAGGTGGTACGGACATTTGCGTTCGGCATGATTATGCGATCTCCGGTGCCTCAGGCCGCGATGCGCTGCTTATGCATGCAGCAGGCGGTCACGAAGCCCTGCAGCTGGGCAAAATCGATGGGTTTCCTGAACAGCGCCACGCCCGGCGGCACGCCGCCGCGCGCATCGAGGTCGGCCTGGCTCATGCCCGTCAGGATCGCGATATGGACATGGCGTAATGCCGGGCGGCCGAGGACGGCTTCCATGATTTCGTAGCCGTCGATACCCCGCATGGCAATGTCGAGCAGCAGGACATCGGGTGGGTGCACGCCGACTTCGATCAAGCCATCGTAGCCGCTGCGGCACAGGCTCAGGTCGAGCGGCAAATTCCACGCCGGAATACGGCCAGCGTACAAGGCACGCTGCATGTCGTCGTCTTCCACAATCAACAGGCGGGTGCGCGGCGACTGCGGCGCGGCTGGCGGATTCGCGACATCGCGTGCGCGGTAGGCCAGTACCGCAGAGCGCTGGATGCGGCGGTGGCCGCCAGCTGTTTTCCAGCCCGCTATTTCCCCAGTCTCAACCAGTTTTTGGACAGACGTGATGGAAATACCGAGCAAAGCTGCAGCTTCCTGGGTAGTACAAATGTCTTGTTTATCAGTAGCCATGACGATGTATATGTCTTTGTTGTAACTAATATTGCCTATAAAAAATATTTCTGTCAATAATTTAAAAAGTTTGATAAATTTAAAAAAACAATCAAATTTGGTAATTCAACTACCCAGGTCCAGCTGGCTGGGGACGTCCATCAAGAGGGGAGCATGATGTTGAACAAATTGACTGTCCATACCCGGATACTGCTGGGATTTTCTTTTGTGATTGCGCTTTTCCTGGCTGCCGCAGGAAGTGGGATCGAGCGCAGCATGGCCACCCGGGCCACGGCGGACACGATCGTGTACAGCGCGCTGAAAATCGAGCCATTGATCGCAGAGCTTGATGAGATTACCGCCGTCAACCTGACGCAGACGATTTCAGCCGCAAGGACGAATGAAGCTGACTACGAAGCGTACTTGATTGCCAACAACCAAAAGGGATCCCAGCGTGCCAGCGAGATCTACGAGGTCCTGGGACGCTCGCTCATCGATGACGAGTCGAAACGCCGTTTCGCGGACCTGATGGTGAAGCGGAAAGCCTATCTGGATGCGCGGACCGAAGTGTTTGCGCTGAAGACCGAGCAAGGCGTCGAGCAGGCGCGCCGCTTCGTGGAGAGCAGCTTCGTGCCAGTGTCGACAGCCTATCTCAGCGCCGCGCATGCACTGGCGGATTACCAGCGGCAGACCTCCAAGCAGTTGAACGAGCAAATACACGAGAACAACGCCACGTCGATCCGCCTGACGCTCGCACTCAGCGTGTTCGCATGCGTCGCGAGCGTGGCCGCAGCCCTGCTGGTCGCTCGCTCGGTGGTGAACCAGCTGGGCTGTGAACCGGGCGCCGCCGCCCGTATCGCCGGCCGCATCGCCGACGGCGATCTCGGCGTCGAGGTGCGCGTGGCGCCGGGCGATACGCACAGTGTGTTGTATGCGATGGCCATGATGCGCGCCCGCCTGGCCGACATCGTCACCGAGGTGCGCCGGGGGACGTCCTCGATCGACCTCAGTTCCGCCGAGGTCGCGCAGGGCGCGATGGAATTGTCATCGCGAACCGAGCAGCAAGCCAGTGCGCTGGAGGAAGCGGCGGCTTCCATGGAAGAGCTCACCGCCACGATCAGGCAGAACAGTGAACACACCCAGCATGCGCGGCAGCTGGCGGTGATGGCTGAAGACCTGGCACGGCAGGGGGCGCAAGCCGTCGATGCGGTGGTGACGACCATGGACAGCATCAAGGACTCGTCGGAGCAGATTGCCGCCATCATTTCGGTCATCGAAGGCATTGCGTTCCAGACCAATATCCTGGCGCTGAATGCCGCCGTGGAGGCCGCGCGTGCCGGCGAGCAGGGCCGCGGGTTCGCGGTGGTTGCCTCGGAAGTACGCAACCTGGCGCACCGGTCGGCATCAGCGGCCAGGGACATCAAACTGCTCATCGACACTGCGGTCAGCAATGTCGCCAGAGGCAACGCCAGCGTCGCCGACGCCGGCGCGAAAATCGGTTCGGTTCTCGAGGGATTCCGCTCGGTCGGCATGGTCATTAACGAGATCGCGACGGCGAGCAATGAACAACATGCGGGCGTCGTGCAGATCAATACTGCGGTGGTCGAATTGGACCATGTCACGCAGCGCAACGCCGCCCTGGTCGAAGAGTCGGCTGCCGCAGCGCAGGCCTTGCGTGAACAGGCCGCGCAGCTTGCGCAACTGGTCGCCGTGTTTCGCACTGCGGAACCGGAGCATGCCCTGGCGGCACCACGGCAGCCGCGCTTGGCCGCACATGCACGCATCAAGGCGCGGGTTGGTGGAATGCAATCGCAAATGACATAGGAGCCATCATGTTAAAGAAAATCGACGCTTCCGAACTGAAGGTCGGCATGTTCATCCATGATCTCGACTGTGGCTGGATGGAACATCCATTCGTGCGTAACCGGTTTGCCATCGCAAGCGACGCCGAGATCGCACGGATACGCGAGGCCGGCATCCGTGGCATCGTCATTGACTGTTGCAAGGGCCAGGATGTCGATTATGCGCAGACGCTGGAACAGGCGCAAGCGGCCACCGAGGCCGAAATCGCCACCCTGGCAGCCAAGCCGGCGGTCGCCGCGCGGGTGCCGGTGGACGAAGAGCTGGCGCGGGCGCGAGGCGTGCGCCAGCAGGCCGTCAACATGGTGCGCATGGTCATGAGCGACGTTCGCCTGGGCCGGGCGATCGAGCTCGACCAGGTGGCACCGGTCGTCACCAGCGTGACCGATTCGATCCTGCGCAATCGCAGCGCCTTGCTCGGACTGCTTCGCATCAAGAATGCGGACGACTATACCTTCCTGCATTCGGTGAGCGTGTGTGCCTTGCTGGTCGCGTTTTGCCGTTCGCTTGACATGGATGAGGAGACGATCTACCAGGCCGGGATGGGCGGCCTGCTGCACGACGTCGGCAAGGCCCTTGTGCCGGAGACGGTCTTGAACAAGCAAGGGCGCCTGAGCGACGAGGAATTCGCGATCATCAAGCGCCATCCCGTCGATGGCCACGACATCCTGCTCAGGACAGCGGGAATCGGACCGATCCCGCTCGACATCACCCGCCATCATCATGAGCGCTATGACGGCAGCGGCTATCCGGACCGGCAGGCCGGCGAAGCGATCGGCAGCCTGGCGCAGATGGCCGCGATCGTCGATGTCTACGACGCGATCACGTCCGACCGTTGCTACCACAAGGGGATCTCGGCGGCGGAAGCCTTGCGCAAGATCTTCGAGTGGAGCAAGTTTCATTTCAATCCGACGCTCACCCAGCAGTTCATCCGTTGTGTCGGTATCTATCCGGTCGGAACCTTGGTGCTGCTGGAGTCGGGCCGACTGGGCGTCGTCACCGAACAGCACGATGCGAGCATGTTGACGCCCAAGGTGAAGGTATTTTTCAATACCAGAACCAAGACCTACGTGTGGCCGGAAACGCTCGATTTGTCCAGATCGCTGGGACATGGTGGTGGGGACAGGATCGTGCGCCACGACGTCCCGGAAAAGTGGCAGGTCGATCCTTCCCGCTTTTTCGGCGGCGCTTGACGGGCACCGCCGCGTCCTCAAAACGCGTAATCCGCCTTCACGTAGTACGAGCGGCCGTTGACCCCGAACGGGCAAGTTTCCCAGCAGTAGGTAAAGCCCAGCTGCGGGAAGGGCGCGGCCTTGACTGGATCCCACCTGGTCGGATAGGTATCGAACAGGTTGTTGACGCCCGCCGTCAGGCTCAGCTTCCTGGTGAAGTTGTAGCGCCCGGTCAGGTCCACGATCCACTTCGCCGACCAGGTCTGGATGAAGCCCGGCGTGAAGCCCTGGCCTTCCACTTCGCCGAAGTAGTTCGCGCGCGCCGTCGCGTTCCACTGGCCGAGCGTGTAGTCGGCCGCCACCACGTGGTGCCGGCGCGGCTGGCCCTTCTCGATCAGCGTCACCTGGGTGTCGTCGAACAGTTGGGCGCCCGTCAAGACCGAGGACTGCGAATGGCGGTCCTTCACCTTGGTGCGGTTGAAGCCGAGCTGGCCGGACAGCACCAGGGTCGAACCCTGGCCGCGGGTGGTGTGCTGGGCCACCAGGTCGAAGCCGGTGGTGCTGGTGTCGATCGCATTGGTGAAGAACTGGGCCTGGCCCACGCGCAGCGGGTCGAGGATGGCCCGGATCGGGCAGGCGGCGGCGGTCAGGCACGGGCCCGACTCCGGCGCGATGTTCGACGAGAACACGATGCGGTCGTCGATGTTGGTGCGGTACAGGTCGGCCGTCACCGAGAAATTCTGGGTCGGGCGCAGGATCATGCCGACGCTGGCGCTCTTCGAGGTCTCCTCCTGCAGCGGGGCGATGCCGAAGGCGCGGGGCACGGCGCTGTTCTCGCGCGCGGTCAGGGTTTCGGTCAGCACGCCGGCGGCGTTCAGGTTGGTCGACACCGAGCTGTAGAACTTCTGCTGCACGCCCGGCGCACGGAAACCGGTCGAGGCGCTGGCGCGCAGGCCGATCGTGCGCGACGGGTCGTAGCGCAGGCTCAGCTTGCCGATGGTGGTGTTGCCGAAGTCCGAATAGCGTTCGTGGCGCAGGGCCGCGCCGAGCGAGAGCGCATCCCCGAGCTTGCGTTCCAGGTCGACGTAGTAGGCGGTATTGTGCCGGCCGTCGTCCACTTCCGTGCCCGGGGTGTAGCCCGGGAAGCCCTGGATGCCGGAAGCCGCGATGCCGCCGCTCTGGTCGCGGATGATCTTGCGCGGATCGTTGGTGCGGCCGTACTGGTACGAGACCGGGTCGCCGGCCACGATCTGGTAATTATCCCGGCGCCATTCGAAACCGGCGCCGATGTGGAGTAGGGCGCCGGCGACGTCGACCGAGCCCTTGAAGTCCAGGTTCAGCGTGGTCTGGTCGAACTTCAGCTTGCCGGTGTCGGCCGCCAGCGGCGAGCTGCCGTTCTCGTAGTAATAGCTGACGTTGATCGAGTTGCGCTCGTGGAAACCGAGCTCGCTGCGGCCGTGGTTGACGCTCAGGTCCACGCTCCAGTCGCCGTTCAGGTCGTGCTTGTAGCCCAGGCCCAGCGACGCGTCCTTGACGGCGGTGATGATGTTCGGCAGGAAGCCGTTCGGGTAGATGGCCGGCACGTTGCGTGCGTCGCCCGCCGAGCGGAAGAAGCCCGAGGAATCGCCCGTGCGCCTGGATGCGCCGCCGAAGGTGTACAGCTCGCCGCCGCCCACCGGCAGCGCGGCGTTCAGCCACAGGTAGCCGTCCTTGGCCAGGCTGTCGCCGATGCGCTGGGTGACGCGCGGCGGATCCACGCGCAGGGTGTCCGGGCCGGCGCGGTTGGTCTCGTTGCGGCGCCGGCCTTCGACCGACAGGTTCATGTAGCCGCCGTTGGCGCCGAGGGCGAAGCCCTTGTGCGCGCTGGCGCCATAGGTGTCGCCGTCGCCTTCCTTGGTGGTGCCGAGGCTGGCGCTCAGCTGGGTGTCGGTGACGCCCTTTTTCAGCACCACGTTGATCACGCCGGCGATCGCGTCCGAGCCGTACTGCGCGGCGGCGCCGTCGCGCAACACTTCGATCGACCCGATGGCGGATAGGGGGATCGCATTGATGTCGGTGCCGGCCGAGCCGCGGCCGATGGTCTGCTGCACGTTGACCAGCGCCTGCTGGTGGCGGCGCTTGCCGTTGACCAGCACCAGCAGCTGGTCGGGACCGAGGCCGCGCAGGGTGGCGGGACGGATGATGTCGGTGCCGTCGCTAATAAAAGTAGTGGTGAAGTTGAACGAGGGGTCGAGGTCCTGCAGCACCTTGCCGAGTTCGAGCGAGCCGGCCGACTGGAGGTCTTTCGCGCTGATCAGGCCGACCGGCACGGCGGTGTCGAGTGCGGTCTTGGCCTGGGTCCGCGAACCCAGCACGACCACGGTCGCCGTCTCCTTCTGGCCCTGGCTGCCCGCTGCTTCCTGCGCGAACGCCGATGCCATGGCCGATACCAGCGCGCTCGCCAGTAATACCTGCTTTTCTGCGTGTTTCACCATCTTGTCCCCTTGTTGAGAATTGAATTACGCCATCACAAAAACTAGGTCTCCTATAACCGTGGCGAATTGATTCTGAACAAGGAAATTCGTAAATACAAGTGTGAACTGTGCAAGACACAACAGTTTTACGTGATTCGGTGTATGGATGAGAAGGGAATGGAAAGACAGAACCGCCTGTGTTAGCAGCGTGGCTGTCGCTGCCGGTGTTGCGCCTGAATCAGATCAGTCCGAGCAGCGCTGCTTTAACGACGGCGGCGGTCTTGTTGGCCGCTCCCAGCTTGGCCAGCGCGTTACTGACATGGAAGTTCACCGTCCGTTCGGACAAGGCGAGAATCTGGGCGGCCTCGGATGAGGTCTTGCCGTCGGCCATCCAGCGCAGGACTTCGATTTCGCGCGCACTGAGCGTCACGCCGGCCGCTGCCGGCCGGTGCAGACTTGCCATCGCCGCATGCGCGGCATGGGCAAGCCAGGACATGCTGCCTTCGCTGTGACGCAGCTCGGCGCCCGACAGGTCGTCGTGCGAACGCGCCAGCGTCAGCAGGCCCACGCTGCCGTCGGCGCTGCGCGAGGCTTGGGCCCAGCCCACCCGCAGCCCGTGCCCGCGCGCGTCTTCCCACAAGGGGCGGGCGCCGGCAAACAGCCCTTCGCTCCACAGCACCGGCAACAGGGACGCGGCGCCGTGGGCCACGGTGGGATCGGTGGCCAGATAGCCTGCCTGTGCATAGCGGGTCTGCCAGGCGGCCGGGTAGTTGTTGACCAGGACGGTGCGCGGATTCGAGAGCGGCAGGGGAGTGCGCAAACCGTATGCGCAGTAGTCGAAGCCGAGACTGCGTGCGGCGCCGGCAACCAGCTGGTGCAGACCCGCCGCATCCGACGCCTGCGCCATGGCTGTCAGGCAGTCTTCGCGCCAGCCGCTCAGTTGCTCGTTCTTCACCGCTAGTCCGTCCTGTCGCTGTCAGTTCTTACAGTTTCGATGCCGCCGGGTCTTCCGTAGAATGAAGACCCAGCCATTGTCACCGTATGTGTCTGGAATCACAACCACTTTCAGGAGATGTCCGTGTCTTACCCACTTCCCTATCGCGGGCGCATCGCCGCGGCCATGCTGGCGCTTGCGCTGTCGGGCACGCTCCAGGCAGCCTCGCCCGCGCCGGACACGATCAAGGTCGGCAACTACCAGGTGCAGGTCGCCACGCTGGGCAGCGGCGCCTACACCGTGATCCTGGAATCGGGCTTCGGACGCGATCTGGGCGTGTGGCGCAACGTCGCTCCGGCGCTGGCGAAATCGGCGAAGGTGATGGCCTACTCGCGCGCGGGACACGGCAAGTCGGATGCGCGGCCGGAAGCGCCGACCATCGCGGCGCGCACCAATGAGCTGGAACAGCTGATCGCCGGCGCCGGCTTGACGCCTCCCTTCGTGCTGGTCGGCCATTCCTACGGCGGCTTCCTGATCCGCAGCTTCGCCGCGCGTCATCCCGAGCAGGTGGCCGGCATGGTGTTCGTCGACCCGAGCGACGAAGCTTTCAACATCGCGCTGCGCAAGCTCGATGCCGCGGCCGTGGACAAGGACACGAAACTCACCGAGCAGTTCATGCCGCCCAAATTCCACGCCGAGCTGCGCAGCGTGCAGGCGGTGCTCGACAGCGGCAAGCTGCCCTTCGCGGGTGCGCTGCCGGACGTGCCGGTGGCGGTCCTGACCTCGGTGCAGAAGCGCGAGCAGCCGCAGCTCTTCCTCGAAACGCCGGCGGCGGTGCAGGTGTGGCGCACGCTGCACGAGCGCTTTTTCCGCAGCTTCAGCAACGGCAGCCATGTCGTCACCGCCGAAAGCGGCCATAACATCCACCAGGAGCAGCCGCAGCTGGTCATCGACGCGGTCGAGGGCGTGATCGCGGCCGCCGAGGGGGCGCGCATCAAGCGCGTACGCGAAGGGGCGCGCGCCGAACTGCTGCGCCGGCTGGAGCAGGGCGGTACCGACTCCGAGATGGCGCAGGCGCTGGAAGCCAGCGGCTTCCATGAAGCGGACCTCAACCGGATCGGCTACGACCTGCTCGGACCGCGCAAGCAGCCGGTGCTGGCCGAGCGGCTCATGAAGGCGAATGCCGCCAGGTACAGCCTGTCCGACAACGTACAGGACAGCTACGGCGAAGTGCTGCTGGCGACCGGCAAGGCGCTGGAAGCGAAGCTGCAGTTCATGCGCGCGATCACGCTGGCAGAAGCCCAAGGCAAGGGCGACAAGGTGCTGGCGGGCTACCGTGCCAACCTGGCCAGGGCCGATCAGGCGCTGGTGCGCTGAGCATGAAGCGTTTTGCCCTCTGGTCGGCCGCGTGTCTCCTGGCAGTGACTGCTGTCGCTTATTACAGCGTCCCGGAAACGTTCAGGGAACCGCTGTTGACCGTCAACCGCAGCGTGTCCGGTCTCGAGGAAAAGACCCGTCAGGTCGATGGACATATCATCCATTATCTCGAGGGCGGCCGCGGGGAAAGCGTGCTGCTCTTGCACGGCATATTCGCGGAAAAAGATCATTGGGTCGATTTCGCGCGCAAGCTCACCGGTGATTATCACGTGCTCGCTCCAGATCTGCCGGGCTATGGCGAGAGCAGCCGGCACGCCCGCGCGCGCTACGATTATGCGGCGCAAACGGAAAGGCTCAGGGAGTTCATGGATGCGCTCGGCATCGCCCGTGCGCATCTTGCCGGCAATTCGATGGGAGGCACGATCGCCGCCCTGTTCGCCGTTCGCTACCCGGAGCGCGTGGCCAGCCTGGCGTTCATCGGTGCACCGCACGGAATCCGTTCCGACACGGCCAGCGAGATGGACAGGCTGATCGGCGCCGGCCAGGCGCCACTGGTGGCACGCAACGCCGCGGAGTTCGACGCGATGCTGAAGCTGGTGTTTGCCGAGCGCCCTTTCTTGCCTTATCCCATATTCCAGGCGGCGGAGCGGGATGCCATTGCCAATGCCGGATCCAACCGGCGTATGTGGGATGAGCAATTGAAAGATCGTTACCTGCTGCAGGAGCACATCGGTCGGGTGGCCGCACCGTCGCTGGCGCTATGGGGCGGCAAGGACAAGGTGTTCGACGCCTCTGGCGCACAGGCACTGAAAGCGCTGTTGCCCCAGGTGCAGTTGCGCATCCTGCCGGAGATGGGGCATTTGCCGATGATGGAAGATCCGAAGCAAACCGCAGGATTCTATGCGGATTTCCTGCACAGGACGGCACCGGGCCATCAGGGACGCTAGCGCTGCCTTATGCGTGGTCGCGCATCCACTCCCTCAGCCCGTCCACCCACTTCTTGGCTGGCAGGTTCAGGTGGCGCCGGATCTCGCCGGCACGTTCGTACAGCACCGAGAAATCGAGCTCCGGCGCGTTCTTGAAGGCGAGCACCACGATGTTGGCGTCGTGCACCTCGGGCAGCCAGACCACGGCGTCGAAGACCTGCTGCATGGTGAGCAGGTTCTTGTCGTAGCTGTTGAAGTCGCCGAACACGTTGGCGGTCATGATGCCATCACTGCTCAAGCAGTCGTAGCAACCTTGGTAGAAATCCAGCGAATCGAGCACCGGTCCGCGGGCGTCGTGGTCGTACAGGTCGACCTGCAGCACGTCGACCTGGCCGTGGTTGCCGGCATCGAGCACGAAGTCGAGCGCGTTCATCTCGCGCACGTCCAGGCGCGCGTCGTTTTCGGGCAGGCCGAACAGGGCGCGGCAGATGGCGATCACGTTCGGATTCAGCTCGGCCACGCTCACGCGAGCACTGGGAAAGCGCCGGTAGCAGAACTTGGTCAGGGCCGCGCTGCCGAGGCCCAGCTGCACGATGCGGCGCGGGTTCTGGATGAACAGCGTCCACATCATCATCATCTGGACGTATTCGAGCTCGATCGCGTCCGGCTTGGACAACCGCATCGCGCCCTGCACCCAGGAGGTGCCCAGGTGCAGGAAGCGCACGCCGTCGAACTCGTCGATGGTGGCGGGCGGGTGGCCAGGCTGGGCGAAACGGGGATCGATGCGGGCGTAGGAGGGTGGCATGGCAGAGGAACGGCGGTGAAAGCCGATCTTACCAGATGGCCAATGCGGGATAGTCCTGGTCAGGATGTGTGCGTACCCGGCAGCGCCGGAAGGATGAGGGTGACGGCCAGGCCGCCGCCCTCGCGGTTCGAGAGCGAGATGCGGCCGCCGTGGGCCTCGGCGATCTCGCGCGCCAGCGCCAGCCCGAGGCCGGTGCCGCTGCGCTTGGTGGAATAGAAGGGGACCAGGGCGTTGGTCAGCACCGCGTCGCTCATGCCGGTGCCGCGGTCCAGCACGTCGATGCGCAGGGCGTCCTGCACGCGGCGCACCTGCAGCGCGACGTCCTCGGGCTTCGACCCGGATTCGTGGGCGTTCTTGAGCAGGTTCAGCAGGGCCTGCTCCATCTGCGGGGCGTCGATCCAGGCCGGCTCCTGCGGCAAGTCGCCGAGCAGGCGGAAGGGCACCTGGCCGGCCAGAGCGTCGATGAACACGTCCCAGGGGCGGGCTTCGAGGCGCGGCGTGGGCAGCTTGGCGAAGCGCGCATAGCCCAGGATGAAGGTCTCGAGGTGGCGGGTGCGCTCGCCGATGGTCTGCAGGATCTGGGGCAGGCGCTCGGTCTGCCCGCGCCGCACCAGCTCCGCGCCCGAGTGCGCGAGCGAGGCCAGCGGCGCCAGCGAATTGTTCAGTTCATGGCTGATCACGCGGATCACCTTCTTCCAGGTCTGTACTTCCTGGCGCCGCAGCTCGGTGGTGAGGTGGCGCAGCAGCAGCAGTTCGTGGCGCCGGCCGTTCAGGGTGAAGCTGCTGCGCGCCAGGTGGTAGACCTCTTCTTCCTCGGATTCGCCGGCGGTGAACAGGCCGTCGCCGCCGCGCGCCAGCGCCTCTTTCAGGGCCGGCGCCGCGGTCTCGAGCACGACGCCCAGCCCGTGCCCTTCGAGCTTGCGGCCCTCGGACAGCAGCTGGCGCGCGGCCAGGTTGGCGTAGACGATGGTGCCGGCCGAGGTCCCCGTATCGGTGGCGAAGTCCGTCACCAGGAGCATGGCCACCGGGGTGTTCTGGACCATGGTGTCGAGCAGCAGCTCGCGCTGCACCAGGCCGAGACGCTGTTCGCGCAGCACCTGGCCCAGGTCATTGTGGGCGGCGATCAGGTCGGCCAGCTCGTCGTTCTGCGGCCAGTGCAGGCTGAAGGAAAAGTCGCCGTCGCGGTAGCTCGCCACCGTGCCCTCGAGGGCGCGGAACAGCGACAGGATCGGCTGGATCTGGGTGCGGATGGTGATGATGGCGATCGGGACGATCGCCACCAGGCAGGTGAAGAAGACCAGCGCGGGATGCTCGGGGAACAGGTGGTCCAGCCCGAGCGCGATCAGCATGCCGAGGGCCAGCAGGGTGCCGACCAGCGCCGACCAGCGCGTGACCAGCGAGAGCCGGAACCCTGTGCGCTTCATGCCGGCCTGGCGATGCCGAGCCGCTCCATGCGCCGGTACAGTGCCTGGCGCGACAGGCCCAGTTCGTTTGAAGCCTGCGCCACCACGCCGCCGGCACGCGCCAGCGCCTGCACGATGGCGTCGCGGTCCGGCTCCGTGTCCGGCGTGGGCGCCACCGCCACCGGCAAGCCGAGATCGGCGGCCTTGATGACCTCACCTTGCGCCAGCAGGCTGGCGCGTGCCATCACGTTTTTCAGCTCGCGCACGTTGCCGGGCCAGGTGTGGGCCTGCAGGGCGCTTTCCGCGGACGGGTGCAGGGTCTTCCCGCGCAGGAAGGACAGTGCCAGCGGCAGGATGTCGCCCGGGCGCGCGGCGAGCGGCGGCAGGCGCAGCTCGATCACGTTCAGGCGGTAGAACAGGTCTTCGCGGAAGATGCCGGCGCGGATCATGGCGCCAAGATCCGCATTGGTGGCGCTGATCACGCGCACCTTCACCTGGCGCTCGCGGTTGGAGCCGAGTCGCTCGAAACGCCCCGTTTCCAGCACGCGCAGCAGTTTCATCTGGCCGGCCAGCGGCAGGTTGCCGATCTCGTCGAGGAACAGGGTGCCGCCGTCGGCCGCCTCGAACTTGCCTTCCCTGGCCTTGGAAGCGCCGGTGTAGGCGCCGGCGTCGGCCCCGAACAGCTCGGCCTCGATCAGTTCCGAGGGCAGGGCGCCGCAGTTCAGCACCACGAAGGGGCCGTCGGCCACCTGCGAGTTGGCCTGGATGATCTCGGCGATGCGTTCCTTGCCAGTGCCGTTCGGCCCCGTGATCAAGACCGGCACGTCGGCGCGCGCCACCTGGCAGGCCAGGGTGAGCACGCGCTCGGTGGCCGGGTCTTGCCAGACCAGGCCGCGCAGGTCGAAGTTCTGTTCCAGCTCGCGCTTGGCCTTGCGCTCGCGCTGCAGGCGCTGGTTCAGCGCGCGGTTGGCCTGGCCCAGCTCGATCAGGTTGCTCACCGTGGTGAGCAGGCGCTCGTCGTTCCAGGGCTTGGAGAGATAGTCGGCGGCGCCGGCCTTGATCAGCTCCACCGCGGCGTCGAGGTGGGTCCAGGCGGTCAGCAGGATCACCGGCAGGTCCGGGTGGCGCCGCCGGATCTCGCGGAATAGCGCCACGCCTTCCTCGCCGGAGGTCGTGTCGGCCGTGAAGTTCATGTCCTGGATGACCAGGTCCACGTGCTCGCGCCCGAGGATGTCCAGTCCTTCCTCGGGCGAGGCCGCGCGCAGGGCGGCGATGTCGTGGAGGGAGAACAGGACGTCGAGCGCGATGGCGACCGCGGCGTTGTCGTCGATGATCAGTACAGTGGGCATGAGGGCAAGTTTAGCACTGGTTGTTTGCCATCAGGCACTGCGGGTGGCGGTCGCCGGCGAAATGCTGGCCGCGCGCCACGCCGGACCGTAGGCCGCCAGGATGCCCAGCGCCCAGAACACGATCGCGCCGCCGATCAGGTACTCGGCCGGAAGGCGCGCCATTTCCAGCCTGGTCACCAGGAGGTGGTTCAGGCCCAGGCCCAGCAGCACGCCGCCGAACACGCCGGCGCTGGTGATCAATACGTTCTCGGTGATGAAGTAGCGCAGGATGTCGACCTTGCGCGCACCCAGGGCGCGGCGCACGCCGATCTGCTTGCGCCGCTGGGTGACCCACAGGCTGGCCATGCCGACGATGCCCGAGCAGGTAATCAGGAGCAGCAGCACGCTGACGGTGATCAGCATCCACGACAGGGCGACGTCGCCGCGGTAGCGCTTCTGGCGGTCGTCCGTGACCGTCTTGACTTCCAGGATCATCGGCGTCGCCGAGGACTTGCGCAGCGCTTCCTCCGCTTCCTTCATGACGCGGTCGCGCTGGCCCGCTTCGGCGCGGACGGCATACAGGGCGCCGGGGTTGCCGTACAGGCGCGCCGGGGTGATCGCGGACCACTCGCCGCGCTCGCCCAGGTCGCCATGGGCCGACTGCAGCCGTTCGACCACGCCGACGACCTCGGTCCCTTGGGCGTCTTCGCCGGTGCCGAAGTACAGGGTCTTGCCGATTGCCGAGCCGCCCGGCCACAGCTTGTCCGCCAGCGCTTTCGAGATGATCAGCTGCTTGGGCAATTCGCGGCTCTCGTTCTCGTTGACGTCGACCAGTTCCTGCGGCAGGAAGTCGCGGCCTTCGACGATCTTCAGGCCGAAGGTCTTGACCAGCGAATCGCCCGAGATGTAGATCGAGGCGATTGCGCTCTCGCGTTCCTGGCGCCGGTCCAGCGCAACGCTGTTGCTGCTGCCGCTGCCCGAGATCGGCATCTGGGACACGTTCGCCACCGAGACCACGCCCGGCACCGCGCGCAGCACATCGGCTTCGCGCTTCATGGTGGCGAGCATCTGCTCGGGGCCGTCGCTGTTCAGGTTGCGCACGTTGAAGTAGAAGGTCGCCGCTTCATCCAGCAGGCCGCTCGGGCGCGCCGCGACTTCACGGCGCTCGTTGACGACATGCAGGGCGTTGGCCAGGATCGCCAGGCTCAGCGCGACCTGCAGCGCGACCAGGATCGGACCGGTCTTGTTGCGCATCAGCGCGGACAGGATGGGCTTGATTTCCATGATGGTCTCTCTCGTTTGCTCGTTCTTATTGCGATTTCAGCTGGATGGCCGGCGTCACCTGGCAGGCGCGCCAGGTGGGCAGCAGGCCGGCAACGATGGCCGCGGTGACGGACATGAGGAAGGTCAGCATCAGCATCTGCCAGTCCATGCGGGCGACCGCCGCCATGCCCTTGCTCTGCATGCCGATCAGGGCCAGCGCGCCGAAGGACAGCACCAGGCCGAGCACGCCGCCAACCAGGCCGACCACGCCGGTCTCGATCAGGAACTGCTGGAACACGTCGCGGCGCGAGGCGCCGAGCGCGCGGCGCACGCCGATCTCGGATGCGCGCACCGAGAACTTTGCCAGCAGCAGGCCGACGGTGTTGACCAGGCACAGGATCAGGAAGCCGAAGGCCAGCCAGGCCGACAGCTTGCTGTCGTTGCCGACGACCTTCATGTGCTCCATCCATTCCATCACGTCGTACAGCTTGTTCGGCGCATTGCGCTTCAGGCGGCCCAGCTTGCGCTGCTCGCTCGCATAGTTGTCGAGCCAGGTCTGCAGTTCGGCGCGGTCGCTGCTGCTCCTGGTTTCGAACCAGGCCTGGATCCAGGTGCACTCCGAGGTCAGGAGGTTGGCGAAGCCCGGGTCGCGGTTGGCGCTGCAGTTCATGCTGCCGTTGTGGCCCATTTCGTGGCGCAGCGCGGTCGAGAAGGGGATGAAGAATTCTTCCGAGTTGCCGAAGCGGCTGCCGCCGATCAGCCTGTAGTAGCGCGGCAGCGGATTCCAGTTGTCCAGCACGCCGACCACCGTGTACGGGAAGCCGCCGATCCTGATCTGCTTGCCGACCGGACTGGCCTCGCCGAACAGCTTCTCGGCGGTCGCGCGGCCCAGCACCACCACGTCGGCGCCACGCGCATCGTCGCCTTCGGTCCATGCCTGGCCGTGCAGGAAGGGCACATCGAACATCGCGAAGAAGTCGCGGGTCGGGGCCAGGCCGGAGGCGGTGAAGGCCGGGATGTCGGTGCGCGGCGGCTCGATCGGCTGGTAGACGCCGTACATCGCGGTGCGGCGCTCGCCCTGGCCGCTCTTGATGAAGTTGGCGGCGTCGATGTAGCCCAGCTGGTCGTCGTTGGGACCGTCGCTCGGCGACCAGCCTTCGACCGGGCCGTTGTCCACGTGCGGCACCAGCAGGCGGTCGCTCTTGGCGGGAATCGGGTCGCCCGACATCATGTGCAGGATGGTGAGCGTGGACACGCTGGCGGCCACGCCGATGGCCAGGGTCAGCACCATCAGGGCGGTCAGGGCGGGGTTGCGGCGCAGGCTGCGCACGCCCAGCTTGAAGTAGTAGGAGAACATGGTCTGGTCGTCCTTATGCGGTCACGGCGGCCTTGTCGACCAGGGTCGGGCCCTTGCGCACCAGGTCCGAGACCTGGCCGTCGATGATGTGCACGTTGCGGTGGGTGCGCACCGCCAGCTCCGGATCGTGGGTCACCATCAGGATGGTGGTGCCGGCCGCGTTGATCTCTTCCAGCAGTTCCATCACGCCGCGCGCCATCTGGGTGTCCAGGTTACCGGTCGGTTCGTCGGCCAGCAGCAGCTTGGGCGAGCCGGCCAGCGCGCGCGCGATCGCCACGCGCTGCTGCTGGCCGCCGGACAGCTCGGCCGGGAAATGCTTCATCCGCGAAGCCAGGCCGACCTTGGCCAGCGCGTCCTCGATGCGCTCCTTGCGCTCGGTCTTGTTGAAGCCGCGGTAGCGCAGCGGCACGTCGACGTTGTCGAACAGGTTCAGGTCGGGGATCAGGTTGAAGCCCTGGAAGATGAAGCCCAGCTTCTCGTTGCGCAGGCGCGAGCGGGCGCTGTCGTCCAGGCCCTTCACGTTGACGCCGTCGAGGATGTATTCGCCCGAGGTGAATTCTTCCAGCAGGCCGGCGATGTTCAGGAAGCTGGTCTTGCCCGAACCGGAGGGGCCGGTCACGGTGACGAATTCGCCCTGCTTGACTTCGATCTCGAAACCGCGCAGCGCGTGGGTCTCGATCATGTGGGTGCGGTACACCTTGCTCAGGTTGGTCATGCGCAGCATGGGATTCTCCTAGTTTGTGTTGGTCTTGTTCAGCGGTTGATCGAGACGCGCGCGGCGTTATTGAAGGTGTCGGTGCCGGCGACGACCACCTTGTCGCCCGGCTTCAGGCCCGACAGGATCTCGACGGCGGAAATGCTGGTGGCGCCCAACTGGATCGGGGTGCGCACGGCGATCCCGTCCCGCACTACGTAGGCATGGCGTCCGCCTTCGCTTTCGACGAAGGGGCCGCGCGGCAGCGTCAAGACATTGGGGCGCTCCTCGATCAGCAATCTGGCGGTCACGCGCTGGCTCTGGCGCAGGCCTTTCGGCTGCTCGCCGTCGAAGCGCACGCGCGCCAGCACCTGGTTCTTCACCACTTCCGGCGACAGCGCGGACAGCTTGCCGGTGGCCTTGCCCGACGGCAGGGTGATCTCGGCGTTCATGCCCAGGCCGATGTCGGCCACATAGGTTTCCGGCACCTCGACCTCGACTTCGAGCTTCGACAGGTCGACCAGGGTCATCAGGGGGGCGTTGGCGGCCACCACCATGCGGTTCTGGACGTTGAGGGTGCCGATGAAGCCGTCCACCGGCGCGCGCACGGTCAGCTCGTCGACGCGGCGCTGGGCGTTGGCCAGCGACAGGCGCTGGCGTTCCAGCTCGTTGATCTTGGTCTTCAGGGCCAGCTGGACGTCGTCGCCTTCGAGCGCGGCGGCCTGGGAGGCGTGGTTGGCGCGGATCTCGGCCGAGTTCAGGGCATCCTTGGCCTTCTGGTAGTCGATCTTGGCGATGATGCCGACCTGGGCCACGCTCTCGTAGCGCTCCAGGGTGCGCTGGGCCGACAGGCGGTCGATCTCGGCGGTGTCGGCTTCGCGCTTGGCCAGCAGCTTCTGCTTGCGCGCCAGGATCTGCTGGCGCGCCACCTCGGCCTTGAGCTGTTCGTAGCTCGAGGTCTCGCGCTTGAGTTCATCGGTCAGGTCTGGGGACTCCAGCACCGCCAACACGTCGCCCTTCTTGACGGTGTCGCCGGCGGCGACCTTCAGGTTGACGGTGGATGGGGCGGTCGAATACAGGGTAGGGCTGACGGCCGCCACGATGCGGCCATTCACCGACGCGTCGCGCACCAGGGTGCCGCGGGTGACTTCGGCGATGCGCAGGCGGGCTTCGCTGACGGAGTGTTCGCTGCTGGTCCAGGCGCCCAGCACGGCGACGCTGACGGCGAGGAGAGCGACGGCGCCGCCCACCCACAGCGCGCGGCGCTTGAGCTTGTGGACCGGGGCCGGGGTGAGGACAGCGTCTTGTTCTGATGTATCGCGGATCATGGCATCTCGGGTGACAACGTTGGATAGCGTTGTCAATGCACGATCCGTGCCAGTAGAGCAAGTGACTGATTTTATAGCGAATATTGCTGCCGCGTCCGGTGTCCGCGGTGTCCGTCATTACAGGCCGCGGACAGCGTCCGGACACAGGAGCGTCCGATTCTGCAAAAGCGGACGGGCGCGAACCGACTGCATCCGCGCCCGTCCTGGGGGTGCTCCTTGGCTTGCTTCCTTACTTCTGCGGCTTCTGCTTCTGGGCGTAGGTGCCCATGACCTCGCCCTTGCCGATCACGTGCCCCTGCGTGGCCTGCAGCAGCTGGTCGCGGTCGGCGCCGAAGGGCACATCCAGCATGGTATCGAGTGCGTACACCTGGAAATGGTAGTGGTGCGGCTTGTCGCCCACCGGCGGCTTGGGCCCGAAGTAACCCATCGAGCCGCGCGTGTTCCGGCCCTGCAGCACGCCTTCTGGATCGGTCAGGCGCGGCTGCTCCTGCAGGCCTTCGGGCAGGCTGGTGACGTTCGCCGGGATGTTCCAGGCCAGCCAGTGCACGAAGGGCGTGACCGGTTTGGCGTCCGGGTCTTCCATGATGATGGCGTAGGACTTCGCATTCGGCACCGCCTTCCACGCCAGGGCCGGGGACACGCCGTCGGCGTATTCGCTGTATTTCTGATCCATCGCGCCGCCGGCCTTGAAGCTCGGCGAGCTGACCGACAGCGTGCCTGTCGACTGGGTCTCGGGCCGCTTGTTCGCGAGCGGCACGCCATTGCCCTTGTTGGCCTGGTCGCGCATCGGGCCGCTTGGGGCCATCGCGCTCAGGTTGCCGGGCTTGCCGGCGCTGTGGGCGATGCGGTAGATGACGCCGTTGCCGTCGTCCGCCATCAGGAGCGAACCGTCCTTGGCCCAGGCCAGGCCGACCGGACGTGCGATGTGGGTCTTGCCGCCGTCGGTAAGGAAGCCGGTGACGAAGGGTTCGACGGCGGTCGGCCGGCCGCCCGCGAAGCGCACCCGCACGATCTCGTAGCCGGACGCCTGGGCGCGGTTCCAGGAGCCGCGCATGGTCACGAAAGCGTCGCCGCTGTACTCGGCCGGAAAGCCGCCGCGGTGGCCGAACACCATCTGCATCGGCGCCGCATGCGCGGTGTAGCCCAGCACCATCGGGGTGCTGCGCGCCTTCCATTCTTCTTTCTTGATCTCGCCCACCGGGGTGCTCTGCGGGTAGATGTCGCCGCCGCCGTAGACGTGCGGCCAGCCGTACATCTTGCCCATCTCGATCTTGTTGATCTCTTCCTGCTGCTGGTCGTCGCCGAGGAAATCGATGCCGTGATCGAAGGACCACAGCTCGCCGGTCTGGGGATGCCAGTCGAAGCCGATGGTGTTGCGCAGCCCCGAAGCGAAGATGCTGCGCTGCTGGCCGTCCGGCGAGACGCGCAGGATGGTGGCGTTCTCGGGATTGCTCTCGTTGCAGGTATTGCAGGTGCTGCCCACGGTGAGATACAACATGCCGTCCGGCCCGAAGGCGATGGTGCGGTTCGGGTGCTGGCCGGAATCCGGCAGGTCGCCCACCAGCAGCTTGAGCTCGCCCAGGCGGCCGTCGGGCTTGATGTCGGCCACGAACAGTTCCTTGACGGTGACGAGATAGAACTTGTTGTCCTTGATCGCCATGCCGTGCGCGCCGGCACGGTTGGCCACTTCGACCGGCGCGCCGTCGGCCTTGCCGTCGCCGTTCGTGTCCTTCAGCAACAGCACGTCGCCCTGGTCGCGCCGGCTGACGTAGATGTCGCCATTCGGCGCCACCGTGATGATGCGGGCGTTCTTCAAGCCCGTGGCGAAGGGGGTGACGGTAAAGCCCTGCGGCGCCTTGATGCCGCGCATGCGCTCGGGAGTGGCCTCGACCTTGGCCGGCTTGAAGACGTTGGACGGGGCCGAGAAGCGGGTCCCGTCACCCTGTTGGGCACAGGCGGCGCCTGTCGCCATGCCGATTACCACCGCTGCTGTCACGCGTTTCATGCCCTGGTTCTCCCTCGTTACCGTGGTTGGATGTGATAAAAAATCGTGCCAGAGTATCGACCGGCGGTATGTGGGAGAACGTACGCAGGCTGTCGAGTTGGCGGGACAGCAGGACAACAGGCGGGACAGGCACGCTAGGCCGCGGCGCGCAGGGTCCTCGCCGCCGCCACCATGTTCTCCAGCGCCGGCAGCACCTCGTCCCAGCTGCGCGTCTTGAGGCCGCAGTCCGGATTCACCCACAGTTGCGCCGCCGGGATACGCGCGGCGGCCTTCCGCATCAGCGCGACGATCTGCTCGCGGCTCGGGACGTTGGGCGAATGGATGTCGTAGACGCCGGGGCCGATGCCGTTCGGGTAGCGGAAGTCGTCGAAGGCGCCGAGCAGTTCCATATTGGAGCGCGAGGTCTCGATGGTGATCACGTCGGCGTCCATGGCGGCGATGGCGGCGATGATGTCGTTGAACTCCGAATAGCACATATGGGTGTGGATCTGGGTGGCGTCGCGCACGCCGTTGGCGGCGATGCGGAACGCCTCGACCGCCCAGTCCAGGTAGCCGGGCCAGCCGGCGCGGCGCAGCGGCAGGCCTTCGCGCAGCGCGGCCTCGTCGATCTGGATGATGCGCACGCCGGCCCGTTCGAGGTCCTGCACCTCGGCGCGGATCGCCAGCGCCAGCTGGCGGCAGGTGACGGCGCGCGCTTGGTCGTCGCGCACGAAAGACCAGTTGAGCATCGTGACCGGGCCGGTCAGCATGCCCTTCATCGGCTTGTTCGTCAGCGACTGGGCATGGCAGGTCCATTCCACCGTCATCGGACGCGGGCGCTGCACGTCGCCGTACAGGATCGGCGGCTTCACGCAGCGCGAGCCATAGGACTGCACCCAGCCGTTGGCGCTGAAGGCGAAGCCATCGAGCTGTTCGCCGAAGTACTCGACCATGTCGTTACGCTCGGCCTCGCCGTGCACGAGGACGTCCAGGCCCAGCGCTTCCTGGGCTTGCACGCAGCGCGCGATCTCGGCATGCATGGCGGCGCGGTAGGCGGCGTCGTCGAGTTCGCCCAGCTTGTGGCGCCGCCGCGCCTGGCGGATCTCCGGCGTCTGCGGGAAGGAGCCGATGGTGGTGGTGGGGTAGGCGGGCAGCGCCAGTACGGCGGCCTGCTCGGTGGCGCGTTGGGCGTGGGCGCTGATGCGCCGGCCCAGCGCCGGCGCGATGGCGGCGACGGCCCGCGCCACCTCGCCATTGTGCACGCGCGCAGAGGCACGGCGGCGGTCGATGGTGGCGGCGTTCGCGATCAAGGCTTCCTGCACGCCGACACGGCCGTGGTCGAGCGCGGTTTGCAGCAGGCGCAGCTCGTCCAGTTTCTGCACGGCGAATGCGAGCCAGGAACGGACCTCGGGATCCATGCCGGTCTCGAGTTCCAGGTCGACCGGCACGTGCAACAGCGAGCAGGACGGCGCGATCCACAGGCGCGCCTGCAACTGGCGCTGCACCGGCTCCAGCCAGGCCAGGGTCGCATGCAGGTCGGTCTTCCAGATGTTGCGGCCGTCGACCACGCCGAGCGACAGGATTTTGTCGGACCCCAGCAGGGCGATCGCCGGCTCGATCTCGTCGCGCGCGTTGATGGCGTCCAGGTGCAGGCCGGCAACCGGCAGGCCGCAGGCGAGCGGCAGGTTGTCCTCCAGGGGGCCGAAGTAGGTGGCCAGCAGCAGTTTCGGGCCGTGGCCGCGCAGCGCCGCGTAGGCGTCCGCATAGGCCTGGCGCCAGCGCGCGTCGAGGTCGGTGACCAGCGCCGGCTCGTCGACCTGTACCCATTCGACGCCGGTCTGCGCCAGCCAGTCGAGCAGTTCCGCGTACACCGGCAGCAGGGCGGGCAGCAGCGCCAGGCGGTCGCTGTCGTCGTGGGACTTGCCGAGCCAGAGGTAGGTGAGGGGGCCGAGTATCACCGGCTTGGCGCGCACGCCGGCGTCGAACGCTTCCTGCAACTGCTGCCGCAAGCGCGAGGTGTCCAGTGTAAACGTCGTGAAGGCGTCGAATTCGGGGACGATGTAGTGGTAGTTGGTGTCGAACCACTTGGTCATTTCGCCGGCGTGGGTGCAGCCGCAGTCGGCGTGCGAGGCGCGGCCGCGGGCCACGCGGAAGTAGGCGTCCAGCGCGTCGCCGTGGTGGGCATGGGCGCGCTGCGGCACGTTCCCGAGCGTGAAACTCATGTCGAGCACGTGGTCGTAGAGCGAGAAGTCGCCAACCGGGGCCAGGTCGAGCGCGGATTGCCGGGCCCAGTGGCGGGCGCGCAGCTGGGCGGCCTCTGTTTCCAGTTCAGCGGGCGCAGTAGCTTCCTTCCAGTGGCGCTCGAGGGCGAATTTCAGTTCGCGGCGGGCGCCGATCCGGGGAAAGCCGAGGTTGTGGGTGATGGTCATGGTATGCGTCCTGTTGATGGTCGCAGCCATGATAGGACGGACAACTCATGAATAAAATTGATATGATTTCATATATCGATCAAATTCATTCATATATTCATGCTGGAACGTATCCACCTGATGATCCTGCGGGCAGTCGAGCAGCGCGGTTCGCTGACGGCCGCCGCCGAGAGCCTGCACCTGACCCAATCGGCGCTCAGCCACGCAATCCGCAAGCTGGAGGGGCAGCTCGGGGTCGAAGTCTGGACCCGCGACGGCCGCAGCCTGCGCCCGACCCAGGCCGGCCTCTACCTGCAGGGCCTGGCGAATCGCCTGCTGCCCCAGCTAGAACACGCCGAGCGCCTGATGGCGCAGTACGCCGAGGGCCAGCGCGGCACACTGCGCATCGGGATGGAGTGCGCGCCCTGCTATGCCTGGCTCCTGAAGGTGGTGGCGCCTTACCTGGCGGCCTGGCCGGACGTCGATGTCGACGTCAGGCAGCGCTTCCAGTTTGGCGGCATCAAGGCCATCGAGGGATGGGAGATCGACGTGCTGGTCACGCCCGATCCGCTGTTCAAGCCGGGTCTGCGCTTCGTGCCGGTGTTCGACTACGAGCAGGTGCTGGTGCTGGCGAAAGACCACCCGCTGGCCGGCCGCGCCTTCGTGGAGCCTTGCGACCTGGCCGACGAGGTCCTGATCACCTACCCGGTCGACATCGACCGCCTCGACATCTACAACCAGTTCTTCCTGCCGGCCGGCTGTGCCCCGCGCCAGCGCAAGACCATCGAGACCACCGACATCCTGCTGCAGATGGTCGCCAGCGGCCGCGGCGTGGCGGCGCTGCCGCGCTGGCTGGTCGAGGAATACGCCGCGCGCATGCCGGTGGTGCCGGTGCGTCTCGGCCCGAACGGCATCCCGAAGCAGATCTTCCTCGGCACGCGCGAGGACGACGCCGCGATCGGCTACCTCGACGCCTTTATCGCCATGGCGGCCGGCCTCGGTGACAATGCTTGAGATTTGAGGCGCCGGCACGCTGCTAGGATCGCGGCATGATCCGATCCGAACTCGCACGCCTGCAGCGCCTCTTCCGCCATGTTGTCAAACGCGATGCCGAGCGTGAGCCGCCCTCGCACTTCTTCACTCCCGAAGAAACCGGCCGCCTGCACCGCATCACCGGGGACGCCCGCACGGCGCTCGACGAGCAGACCTGGCATGATCTGCTGCTCCCGGCCTATGAAGAGCAACTTGCACAAGGCACCAGCATCTTCGGCCGCCAGGTGCTGCACCGCCACCTGCGTGCGGGCCTGAACGATGCCGGCTGCGCCGCGCTGGGAGAGCGCCTGCGCGGCCTGCTGGCCGATCCGGCGCGCCTCGACGCCTTGAACCTGGCGCTGCGCCCGCTGCGCTACGCCGAGACCGAGGTCGCCGGCCTGCTGTTCGAGGGCGAGGCGCCGCAAGCGCCCGCCTGGGCCGGATTCATCTGGGTGCTGCCGCTGCTGCTGGTGATGTCCTTGGGCCTGCTCGTCACGCAGCCGCTCGGCTGGATCGCGACCCTGGCCGCGGTGACGCCGCTGATGGCGCTGCAGATCAGCTACCACCGCCGCCTCGAGCTGTGGAAGAACACGCTGGACAGCCTGAACGCGCTGCTGGCCGGGAGCCAGACGCTGGCGCAACTCGGCGGCCCCCTGCTGGCGCCCTTCGTCGAGGAGCGCGCCGCGGCGGCACGCCTCCACAAGCGCATCGGGCGCTCGCTGCTGCTGCGCATGATCCCGGCCGGCGAGGCATACATGAACTGGTTCGCCGCCTACAACATCCGCCGCTACTGGAAGACCATCCGCACCGTGTACGGGGCGCGCGACTTCCTGCGCGCCTGCTACCTGCGCAGCGCGGAGCTGGAGGCCGACGTCGCGCTGGCACGCCACCTGCGTCGCCAGGAGCACTGGTGCTGGGCCGAACGCAGCGCCGCGCGCACGCTGGACCTGCAGGGCGGCGTGCACCCGCTGATGGAGATGCCGGTCCCGCTGTCCGTCAGCCTGGACGGGCAGGGCGCCTTCATCTCGGGCCAGAACGCTTCGGGAAAAAGCACCTTCCTGCGCATGGTGGGCCTGAACCTGGTGGCGGCGCGCGCCTTCGGCTTCTGCTACGCGCAGCAGGCGCGCCTGCCGGCCGTGCCGGTGCGCGCCAGCATGCAGAACGAGGATTCGCTGCTGGGCGGCGAGAGTCTCTATATGTCGGAACTGCGCCGGGCGCGCGAACTGCTGGATGCGAGCGGGGAGCCGGCAGGCATCTGCCTGGTCGACGAGGTCTTCCGCGGCACCAACCACCTGGAATCGGTGTCGGCCGCAGCCGCGGTGCTGGAAAGCCTGTGCGAGCGCGACCTGGTGCTGGTGTCCTCGCACAACCTGGTGCTGGCGCCGCTGCTGCAGGGCCAGCTCGAACCCTTCTTCATCGATACCGCCGGCGGCAAACCGACGCTGGCGCCGGGAGTACTGCGCAACCCGAACGGCGTGGCGCTGCTGGCCACCCAGGGCTTCGGTGCACGGATCGAGTCACGCGCGGCCGAGGTGGCGCGCTGGCTGAGCACTCACCTGACCGAGCCGGCAGCGGCGGATGATTCCCATCGCGCCGAAGAGCGAAAGAAACTGCGTGCCTAGCCGGTCAGCAAAGCGGGGTCAGGTCTGACATTCGGACACAAGCTCGGCAGTCGAAGTCACTTTCGCAAGCTTGAGTCCGTGTCTAAATGTCAGACCTGACCCCCGGTGTTTCGAGCTCTCAGTTGCGCTTGAGCGGCTTGCCCTTCGCAATCACCTCGCGGCAGTCGCCGCGCATGGTGGCGTCGTCGTAGTCGGTCCAGCCGTAGCTGTCGACGTAGCGCTTGTGGCGCTTGAAGGCCGGACTGACGAAACTCCGTTCCAGGCTTTCGCCGGGGTAGCGGATGTCGGCCATGTCGAGCACCGTGTGGAACATGTTCTCGGTCGAGAGCTTCGCCTTCTGATGGCGCTTCAGTTGCGCGACCTTGGCCGGGAAGCGCTCGGCGTAGCTGCCCGAATACCAGACGAAGGCCGGCACGTGGAATTCGTATTGCGTGTTATGGCCGTGGAAGGCGATCTTGCACGACTTGTCGTACAGGGTCTGGCCATGGTCGGCCACGTACAGCAGCGAGGCGGGCAGGGCGGTTTCCTTCAGCACCCCGATCACGTTCGACAGGAACCAGTCGGTATACAGGATGGCGCTGTCGTAGCTGTTGTTCATCTGCGGCTCGATGCGCGGATTGGTGTAGTCGGGCTTCTCGATCGACTTCAGCGAGGGTTGCCAGCGGTCGAACTCCTGCGGGTAGCGGTGCGCGTAGTTCCAGTGGCTGCCCAGCGTGTGCAGCACCACCAGCACCTTCTGCGCCGGGTCGTCGATGGCGCGCCGCAAGGGATCGAGCAGCACCGCGTCGTGGTTGGAGGCGTCGGACACGCTGCCCAGGTTCAGGAACTGGACGTCGTCCGCTTCTTTCGCGAACACCGACACCGGCGTGTCGAACTTGCCGAACGAGACCTGGTTCGAGATCCAGAAGGTCTTGAAGCCGGCCTCCTTGAAGGCCGACAGGAAGGATTTTTCGGAGAAGCCATCCTTCAGGCTCTGCATCGCAGGTTTGCGCGAGATGATCACCGGGATCGACAGGCGGGTAGCCGATACCGGCGTGATCACGTCCTTCAGCATGACCAGGTTCTCTTCCTGCGCCAGCAAGGGATTGGTCTCGCGTGCATAGCCGTTCAGGCTCCAGCGGTCGTAGCGCGAGGATTCGCCCAGCACCACCACGAGCACCTGCGGCCCGTGCCCGTCGCCCGCCTGCTTCGCCCCGAAGCGGAAGACGGCGCTGCGCCGGTTCAGTTCGGCCAGGTAGACCCGCTCCTTATAGAAGTCGAGGCCGCGCGCGCTCAGGCCGAAGGGCCAGGATTGGGCGAACAGCGCCAGGTCGACCGGCGGCCTGGTCCAGGCGGGCAGTGGCGGCCAGCTTCCCGCGGTAGCGGCGGCGTGTTTCCCGTCGGCCTGGGCGAAGCCGGATTTCTGCCCGTAGGCCAGCACCGCGGCGCCGGCGCCCAGCACCGCCAGCACGATCCAGCGCGAGCGGTCGTTCCAGTCCAGGTCGCGGGTACGCCAGGCGGCCGCCCAGGTCGAGCCGAACCACAGCAGCACGCCGACGATCACCGCGCCCAGCAGCCAGGCTTTCCCGCCCAGGAACTCGAGTGCCTCGCTGGGGCTGGTCTCGGCGATGATGCCCAGGTGGTGCGTCGAAATCCCCTGTCCATAATAGACAAGAAGGTAGAGCTCGGTCGGCAGGGCCAGGAAGGCAGGCAGCAGGGCCCAGTGGAACCAGGCCGGGCGCTTGCACAGGGCCCAGGCGGCGATCCAGGCGAACACGCCGGCGCCCAGCAGCTGCCACGGGTCGCTGCCGCCTTGCGCGCCCGGCAGGTCCAGCAGCTTCGCCGCAAAAGGCATGCTCGACAGCAGGGCGTAGCTCAGCAGCAGGTACAGGTTGGCGGGACGAAGCAGGAGGGACATCGGGGCAGGAAGAGGGCGAAATCGGCTATTATCCTGTCTTTATAGCCGGAAATACACTATCCTTGCCGCAAGCTTGACAGTAGCTCTGTAGCAGGCTTGCCACATCCACCACGGTAAACCCCAGGTTTACCCCGCCGCCAGGTCGACCGGCCGGCAAAGCGGTTGACCCACTTGCCTATCGGGTCTATACTCGCGAGTTCTCGATTTATTCTGCACATGGTATACGCATTCGCAGCCGCTCCTTCGGTGAGTGGCTTTCGTCGCCTCTGCTGTGAGCACGAATCCGGGACTAGGTTTCAGTCCCCGGACAAGCGCAACAAGGGTCCGGGTCATCAACGTAGTAACTTTGTTGGATTTTTGAACGATGCCAACCATCAATCAACTGATTCGCAAGCCGCGTGAAGCCGCGGTTGTGAAGAGCAAGTCCCCGGCACTGGAAAACTGCCCGCAGAAGCGCGGCGTTTGCACCCGTGTCTACACCACGACCCCGAAGAAGCCGAACTCGGCACTGCGTAAGGTCGCTAAAGTTCGCCTGACCAACGGTTTCGAAGTCATTTCGTACATCGGCGGTGAAGGCCACAACCTGCAAGAGCACAGCGTCGTCCTGATCCGCGGCGGCCGTGTGAAAGACTTGCCGGGTGTGCGTTACCACATGGTCCGCGGCGCACTGGATACCCAGGGCGTGAAAGACCGTAAGCAGGCTCGCTCGAAGTACGGTGCGAAGCGCGCCAAGGCCGGCGCCAAGAAGTAATCCTGCGGACCCTGTCACGTACAGGTCACATTAAAAAGTTAAGTTGAGCCGGCCGGAAGGCCGAGTAAGTGAAAGATCATGAGGGTCTTTCGCGAGTGCGGATCCCGCACTCAACTGAAGATAGGAAGGAATTGAAATGCCACGTCGTCGTGAAGTACCCAAGCGCGAAATCCTGCCGGATCCAAAATTCGGCAACACCGATGTCGCCAAGTTCGTCAACGTTCTGATGCTGTCCGGTAAGAAATCGGTCGCTGAAAACATCATCTACGGTGCGTTCGAGCACATCCAGCAAAAATCGGGCAAGGACCCGCTGGAAGTGTTCACGACCGCGATCAACAACTGCAAGCCGATGGTCGAGGTGAAATCCCGCCGTGTCGGCGGCGCCAACTACCAGGTGCCAGTGGAAGTTCGTCCGGTTCGTCGTATGGCGCTGTCCATGCGTTGGTTGCGCGAAGCCGCAAACAAGCGCAGCGAAAAATCCATGCCGCAACGCCTGGGTGGTGAACTGATGGAAGCGGCTGAAATGCGCGGTGGCGCAATGAAGCGCCGTGACGAAGTGCACCGCATGGCAGAAGCGAACAAGGCGTTCTCGCACTTCCGCTTCTAAGCAAATGGCCAAACCCCTTCGGGGAGTGCGGCCTGCAGTATCTGTTGTTCAGGCCGGGCGCGTTTTGATCGTCAAAATGCCGTCCGGTTTTGTCCATTCAAAGATTTAGGAAAAATTATGGCACGCACTACCCCCATTGAGCGCTACCGCAATATCGGTATTTCCGCTCACATCGACGCCGGCAAGACCACGACCACCGAGCGCATCCTGTTCTACACGGGTGTGAACCACAAGCTGGGCGAGGTGCACGACGGCGCCGCCACCATGGACTGGATGGAGCAGGAGCAAGAGCGCGGCATCACCATTACCTCGGCAGCGACGACCTGCTTCTGGAAAGGTATGGCCAGCAACTTCGAGCCGCACCGCTTCAACATCATCGACACCCCGGGCCACGTCGACTTCACCATCGAGGTGGAGCGTTCGATGCGCGTGCTGGACGGCGCCTGCATGGTTTACTGCGCAGTCGGCGGCGTGCAGCCGCAGTCGGAAACCGTGTGGCGTCAGGCTAACAAGTACAAGGTTCCGCGTCTGGCCTTCGTCAACAAGATGGACCGTACCGGTGCAAACTTCTTCAAGGTGTACGAGCAGATGCGCGCCCGCCTGAAGGCCAACCCGATCCCGCTGCAAGTGCCTATCGGCGCCGAAGACAACTTCAAGGGCGTGGTCGACCTGGTCAAGATGAAGGCCATCCTGTGGGATGACGCTTCGCAGGGCATGAAGTTCGAATACGTCGACGTGCCGGCCGAACTGCTCGACACCTGCAACGAGTGGCGCGAGAAGCTGGTCGAAACCGCCGCTGAAGCGTCGGAAGAGCTGATGAACAAGTACCTCGAAGAGGGCGAACTGTCGGAAGCCGAGATCAAGAAGGCGCTGCGCCAACGTACCATCGCCGGCGAAATCGTCCCGATGATGTGCGGCACCGCATTCAAGAACAAGGGCGTGCAGGCAATGCTGGACGCGGTCATCGAATACCTGCCGTCGCCAGTGGACATCCCGCCGGTCGCAGGTACCGACGAAGAAGAGCAGCCGACCTCGCGTAAGGCCGACGACAGCGAGAAGTTCGCTGCGCTGGCATTCAAGATCATGACCGACCCGTTCGTCGGCCAGCTGATCTTCTTCCGCGTGTACTCGGGCGTCGTGAATTCGGGCGATACCGTCTACAACCCGATCAAGGGCAAGAAGGAACGCCTGGGTCGTATTCTGCAGATGCACGCCAACCAGCGCGAAGAGATCAAGGAAGTCCGCGCAGGCGACATCGCCGCAGCAGTCGGCCTGAAAGAAGCAACCACCGGCGAGACCCTGTGCGATCCGTCGGCACCGATCATCCTCGAGAAGATGGTGTTCCCGGAGCCGGTCATCCAGCAGGCAGTCGAGCCGAAGACCAAGGCTGACCAGGAAAAGATGGGCCTGGCACTGAACCGTCTGGCTCAGGAAGACCCGTCGTTCCGCGTGCGTACCGACGAAGAGTCGGGCCAGACCATCATCGGTGGTATGGGCGAGCTGCACCTGGAAATTATCGTTGACCGCATGAAGCGTGAGTTCAACGTGGAAGCAACCGTCGGCAAGCCGCAGGTTGCGTACCGCGAAACCATCCGCAAGGCAGTCACCGACGTCGAAGGCAAGTTCGTCAAGCAGTCGGGCGGCCGCGGCCAGTACGGTCACGCAGTCCTGACCATCGAACCGCAAGAGCCGGGCAAGGGCTTCGAGTTCATCGACGCCATCAAGGGCGGCGTGGTTCCGCGCGAATACATCCCGGCAGTCGAGAAGGGTGTTCGCGAGACCCTGACCAGCGGCGTGCTGGCTGGCTACCCGGTCGTTGACGTCAAAGTCACCCTGACCTTCGGTTCGTACCACGACGTCGACTCGAACGAAAACGCGTTCCGCATGGCGGGCTCGATGGCGTTCAAGGACGGCTGCCGCAAGGCGAACCCGGTCATCCTCGAGCCGATGATGGCCGTGGAAGTGGAAACGCCGGAAGACTACGCCGGTTCCGTGATGGGCGACCTGTCGTCCCGCCGCGGTATGGTGCAGGGCATGGACGAAATCCCGGGCGGCGGCGGCAAGATCATCAAGGCCGAAGTCCCGCTGTCGGAAATGTTCGGTTACTCGACCTCGCTGCGTTCGGCAACCCAGGGCCGTGCGACCTACACGATGGAGTTCAAGCACTATTCGGAAGCTCCGAAGCACGTGATCGACGCTATCGTGACCGCGAAAGCCAAGTAATAAAAAAAACCGGGGACGGGTTTCACGAGAACCTGTCCCCAACAACAGCTAAAAAACAATACGTTTCTTTTAAAGGAAGATAGGAAATGGCAAAGGAAAAATTCGAACGGACCAAGCCGCACGTCAACGTCGGCACCA
>JAEAMF010000544.1_pt1 | contig 44504 bp, 37 predicted proteins | sample 8958721 | NCBI WGS metagenome assembly JAEAMF01 (sample SAMN16933255, study PRJNA681124) | bioreactor sludge metagenome | isolation source: anaerobic bioreactor treating anionic surfactant - SDBS | place: India: Bengaluru | collected 2019-02-28 | reverse complement strand
ACCAAGGCGTTCGCGCGCGAATCCCACAGGAATAATTGGCCCGAAACAAACGTAGGAGCGAGCGCAGCTCGCGATTGCGCCGCGCGGGCGGCGCTCGATCTCACAGCCGCTGAAGATGCTGCGGCGGAAGCTGGCATAAGCAACCGGGTCAGATTATCGTGCTGCTTTCGACCCCAGGATGGACCAGCCCCCATGTGTGACGCCCACCGCGATTTGATTACGCGCTTCTACCAGGCCTTCCAGCGCCTGGACGCCGAGGCAATGATCGCCTGCTACAGCGACGATATCGTTTTCAGCGACCCAGTTTTCGGTACGCTGCGTGGCAAGGACGCGGGCGACATGTGGCGCATGCTGACCACGCGCGCCAAAGACTTCACCCTCACCTTCGACAGCGTACGCGCCGACGAGCGCAGCGGTGCCGCACACTGGGTGGCGACCTACCTGTTCAGCCAGACGGGGCGGGTGGTGGTCAATGATATCCAGGCACGCTTCATCATCCGCGATGGCTTGATCTGCCAGCACGACGATACGTTCGACCTGTGGCGCTGGTCGCGGCAGGCGTTGGGCATGCCAGGGGTATTGCTGGGTTGGTCGCCGCTGGTGCAGAACAAGGTTCGCGCACAGGCCTTCAAAGGGTTGCGCGCGTTCCAGCAGGCCCAGGGTGTGTGAAGCTGCCCCCGCAAGCGTTGGCAAGCCTTGGTATGTCTACCTGGTCAGGGCGGCCAACGGTTCGTTGTATTGCGGGGTCAGTGATGACCCGCAGCGGCGTTTTCTGGCCCATCAGAAAGGGCGGGGGGCACGGTACTTCAAGACCAGCCCGGCACAGGCGCTGGTGTATGTCGAGCAATGGCCGGACAAGGGCGAGGCATTGCGCCAGGAGCGGTTGGTGAAACGGCTGCGCAAGTCGGCGAAAGAGGCTTTGGTGGCGGCTTATCTGATGGGTTCGGCTTGAGGGTGCTGGGGCCGCTTTGCGGCCCATCGCGACGCAAGGCCGCTCCTACAAGAGGTCGCGATGCTTGCAGGAGCAGGTCGCGCGGCCCATGGGCCGTCAGTCCTTGCGTCGCTTCAGCTGGTCCACCAGGGTGGTCGGCAGCCCCTTGATGATCAGGGTGCCGGCGGCCTCGTCATACTCCACCTTGTCGCCCAGCAGGTGCGCCTCGAAGCTGATCGACAGCCCTTCGGCACGCCCGGTAAAGCGACGGAACTGGTTGAGGGTGCGTTTATCCGCCGGAATCTCCGGCGACAAGCCGTAGTCCTTGTTGCGGATATGGTCGTAAAACGCCTTGGGCCGGTCTTCGTCGATCAGGCTGGACAGCTCTTCCAGCGTCACCGGTTCACCCAGTTTGGTCTGGGTAGTGGCGTACTCGACCAACGTCTGGGTCTTTTCGCGGGCGGATGCTTCCGGCAAGTCTTCGCTCTCGACGAAGTCGCTGAAAGCCTTGAGCAGGGTGCGGGTTTCACCCGGGCCGTCGACACCTTCCTGGCAGCCAATGAAATCGCGGAAATAGTCCGAGACTTTCTTGCCGTTCTTGCCCTTGATGAACGAGATGTACTGCTTGGAGTTCTGGTTGTTCTTCCACTCGGACAGGTTGATGCGCGCCGCCAGGTGCAACTGGCCAAGGTCAAGGTGACGGGATGGGGTGACGTCGAGTTCGGCATTCACCGCCACGCCTTCACTGTGGTGCAGCAGGGCGATGGCCAGGTATTCGGTCATGCCCTGTTGGTAATGGGCAAACAGCACGTGACCGCCGGTGGACAGGTTGGACTCCTCCATCAGCTTCTGCAGGTGTTCCACGGCCTGGCGGCTGAAGGCGGTAAAGTCTGTGTCGCCTTCCAGGTACTGCTTCAGCCAGCCGCTGAGCGGGTAGGCCCCCGACTCGCCGTGGAAGAAGCCCCAGGCCTTGCCTTGCTTGGCGTTGTAGCTGTCGTTCAGGTCTGCCAGCAGGTTTTCGATGGCGTCGGAAGCCGCCAGTTCGCTATCGCGGGCGTGCAGCACGGCGGGGCTGCCATCAGGCTTCTTGTCGATCAGGTGAACGATGCAATGACGGATAGGCATGAAATTCTCGGCGGGCTGCAAAAGTCGCCAAGTTTAACCCAGACACCCAGTGGTGCAGTGGCCGGATGTTGGCCGAAATGCCGGTTGTTCGTTTTTTGTTCATTTTTGTACGTTTTAAGCCAAAACCCCTGAAAAACCTGCATTTAATCGAAGTGCGCTGCGGATATTTATCCACTCCTGTGGTAGCTTTGCGCGGTCTTGCGCCCCACGCGTGGCGCATTGCTGGCAGCGTGCTGCCGTCGTGTCGAACCAAACGCCGATTTAAGTATCTACATACCCAATTGGCGCGGCCCTCCACTACAAGGGGCTGGCCCGATAACGTCGTCGTTCGCTGCATAACCATCGAATTTGATAGGGAAGGAACACCACCATGGCATTGACCAAAGACCAACTGATTGCCGACATCGCCGAGTCGATCGCCGCGCCGAAAGCCACCGCCAAGAACGCACTGGAGCAACTGGGCCAGATCGTTGCTGACCAGCTGGAAAACGGCGCTGAAATCACCCTGCCAGGTATCGGCAAGCTGAAAGTCTCGGAGCGTCCTGCCCGCACTGGCCGCAACCCTTCGACTGGCGCTGCCATCGAAATCGCTGCCAAGAAAGTCGTCAAGTTCGTGCCAGCCAAAGTGCTGACCGACGCTATCAACAAGTAATTGTTGCTGCTTTGACGAAACCGCGCCCGGCTTGCCCGGGCGCGGTTTTTTCATGCCTGTGATCGGCCCTGGGCGTACCAGCCTTGGCGTGCCGCTTCGTCGTGGAAGCTCCAGGCAACCATGCGGCTCTGCTTCTGGCCCTGGCCCATTTCGACGACACGTACGGCCTTGGCACCGGCCTTCTTCAGTGCAGCCTCTATGCCCGGCAGGTTGCTGGCCTTTGACACCAGGCTGGTGAACCACAACACGCTTCCGGCGTACTGCACGCTTTCGCTCACCAGTTGGGTGACAAAGCGGATTTCGCCACCCTCGCACCACAATTCATTGTTCTGGCCACCAAAGTTCAGCAGCGGCAGCTTGCGTTTGGGGTCCTGCTTGCCCAGGTTTTTCCACTTGCGTTGGCTACCGCGGGTGGCTTCGTCGCGGGAGGCGTGGAAGGGTGGGTTGCACAGGGTCAGGTCGAAACGCTCCTCTGGCTGCAACAGACCGGTGAGGATATGGCCCCGGTTCGCCTGCTGGCGCAGGGCAATGGCCTTGCCCAGGCCGTTGGCCTGGACGATGGCCTTGGCCGAGGCCAGCGCTACCGGGTCGATATCCGAGCCGAGAAAGCGCCAGCGGTAGTCGCTGTGGCCCAGCAGCGGGTAAATGCAGTTGGCACCCACGCCGATGTCCAGCGCGCGTACCTGGGCGCCCTTGGGAATTTCCCCCGCGTTGTCCGTGGCCAGCAAGTCCGCGGCTACGTGGATGTAGTCGGCGCGGCCGGGAATGGGCGGGCACAGGTAGTCGGCGGGGATATCCCAGTGCTGGATGCCGTATTGGGCCTTGAGCAGGGCACGGTTGAATACCCTTACGGCTTCGGGGTTGGCGAAGTCGATGCTGGGTTTGCCGTGGGGGTTGGTAATGGTAAAGCGGGCCAGGTCAGGGTGGGCCTTGATCAGGCTGGGGAAGTCGTAGCGCCCCTGGTGCCGGTTGCGCGGGTGCAGGGTAGGTTTGTCGGTCATGGCGGGGTCCGGTGTTGCAGGCCTTGGGGCTGCTGTGCAGCCCTATCGCGACACAAGGCCGCCCCTAAAGGATAGCGGCGCCTGTGAAACCGGCACCGTCCTGTAGGGGCGGCCTTGTGTCGCGAAAGGGCCGCACAGCGGCCCCAGCGGTCTATCAGGTTGTCACAGCGCTGCAATGCGCGCGTGCTGCTCGGTGAAGTTGGCCAGGGCCTGTTCGGACTCGGCCAGCTTGGCGCGCTCCTTCTCGATCACCGCAGGCGGGGCCTTGTCGACGAAGGCAGCGTTGGACAGCTTGCCACCCACGCGTGCCACTTCGCCCTGCAGGCGCTGAATTTCCTTGTTCAGGCGCGCCAGCTCGGCATCCTTGTCGATCAGCCCGGCCATCGGTACCAGCACTTGCAGGTCACCCACCAGCGCAGTAGCCGACAGCGGTGCCTCTTCGGCATCGCTCAGCACGGTGAACGATTCGACCTTGGCCAGCTTCTTCAGCAAGGCTTCGTTCTCTTGCAGGCGGCGCTGGTCGTCGGCGTTGGCGTTCTTCAGGAACAGCGGCAGCGGCTTGCCCGGGCCAATGTTCATTTCGGCGCGGATGTTGCGCAGGCCGACCATCAGCTCTTTCAGCCATTCGATATCACCTTCGGCGGCAGCATCGATGCGGCTTTCATTGGCCACCGGCCATGGCTGCAGCATGATGGTCTTGCCTTCGATACCGGCCAGCGGTGCGATGCGCTGCCAGATTTCCTCGGTGATGAACGGCATGAACGGGTGTGCCAGGCGCAGCGCCACTTCCAGCACGCGCACCAGGGTGCGGCGGGTGCCGCGGGCGCGCTCGACCGGGGCATTTTCGTCCCATAGCACAGGCTTGGACAGCTCCAGGTACCAGTCGCAGTACTGGTTCCAGATGAACTCGTACAGCGCCTGGCTGGCCAGGTCGAAGCGGAACTGCTCCAGCTGGCGGGTCACTTCGGCTTCGGTGCGCTGCAGCTGCGAAATGATCCAGCGGTCAGCCAGGGACAGCTCATAGGCCTCGCCGTTCTGGCCACAATCCTCGCCCTTGTCCAGCACGTAGCGGGCAGCGTTCCAGATCTTGTTGCAGAAGTTGCGATAGCCTTCGACGCGGCCCATGTCGAACTTGATGTCGCGGCCTGTGGAAGCCAGCGAGCAGAAGGTGAAGCGCAAGGCGTCGGTGCCGTAGCTGGCGATGCCTTCGGGGAATTCGGCCTTGGTCTGCTTGGCGATTTTCTCGGCCAGCTTGGGCTGCATCATGCCGCTGGTGCGTTTTTCCAGCAGGGCGTCGAGGGTGATGCCGTCGACGATGTCCAGCGGGTCCAGCACGTTGCCCTTGGACTTGGACATCTTCTGGCCCTGGCCATCACGCACCAAGCCATGCACGTACACGGTCTTGAATGGAACCTGCGGGGTGCCGTCCTCGTTCTTGATCAGGTGCATGGTCAGCATGATCATGCGCGCAACCCAGAAGAAGATGATGTCGAAGCCCGTCACCAGTACGTCGGTGGAGTGGAACTTCTTGAGGAATTCGGTCTGCTCCGGCCAGCCCAGGGTAGAGAAGGTCCACAGGCCCGAGCTGAACCAGGTGTCGAGCACGTCGTCGTCCTGGCGCAGCACCACATCGGCGCTCAGTTGGTGCTTGGCGCGCACTTCCTGTTCGTTGCGGCCAACGTAGACCTGGCCGGCCTCGTCGTACCACGCCGGAATGCGGTGGCCCCACCACAGCTGGCGGCTGATGCACCAGTCCTGGATGTCGCGCATCCACGAGAAGTACATGTTCTCGTACTGTTTGGGCACGAACTGGATGCGGCCGTCTTCTACGGCAGCAATGGCAGGCTCTGCCAGCGGCTTGGTGGACACGTACCACTGGTCGGTCAGCCAGGGCTCGATCACGGTACCGGAACGGTCGCCTTTCGGCACTTTCAGGGCGTGGTCGTCGATGCTGACCAGCAGGCCCTGGGCGTCCAGGTCGGCCACGATCTGTTTGCGCGCCACGAAGCGGTCGAGGTTGGCGTACTGCGCCGGCAACTGGGTGTCGACCTGCTCGTTGACGCTGCCGTCGAGGTTGAAGGCCTGGGCGTTGGCCAGCACGACGGCATTCTTGTCGAAGATGTTCAGCAGCGGCAGGTTGTGCCGCTTGCCGACTTCATAGTCGTTGAAGTCGTGGGCCGGGGTGATCTTCACGCAGCCGGTGCCGAACGCCGGGTCGCAGTAGTCGTCGGCGATGATCGGAATGCGGCGGCCCACCAGCGGCAGCTCGACGTACTTGCCGATCAGTGCCTGGTAGCGTTCGTCATTCGGGTTGACCGCCACGGCGGCGTCGCCCAGCAGGGTTTCCGGGCGAGTAGTGGCAACCACCAGGTAACCCTCGCCTTCGGCGGTCTTGGCGCCATCGGCCAGCGGGTAGCGCAGGTTCCACAGGTGGCCTTTTTCGTCGTGGTTTTCCACTTCAAGGTCGGAGATGGCCGTGTGCAGCTTGGTGTCCCAGTTGACCAGGCGCTTGCCGCGGTAGATCAGGCCATCTTCGTGCAGGCGCACGAAGGCTTCCTTGACCGCTTCGGACAGGCCGTCGTCCATGGTGAAGCGCTCGCGGCTCCAGTCGACCGACGAGCCCAGGCGGCGGATTTGCCGGCTGATATTGCCGCCGGACTGATCCTTCCATTCCCAGACCTTCTCCAGGAACTTCTCGCGGCCCAGATCATGGCGGTTCTGGCCCTTGGCCTCGAGTTGGCGCTCGACCAGCATCTGGGTGGCGATACCGGCGTGGTCGGTGCCTGGCTGCCACAGGGTGTCGCGGCCTTGCATGCGGCGGAAACGGATCAGGGCATCCATGATCGCGTTGTTGAAGCCGTGGCCCATGTGCAGGCTGCCGGTGACGTTCGGCGGCGGGATCATGATGGTGTAGGACTCGCCTGCACCTTGTGGAGCGAAATAGTTCTCGGACTCCCAGGTGTTGTACCAGGAAGTTTCGATGGCGTGCGGCTGGTAGGTCTTATCCATGCGCGGCGGGACCCTGTGCATTTATTCGGGAAAGCCGGGAAGTATAACCAAGCTGGGGGCCGCAGGCGACAAGCTGCTGACAACTGTCGGAACTGTGTTGCCTGCTGCCACAAGCCCACCACAGGCATTGAGGTCCCTGTAGGAGCGAACATGCCCGCGAAGCAGGCACACCGATGTGCGGTTTTACTCGGAACGCTTGATCAACCGCTCGATGCGCGCATCCAGCCGGCGCTTGATTTCGTTCTCGATATGCGGGGTGAAGTCGTTGATCACGTCCTGCATGATCATCTGCGCCGCGGCGCGCAGCTCACTCTCCAGGTGCAGCAGGGTGTCCTGGCGGCGCGTCTGCGGGTCTTCCTCGGGCGCAGCCGCCTCGGTAACCGGCGCGTCCGGCAACAACGGAAGTTGCTCGACCGTTTCGGTCAGCAGGGGGGGTTGCAGGTCGGCATCGCCGAGCAACTGGCGGATCGACTCAAGGTCGTCGAGCAGGTGAGCCGAGTCGGGCAGGGGGGAGTGCTTGTCCATCGTCGTCAAAGTCGCTGTAAGCGGTGGTCTTGCAGAGCATAGCCCTGTTCACGGTAGAAACGGAATCGCTCTCGCGCCGATTGGCGAATGTCGGGCGCCTCGACGACGATTTCCGCCACCCGCTCGAACTGGCCGACAAAGCCCGGCACGCTGGCGCCCAGGTTGATCAGCAGGTCGTGATGGTCACCGGCGTGTTCCGCCAGGCCCAGGGCCACGCCGGCGTCGGCATGCACCTCGGCCAGGTCGTGGGGCACGAAGGCTTCGCCCTTGAAGCGCCACAGGCGCAGGTCCAGTTCGTCGCGTTGCTCGGCATCCTGGCAATGCAGGTAGACCCGGTGGCCAAGGCGCCAGGCCTTTTCACACAGTTTGCAGGCGAAATCGAGCCGCGCCGACAGCGAGTCGGTAGGCAGAATATAGAAGTCGACTTTGCTCATGGTCGGTATGGCCGGCCGGTGGCGCGCCAGGCACCACCGGCGTCATGGCCTCAGGCGCCAGCGCGGTCCAGCAGGTACTGGGTCAGCAGCGGCACCGGGCGACCCGTGGCGCCCTTGTCCTTGCCGCCGCTGACCCACGCCGTACCGGCGATGTCCATGTGCGCCCAGTTATAGGCCTTGGCGAAACGCGACAGGAAGCAGCCTGCGGTAATGGTGCCGGCCTTCGGCCCGCCGATGTTGCCCATGTCGGCGAACGGGCTGTCCAGTTGTTCCTGGTACTCGTCGAACAGCGGCAGTTGCCAGGCGCGGTCGTCTGCGCGCTTGCCCGCGTCGAGCAATTGCCCGACCAGGTCGTCGTTGTTGCCCATCAGGCCGGAGGTGTGGCTGCCCAGGGCGACGATGCAGGCGCCTGTCAGGGTAGCGACGTCGATCACCGCCTGTGGCTTGAAACGCTCGGCGTAGGTCAGGGTATCGCACAGCACCAGGCGGCCTTCGGCGTCGGTGTTGAGGATTTCCACGGTCTGGCCGCTCATGGTGGTGACGATGTCACCCGGGCGGGTGGCGCCGCCACTTGGCATGTTCTCGGCGCAGGCCAGCAGGCAGACCAGGTTGATGGGCAGTTGCAGTTCCAGCACCGCACGCAGGGTGCCCATGACGCTGGCGGCACCGCACATGTCGTACTTCATTTCGTCCATGCCGGCGCCGGGTTTCAGGCTGATGCCGCCGGTGTCGAAAGTGATGCCTTTACCTACCAGCACGAAGGGCTTGTCGGCCTTCTTGCCGCCCTGGTAGTTGAGCACGATCAGGCGTGGCGGCTGGTCGCTGCCCTGGCCCACGGCGTAGAAGGCGCCCATGCCCAGGTCCTTGATTTTCTTCTCGTCGAGCACTTCGACCTTCAGTGCCTTGTGCGCCTTGCCCAGGTCCTTGGCCTGCTCGGCAAGGAAGCTCGGGTGGCACAGGTTAGGTGGCAGATTGCCCAGGTCGCGGGTGAACGCCATGCCGGTGGCGATGGCGCTGGCGTGCTTCACCGCGCGCTCGACGTCGGCCTGGCCGGCCTTGTCTGCCAGCAGGGTGACTTTTTTCAGTGCGCGCGGCTCGACCTTCTGGCTCTTGAAGCGGTCGAACACGTATTCGCCGTCCTGCAGGGTTTCGGCCAGCAGGCGGTACTTGCCGTAATGGGCATCGCGGTTGCTGACGGCGATATCGTCCAGGGCCAGCACGGCATCGGCGCCGTTGAGCCCCTTGAGCACACCGGCGACGCTGGCGACCAGCTTGCGCCAGGCGCGGTCGCCCAGGGCTTCGTCCTTGCCACTGCCGACCAGCAGGACGCGTTCGGCCTTGAGGCCCGGAAGGTTGTGCAGCAGCAAGGTCTGGCCCGGTTTGCCGGCCAGGTCACCGCGTTTGAGTACCGCGCTGATGGCACCCTCGGTGGCCTGGTCGACGGCCTTGGCCACCGCGCCAAGTTTGCGATTTTCACCGACTGCAATGACCAGGGTGGCGGTTTTTACCGATGCAGCAGCTACGCTTTTTACAACCAGTTCCATGTCAGGGTCCCCGAATGATCGATACAAATGGCGCTGTACATTGCAGCGCTCTGGACGGGCCTGGCCGCGTCGTCGCGCGCCAGCGGAAAAGCTGCCAGTTTGAGCCTGCCGCCCGCGTGCTGACAACCCCGTTATGCGCCTTCACGCGCCGCCAAGTGACAGGCGCAGCCAATCACAGGATAATGCGCGCACTTTACATGGAGGTTCGCCTTTGGCGAACCGGCATTGGTCTTGGATGTACTAAGTCATTGTTTGGCGCCATTGCATGGCAGTCCACCCTGACAACCCAGGAGTGTCTGGTTTGATCGTCTTTCGTTATCTGTCCCGCGAGGTCCTGGTGACCTTGAGCGCCGTCAGCGCCGTGCTGCTGGTGATCATCATGAGTGGGCGCTTCATCAAGTACCTGGCCCAGGCCGCCCAGGGCGTGCTCGACCCGGGCGTATTGTTCCTGATCATGGGTTTCCGCCTGCCGGGTTTCCTGCAGCTGATCCTGCCCTTGGGGCTGTTCCTCGGCATTCTGCTGGCGTACGGCCGCCTGTACCTGGAAAGCGAAATGACCGTGCTCTCGGCCACTGGCATGAGCCAGCAGCGCCTGCTGGGCATGACCATGGCGCCGGCTGCACTGGTGGCGCTGCTGGTGGCCTGGCTGAGCCTGAGCCTGGCGCCACTGGGCGTGGCCCAGGTGCAGCAGATCATCGCCCAGCAGGACACCCTGACCGAGTTCGACACCTTGGTGCCAGGCCGTTTTCAGATGCTGCGTGACGGCTCGCGGGTCACCTACACCGAGCAACTGTCGGACGACCGCGTCAAGCTCGGTGGCGTGTTCATCTCCGAGAAACGCTTCAATCAGGACAAGACCAAGGACCGTGCGCCGTCGGTGCTGGTGGCGGAAAAGGGCCACCAGGAGATCCAGGCCGATGGCAACCGTTACCTGGTGCTGGAAAACGGTTACCGCTACGACGGTAACCCCGGCCAGGCCGACTACCGGGCCATCAAGTACGACACCTATGGCGTGTTGCTGCCCAAGCCGGAAGTGGCCGAGGAAGTGACCGAGCGCGAGGCCATTCCGACCCTCGACCTGTTCGGCAAGACCGACCTGCGCGAACGCGCCGAACTGCAATGGCGGCTGTCATTGCCGATCCTGGTCTTCGTGGTGACCCTGCTGGCGGTGCCGCTGTCGCGGGTCAACCCGCGCCAGGGCCGCTTCCTCAAGTTGCTGCCGGCGATTCTTCTGTACATGGCCTACCTGACAATGCTGATTTCCGTACGTGGCGCCCTGGAGAAGGGCAAGTTGCCGATTGCCTTGGGCATGTGGTGGGTGCACGGGCTGTTCCTGCTCATCGGCCTTGGCCTGATGTACTGGGAGCCATTGCGCCTCAAGCGTGCCGCCCGCCGTGCGGAGGTGGCCCATGGCTAAGCTCGACCGCTACATCGGCCAGAGCGTGCTGCTGGCCATCCTGGCAGTGCTGGGGATCATCCTCGGCCTGGCCTCGTTGTTCGCGTTCATCGATGAGATGGGCGACCTGAGCGACACCTACACGGTGATGCAAGCCGGTTACTACGTCTTGCTCACCGCGCCACGGCGGCTGTACGAAATGCTGCCCATGGCTGCGCTGATCGGCTGCCTGATTGGCCTGGGCAGCCTGGCCAGCAGCAGCGAACTGACCATCATGCGTGCGGCCGGTGTGTCCATCGGGCGTATCGTCTGGGCGGTGATGAAGCCCATGCTGGTGCTGATGCTGGTCGGCCTGCTGATTGGCGAATACGTGGCGCCGGTCACCGAGAACAAGGCCCAGGCTGACCGCTCGCTGGCCCAGGGTGGGGGCGAGGCGCAGAGCTCCAAGCGTGGCATGTGGCATCGCCAGGGCGAGGAGTTTGTGCACATCAACGCCGTACAGCCCAACGGCCTGTTGCTCGGCGTGACCCGCTACCGCTTCGACAGCGAGCGCAAGATCCAGACGTCGAGCTTTGCCCGGCGTGCCCAGTACACCGACGATCACTGGTTGCTCAGCGACGTCAGCACGACCTTCTTCCGCGGGGACCACACCGAGGTGGTGAAGGCCCCCACCGAGCGCTGGGACGTGTCGCTGACTCCGCAACTGCTGAACACCGTGATCCTGGCGCCGGAGTCGCTGTCGATCACCGGCCTGTGGGACTACATCCACTACCTGTCCGACCAGGGCCTGAACAACGCCCGTTACTGGCTGGCGTTCTGGACCAAGGTCCTGCAGCCGATGGTGACTGCGGCACTGGTGTTGATGGCCATTTCATTCATCTTCGGCCCGCTGCGCTCGGTGACCTTGGGCCAGCGGGTGTTCACTGGCGTGCTGGTGGGCTTCGTATTCCGCATCGGCCAGGACCTGCTCGGCCCTTCGAGCCAGGTGTTCGGCTTCCCGCCCTTGCTGGCGGTGGTCATCCCGGCGGGCATTTGTGCCCTGGCCGGTGTGTGGTTGCTGCGCCGGGCGGGGTAATGGCTTGAGCTGGAGATAATGCTTGTCTGTTAAGCGTTACTGGGGCTGCTTTGCAGCCCTTCGCGGGCACGCCCGCTCCCACACGTTTGGCGCTGAACTCAAGAAATGCGCGATCCCCTGTGGGAGCGGGCGTGCCCGCGAAGGGTCGCAAAGCGACCCCAAATTACTTAACTGACAGGCATTAACCCTAGGTCGGCTTTTTCATTGGGGCTTTCTATTTCTTCTGTTTCGGCACACGCACCAACTGGCTTTCGGAATAGATGTCATGCCAGCCCCGCTTGCGTTTGTCGATCAGCGCCCAGAAGAAACCCAGCCCCAGGCACAACCACGACGCGATCGACACCACAAAGCGCAGCAGTGCCTGCCACAGGCTGATCGCCGAACCATCTGCGTTCTGTACCCGTACGCCCCACACCTGCATGCCCAGCGTCTGCCCGCCGTGGGTCCAGAACTTGGCGAAAAAGCCGAACAAGGCGAACAGCAGCACCGTGGACAGCAACGGGTCGCCGTCCAGTGCGCCTGCCTCGGTCAGCTCGCGCATGCGGGCTTCGCCAATGATCGCCATCTGGATCATCTTGTAGGCCCCAGCGGTCACGATCAGCAGCGCGGTGCACAACAGGAAGTCGTAGAACATCGCCGCCAGGCGTCGGCCCAGGCCGACCGGCGGAAAATCACCCTGGGGTGTGAGCAAAGGCTTGGACATGCAAAACGGCTCCAGAAGATGAAGCCGCTATTCTACGGGCAAAAAAAAGCCCCTGCACTTGGCAGGGGCTTTTGCAGTCGGGTTCGGCTTAGCTTGCAACCTGGACTTTATCCGCTTGCATGCCTTTCTGGCCCTGCACGGCCTCGAAAGTGACCTTTTGGCCTTCTTTCAGGCTCTTGAAGCCGTTGCCTTCGATTGCGCGGAAGTGCACGAACAGATCCGGACCGCTTTCTGGGGTGATGAAACCGTAACCTTTTTCGTCATTGAACCACTTGACGGTACCGTTCTGACGTTCAGCCATTGTCTTATTTCCTATGGAGCTCGAATTTTGATGACAGTTACTTTCGCACGTTGTGTAAGCGAAAGATTACTGGGCTGGGTTGCAGGAAAGTAAGAGACGTCGAACGGGTTGTAGCAACGCTTGGCTACTGGCCCAGGTCACGAACTATTGCGACCCATGCAAACACAGTGGAATGACTCTACGCCAACTCCCGAGCGAAAAACAAGCCCTCGGCCACGCGGAAAAACGGCCTTTTTTCACGCACCGATCACCATCGTGCAAACGGCATGGTGGCTGGCCTGGCGCCATGTTCAAAAGTTACCGGGCAGGTTTCGGAAACGAATATGCCACGCCTGCCCGCAACCTTTACAAAGCCGATTCACCCACGGTAGTAACGTTGCGCCACGAAAGGCATTTTGCTGACTTTCAAGGCCACCTTCTTGCCACGCACCACGGCAAATAGCGCGGTGTCGATTGCCGCATGTTCACTATCGATATAACCCATTGCAACGGGCGCCCCAAGTGTCGGGCCAAAACCGCCGCTGCACACTTTGCCGACCAGTTTATCGTTGGCATCGACAATGTCCGCGCCTTCGCGTACAGGCGTTCGCTCTTGCGGCAACAGGCCGACACGTTTGCGTGCCACACCGTCGCGCTGCTGGGTAAAGATGGCCTCGGCGCCCGGGAACCCACCCGCACGCTGGCCGTCGGCGCGGCGCACCTTGGAAACCGCCCACAGCAAGCTGGCCTCGACTGGGGTGGTTTCGCTGTTCATGTCGTGGCCATACAGGCACAGGCCGGCTTCCAGGCGCAGCGAATCACGGGCACCCAGCCCGATCGGCTGTACTTCCGGTTCGGCCAGCAGGCGGCGGGCCAAGGCTTCGGCAGCGCCGGCCGGCACCGAGATCTCGTAGCCATCTTCGCCGGTGTAGCCCGAGCGGCTGACGAAGCAGTCTTCGCCCAGCAGTTTTACCCCCCGCAACTGCATGAAGGTCATGTTGGCCACTTCCGGCGCCAGCCGCGCGAGTACATGCGCTGCCGCCGGGCCCTGCAGGGCCAGCAGCGCACGCGCCTCGAACAGCGGCTGCACGTCGCAGGCGTTGCCGATCTGCGCTTGCAGGTGAGCCAGGTCCTGCGCCTTGCAGGCCGCGTTGACCACCAGGAACAGCTTGTCGTCGCCCAGGTTGGCGACCATCAGGTCGTCAAGAATGCCGCCTTGCGCATCGGTGAACATGGCATAGCGCTGCATGCCCACTGGCAGGTCGATGATGTCTACCGGCACCAGGCTTTCAAGGGCTTTGGCAGCGTTGGCACCGTGCAGGATGATCTGGCCCATGTGCGACACATCGAACAGGCCGGCCTGTTCACGGGTATGCAGGTGCTCCTTGAGGACGCCCAGCGGGTACTGCACCGGCATGTCATAGCCCGCGAACGGCACCATGCGCGCCCCCAGCTCCAGGTGCAAGGCATGCAGTGGGGTCTTGAGCAGTGTTTCGGACATCGGTGACTCCTTGCTTTCGTTAGTGGGTCAACACTCGATGATGTTGACGGCCAGGCCGCCACGGGCGGTCTCTTTGTATTTGCTTTTCATGTCGGCGCCGGTCTGGCGCATGGTGCGGATGACCTTGTCGAGCGACACGTAGTGCTGCCCGTCGCCGCGCAAGGCCATGCGCACCGCATTGATCGCCTTTACCGAGCCCATGGCGTTGCGCTCGATGCAGGGCACCTGGACCAGCCCGCCAATGGGGTCGCAGGTCAGTCCCAGGTTGTGTTCCATGCCGATTTCGGCGGCGTTCTCCACTTGCTGCACACTGCCGCCCATCACCTCGCACAGCGCCCCTGCAGCCATCGAGCAGGCCACCCCGACTTCGCCCTGGCAGCCCACCTCGGCACCGGAGATGGAGGCGTTTTCCTTGTACAGGATGCCGATGGCCGCAGCCGTGAGCAGAAAACGCACCACCCCGTCTTCGCTGGCACCGGGCACGAAGCGCATGTAGTAGTGCAGCACCGCGGGGACGATACCGGCGGCGCCATTGGTGGGCGCGGTGACCACCCGCCCGCCATAGGCGTTTTCCTCGTTCACAGCCAGCGCATACAGGTTCACCCAGTCCAGTACCGACAGGGCATCGCGCAGGCTGGCCTCCGGGTGCCGGCTGAGCTGGCGGTACAGTGCCGGTGCCCGGCGCCTGACCTTGAGCCCACCCGGCAGAATGCCCTCATGCTGGCAGCCGGCTTCGACGCAGTCCTGCATCACTTGCCAGATGCGCAGCAGCCCGGCGCGGGTTTCTGCCTCTGGGCGCCAGGCCTGCTCGTTGGCCAGCATTACCTGGCTGACCGCCAGGTTGTGTGTGGTGCAGTGGCCAAGCAGCTGTTTGGCGGTGGTGAACGGGTAGGCCAGGGCGGTGCTGTCCTCGACAATGCGGTCGTGGCCGACGGCGGCTTCGTCAACCACGAAGCCGCCGCCCACCGAGTAGTACTCGCGGCTGCGGATTTGAAGGCCGGCGTTGTCGAATGCGCGGAAGATCATGCCGTTGGGGTGGTAGTCCAGTGGCTTGCGGATCATTGCCAGGTGCTGCTTTTCATTGAAGGCAATGGTGTGCTCGCCCAGCAGCTTGAGCTTGCCACTGCTGCGGATCGCCTGCAGGCGGGCGGGGATGCTGTCGGTATCGAGGGTGTCCGGCTGTTCGCCTTCAAGGCCGAGCAACACAGCCTTGTCACTGCCGTGGCCTTTGCCGGTGGCACCCAGTGAGCCATACAGCTCGGCCTTGACGCTGGCCGTTTTGGCCAGCAGGCCATCACGGCGCAGCCCTTCGGCAAACCGCGCAGCGGCGCGCATCGGGCCGACGGTGTGGGAACTGGAGGGGCCGATGCCGATCTTGAACAGGTCGAAGACGCTCAAAGCCATTGCTCGTTCCCTCCAGAAAGAAAAGGCGAGTGCTGCGCACTCGATCGCCGGCAAGCCAGCGCCCACAGGTACGACGTTCCTGTGAGAGCAGGCTTCTTACAGGTGCAGCACAACCCTTGCAGGCAGTGGAGCCCTTGTGGGAGCCGGCGAGCCGGATCAGGCGTCCTGATAGCTCTCGATCGACGGGCAGGCGCACACCAGGTTACGGTCGCCGAATACGTTGTCGACGCGGCCGACCGGTGGCCAGTACTTGCCTTCCACCAGGCCAGGCAGCGGGTACACCGCCTGCTCGCGGCTGTAACCGTGCGCCCATTCGCCAACCAGCTCGGCCGCGGTATGCGGGGCGTTTTTCAGCGGGTTGTCGTCTTTGTCCAGGCTACCGTCCTCGACCGCGCGGATTTCTGCGCGGATCTGGATCATGGCGTTGCAGAAGCGGTCCAGTTCTTCCTTGGACTCGCTTTCGGTCGGTTCGATCATCAGCGTGCCGGCCACCGGGAAGGACATGGTCGGGGCGTGGAAGCCGAAGTCGATCAGGCGCTTGGCCACGTCGTCGACGCTGATGCCGCTGGTGTCCTTCAGTGGGCGCAGGTCGAGGATGCATTCGTGTGCTACCAGGCCATTGCCGCCGCTATACAGGACAGGATAGTGCTCTTCCAGGCGGCGGGCGATGTAGTTGGCGTTGAGGATCGCCATCTGCGACGCACGCTTGAGGCCGGCACCGCCCATCATGCGGATGTACATCCAGGTGATCGGCAGAATGCTGGCGCTGCCGAACGGCGCGGCGCACACCGCACCCTGGGTATTTTGCAACTGCGCATGGCCGGGCAGGAACGGCGCCAGGTGCGACTTGACGCCAATCGGGCCCACCCCCGGGCCGCCGCCACCGTGCGGAATGCAGAAGGTCTTGTGCAGGTTCAGGTGCGACACGTCGCCGCCGAACTTGCCCGGCGCGCACAGGCCGACCATGGCGTTCATGTTGGCGCCGTCGATGTACACCTGGCCACCGTTGTCGTGAATGATCGCGCAGATTTCGCCGATCGCTTCCTCGAACACGCCGTGGGTCGATGGGTAGGTGATCATGATCGCGGCCAGGCGCTCGCGGTGTTCGATGGCTTTGGCGCGCAGGTCCTCGACATCGACGTTGCCGCGGGCGTCACAGGCGGTAACCACCACCCGCATGCCGGCCATGTTGGCGGTAGCGGGGTTGGTGCCGTGGGCAGAGGAGGGAATCAGGCAGATGTCGCGGTGGCTTTCGCCACGGCTGCGGTGGTAGGCACGTATGGCCAGCAACCCGGCGTACTCGCCCTGCGAGCCGGCGTTGGGCTGCAGCGACACGGCATCATAGCCGGTAGCAGCGCACAACATTGCTTCCAGCTCGGTGGTCATCTGCAGGTAGCCCTGGCTTTGCTCGGCCGGCGCAAAGGGGTGCAGGTTGCCGAACTCGGCCCAGGTCACCGGGATCATTTCGCTGGCTGCGTTCAGCTTCATGGTGCAGGAGCCCAGCGGGATCATGCTGCGGTCCAGCGCCAGGTCCTTGTCTGCCAGGCGGCGCAGGTAGCGCATCAGTTCCGTTTCGCTGTGGTAGCGGTTGAATACCGGGTGTTGGAGGATGGCCGACTGGCGCAGCAGGGCCGCGGGCAGCAGCGAACCGGTGCTGGCAGCCAGCGCGGCGAAGTCAGGCAGGGGCTGGTTGCCAGCGAACAGTTGCCACAGGGCCTGCACGTCAGCCTGGGTGCTGGTCTCGTCCAGCGACAGGCCCAGGTGGGCGGCGTCGACCTGGCGCAGGTTGATACCTTGGGCGCGGGCCTGCTCATGCAGGCTGGCAGTGGCGGTGCCGGTGGCCAGGGTCAAGGTGTCGAAGGCTGTTGCACCGACCACTTGCAGGCCCAGGCGGTTCAGGCCGGCTGCCAGAACCGCGGTCAGCGCCTGGGTGCGCTCGGCGATGCGCTTGAGGCCGGCCGGGCCGTGGTACACGGCGTACATGCTGGCGATATTGGCCAGCAGCACCTGGGCGGTGCAAATGTTGCTGGTGGCCTTCTCGCGGCGGATGTGCTGCTCGCGGGTTTGCATGGCCAGGCGCAGGGCGGTCTTGCCGAAGCGATCGATCGACACGCCGACCAGCCGGCCTGGCATGTCGCGCTTGAAGGCGTCACGGGTGGCGAAGTAGGCCGCGTGTGGGCCGCCGAAGCCCAGGGGCACGCCAAAGCGCTGGGCGCTGCCGATGGCCACGTCGGCATCGAACTCACCCGGTGGGGTCAGCAGGGTCAGGGCCAGCAGGTCGGCTGCCACGGCGACCAGCGCGTTGGCGGCATGGAAGCGCTGCACCACTTCACGGTAGTCGAACACCTCGCCATTGCTGGCCGGGTATTGCAGCAGCGCGCCGAAGAAGGCACTGGCATCGCCCAGCTCGCGTTCGTCGCCGACCACCACGTCGATGCCCAACGGCTCGGCGCGGGTGCGCAGTACGTCCAGGGTTTGCGGGTGGCAGTGCACCGACGCGAAGAAGCTGTGGCTGGCCTTGTTCTTCGACAGGCGCTTGCAGAAGGTCATGGCCTCGGCTGCGGCGGTCGCTTCGTCGAGCAGCGAAGCGTTGGCGATCGGCAGGCCGGTGAGGTCGCTGATCAGGGTCTGGAAGTTCAGCAACGCTTCCAGGCGGCCCTGGGATATTTCCGGCTGGTAGGGCGTGTAGGCGGTGTACCAGGCCGGGTTTTCCAGCAGGTTGCGCAGGATGGGGGCCGGGGTGTGGGTGTTGTAGTAGCCCTGGCCGATGAAGCTTTTGAACAGCTGGTTCTTGCCGGCGATGGCCTTGAGTGCTGCCAGCGCGTCGGCTTCACTCTGGCCGTCGTGCGCGCCGAGCACGCTGGTGCCCTTGATGCTGTCGGGGATGACCGCCGCGGTCATGGCGTCCAGCGATTCGAAACCGAGGGCGGCGAGCATGGCCTGCTCGTCGGCGGTGCGCGGGCCGATGTGCCGGGCGATGAATTCGTTGGCGGTGCTGAGGTTGATGGTCATGGCGCAGTCCTCAGGCTTCAGCGTTGGCTTTGATCAGGCGGTCATAGGCGTCCTGGTCGAGCAGGGCGCTGACTTCGCTGATGTTGGCCGGGGTGAAGCGGAAGAACCAGCCTTCGCCCATCGGGTCTTCGTTGACCAGCTCCGGGCTTGAGTCGAGCTGTGCGTTGACTGCAACCACCTCGCCGGTCAGGGGCATGTACACGCCGCTGGCAGCTTTCACCGACTCGACGGTGGATGCTTCGCTGCCTTTCTCGTACTGCTGCAACTCGGGCAGTTGCACGAACACCACATCGCCAAGGGCGTTCTGGGCGAAGGCGGTGATGCCCACGGTGACACTGCCATCGGCTTCGACGCGCAGCCATTCGTGATCTTCGGTGAAACGCAACTCGCTCATGCGGAATCCTCGGGCGTTGGGCGCGGTGTGCCCGCGCTCTTGGGTCGGGATTCCCATAGCAATAATGCGGCCAATTTCAAAAAAGGCTTATAAAACAATAAGTTAAATTTTTATTGAGGCGCTCGATTTTTGGCGGTGGAACGAAAACGCTACATCGCACGCGGGTTGAAAAAGCGTTTCTCTATCAAACCCTTGTGTAACCGCATGCGTACACCGATGTAGCGTTTTCCATACGGTGTAATCAAAGCGTTACAGTGCCGCGACGCCTGTTTGGCACGTTACTGCCAACCCCATAGTCGGGCGACGCCACAGGTACGGTAAAGGGCATCAACCTGCCATGAACAGCGGCAGTGCCAGATAGAGTTTGATCACGATGACATTGATGATGTCGATGAAGAACGCCCCCACCATGGGCACCACCAGAAAGGCAATGTTCGAAGCGCCGTAGCGCTGGGTCACTGCCTGCATGTTGGCAATGGCAGTGGGCGTGGCCCCCAGGCCAAATCCGCAATGGCCGGCAGCCAATACCGCTGCATCGTAATTGCGACCCATCACCCGGAACGTCACGAAAATTGCGAACAGCGCCATGATCAGTGTCTGTGCGGCCAATAATGCGAAGAACGGCAAGGCCAGCGCTGCCAGGTCCCATAGTTTGAGCGACATCAAGGCAATGGCCAGGAACAGCGACAAACTGACATTGCCCAGTACCGAAACTTCCCGTTCGAACACACGGTAGAAGCCGAATGCGGATAGCCCATTGCGCAGCAATACACCCACGAACAGCACACACACAAACGTCGGCAGTTCGAATGCAGTTCCTTTGAGTGCGCCATTGAGCAAAGAACCGGCAAGCAGGCTTACCGCAATCAGCGCCAATGTTTCTACAAATGAAAACGATGTTATCAGGCGCTCTTTGTCAGGCCGCTCGAAACCCTGGGGCAGTTGCGGCAGTTCCTCATCGGCCCCCGGCGTTTTCACCCGCTTGATCAGCAGCCGGGCAACCGGCCCGCCGATCAGGCCGCCCAGCACCAGCCCGAAGGTGGCCGAGGCCATCGCCAGTTCCGCAGCCGAGGCCAGGCCGAACTTTTCGCTGAACGTGGCGCCCCAGGCGGCGCCGGTGCCGTGGCCGCCGGACAGGGTGATCGAACCGGCCAGCAGGCCCATCAATGGGTCCAGCCCCAATGCCGAGGCCAGGCCGATGCCCATGGCGTTCTGCACCAGCAACAGGCTGGTGACCACCAGCAGGAAGACCACCACCACACGGCCGCCTTTTTTCAGGCTGGCAAAGTCTGCGCTCAAGCCGATGGTGGCGAAGAAGGCCAGCATCAAGGGTGTTTGCAGTGAGGTATCGAACTGCACCTGCACATCGAAACTGCGCAACGCCAGCAGGGCAAAGGCGACGACCAGGCCACCGGCAACGGGTTCCGGAATATTGTAGACGCGCAACAAACCAATCCGTGCAACCAGCCCGCGCCCCAATAACAGGACGAGAGAGGCGGCTACAAGTGTCCCGTAAAAATCGAGTTGAAACATCAGGTGCTCTCGTTATATCCAGTAGCGAACCACGCTCCGCACTTGGGCGGATCAGTGGGATGACAAGTGGCAATACACCGTCACCATTCTACGAGGCATATGTGGGAGAGTATCTTTCACGCGCGTAGGAAAGGTCTGAACAACTACCGGGTTATTGCAACGACTATCAGCCTTTGCCGGGTATTCCATATTTACGCAAGCGCTGGGCAATGGCGGTGTGCGAAGTGTGCAAGCGCGCAGCCAGTTGCCGGGTGGAGGGGTAGCTGGCGTACAGACGTTGCAGCAGCTCACGCTCGAAATCGCCCACGGCTTGCTCCAGGCTGGCCACTTCGCCATCTTGCCCGCGCGCCACCGAGGTGCCGGCGATGTCCAGGTCATCGATGTCCACCAGGTTGCTTTCGCAGATGGCCGCCGCACGGAAAATCACGTTCTGCAGTTGGCGCACGTTGCCCGGCCACGGGTTGGCCAGCAGCGCCGAATGGGTGGCCGGGGTCAACCGGCAGGCTGGGCGCTGGATCTGCGTGCAGGCCTGCTGCATGAAGAAGTGCGCCAGCATCAGGATGTCCTGGCCGCGGTCGCGCAGGGGCGGTACCTGCAGGTTGAGCACATTCAGGCGGTAGAACAGGTCTTCGCGGAAGCTGCCTTCGGCCACCATGCGCTCCAGGTCGCGGTGGGTGGCGCTGATGATGCGCACATCGACCTTCACTTCGCGGTCGCCGCCCACCCGGCGGAAGCTGCCGTCACTGAGGAAGCGCAGCAGCTTGGCCTGCAGGTACGGTGACATTTCGCCGATCTCATCCAGAAACACCGTACCCTGGTTGGCCAGCTCCATCAGCCCCGGCTTGCCGCCGCGTTGCGCGCCGGTGAAGGCGCCGGGTGCGTAGCCGAACAGTTCGCTCTCGGCCAGGCTCTCGGGCAGGGCGGCGCAGTTCAGCGCCAGGAACGGTGCCGCCTGGCGGCTGCTGATGGCATGGCAGGCGCGGGCCACCAGCTCTTTGCCGGTGCCGGTTTCGCCATGCACCAGCAGCGGCGCATCGAGTGCGGCAACGCGCATGGCGCGTGCTTTGAGGGTACGGATGGCCGGTGACTCGCCCAGCAGGGCGTCGAAGCCCTCGGCGTGGTCGTGGTGCAGGGCCGACAGGCGTTCGCCCATGCGCGATGGCGGGTAAAGCGTCAGCAGGCCACCGGCGTTGGTAATGGGCATGGCATCGAGCAGCAGGCTGTGGCCGTTCAGTTGCATCTCGCGCATGGGCAGGTGGAAGTTGTTGTCCAGAAGCGCCTGCAGCAGCCCGGCGTCGCCGAACAGCTCGCCCACCGAGCGCCCGGCCGATTCGCGGCCGCACAGCTCGATCAGCGCCGGGTTGGCCAGCAACACCTTGCCGGCGCTGTCCACGGCCAGGACCGGGTCGCTCATCGCTGCCAGCAATGCATCCAGTTGCAGGTGCCGACGTTGCCCGGGAAGGATGTCGACCACGTCCACCGACTGAACCCCGTGCACTTCGAACAGTGCGTCGTGCAGCTCTTCGAGCACCGCGGGGCTGAGCGTCGGGGCGTCGATGTAGACGTTCGGCGGGACCATCTCCACGGCGTCCAGGTTGAGGTTGCGGGCACCGAGCAGGGCTAGCACTTCCTGAGTGATGCCGACGCGGTCGATGAAGCTGACGTGGATGCGCATGGGGACGTAGAGGGTGGTGGCCGGGGAGGGCGGTAGTATGCCTCAACATCGCCGGGGCTGCCTTGCAGCCCCAAACTTGTGAAAATCACTCCAGGTGTTCTCGCTTGATCGGGTCGCCCGACTTCACATCCAATTTTTCGCGAATGTCCGCGAACATATGGTCATAGAGCTTGTGCGGTGAACTCAGGTTTTCGAATTTCTTCGGCGACGGCAGGTACGCTTGCGCCCTGCGCGTCAGCAGCATGAGAAAGCTGGGCAGGGCCTGGTCCTTGGGCAGGAAGAACGCTTCATCGACTGCCTTGCCTTCGATGCTGCCATGCATGCGGAACTGAATGCCTCTACCTTCCTTGGGGTCCGACACTGCCTCGTATTCGATGTTCAGGTCATAGCTGTGGTCATCTTTGTTCAGCGCAATGCGCTCGATGTGTACATGACCGGGGTGGTACTGGGCCATGGAAAGCTCCTTGGGAAGGTCGAAAATGACGGGCCGCGCAGGCCCGCCCACTGCATTCAACGGTAGCTGATCCCCGGCTTCGCGGTCGAAACCCGGGTGCCGGCTGTGCCTTTGACAATTTCCTCGATGTTTTCCAGCGAACTGATCACTGCCACCTTGCCGGTATGGCGGGCAAAATCACAGGCGGCCTGCACTTTCGGCCCCATGGACCCCGCGGCAAAACCCAGCCGCTGCAGTTCGTCGGGGTGCGCTTGGGCGATGGCTTTCTGCGTAGGTTTACCCCAGTCAATGTACGCCGCATCCACGTCGGTGGCGATGATCAGAAGGTCGGCTTCCAGTTGCTCTGCCAGCAGCGCCGAGCACAGGTCTTTGTCGATGACCGCCTCCACCCCTTTGAGCTTGTGGTTTTCATCGTACAGGGTGGGGATGCCGCCGCCGCCCGCGCAAATCACGATGCTGCTCTTTTCCAGCAGCCACTTGATCGGGCGGATTTCAAAGATGCGCTTGGGTTTCGGGCTGGCCACCACACGTCGGTACTTGTCGCCGTCAGGCTTGACCACCCAGCCCTTCTCGTTGGCCAGGCGCTCGGCCTCGTCTTTGCTGTAGACCGGGCCGATGAACTTGGTCGGGTCCTTGAAGGCCGGATCGTTGGCGTCGACTTCAACCTGGGTCAGCAAGGTCGCGAACGGCACTTCGAAGGCCAGCAGGTTGCCCAGCTCCTGCTCGATCATATAGCCGATCATGCCCTCGGTCTCGGCGCCCAGCACGTCCAGCGGGTAAGCCTCGTCCGGTTTGTAGGAAAGGCCCTGCAACGACAGCAGGCCGACCTGCGGGCCGTTACCGTGGGCAATGACCAGCTCGTTGCCGGGGTGGATCTTGGCGATCTGTTCGGCGGCGGTGCGGATATTGGCACGCTGGTTGTCAGCGGTCATGGGTTCGCCGCGGCGCAGCAGGGCGTTGCCGCCCAATGCAACAACGATACGCATGGGGAATGTCCTTTTGAGGTGGGCTTGGGGGTGCAAGCGGCAAGCGGCAAGTTGCAAGTTGCAAGTTGCAAGTCGCAAGTCGCAAGCAGAAGCAGGCCGGTGTGATCAGCTGCTTTCAGCTTTCAGCTTTCAGCTTTCAGCTTTCAGCTTTCAGCTTGCCGCTTGCCGCTTGCCGCTTTCAGAGGTCAGCCAGGGTCGAAACCAGGATCGCCTTGATTGTGTGCATGCGGTTTTCCGCCTGCTCGAAGGCAATGCAAGCGGGCGACTCGAATACGTCGTCGGTCACTTCGATGCCGTTGGCCAAGTCCGGGTACTGTTCGGCAATCTGCTTGCCCACCTTGGTTTCGGAGTTGTGGAACGCCGGCAGGCAATGCATGAACTTGGTGCGGGGGTTGCCAGTGGCCTTCATCAGTTGCGCATTCACCTGGTAAGGCTTGAGCAGCTTGATACGCTCGCCCCAGGCCTCGATCGGTTCACCCATCGATACCCACACGTCGGTGTGCACGAAGTCCACGCCCTTGACCGCGGCCAGCGGGTCTTCGGTCAGGGTGATACGCGCGCCACTTTCTTCTGCGTACTGCTTGCAGCGCTCAACCAGGTCCTCATGTGGCCACAGCGCCTTGGGCGCGGCGATGCGCACGTCCATGCCGAGTTTGGCGCCGATCAGCAGCAGCGAGTTGCCCATGTTGTTGCGCGCATCGCCCAGGTAGGCGTAGCTGATGTCGTGCAACGGCTTGTCGCTGTGCTCGCGCATGGTCAGCACGTCGGCGATCATCTGGGTAGGGTGATACTCGTCGGTCAGGCCGTTGAACACCGGCACCCCGGCGAACTTGGCCAGCTCCTCGACGATTTCCTGCTTGAAGCCACGGTATTCGATGGCGTCGTACATGCGCCCGAGTACGCGGGCGGTGTCCTTCATGCTTTCCTTGTGGCCGATCTGCGATGAGTTGGGGTCGATATAGGTGACATTGGCACCCTGGTCGTAGGCCGCCACTTCGAAGGCGCAGCGGGTGCGGGTGGAGGTTTTTTCGAAGATCAGGGCAATGTTGTTGCCCTTCAGGTGTTGCTGTTCGGTGCCGGTGTACTTGGCGCGCTTGAGGTCGCGGGACAGGTCCAGCAGGTAGCGCAACTCGCGCGTGGTGTGGTGTTCCAGGCTCAGCAGGTTGCGGTTGTGAATGTTGAACGCCATGACTTTTCTCCTTGGGTAGGGTGAACGCACCGGCCGCCGCTGGGTAAGCGCGGCCGGGGTAATGGGCGTTAGTAATCGATGGGGTCACGAATGATCGGGCAGGTCATGCAGTGGCCGCCGCCCCGGCCCCGGCCCAGTTCGCCGGCGCTGATGGTGATGACCTCGATGCCAGCCTTGCGCAGCAGGGTGTTGGTGTAGGTATTACGGTCGTAGCCGATGACCACGCCTGGTTCGAGGGCCACCACGTTGTTGCCGTCATCCCACTGTTCGCGTTCGGCGGCGAAGCTGTTGCCGCCGGTTTCGACCACCCGCAGCTTGACCCCGAGCTGTTCGCCGACCACGTCGATGAACGACTTGTTCACGCGGCGCACGTCCATGCCATACGGCTTGCTTTCGTCCGGGCGAATGATGAACGGCACGATTTCCTTGACCACTTCCGGGAAGACCGTGACCAGGTCGCGGTCGCAGAAACTGAACACGGTGTCCAGGTGCATGGCGGCGCGCGACTTGGGCAGGCCGGCGACCACCACTTCCCTGACCGCACCGTGGGCGAACAGGCTCTGGGCCAACTGACCGATGGCCTGGCGCGAGGTGCGCTCGCCCATGCCGATCAGCACCACGCCATTACCGATCGGCATCACGTCGCCACCCTCGAGCGTGGCGTTGCCGTGGTCCTTGTCCGGGTCGCCATACCACACCTGGAAGTCGGCGCTGGTGAACGCCGGGTGGAATTTGTAGATGGCGGTGGTGAGTAGCGTTTCCTGGCGCCGTGCTGGCCAGTACATCGGGTTCAACGTGACGCCGCCGTAGATCCAGCAGGTGGTGTCACGGGTGAACTGGGTGTTGGGCAAAGGTGGCAGGATGAAGCTGGAGTGCCCCAGGTAGTCGTTGTACATCTTGACCACTTCGGCGCCTTCGCTCTGCGGCAGGTCCTGGCCGGCCACGCCGCCGATCAGGAATTCGGCCAAGTGGCGCGGTTCGAGACCTTCCAGCCAGCTGCGCACTTCATTGGTCAGGCCCACGCCGACGGTATCGGCGGTGATCTTGCGGTCCAGAATCCACTTCAGCGCTTCCGGTTGCTGCACGATGTCGGTCAGCAGGTTGTGCATTTCCAGCACATCCACGCCACGCTCACGCATCTTGGTGACAAAGTCGAAGTGGTCACGCTTGGCCTGGTCGACCCAGATCACATCGTCGAACAGCAGTTCGTCACAGTTGCTCGGCGTCAGGCGCTTGTGCGCCAGGCCCGGTGCGCACACCATGACTTTGCGCAGCTTGCCGGCCTCGGAGTGCACACCGTACTTCTGTTTTTCAGCGGACATGGTTTCATTCCTCCAATGGGACGAAAGCGTGGTCAAAGGGTCAGGAAGCCGTCGTACAGGCCATAGGCTGCCACCAGGGCGCCGATCACCACGGCGGCGAAGATCAGCTTTTCCACGTTGGTGAAGATGGGTTGGCCCACTTCACGCTTGGCCTTGGCGAACAGGATCGCGCCAGGGGCGTACAGCAATGCCGACAGCAGCAGGTATTTCACACCGCCGGCGTACAGCAGCCAGATGGCGTACAGCAGGGCGATAGCGCCGATGATCAAGTCTTTCTTGCGTTCGGCCAGGGCCTGCTCATAGGTTTCGCTGCGCAGCGCCAGCAGGAAGGCGTAGGCCGCCGACCACAGGTAGGGCACCAGAATCATGGAGGTGGCGAGGTAGATCAGCGACAGGTAGGTGCTGCTGGAAAACAGCGTGATCACCAGGAAGACCTGCACCATGGCGTTGGTCAGCCACAGCGCATTGGCCGGTACCTGGTTGGCGTTCTCGCGGCGCAGGAATGCCGGCATGGTGTGGTCCTTGGCGGCGGCGAACATGATTTCGGCGCACAGCAGCACCCACGACAGCAAGGCCCCCAGCAACGAGATGATCAGGCCGACACTGATCAGTACCGCCCCCCAGTGGCCGACCACATGCTCCAGCACGGCGGCCATCGACGGGTTCTGCAGCTTCGCCAGTTCCGGTTGGGTCATGATGCCCAGCGACAGCACATTGACCAGTACCAGGAACAACAGCACGGTCACGAAGCCGATGACCGTGGCCTTGCCCACGTCGGCGCGCTTTTCGGCGCGTGACGAGAAGATGCTCGCACCCTCGATACCGATGAACACCCATACGGTGACCAGCATCATGTTGCGGACCTGGTTCATCACACTGCCCAGTTCGGGCGTGCCCCGGCCCCAGATGTCGGCGGTGAAGATGTCCAGCTTGAAGGCGAACAGGCAGATCAGGGCGAACAGCACCAGCGGCACCACCTTGGCCACGGTGGTCACCAGGTTGATGAACGCCGCTTCCTTGATGCCGCGCAAGACCAGGAAATGCACGGCCCATAGCAGTAGCGAGGCGCCGATGATGGCGGCTGGCGTGTTGCCCTCGCCAAAGACCGGGAAGAAGTAGCCCAGGGTGCTGAACAGCAGCACGAAGTAGCCGACGTTGCCCAGCCAGGCACTGATCCAGTAGCCCCAGGCCGAAGAAAAGCCCATGTAGTCGCCAAAGCCGGCCTTGGCGTAGGCATAAACCCCGCCATCGAGGTCTGGTTTGCGGTTGGCCAGGGTCTGGAACACGAAGGCCAGGGTCAGCATGCCCACGGCAGTGATGGCCCAGCCGATCAGTACCGCGCCAACCCCTGCGCTGGCCGCCATGTTCTGCGGCAGGGAGAATATGCCGCCGCCAATCATCGAGCCGACCACGAGTGCAACTAATGCACCGAGTTTCAATTTTCCGGATGAATCAGACATTTAACAACTCCTGCCAGGAGAAAGTTGACGACAGCATAAATCCGCCGTCTCAGCCATTCGCTGACGTGGGTCAGGTCATGGTGCCGTGAAGTAGGAAAAAACCTTCACGGTGCTCCTGGAGTGTGCCGACATCTCAAGCTGCAGGCCTTGCGCACTGGCACCTCCATGTCATTCTAGAGCAAACGCTCTGTTCAACCTGCGATGCTTGACGCTAGTCGCTTTCGCGGCTTTCGCCACTTTTTTACGCATATTTCGAGTTTTATCACTTTCTTTTCCAGTGACTATCTAGCTGCTAGTTTTTACAGAATCTATTTATAGATAAAACTGTTATTACCGCGCGTCATTTTGTGAATGGGTTCACTATAAGCAAGCGTTTCTATATGGCCGCAAACGCTGTTGCATTCGTACGACATTGGCGAAAAACGGGGGATACATGAGCGAACCGGGTCAGAAGCTACGCTTGGGCGCGCTGATCGCGTTGGTGGTCGGCTCGATGATTGGCGGCGGGATATTCTCGTTGCCGCAGAACATGGCGGCGCGTGCCGATGTAGGGGCGGTGCTGATCGGCTGGACCATCACTGCGGTGGGCATGCTGGCCCTGGCCTCCGTGTTCCAGACCCTGGCCAACCGCAAGCCGGAACTGGACTCGGGAGTATATGCCTACGCCAAAGCCGGTTTTGGCGACTACATGGGCTTCTCATCGGCCTGGGGCTACTGGATCAGCGCCTGGCTGGGCAACGTCGGTTACTTCGTATTGCTGTTCAGCACCCTGGGTTTCTACTTCCCTGTATTTGGCGAGGGCAATACGCCTGTCGCCATCGGTTGTGCCTCAGTCCTGCTGTGGGCGGTGCACTTTCTGGTCTTGCGCGGCATCAAGGAGGCGGCGTTCATCAACCAGGTGACCACCGTGGCCAAAGTGGTGCCCATCCTGATTTTCGTGGTGATTGCCGCATTCGCCTTCCGCGCCGATATCTTCACCCGGGATATCTGGGGGTTGAGCAACCCTCAGTTCGGAGGTGTGCTGGAGCAGGTGCGCAACATGATGCTGGTGACCGTATTCGTGTTCATCGGCATCGAGGGCGCCAGCGTCTACTCCGGGCGGGCCCAGCGCCGCTCCGATGTGGGCAAGGCCACGGTCATCGGCTTTCTCGGTGTGCTGGCGCTACTGGTGCTGGTCAACGTGCTGTCCCTCGGGGTGATGACCCAGCCGGAGCTTGCCGGTTTGCAGAACCCTTCGCTGGCGTCGGTGCTGGAGCATATCGTCGGCCCTTGGGGCGCATTGCTGATCAGTATCGGCCTGGCGGTTTCGCTGCTGGGGGCGTTGCTTTCCTGGGCATTGTTGTGTGCCGAGATTCTTTACGCCACCGCTCGTGACAAGACCATGCCGCGCTTCCTGGCCAAGGAAAACGCCAACCATGTACCGGCCAATGCCCTGTGGCTCACCAACTGCATGATCCAGGGTTTCCTGCTGATCACGTTGTTCTCGGCCGGCACTTACACCAGCCTGATCTACCTGGCGTCGTCGATGATCCTGGTGCCTTACCTGTGGTCGGCGGCCTATGCGCTGCTGCTGGCGGTGCGTGGCGAGAGCTACGCCGCGCAGCCACGGTTGCGGCGCAAAGACGTGCTGGTGGCGCTGGTTGCCTTGCTCTACGCCATCTGGCTGCTGTATGCCGGCGGGCTCAAGTACCTGCTGTTGTCGGCATTGCTGTATGCCCCGGGCGTGATCCTGTTCGCCAGGGCCAAGCATGAGCAGCGGCAAACCCTGTTCACCACGTGGGAAAAGCTGATTTTCGCGGCCGTGCTGGCAGGCGCGGCGCTGGCCGCCTACGCCCTGTATTCAGGGTTGCTGAGCTTGTGATGGGGCTGCGCAGGCGTGCTCCGGGCGTGACCAGATCCACAGGTTGCCCAGGGTCATGCCGGCGATGGCGAGGAATACCGGCCAGTGGTGTTCAAGAAAGGTCAGCATCAGGCCTGCACAGAGCAGCATGCTGAAGGTAGCGCTGACCTTGGCGCGGCGCTGGATCACCTTGCCGTTGCGCCAGTTGTACAGAATCGGCCCAAACAGGCGGTGGTTTTCCAGCCAGGCCGACAACCGTGGCGAACTGCGCGTTGCAGCCCACGCTGCCAGCAGGATGAATTCGGTGGTTGGCAGGCCGGGAATGACGATCGCGACCAGACCCACCCCCAGGCTCACGTAAGCCAGTATTCCATACAGCAGGCGGGCGAGTTTCGAGCGGGCGGGTCGGGTCATGGTCTCACTGCAAAAAACGGTGCGGCCACCAGAAGGGTGGCTGGCTAAGGCGTATCAAACCAGCGCAGCATCTGCAGCATAGGCATGCTTGAGCAGCTCGGTGAAGCGCTCGAATGCCGCTACTGCGCCGCGCTCGGCAGCCGCGTCTTCTTCGGCCGACAGGTCCAGGGCATCCAGGATGCGGGTGAACTGCTTCCAGCCTTCAGCACGGCCACCGGCCGGCTCGCCCAGGTGCCGGGCGCCGAAGCTGTCGGACAGGCCCAGCGCTGCGGCCCGTTTGATCAGAAACGCAGCGCCCAGTTTGGAGCCTTCGGAGACGAAGATCCAGCCCATTGCCTCGCCCAGGCTCGGATTGGCCAAGGCACCCGGCACCGCGGCCGGCACCTGGGTGTCGAGGTCGGCGAGGTCGAGGCGGGCTTGGTCGGCCCGGCAGCGCGCGGCCAGGTCGGGGACGATGGCGATCAGTTGCGGGTCGTTGTACAGGGCCTGCAGCTCGGATTGGAACAGGTACTGGGCGACCACGAAGCGGGCGAAACTTTCGCGGCTGTCGAATGGGGCGTGGGACTTGACCAGGGCATCCAGCTCGGCGTGCGGGGCGTGGGTGATCTGGTTCAGGCGCTGGGAGCGCAAGGCTGGGCGGTCGATCATGGGGCAGTCCTTGGAAAGAGGGCGTCTAGAGACAAGACGAAGCAGCGGGGGCGGAACAGTAAAAAAAACCGGGTATCTACAGACGGGTCATTGCGTTGCCTGTGGGATCGGGCGCCGCGCGGGCGGCGCCTGATCCCACAGGCGCTGCAAACCTGAAACCTTCAGATATCCCACACCACATTGATGCCGAAGTTGCGCCCCGGCATGCTCAAACGGTCGATGTTGGCCGGCTGGGTCACAGCCGCTTCACCCTGGCCGTCATAGCTGCGTACCGAGTCCCACTGCCAGTATTTCTTGTCGGTCAGGTTGTACAGCCCGGCGTTGATGGTGACGTCGTCGGTCACCTTGTAGAAACCGGTCAGGTCCAGCACGCCATAGCCTGGCGTGCGGAACTTCGTGCTCGAACCGTCTGGCGAGTAGAAGGTGCTGTCGTCGACCCGGGTCTTGCGCTTGACCAGCGTCCAGCTCAGCAAGCCACCATAGTTGTGTTGCTCGTAACCCAGGCCGAACACGCCTTTGAGCGGGTTGACCGTGTTCAGCGGTTCGCCGGTGTCATCGTTACGGCCATAGGTATAGGCAATCGAGCCCTGGGTATACAGGCCTTGTGGCGCTCCGAAGTGGTCAAGGTTGAGGCGGCCCTTGACCTCGGCGCCCTTGATGGTGGCGTGCTTGATGTTGTTGGCCTGGAAGGTCTGTTCCAGGTTGGCGCTCTGCACGGCGTCTTCGTCGATGAAGTCGCGGTACTTGTTGTAGAACACCGCCACGTCGAAGTTACCGGCGTCGAAGTTGCCGCGCAGGCCGGTTTCGTAGCCCTTGCTCTTTTCAGGCTCCAGCCCTGGGTTGCCTTCTACCCGGTAGCCTTGGTCTAGGTTGACGAATTTCCCGTACATGGACTTGGCGGTCGGCGTGCGGAAGCCCTCAGCGTACTGGCCGTACCAGGTGTAGTGGTCATCGAAGGCGTAGGTCAGGCCGAACTTGGGCGAGACGCGGTGCCACGTCTTGTCCGAGTCGTCCTGGGAGGTGGGCGCGGTGGCGGTGGACTCCAGGCCACGCAGGAACGCCTCGGTGAACTTGGGCTGCATGCGCGTGTAGTCGTAACGGGCGCCTGGCAGGAAGGTCCAGCGGTTCCAGCGGATTTCATCCTGCACGAACAGGCTGTAGGTGTTCACGGTCGGGTCCGGGAAATCACTGACCAGCACCTGGCCGTCGGCCGGGCGCGGCGCGCCGGCGGCAGCGCAACCCGAGCCTACGGCCAGGCAGGTGCCCGTGCCGCTGCGCGACCCGGTGATTTTCTCGTGCTTGAGGGTGGTGCCGTAGGTCAGCAAGTGGTCGGTGCTGCCGATGCTGAAGGCTTTGTCCAGCTGGGCATCGAATACCCACTGGCGGTCCTTGTAACGTGTGTCGCGGGTGCGCAGTACCTGGCGGCCAGGTGGCGCATAGATTTCATCGGTGTGCTGGTCGGTCTTGGCGACCTGGTAGTTCAGGCTCCACTTCACCTGGTCAGCGAACAGCGTGTCCAGGCCGAATTCATGGTTGATGCCGAAGCGTTCGCGGGTGATGGTGTCGTTGCCGCTGCGCGCCTTGTAGTAGCCCATGCCCCCGAACCCGGGTATGAACGGCCCTCCCGCGGCGCTGAGGATATTCTGGTCGCGGTCATCCTTGTAGCGCTCGTAAGTAACGCCCAGGCGGGCGTCGTCAGCGTAGTTCCAGCCTGCCTTGGCCAGCACGTTGGTGGTGCGCACGTCCATCGGGTTGGCTTCGGTACGGGCCAGGCCGGCGCCGCTGTGATGGCCTTGGGTCTCGGTCTCGTGGCCATTGCGCTGGCTCAGGTGCAGCAGGCCGTCGACATCGCCCTGACGCCCGGCGACGGTGGCCGAGGTCAGCCAGCTTTCGTCCGCCGAGCTGTAACCGCTTTTCAGGCGTGCGCCAACATCCTTGCCTGGCTTGATGATGTCGTCGGGGTCGAGGGTGAAGTAGCTGACCGCGCCGCCGATCGCATTGCTGCCATACAGCACCGAGGCCGGGCCGCGCAGGATTTCCACGCGCTTGACGATTTCCGGGTCGACATAGTTGCGTTGGGTTTGCGCGTAGGGGCCGTAGAAGAAACTGTCGGGGATCGCCACACCGTCGACCTGGGTGAGAATCCGCTCGCCGTCGATACCGCGGATGTTGTAGCCGTTCAGGCCACTGCGCTGGCCGGTGCCGGCCACCGACACACCCGGTTCGTAACGCACCAGGTCCTGGATGTTGTTGACGTTCTGGCGGTCCAGTTGCGCTCGGGTCTGCACGCTGACCGTGCTCGGCACCTGGCTCACGTCCTGGGCACTGCGGGTGGCGCTGACGGTCACTTGCTGCAGCGCGATCACATTGTTCGCGGCCTGGCGTTCGAGTACCACATTGGCATTGCCGATCTTGCGAAAGCTCAGCCCGGTGCCCTGCAACAGGCGCTTGAGCGCGGCATCTGGCGGCAGCGCACCCTGTACACCGGGTGAGGCCACGCCTTCGGCCAACTCGGCGCTGAAGCCAACCTGCCAACCGGTGACCTGGCTGAAGGCGTTGATGGCCGACACCAGCGGTTGCTGGCCGATGCTGAAGCGGTAATCGCCCATGCGCGGGCTGCTGGCGCGGGCCGGTTCGGCAGCCAGCGCCGGCAGGCTGCAGGCGCCGCTGGCGAGCAATGCCAAGGTCAGCAGCGAAAGCTGCCCGGTACGGCGGGGAAGGGAAGACGAGCGGGTAATACCTGTGTACATCGAAAGCGCTCCCAAACGTGCAGACAGTTATAGGTGTCTGTTCTCGTTTGTTAAACAAGAATCAGTTGCATTGGCTATAACGAGACGGATGGGGGCGCAAAACCGCGTAAAAATAAATGCAAAAGCGTTGAACAGGCATGCCGGGCTGCGCGGCGGCGTGGCCGCAGGGGAGGCAAACAGTCAGTTCAGGATGACCAGCGCCGGGTACTCATGCAACTGGGCGGAGGTGATGTGAGCCAGCGCGCGCAGGGTTTCCAGCGGCTGGTCGAGGCGGTAGTTGCCGGTTACGGCAATGTCATCCAGCTGGGTATTGCGGTTGATGATCCAGCCGGGGTAATAGCGCCGGACTTCGGCCAGTACCTGGCTCAGCGGGCAGTTTTCGAACACCAGGCGGCCATCGACCCAGGCCAGGTCCTTGTGCATGTCGGGGCGCTGGCGCTGGCCAATGCCCTGGGGGCCCACACTGATGCTGTCGCCAGCGCTGAGGCGTATGCGCTGGTCACGCGCACCTTGCAGGTCGACATCGCCGCGCTGCACCCGCAGTTGCGCTTCACCGTTGAGGTAGCGCACGGCGAAATCGGTATCGCGTGCTTGCGCGCGCAATGGCCCGGCCTGGACTTCCAGCGGCATCGGCGCGTTCTGCGGCACCTGGAAGTAGGCTTCACCCTGCAGCAGGCGCGCGACCTGGCGGCCGCCGCGGCGGTCACTGGCGAACGCCGAATTGGTATTCAGCAGCACCTTCGCGCCATCGTCCAGTTGCAGGCGCTGGCGTTCGCCGACCACGGTCAGGTGGTCGGCCTGCAGGCGTGTCGGCAGGTTGCCGAAGGTCACCAGCCCAACCAGCAGCACGGCTGCCGTCGCCAACGGCTTCCAGTGGCTGCGCAGGCGCCCGCGCCACGACCGACGCTGCTGCCGGTGCATCTGCGTGGCCACCTGGTGCAGCGGCATACCGTTCCACAGCGCTTCTGCCTCGACATAGGCTTCGGCGTTTTCTGGCGCTGCGCTCAACCAGGCCTGGAAGGCGAGGGTGTCGTCGGCATCGGCGCCTTGCAGGCGTACCAGCCATTCCAGCGCCTCGTCCATGGCACGCGCACGGGCATTGGGCCCGGCAGGTGACGGGTGAGGGGCGGGGCTGTCGGTCACGGGGAATCCTTGCGTGGTTTTTTGCAAATGATCAAGGCTGCGGCGTGGTGTGGCAAGGGCTTTACGTTGAGGGGCTGGCCAGCGGCCGGTTCACTTCAGGCGCTCGGCGACGCCCATGCAGATGGCCATGATCAGCTTCAGTTCCTTTTGTACCGTACTGGCCGAAACATTCAGTTGCTCGGCAATTTCCAGGTAGGTGGCGCCATGCAGGCGGCTGAGAATGAAGATGCGCTGCTGGCGCTCGCTCAGCTGGTTCAGGCTGATGCTCAGGTGCTTGAGCAGTTGTTCGGCGTGCGCGGCATCCTCGCTGCTGCTGGCCGGTGCGGCCACGCTGTGCAGCACCTCGTCGGGCACGTCGTCGACCAGCATGCGGGCCTGCACCCGGCGGGCGCGCAGGTGGTCGAGCGCCAGGTTGCGGGCCGTCTGGAACACGAAAGGTTCGATGTGCTCGACAGGCCGCTCGCCCAGGGCGCGCGACACCCGCAGGTAGGTTTCCTGCAGCAGGTCCTCGGCGGTGCTGGGGTTGCCGACCATGCGCTGCAGGGTGCGCAGCAGGGAAAGGCGCTGGAGGAGGAAGACGGCGTTGAACCGGGACTGACTCACGAGAAGACCTGACCGACCAAAAGCTAATGATAATGCTTATCATCTATGCGGAAGGTCAAGTCTGGGAATGTTAGGAAAAGGTAAAGATTGTGAGCCCGCTGGTGGCTGGGGGAGGATGTTCTGTGTATTCGAGACCGAGCGCCGCCCGCGCGGCGCCGGGTCTCACAGGCGCCAAAAGTGCCCCGTCAGGCTCACCGTGCCCTGCACAACGCCAGGCAGTTATCCAGCATGCGGTTGCTGAAGCCCCACTCGTTGTCATACCAGGCCAGCACCTTGAGCATGCGCCCGTTGGCGCGGGTGTGGTTGGCATCGAAGATCGACGACAGCGGGTTGTGGTTGAAATCGCAGGAAACCAATGGCAACGCGTTATAGCCCAAGACCTTGGAATGCTTGCTCGCCTCGAGGAACAACTGGTTGACCTGCTCGGCGGTGGCCTCGCGTTTGAGGTTCACGGTCAGGTCCACCAGCGACACGTTGATCACTGGGACCCGCACGGCCATACCGGTCAGTTTGCCGGCCAGTTCCGGCAATACCAGGCCTACCGCCTCGGCCGCGCCGGTCTTGCTGGGGATCATCGACTGGGTTGCCGAGCGCGCGCGGTACGGGTCGCTGTGGTAAACGTCGGTCAGCACCTGGTCGTTGGTATAGGCGTGGATGGTGGTCATCAGGCCTTGCTCGATGCCGAACTCGCGGTGCAGCACCTGGGCGATCGGTGCCAGGCAGTTGGTGGTGCACGAGGCGTTGGATATGACCTGGTGCGAAGCCCGCAGCACGTCATGGTTGACCCCGTACACCACGGTGGCATCAGCCCCTTTGGCCGGCGCCGAGACAATCACCTTGCCCGCCCCGGCAGCCAGGTGGGCAGCTGCCTTGGCCCGCTCGGTAAACAACCCGGTGCATTCGAACACCACATCGATCGCTTCGGCCTTCCACGGCAGTTCGGCCGGGTTGCGAATGGCACTGACCGCGATACGGTCACCATTGACCGTGAGGCTTTCGTGGTCGGCCTCGACCGTGGCGTCGAAGGTGCCGTGCACGCTGTCGTACTTGAGCAGGTGGGCGTTCATGGCGCTGTCGCCCAGGTCGTTGATGGCGACGACCTGCAGGTCCTGGCGGTAGCCTTGGGTATACAGTGCGCGCAGGACGTTGCGGCCGATGCGGCCGAATCCATTGATGGCGATGCGAAGGGTCATGGCAGTACCTCTGGCAGTCCGAGTGAAACCTGTGGCACAAAGGAGCTTCACTGAAACGGTTTTGTTGTTGGAATTACAAGATTATTCACTATCAGATAGAAAACAAGCCTTTTTAGTGGCAGTATTTTGTTTAAACATACAACGAGTGGTGGGGCAATATGCCTCTACCGATGCAGCGGGCTCCTGGTCTTGAGCCTAGGCGGCAATCGGTTGGAGGGGAAATGCCCGGTAAACCGCCCTTACAATTAGTCTGGAGTCCAGTACATGCATCCGCGCATCCTTGAGGTCACCCAGCGGCTGGTCGAACGCAGCCGAGCCACCCGCGAACGCTACCTGCAGCTGATTCGCGGCGCGGCCAGTGACGGGCCCATGCGCGCCAGCCTGCAGTGCGCCAACTTCGCCCACGGGGTGGCCGGTTGCGGGAGCGACGACAAGCAAACGCTGCGCCTGATGAACGCCGCCAACGTGGCCATCGTCTCGGCCTACAACGACATGCTGTCGGCCCACCAGCCGTACCTGCACTTCCCCGAGCAGATCAAGCAGGCCCTGCGCGAGGTCGGCTCGGTCGGCCAGTTCGCCGGTGGCGTGCCGGCCATGTGCGACGGCGTGACCCAGGGTGAGCCGGGCATGGAACTGGCCATCGCCAGCCGGGAAGTGATTGCCATGTCCACCGCGGTAGCGCTGTCGCACAACATGTTCGACGCCGCGCTGATGCTGGGCATTTGCGACAAGATCGTCCCCGGGCTGATGATGGGCGCGTTGCGCTTTGGCCATTTGCCGACCATTTTCGTGCCGGGCGGGCCGATGGTTTCCGGCATTTCCAACAAGCAGAAGGCCGACGTGCGCCAGCGCTATGCCGAAGGCAAGGCCAGCCGCGAGGAGCTGCTGGAGTCGGAGATGAACTCCTACCACAGCCCGGGTACCTGCACCTTCTACGGCACCGCCAATACCAACCAGCTGGTGATGGAGGTGATGGGCCTGCATCTGCCTGGCGCGTCGTTCGTCAACCCGTACACGCCGCTGCGCGATGCGCTCACCGCCGAGGCCGCGCAACAGGTCACGCGCATGACCAAGGCCAGTGGCAGCTTCATGCCGCTGGGCGAAATCGTCGACGAGAAGGCGCTGGTCAACTCCATCGTTGCCCTGCACGCCACGGGTGGCTCCACCAACCATACCCTGCATATCCCGGCAATTGCCCAGGCTGCCGGCATACAGCTGACCTGGCAGGACATGGCCGACCTCTCCGAGGTCGTGCCCACCCTGTCGCATGTCTACCCCAACGGCAAGGCTGACATCAACCACTTCCAGGCCGCTGGCGGCATGGCCTTCCTGATCCGCGAGCTGCTCGATGCCGGCCTGTTGCACGAAGACGTCAACACCGTCGCCGGCCACGGCCTGCGCCGTTACACCCAGGAGCCGTTCCTCGATGATGGCAAGCTGGTATGGCGCGAAGGCCCGCTGCAAAGCCTGGACGAAAGCATCCTGCGCCCGGTCGCGCGGCCGTTCTCGGCCGAAGGCGGCCTGCGGGTGATGGAGGGCAACCTGGGGCGTGGCGTGATGAAGGTTTCGGCTGTAGCTGCCGAGCACCAAGTGGTCGAGGCCCCGGCGCGGGTGTTCCACGATCAGCAGTCGCTGGCCGATGCGTTCAAGGCCGGTGAGCTGGAGTGTGATTTCGTGGCCGTGGTGCGCTTCCAGGGCCCCCGTTGCAATGGCATGCCCGAGCTGCACAAGCTCACGCCGTTCCTGGGCGTGCTGCAAGACCGCGGCTTCAAGGTGGCGCTGGTTACCGACGGGCGCATGTCCGGCGCCTCGGGCAAGATCCCGGCGGCGATCCACGTGTGCCCCGAAGCCTATGACGGTGGCCCGCTGGCACGGGTGCGCGATGGTGATATGGTGCGCGTTGATGGTGTCGAAGGCACGCTGCGGGTACTGGTATCGGCCGAAGAACTGGCCAGCCGCGACCTGCCGCCGGCGCCCCAGGGCAATGACCTGGGGTGCGGGCGCGAGCTGTTCGGCTTCATGCGCATGGCGTTCAGCCCGGCAGAGCAGGGCGCCAGTGCCTTCACCTCTGCCCTGGAGAACCTTAAATGAAGGACCTGCTGGTTGGCGATATCGGCGGCACCAACGCCCGTTTTGCGTTGTGGCGTGACAACCAGTTGCACGAGGTAAAAGTCTTCGCTACCGCGGACTACACCAGCCCGGAGCAGGCTATCGAGGCCTATCTGCATGGCCAGGGCATCGCCCGCGGCGGCCTGGCCGCGGTGTGCCTGGCGGTGGCAGGGCCGGTCGAGGGCGACGAGTTTCGCTTCACCAACAACCACTGGCGCCTGAGCCGCCTGGCGTTCTGCAAGACCTTGCAGGTCGAGCGGCTGGTGTTGATCAATGATTTCACCGCCATGGCGTTGGGCATGACCCGCCTGCAGGAAGGCGAAGTGCGCCAGGTGTGCCCCGGCCAGGCAGACCCCACGCGCCCGGCACTGGTGATCGGCCCGGGCACCGGCCTTGGCGTGGGTTCGCTGCTGCGCCTTGGCGGGCAGCACTGGCAGGCCTTGCCGGGCGAAGGCGGGCATGTCGACCTGCCGGTGGGCAACGCCCGCGAAGCGGCGATCCACCAGCAGATCCACCAGCAAATCGGCCATGTCAGTGCCGAGACGGTACTCAGCGGGGGTGGCCTGGTACGGCTTTACCAGGCCCTGTGTGCGCTGGACGGCGACGCCCCACGGCACACGTCCCCGGCGCAGATCACCGATGCAGCACTGGGCGGCGAGCCACGGGCACTGGCGGTGATCGAGCAGTTCTGCCGGTTCCTGGGGCGCGTGGCCGGGAACAATGTGCTTACCCTGGGCGCGCGCGGTGGGGTCTATATCGTTGGCGGGGTCATCCCGCGGTTTGCCGAGTTGTTCCTGCGCAGCGGGTTCGCCGCCAGCTTTGCCGACAAAGGCTGCATGAGCGGCTACTTTGCGGGTGTGCCGGTGTGGCTGGTGACGGCGGAGTTTTCCGGGTTGCTGGGGGCGGGTGTGGCGTTGCAGCAAGCGCTGGACCATTGACTGGGGCCGCTTTGCGGCCCATCGCGGGCAAGCCCGCGAAGGGCTGCAAAGCAGCCCCAATAAAAACAGGCAGCAAAGACCTGTAACCAAGAAGAGGAAGGACCACCTTGAGCACTGCCGGCAAATCGATCCTGATGGTCGACGACGACCAGGAAATCCGTGAACTGCTGCAAACCTATTTGAGCCGCTCCGGCTTCCAGGTGCATGCCGAAGCCGACGGCGCGGGCTTTCGCCGCGCGCTGGACAGCAGCCCCTGCGACCTGGTCATTCTCGATGTCATGTTGCCCGATGAAGATGGTTTCAGCCTGTGCCGCTGGGTTCGGCAGCATCCGCGCCGGGCGCGTGTGCCAATCATCATGCTCACTGCCAGTTCCGATGAAGCCGACCGGGTCATCGGCCTGGAGCTGGGTGCCGACGACTACCTGGGCAAACCGTTCAGCCCGCGCGAGCTGCAGGCGCGGCTGAAGGCCCTGCTGCGCCGCGCCGAGTTTGGCCAGGCGGCGCCGGGGAGCGCGGTGCTGGCCTTCGATGACTGGCGCCTGGACACGGTCAGCCACCGGCTGTTCCACCGCGATGGTGAGGAGGTGATTCTCTCCGGTGCCGACTTCGCACTGCTCAAGCTGTTCCTCGACCACCCACAGCAAATCCTCGACCGCGACACCATCGGCAACGCCACCCGCGGCCGCGAGCCGATGCCGCTGGACCGTATCGTCGACATGGCGGTCAGTCGCCTGCGCCAGCGCCTGCGCGACACCGATAAACCTCCCCGGCTGATCCGCACCGTGCGCGGCAGCGGTTACCTGTTGGCGGCGCATGTCTGCTGTGCGCCCTGAGCGGCGCTGGCGCTTGCTGCCCCGCTCACTGCTGGGGCGCATGCTGCTGCTGACCCTGCTGGTGGTGCTGCTGGCCCAGGGGTTGTCGAGCATCATCTGGGTTTCCCAACTGCGCGCCAGCCAGTTGCAGGGGTTGCGGGCCAGTGCCAGCAGCCTGGCCCATTCGATGAGCGCCAGCGTCAGTTACTTCCGGTCGTTGCCAGTGGCCTACCGGCCGCTGGTGCTCGACCAGTTGCGCAGCATGGGCGGCACGCGGTTTTTCGTATCGCTCAACGCCACCCCGCTGGACATGCAGGCGTTGCCCGTCACGGCGCGCAAGCAGGCGGTGATCGATGTATTCCAGCAGGTGTTGCACGAGCGCCTGGGGTCGCAGATGGAAATTTCCGTCGAGTTCGTCGGGCCTGACGAGCTGCGCATCTTCAACAGCGGCCTCAAGCTCGACGAGCTGCCGCGCTCGTGGGCGCATTACTCGCTGACGCTCGAGCCCCTCAAGCCACCGGTGCTGGTCACGCAGATCCGCCTGGGGGAGGGGGAGTGGCTGTACATCGCCTCGTTGCTGCCCGAGCCGTATACCGGCCTGGAAGCCGAACGCCTGCCACGCCAGCAGGTGGGGTTCATGGTGCTGACCACGGCCTTGCTGTTGCTGTTCATCGGCTTGCTGGTGCACTGGCAAAGCTGGCCACTCAAACGCCTGGCCCGGGCCGCGCGGGAAATGTCGCTGGGCGCTGATGTGGCGCCGCTGGCGGAAGGTGGCGGCAGCGAAGTGGTCGAGGTGAGCCGGGCATTCAACAGCATGCGCGAACGTATCAGCCGTTACCTGACCGAACGCAGCCAGTTGTTCAGCGCCATATCCCACGACCTGCGCACACCAATAACCCGCCTGCGCCTGCGTGTCGAGCTGTTGGAAGACGAGCGCCTGCAAGCCAAGTTCAGCCAGGACCTGGACGAGCTGGAGCTGCTGGTCAAAGGCGCCCTGCAATGTGTGAAGGACACCGACATCCACGAGAACATCGAGCCCGTCGACCTCAATCAGGTGCTGGATATCCTGGCCGAGCCTTACCTGGCCGATGGCCGCGTCACTGTGTACGGCAAGGCGCTTGCACCGTACCCCGGCAAACCTCTGGCCCTGCGACGCTGCATCGGCAACCTGATCGACAACGCCATCAAGTACGGCGAACGGGCGCAACTGCGTATCATCGACAGCGCCGAGGGCTTTGTGCTGCAGGTGGATGACCAAGGGCCGGGGGTACCCCAGCAGCAGCTGGAGCAGGTGTTCGAGCCACACTTCCGCCTGGCCGCCCAGCAACAGGGTTACGGGCTGGGGTTGGGGATTGCACGCAATATTGCCCATAGCCATGCCGGCGAGGTGAGTTTGCTGAACCTGCGCGACGGCGGGCTGCGGGTAACCTTGTTCCTGCCGCGAGGCATGGACTGATTTTCCGTGTTGCCTGCAAGGGCCGCACGGGTTTCAAGGTTTGCCCTCAGGTCACTCAATTGTCACTGCCCAGTGACAATCCCAACCTCCTTCGTGACATCTGCCTCGACCCCGCTGGCTAGAATTCGCACACGACTGGCAAGGATAAAGCTGGCTCATGAATACCCACCTACTGCCCTCCACCAGCTGGCTGAAAGCCCCGGCTCATACGGCCTGGCGCCTGGCCGAGGCACAGCGGCTGCTGGCCTTTGCCAAAGCCGCGAAACGCCCGGACGGCTTCGGCAACCTGGATGCCAAAGGCCAACTCGCCGCTGGTGCCCGCGCCGAAACCATGAACACGGCGCGCATGACCCACTGTTTTGCCCTGGCTCACCTGCAAGGCATTCCAGGCTGCCTGGCCTACGCCGAGCACGGCGTGGCCGCCCTGCGCGGCGCCATGCAAGATGCCAGCTATGGGGGCTGGTTCGCTCACCCCGATGGCCAGCAGGACAGCGGCAAGGCCGCCTACCTGCATGCCTTCGTCGCCCTGGCCGCCAGCTCTGCCGTGGTGGCGGGCGCCGCCAGTGCCAGGGGCCTGCTGGCAGACGCCACCGAGGTGATCGAGCGGCATTTCTGGAGCGAAGCCGAAGGTGCCCTGCAAGAGGCTTACTCCCGTGCCTGGCAATTGCCCGAGCCGTACCGTGGCGCCAACAGCAACATGCATGCGACCGAGGCGTTCCTGGCCCTGGCTGATGTCACCGGCAACACGCTGTGGCTGCAACGCGCGTTGCGTATCGCCGAACGCATCATCCATACCCATGCCGCCGGTAGCGGTTACCGGGTGATCGAACACTTCGACGTGCACTGGCAGCCCGTGGCGGACTACAACCACGACCACCCCGCCGATCATTTCCGGCCCTTTGGCACCACGCCTGGGCACGCCCTGGAATGGGCGCGTTTGCTACTGCACCTGGAGGCCAGCCTGCAACGTGCCGGGCTGCCGGCACCGCAGTGGCTGGCAGAAAGTGCCAGCGGGCTGTTCGAGGCCGCCTGCCAGCACGCCTGGAACGTCGATGGCGCAGAGGGTTTCGTCTACACCCTGGACTGGGCCAACCGCCCGGTGGTGAATGCGCGCCTGCACTGGGTGCACGCCGAAGCGTGCGCCGCCGCCGCGGCCTTGTTGCAGCGTACCGGCGAAGCCCGTTACGAGCAGTGGTACCGCACCCTCTGGGGGTTTATCGCCAACCACTTCATCGACCCTGTGGCGGGCAGCTGGCACCACGAACTCGATAGCAACAACCGGCCGGCCGGGACCATCTGGCCGGGCAAGCCCGACCTCTATCACGCCTACCAGGCGCTGCTGCTGCCAGGCTTGCCGCTGGCGCCCAGCCTGGCCAGCAACCTGGGCAGCAATGTAACCAAATGATGACATTCACGCATCGCTTCGTTACCTGACGGGGCGGGCACGCTGTTTAGACTCCATGCAACGCAAGCATTTGACTTGCACGCATAACAACAAGAAAGGTGCTTCGATGAATTCCAAACTCTGTCTCGCCGCTGCTATCTCGCTCGCCTCCTTACTGCCGCTGGGCGCCAGCGCCGCCGAAAGCAAAGGCAGTGTAGAGGTGGTGCACTGGTGGACCTCTGGCGGTGAAAAAGCAGCGGTCGATGTGCTCAAGGCGCAAGTCGAGAAAGACGGCTTCACCTGGAAGGACGGCGCCGTTGCCGGCGGCGGCGGGGCCACTGCCATGACCGTACTCAAGAGCCGCGCAGTCGCCGGCAACCCACCCGGTGTGGCGCAGATCAAGGGGCCGGACATCCAGGACTGGGCGGCCACCGGCCTGCTCGATGCCGATGTGCTCAAGGACGTGGCCAAGGAAGAAAAGTGGGACTCGCTGCTCGACAAGAAGGTCGCCGATACCGTGAAGTACGACGGTGACTACGTTGCCGTGCCGGTCAACATCCACCGTATCAACTGGCTGTGGATCAACCCCGAAGTCTTCAAGAAAGCCGGCATCGACAAGGCGCCCAGCACCCTCGACGAATTCTATGCCGCTGCCGACAAGCTCAAGGCCGCCGGCTTCATTGCGCTTGCCCATGGCGGCCAGCCTTGGCAGGACAGCACCGTGTTCGAAAACGTGGTCCTGGCAGTGATGGGCGTCGATGGCTACAAGAAGGCCCTGGTCGACCTCGACAGCGCCACCCTGGCTGGCCCGCAAATGGTCAAGGCACTGACCGAGCTGAAAAAGGTGGCCACCTACATGGACCAGGATGGCAAGGGCCAGGACTGGAACCTGGAAGCGGCCAAGGTCATCAACGGCAAGGCCGGCATGCAGATCATGGGTGACTGGGCCAAGAGCGAATGGACCCTGGCGAAGAAAACCGCCGGCAAGGATTACCAGTGCGTCCCATTCCCCGGCACGGACAAGGCCTTCTTGTACAACATCGACTCGCTGGTGGTGTTCAAGCAGAACGACGCCGGAACATCCGCCGGGCAGCAGGACATCGCGCGCAAGGTGCTGGGCGAGGACTTCCAGAAGGTCTTCAGCATCAACAAAGGGTCGATTCCGGTGCGTAACGACATGCTCGGCAACATGGGCAAGTATGGCTTCGACAGCTGCGCGCAAACCTCCGCCAAGGACTTCCTCGCCGACGCCCAGACGGGCGGCCTGCAGCCAAGCATGGCGCACAACATGGCCACCACGCTGGCCGTGCAGGGCGCGTTCTTCGATGTGGTGACCAACTACATCAACGACCCCAAGGCCGACCCGGCCGATGCGGCGAAGAAGCTGGCGGCGGCCATCAAGGCGGCCCAGTAAAGGCTGACGCGGTCCCGTTGTAGGAGCGGCCTTGCGTCGCGATGGGCTGCGCAGCAGCCCCAAACCTGCGCACTCGATCTTTCAGGTAGGTGTCGAACTTGAGTCCTCAGGGCTGCGCTGCAGCCCATCGCGACGCAAGGCCGCTCCTACCCGGAGTGCAGCGCCTTTGAGGTGAACCATGACCACAACTACCGC
>JAEAMF010000543.1_pt1 | contig 44635 bp, 42 predicted proteins | sample 8958721 | NCBI WGS metagenome assembly JAEAMF01 (sample SAMN16933255, study PRJNA681124) | bioreactor sludge metagenome | isolation source: anaerobic bioreactor treating anionic surfactant - SDBS | place: India: Bengaluru | collected 2019-02-28 | reverse complement strand
TTGACCAATATCTAATCAGTCTATTTCACTGCAAATAATTACACCCAACGGGTTTAAAAATAGTAAAAAAAAGCCTTTAAAAACAAAAGAGGCAACATTATTTGTTACCTCTTTTACCCCTTAGTGCATTATAGAATTCCCACAGATGCACAGATTGTTATAGTACTTTAAGCAAATCATAAAAATGATGCATATTTATTGAATGCGTTGCATTCAAATCTGTGAAATTTTAATTGTTAGTAGCATTGATTTGTAAAATTGTATCGGTGCATCTGTGGTAAAAAAAATAAGTCACTGAATATTAATGTCTTAAAATTCATTAGATAATATATTACGGGTTTGGTAAATAAAAAAAAACGACCCGAAGGTCGTTTCTTAAAATATATAGAAAAAATTAGTTTTGTTTTTCATCGAATTCATCAATGAAATTTTCATTTTCTTCATAATCAGCTGTCATTAACTCAGCATAATTTAGTTTTTGTTTTTTACCAAAACGTCTTCCAATTCCATCAAAAATAGAATAAACAACCGGTACAATTACAAGCGTTAAGAATAACGACGATAATAAACCACCAATAATAACAATGGCAATACCACGGTTCATATCGGCACCATCTCCTTGCGCCATTGCAATAGGTACCATACCAATAACCATTGCAATAGTGGTCATTAAGATAGGGCGGAAACGTGCGTGGTTGGCTGCAATTAAGGCGTCGTATGTATTGTAACCAGCTTCTTTTTTATGGTTGGCAAAGTCGACTAACATAATAGCATTCTTTGCAACCAAACCAATTAACATAATAATACCTAAAATGGTAAAGATGTTTAAAGTTTGGTTTGTTAATGCTAATGCGATTAATGCCCCAATAAACGATAGCGGAATAGAAAATAATACTACTAACGGACGTGAGAAACTATCGTATAAAGCAACCATTACAAAGTACATTAATACAATAGCTGCTAACAATGCAAAACCTAAGGTACCAAAACCTTCTTGTTGATTTTCCATGTTACCACCCCATTTGAATGATACCCCTGGTTTTAGTTGTAATTTACTAAATTCAGCTTCCCATTCTTGTGCAAGTGTTCCCGAAGGTTTACCTACAACTTGAGATTGTACCGATACTGAAGGCGATTTATCTCTACGCTCTAATAATGTTGGTCCTGAACCAAATTCAATATCAGCAAATTGTTCTAACGCAATTGATTGACCTTGTTGGTTGATGAATTTTAAGTTTTTAACATCTTCAATGCTTCCTCTACCAAATTCATCGTAACGAATGTTAATATCATATTCAGTATCACCTCCACGGTATTTTGTATCGGTGTTTCCGGCAAAAGCTGTTTGCATGGTCATACCCACTGTTGCAACATTTAAGCCTAATGAGTTCATTTTATCACGATCTAATTTTACGTTAATTTCTGGGTTACCATCTTCAGAAGTTAATTTTACCTCAGATGAACCTGGAATTTTACGTAGTAAATCGGCAGCTTTGTTTGCATATTCTAACGCATCTTCTGTTGATGAAGCAATAACGGTTAAGTTTAGCGGAGCTTGTTCTGCACCCATTAAACCAATTTGTACTGTTTTAACTTTAGCACCAACTAAAACTTTTTCCATTTCGCGTTTTAGTTTTGCAGAATATACTTTGGTAGGTTCTGTTTTATTAAAGCCTTCTTTTAAATAAATCTGCATTTCAGATTTATATTTTGTACCCGAAGTTGTCATCATACCATCAGAAGCCTGACCAACTGTTGTAATAACACGCTCAATTTCTGGGCGATTTGCTAAGTATGATTCTGCCTTTTGCGTCATAAAGTTTGTTTCTTCAATAGAAGCGTCTTTATTCATTTCTAATTGTAAGTAAAACTCACCTTTATCATTACCTGGGAAGAAATCAGATCCGATGTATCCTTTTACTAATAACATTACCGATGCTACTAATAATACAATAGTAATACCTAATGATGCTAATTTGTTTTTCTTGTTTTTTAACGCCCATTCTAAGATACCAGAAATCCAGTTTGTGATTTTTGATAAACCAGCTTCAAAACCGTATAAGATTTTTCCGAAGAACGAATGTTTTGAAATGTGTGATAATTTACCATAACGAGAGTACAACCAAGGTACTACTGTAAATGATACAATTAATGATAATAATGTAGCAACTACTACTGTAACACAGAACTGACGTAAAATATCAGAAACTAAACCAGATGACATTGCAATTGGTAAGAATACCACAACAATTACCAAGGTAATTGCCGTTACGGTAAATCCGATTTCTTTAGCTCCATCGTAAGCAGCACGTACTTTGTTTTTCCCCATTTCCATGTGGCGGTGAATGTTTTCAATTACCACAATGGCATCATCCACCAAAATACCAACTACTAATGAAAGACCTAATAACGACATTAAGTTTAATGTATACCCCATTAAATACAAACCAATAAAGGTTGAAACTAATGATAACGGAATAGCAACTACGGCAATAAATGCATCGCGTAAACTGTGTAAGAAGAACAACATAATGAAACCTACCAACGCAACTGCAATCATTAAATCGTGCATTACATTGTTTGCTGAATTAATAGTATATTGTGTTGAGTCACTTGCTACTTGAATGTCAATTTTTTGTTCTTTATAATCTTTTTGAACAACTTCAATGGTTTTCTTAACCAATTCTGAAACTTCAACAGCATTTGCATCCGACTGTTTGAAAACCTGCATTAAGATGGTGTTTTTTTGATTGATACGAGAAATTTTCTCGATATCTTTAATACCATCTTGTACATCGGCAACATCGCTTAAACGAATAGAAGTGCCACTTGGAGTTGTAATAGGTAAATTACGCATTTGATCAAGCGATGTAAATTTACCTGATAAACGAATGGTAGTTTGATTGCCACGTGTTTTAACGTTACCAGTAGGGAAATCTAAGTTTGATGCTGCTAAAGTTTGTTGAATTTGACTAATAGTTAAGCCGTAACCTTGTAACTTTTCAGGGTTAACACTTACTTGAATTTCACGTTGTTCACCACCTACTAAATCTACTTTTGCTACACCTGTAATACGTGCAAAAACAGGCTGTATTTTTTGATCTAATAAATCGTATAGTTCTTTTTCTGATAAACTAGAAGTAACCGAAAGGTTCATAATTGGTACATCGTCTAAAGAGAACTTGTTCAAAGAAGGTGTTTTGGCATCTTCAGGTAAATCGTTTATTACTGCATTAATTTTACGTTGCGCATCGGTAAGCAAAAAGTTTACATCGGCACCTGTATTCAACGTAATCATTACTACAGAAACACTTTCCATAGATTTTGTTTCAATTTTTTTTACGTTTTCCAATGATGAAACCGCATCTTCAATTACTTTAGAAACAGATGTTTCTACTTCATTAGGTGCAGCACCTGGGTAAACTGTTTGAACTGTAATTACGTTTACATCGAATTTAGGAACTAACTCGTATCCTAAACTAAAATAAGAGGCAATACCACCTAAAATAAGTAATAAGAATACTACAATGATGATACTTGGTCTTTTTATTGATATTTCAGATATTTTCATGTATCGTTTTATCTTTATTATTTAATAATTTCAACAGCAGTACCGTCTAATAAATTGATTTGTCCTGTTGTAACAACTTGCATTCCTTTTGTAATTCCTGAAATAATTTCGATGTTTTCACCAAAAATTCTTCCTGAAACCACTTTTGTTAAAACTGCTTTACCATCTTTAACAATAAAAACTTGGTTAGAACTTACACTACCAACAAAAGCACTACGAGGTATTACCAATGCGTTAGCCGATTGTTCGCTTCCAAAAAATGCAGTACCGTACATACCTGCTTTTAAATCTTTGTTTGCGTTGTTTTTAATTTCTAACTCTACAGGAAAGTTTAAACTTGCATCGGCTTTTGGAGCGATAAAAGATACTTTTCCTTCAAAAGTTTGATCTGCTAAAACAGCCGATTGTATTTTAATTGATTGACCTAATTTTACAAAACCAATGTTTTTTTCGTCAACACTTACTTTTAATTTTAAAGTAGAAACATTTACAATTTCAAATAATTCCATTCCGGGATTTGCATATGCACCTGGTTCAACACTTTTTTTGTTTACAATACCTGAAAAGGAAGCTTTAATGTTCACATCACCAGCAGTAATTTGTGCACTTTGTAAATTATTTTTTGCATTTGTTAACTGCAATTTCATTTGATCTAATTGTTGCTTAGTAACACCACCAGTAGCATAAGCGCTTTCAAAACGTTCTACTTCGGCTTTGGCATTGTTGTAAACTGCTTGTGCATTTGCTACACCAACGTTTTGTTTATCGGCCTTAATAACTGCTAAAATTTGACCAGCACTTACATAAGAACCTTCTTTTACAAACACCTTAGAAACAATACCTGGAGTTTCAGCAGAAATTTTAACTTCTTGGATAGGTACAAAGGTTCCGTTGGTTATATATTGTGCATTTACTTCTTTAAAATCGGCTATTTCTGCACGTACTGCTACTGCTGCATTTTTTTGACCTACAATAGCTGTTTGCTCTTCGTTAACAGCTTTATTTTTGTTTAAAACGTACATAATTCCTGCTAACGCAGCAACAATTACAATTCCTGTTATTATAACTTTTTTCATGTTTAAATGCAATTAGTTTTATTCTTCTGTTAATGATTTTAATTCTCCTTTTGCCTTAATTAATGCTATTTCGGCTACTTTATAATCTAGTAAAGCATTTGTGTGATTGTTCTGTGCATCGGCATATTGTGTTTCTGCATCTAACAAATCGGTTAAGGTTGCCAAACCAAATTTGTAATTGTTTTCTACGTTTGTTAATACTTCTTTAGCCAGGTTAACATTCTCTTTTTGAACATTTAATGTAATTAAAGAGTTGTTCAATTGTGTTACGGCATTCTTTAAAGACATGTCCAAAGCTAAACGTGTATCGCGTTTGTCTGCTTCTAATCGTTCAATATCTATCTGTGCTTGTTTTGCTTTTGCTTTAACTGATCCTCCATTAAAAATAGGAATGCTTAAATTTAAACCTATCGCAGAAAAATCAGACCAGTACGCGGCAGGATACGATTGAAACCAAGGGAATTTATCACCAATACCAAGATATCCGTAATTTGCTGTTAACGATAATGTTGGATAACCTTGTGCTTCCGTAGCTTTTTTATTTAAAGCTAAAAGTTCTGATTGTTTTTCTAACAACTTAATTTCGGTTCTGTTTTCAATATTCGTGTTTTCATCAACTAAAGCATGTTTAGTAACTTCAAACGTATTATCGGGTAAATCTATTGGTGTATTAATATCCATACCAATTAAATACTTTAATGCGTTTTCTTGTAACTCTAATGCATTAACTAATTGCTGACGAGAACTTTTAATATTATTCAAAGCTACATTCGTGCGGTCTAAATCAATCTTTTTAGCTAAACCGTTATCAAACAAACTAGAAATAACATCGCGAACACGTGTAGTGTTAGCTAAAGTTTTATCAATTGTTTTAATTTGCGATTCCGTTTTATAAACTTCATAATAACTGCTCGCAACTTTTTCAATAACTTGTTCTTCTGTTAATTGTGCATTAACTTGGTAAAATTCTCTAGTAGTTTTTGCAGCTTTTAAACCTGTAAAAACAGCCATGTTAAAAATTTGTTGGTTTAAGCCAATGGTTGCAGTAGATTGCCACGGACGCCCCATTGAAATAATTTGCGTTTGGCCGCCAAAATCTAATGCAGTTTGTTGCAAAATAGCATTATAGGTTAAGCCACCATTAACACTAATTTGTGGTAATGCATTAGCGCGAACTTCATCTATCTGGTATTCGCTATTTTGCACATCTAACCGTGCTTTAACGGCTTCGGCTTTATTTTGCAAAGCGTAATTAACCGCATCTTTAAGCGTTAACCGTTCTTGTGCCTGGGCAAAGAATCCTAAAAACGCTAATAAAATTGAAATTCTATATTTCATTGCTATTTATGATTTTTGTAATAATTGTTCTAATATTTCTAAACCTTTCGGGGTAACTATTCCTCTTAAGTGGTATTCTAATAATTTGTAATTTAATTCTTCTAATGATTGGGTACTTTGCAGGTTTATAAAAATTTCATCGTTAAAAAATGCTGTTGTACTTGCAAAAAAGATTTTTCCAACAAAATCTATATCAATATCGTTTCGGTAATATCCTTGTTCTACACCATCTCTTAAGTTTCTAAGAATTGTAAAATCGTAATTTTCGTGTTTTTTTTGCTGGATACGTTCAGCCAGTTTCGGGTAATATTTGTTAAATTGATAAATAGTACTTGCTTGAATGTTTTGTCCGAACAAATCGCCTAAACAGCTTTTCATTTCAAAATTTTCGTGAATTGGAGTTTCACAACTGCCGGCTATACTTTTCATTTTATCGGTTGCCGATTCAAATACATAATCAACAGTTGCTTTTACCAATTCATCTTTAGCAGAAAAATGCTGATAAATCGTTTTTTTTGATATTCCTAGTTCTTTAGCAATGTCATCCATAGTAACCGCTTTAAAGCCGTTTTTAATAAATAATTCTAAAGATTTTTTTAATACAGTCTCTTTCATTCAGTCAAAAAGTTTTGGCAAATGTAAGCAGGAAACTTTAAATACCAAAAAAGTTTCCAAAGTTTTTTTTAAAATTTTATTTACATGATTAATTAGCTTACATTTGTATTCTTGAAACGAAGTTTATACCTTTTATGAATAATTTCATTGAATACAAAAGCGCTGTTGCCGATTATATAAATCAAATTAATTTTACGAAAGAGCCAAAGGAACTTTACGAACCAATAGGTTATATTGCCAATTTAGGAGGTAAACGTCTGCGCCCGTTGCTTACGCTGTTTGCAGCCGAAGTCTTTGGTGCCCAACCTACCGATGCAATTCATGCAGCAGTTGCTATTGAGCTGTTTCATAATTTTTCGTTAATTCATGACGATATTATGGACGAAGCGCCTTTAAGAAGAGGTAATAAAACCGTTCATGAAAAATGGAATGTAAACACCGGAATTTTATCGGGCGATGCCATGTTGATTTTGGCTTATCAATATTTTGAACACTACGAACCTTTTATTTTTAAAGATCTCGCAAAGCTTTTCAGCAAAACAGCGTTGGAAGTTTGTGAAGGGCAACAGTTAGATATTAATTTTGAAACCCGCAATAACGTTAGTATTCCCGAATACATTAAGATGATTGAATACAAAACAGCTGTTTTGGTTGGCGCCGCATTAGAAATGGGTGCTATTGTAGCAAATTCTTCAGACGGTAATAAAAGAGCTATTTACAATTTTGGTCGCGACTTAGGAATTGCTTTTCAGTTACAAGACGATTACCTAGATGCTTTTGGCGAAACAGCCACTTTTGGAAAGCAGATTGGAGGTGATATTTTAGAAAATAAAAAAACGTATTTGTATTTAAAATCGTTAGAAAATGCTTCAAAAAGTGATAAAACCGAATTGTTGAACTGGTTTTCATCAAAAGAAGGTGGACAAGAAAAAATTGAAGCTGTTAAATCGTTATTCGAAAAAACAAATGCTACCAAGGACACACAAGCTTTAATTGAAGAATATACGCAAAAGGCATTATTGCAATTAGAAACATTAGAAATTCCTAATCATTTTAAAGAAGATCTGAAAAATTTTGCTTTATCATTAATGAGCAGAGCCGTATAAATGAAAAAATCCGAAATATTCTAAAATGTTTCGGATTTTTTTGTTTCAAAGAATGATTCTAGAAGAAAACGCGGATAAAAGGCATCCAAGCTTGGTTGTAAACCAAATCATTTTCATTATATAAAACATTGTAGCGAACACCAATTGTAACATTTTGGTTGGTGTAACCAGCGCCTAAAAACAAAGCGGTGTTCCAAAAGTTTCTTGTTTGGTAAGTTGCAGATGGTAAATCTGTCCAAGTGTTGTTTACCCGAAGCTGCTCTAATTCTGCCGAAAGCTGAATCATTTCTGCTGGGCTGTAAATTCCCAAAATATTTGCTCCATAAGAGGTGCTTTCATAAAAACCTTTCGATTTTAAATAATTAAACTGCAAACCCAAACCAGCCGAAAATTGTTCGGTAATTGGTTTTAAAGCCATAGGCGAAACCGCAATGTTGGTAAAACCTTCGCCAAAACCAATACCTAAACCTCCACCAAATTGCACATCGCTAAAAAAATTGGTGCTACGTGGTTTATAGGTATCTTGATTTTCTTGTGCAAACGAATTAAATCCCAATAAAAAACAAGTTGTAAGTGTGTAAAATATTTTTTTCATAAGGCAATCAAATTTTCGCTAAGATATTAATTAAACTGGAAAAAGTATCTTAATTGCTAAAATACTGTATCAATTAACAATAATGTATGTAACTGCGAATAATGAAAAAATCAATTTAAAAATGACCAATAATTAATAAAGTTCATAAAAATAAAGCAATTAAAAACAGTATCCGTAAAAAACTATTTTATAAGAACATAGTGTGAAAATTAAAAATATAAATTCACATAAAAAATAAAGTATAAAACTGTTTAAAATGTTGTAATATTAATTGAAACTATTGTATTTTTGTGAAAATTTTTTAACGAAAAAAAGAGTCATTAGACAAATATTATGGATAGGTTTTCCTTTTTAAACGCTGCACATACCTCATTTTTTGCCGATTTATACGATCAGTACCTAACAAGTCCTGATAGTGTTGAACCAAGTTGGAGAAGCTTTTTTCAAGGGTTCGATTTCGCAAATGAGTACAATGGCAGCCCGGTAGAACAATTATCAAATGCGTACCAAGGTTCTGGCGAATCGACAGTTATAGCTGATTCGGTTAAAAAAGAATTCGCGGTTTTAAAGTTGATCGATGCTTACAGAACACATGGTCACTTACTAACAAAAACAAATCCTTTATTAGAAAAAACGGGTGAAACTCCTGATTTTTCTATAGAAAAATTTGGACTAACCCAAGCCGATTTAAGCGTTACTTTTGAGGCTGCACAAAGTATTCACTTACCAAAAAGTACCTTACAGCAAATTATAGATCATTTACAAAATACCTATTGTACCACTTTGGGTATTGAATTTATGTATATCCCGAGCGAAGAAAAAGTTCAGTGGATAGCTAAATATGTTGAATCTAAAGTTTCTGATTTAACCACAGATCAACAAAAACATATATTAGAAAAATTGGTTCAGGCTGCGGCTTTCGAAAACTTCTTCCATACAAAATATGTAGGCCAGAAACGTTTTTCGTTAGAAGGATTAGAAGCTACCATTCCTGCTTTAGACGCCATGATTGAAGCTGCCGGAATTGCCGGAGTAGAAGATGTGGTTATTGGAATGGCACACCGCGGACGTTTGAATGTTTTGGCAAACATCATGCAGAAACCTGCACAGAATATCTTTACAGAATTCGACGGGAAAGATTATGCCGATGTTGCCGATACGTTTGATGGAGATGTGAAATACCACTTAGGATACACATCTAACCGCGAAACAAAATCAGGAAATAAAGTTACATTAAATTTAGCGCCAAACCCATCGCATTTAGAAACCGTTGGTGCTGTTATAGAAGGTGTGGTTCGTGCTAAACAAGACAAATTATACCCAAACAATTTTTCTAAAGTTTTGCCAGTTGCTTTACACGGCGATGCTGCGGTAGCAGGGCAGGGTATTGTGTACGAAATTGTTCAAATGAGCAAGTTGCGTGCATACCAAACAGCTGGTACAATTCACGTGGTTTTAAACAATCAGGTTGGTTTTACAACAAGTTATAAAGATGCACGTTCGGGCGTTTATTCTACCGATATTGCTAAAGTTGTTGCAGCGCCGGTTGTTCACGTAAATGCAGATGATACCGAAGCGGCGGTTAAAGCAATGTTGTTTGCTTTGGCATACCGTATGGAATTTAAAGAAGATGTTTTTGTTGATTTGGTTGGATACCGTAAATACGGACATAACGAAGGTGATGAACCACGTTTTACGCAACCAATTTTATACAAATTGATCTCTAAACATCAAAATGCACGTAACATCTACAACGCTCGATTGATCGAAAATAAAATCATTGACGATAGTTACGTTGGATCTTTAGAAGATAAATACAAAGAACTATTAGAAGCAAATCTAACAGCAGCAAAAGCAACAGAAAAGGCTGTGATTATTCCATTCATGGAAAAAGAGTGGGAGGGATATCATATTGCAAATGTTGACCGTATGTTGCAAACGTATGATACCAAAGTATCGCGCGAAATGTTAGATGATATCGCACCAGCTTTAACAACATTGCCTGGAGGTTCTAAATTCATCAGCAAAATATCTAAACTAATAAAGGATCGTTATACCATGTATTACGAAACCAACCGTTTAGATTGGGCTATGGGTGAATTGTTGGCTTACGGAACATTGATTTCAGAAGGATACGATATTCGTTTTTCAGGACAAGATGTTCAGCGCGGAACGTTTTCCCACCGTCATGCTGTTATCAAAAACGAAGAAACAGAAGAGGAATATGTACCTTTAAACAACATAAAATCACAAAATGGACAAATGCGTATTTATAACTCGCATTTATCAGAATATGCTGTTTTAGGTTTTGAATACGGATATGCAATGGCAAATCCGAAAGCATTGACCATTTGGGAAGCACAGTTCGGAGATTTTTCTAACGGTGCTCAAATTATGATCGACCAATATATTGCGGCTGGCGAAGACAAATGGGGAAGCCAAAACGGTATTGTAATGTTATTGCCACATGGTTATGAACACCAAGGTGCAGAACATTCATCGGCACGTTTAGAGCGTTACTTACAACTTTGTGCAAACCACAATATGTATGTTGCCAACTGTACAACACCTGCAAACCATTTCCACATGTTGCGTCGCCAAATGGTTACCGATTTTAGAAAACCGTTGGTAATCATGTCGCCAAAATCATTGTTGCGTCACCCAGAAGCTACTTCAACCATCGAAGAATTAACAAGCGGATCGTTCCAAACAATTGTAGATGATCCAAAGGTTCAAGATAAATCGGCAGTAAAAACATTGGTTTTTGTTTCAGGTAAATTCTATTACGATTTACAGGCAGAAAAAGAAAATTTAGGCAGAAACGATGTTGCTTTTGTAAGAATTGAACAATTGTTTCCGTTAGATAATGATAAATTAAAAGAAGTAATAGCTTCATACCCGAATGTTGATGATTATGTTTGGGCACAAGAAGAACCTAAAAACATGGGTGCTTACGGTTACATGTTAATGAATTTTGACTTGGTTAAATTCCGTTTGGCATCACCAGCACCAGCAGCTGCACCGGCAGCAGGTTCATCTGTTCGATCTAAAGCAAGATATGCAAAAGCAATTGCCAAAGTATTCGATAAAAATTTATAATTTTAGAAACGCATTTTAAATAAAAACAAAATTAAATTAATATACTCATGAGTATTTTAGAAATGAAAGTTCCTTCGCCAGGAGAGTCAATCACAGAAGTGGAAATTGCTACTTGGTTAGTAAAAGACGGAGACTATGTAGAGAAAGATCAAGCAATTGCTGAGGTTGATTCTGACAAAGCAACTTTAGAATTACCTGCTGAAGCTAGTGGTATTATTACTTTAAAAGCAGAAGAAGGAGATGCTGTGGCTGTTGGTCAGGTAGTTTGTTTAATTGATACAGGTGCTGCAAAACCATCGGGTAGTGCACCTGCTGCCGAAGCTCCAAAAGCTGAAGAGGAAAAAGAAGAAGTTAAGGCTGCACCGGCTCCTGCATCTGCACCAGCTGCAACGTATGCAACTGGATCTGCATCGCCTGCTGCCAAAAAAATATTAGAAGAGAAAAATATCGACGCTGCATCTGTTCAAGGTACAGGTAAAGACGGTCGTGTAACTAAAGAAGATGCGTTAAACGCAACACCTTCAATGGGAACACCAACCGGCGGGCCTCGTGGAACAGAGCGCAAAAAAATGTCGATGTTACGCAGAAAAGTAGCAGAGCGTTTGGTTGAAGCTAAAAATTCAACAGCTATGTTAACTACTTTCAATGAAGTGAACTTAACCGAAGTAAACAGAATACGTGCTGAATTTAAAGATGCGTTTAAAGCAAAACACAATGCATCGTTAGGATATATGTCATTCTTTACAAAGGCGGTAACTCGAGCATTACAGTTATTCCCTGATGTAAACTCAATGATTGACGGTCAAGAGCAAATTAAGTTTGATTTTGCCGATATTTCTATCGCGGTTTCAGGACCAAAAGGATTAATGGTTCCAGTTGTTCGCAACGCAGAATTATTATCTTTCCGTGGTGTGGAAGCAGAAATTAAACGTTTGGCAACAAGAGCACGTGACGGACAAATTACGGTTGATGAAATGACAGGTGGAACCTTTACAATTACCAATGGTGGTGTATTTGGATCTATGTTATCAACGCCAATTATCAATCCGCCGCAATCAGGTATTTTAGGAATGCACAATATCATCGAACGTCCAGTTGCAGTAAACGGACAAGTAGTTATTGCGCCAATGATGTACATTGCATTATCTTATGACCACAGAATTATCGACGGTCGTGAATCTGTTGGTTTCTTAGTGGCTGTTAAAGAAGCTTTAGAAAACCCAATGGAGTTGTTAATGAACAATGATCCTAAAAAAGCTTTGGAATTATAATATTTTATTGTTTTTTATATTGTTAAAAGTCTTTCCAATTGGGAAGACTTTTTTTATTCAAGCAATTTCTCAAGAATCAAACTATTATCATCTGTCATCAATCTTTCTTCATTAGTAAAAGCGTCAAGATAATTTAACTGCGAACATTCAAAACAAATTTTAAAAATTCCTACGGTTTTATTTTTCTTCTTTAGAATTAAAAAATCACGATAAATGGGCAAACATTTACTGTTATCAATTATGTTTTTGTTTGATGTGAATATCTGATTTATTTTTGAGTGGTTAGATTTATCAATATTAGATTTCATAAAGCCCAATTCCTTAAATCGATCAATAATCAATGTATCCGAAATATTTTGAATTGCTTCTCCAGATAAAATATCACTAATGTCAATTTCATCAACTGCTAAAGTGTCTAGTCTATAATTACTTAATTCATCATATTCGACTATTTTCAAGTGTTCGTTTCTACAAGAAATCAAACAAATAATAAAAAACAACAAACTAAAATTCTTCATAAATAATTACAGATACTTTAAAGTACTAATTTATAAAAAGTGCTTGTGTTTTCGTAGCTTTGTTTTCTAATTTTTAAAAGACATGAGTTCCAAAAAATCAGCTGCGATTGGTTTTATATTCATTACAATGTTAATTGACATTATAGGAATAGGCATTATCATTCCCGTAATTCCCAAATTATTACAAGAATTAAATCATTCTGATATTAGCGAAGCCGCACAATTAGGCGGTTGGTTGGCATTTGCCTACGCTTTTACACAGTTTTTGTGTGCACCGTTAATGGGCAGTTTGTCTGACAAATACGGCAGAAGACCCGTTTTGCTTATCTCGTTAATGGCATTTGCAGTAGATTATCTGGTGTTGGCATTGGCACCAACGGTGGCTTGGTTGTTTGTGGGTAGAATCATTGCAGGTATCACCGGTGCAAGTATTTCTACGGCAATGGCTTATATAAGCGATGTGAGTACACCCGAAAACAAAGCCAAAAACTTTGGTTTGGTTGGTGCAGCGTTCGGAATTGGTTTTATTATTGGCCCTGTAATTGGCGGTTTGTTGGGGCAGTTTGGTTCACGCGTACCTTTTTATGCGGCAGCAGCTTTGTGTTTTGTGAATTTTGTGTATGGATATTTTGTTTTGCCAGAATCATTAACCCCTGAAAAGCGTAGAATTTTTGAATGGAAAGCAGCAAATCCCATTGGTGCTTTGGCTCGGTTGAAAAAATTTCCAAATATCATTGGCTTGGTAACTGCCATGTTTTTTATGTATTTTGCATCGCATGCTGTTCATGGAAATTGGAGTTTTTACACCATGTATCGATACAATTGGGACGAACGCATGGTTGGTATTTCGTTAGGCGTTATTGGTTTGTTGGTTGCCATTGTGCAAGGTGGTTTGGTTCGATATGTGAATCCGCGAATAGGCAACGGTAAAAGTATTTTATTAGGCTATTCCATAAACTGTTTAGGCTTAATTTTAATAGCATTCGCATCGCAAGAATGGATGGTTTTCGTGTTCTTAATTCCTTATTGCTTGGGCGGTTTGGCAGGTCCAGCAATTCAATCGGAAATTACCAATCACGTTCCACCAAACGAACAAGGGCAGATTCAAGGAACGTTGGCAAGTTTAAACAGTGCCACAGCCACTTTTGGACCGTTGGTAATGACCAGTATTTTTTATTTCTTTACCCACGATTCTGCTCCGTTCATATTTCCAGGCGCACCGTTTGTTCTAGCATCAATTTTAATGATTTTTGCCTTTTTTATGGCTTACAAAGGATTAAAGAAAACACAATCTATATAAAATGAGTAGTTTTTATTATATCGACAGAAGTAATGTTTCGTTTGAAGATTTTATTGCTTCGCCCGAAATTAAAAGTCATTTAATGGCGTTTTTACACGAGCAACAATTTAAACATTTGTTCGATCAGTACAAAATACCTGTTTCAAATAAATTGTTATTGTATGGCGACAGCGGTACTGGTAAAACAATGACAGCTAAAGTGATTGCCAATCATTTAAACAAAAAACTAATGATTGTAAATTTGGCAACCATTATTTCATCGAAATTAGGCGAAACAGCTAAAAATTTAGACACACTTTTTAAAGAATCGCAGTACGAAAGTATGGTTTTGTTGTTAGATGAGTTTGATTCGTTAGGACAAATTCGCGATTATGATAATAAAGACAATTCGGAAATGAAACGTGTGGTTAATGCCATTATTCAGTTGATAGATTATTTTCCACAGAAATCGATCTTAATTGCAGCAACCAATCAGGTTCACATGATTGACGAAGCGTTAAAACGCCGATTTGAATGGCAGATTTCGTACGAAAAACCATCAAACGAATTACTAGATGATTTGTATGATACCCTTAAAGTTTCGATACCAGAGAAATATCATCCCAAAAAACGTTTGTATGAAGTATCGTATGCCCAGGCAAAAGACGATTTTTACAAACAAGTAAAACAAAATATTATAAACGAACAATTGTCTTAAAAATGACAAATACCATAATGAACTGGAAACAGTTACTTTCATTAAAAAAATTTGGCGATACAAAAGTTCGCGAACGCAAAGACGAAAATCCCTCACGAATTGGTTTTGAAGTAGATTACGATCGCATTATTTTCTCGAACGCTTTTCGCAGTTTGCAAGATAAAACGCAGGTAATTCCACTATCAAAAACCGATTTTGTTCACACCCGTTTAACGCACAGTTTGGAAGTTTCGGTTGTTGGTAGATCTATCGGTCGATTGGCAGGCGATCAAATTATAAAAAAATATCCTGAGTTAAGTGATTTAGGTTATACTATAAACGATTTCGGAGCCATAGTTGCAGCGGCTTGTTTGTGTCACGATATTGGAAATCCGCCCTTTGGACATTCAGGAGAAAAAGCCATTGGCGATTTTTTTAAACACGGTGCAGGAGAACATTTTCGATTGGATTTAGAACCGGCTCAATGGCAAGATTTGATTGATTTTGAAGGAAATGCCAATGGGTTTCATATTTTAACAGATTCGCGTCCGGGTGCAGAAGGTGGTTTGCGTATTTCGTATGCCACTTTGGGTGCGTTTATGAAATATCCAAAAGAAAGTTTGCCTAAAAAACCAACAAACGATATATCTGATAAAAAATACGGATTTTTTCAAGCCGATAAATCAAGCTTTTTAGATGTTGCCGATACGCTTGGTTTGTTGAAAAGGGAAGGGGAAACGTTGCGTTATTTGCGTCATCCGCTAACGTATTTGGTAGAAGCTGCCGATGATATCTGTTACACCATTATTGATTTTGAAGACGGAATTAATTTAGGTTGGATTCCTGAAGAACACGCGTTGGAATTTTTAATAAAGATTGTAAAAGATAATATCAATTCTGTAAAATATGCACAGTTAAAAACCAAAGCCGAACGTGTAAGTTATTTGCGCGCCTTGGCAATTGGCAGTTTAATAAACGATGTGGTGCGTGTGTTTATGGAAAACGAAGACGATATTTTAAAAGGAATTTTCCCATTTGCATTAACCGATAAATGTGCGTATGTGGCACAAATGAAAGATATTATTACGATAAGTATTTCTAACGTTTACGAAAGTAAAGAAGTAATTGAAAAAGAGGTGGTTGGTTACAAAGTACTGCATACGCTTTTAGAAAAATTTATTGCTGCAACAAACAATAAGTTCAACGGAACAGCTACACATTACGATGAACTGATTTTAAAACTGTTACCAGAACAATATCAAACAGAAAACGAAAGTTTGTATTTACGTTTGTTGAACGTATGCCGATTTATTTCGTTGTTAACAGACGGTAAAGCTTTGGAATTGTATCATTCTATTGTGGGGAGGTAAAAAGTAAAACCTCGAAAAATAACATTTTAAATTATTTTCAATATAAAAATTTTGTTTTGAAGGATAACTTTATGAAAACAAATCTATTTTAAAACCAAAATATGTACACCTCTATAAGCCAGCAACAAACAGAAATTCTTAAAAAATTAGCCCAAAAAAATAACATATTAAGTTACAGTAGAATTATTTTGCTGTTGGCTGCTATTTATTTTTTGTATTTAATGATGTATGAAAAAAATCATTTGTACGGATTTGTTTCATTGGCGCTAATTGTTGCTTTTATAATTGTTGTGAATATTTATTTAAAAGTACAGTCAAAAATTGCGTATCATAAAACGCTGAAACAGATAAATACCGATGAAATTTCTTTTTTAGAAGGCAATCATCAGTTTAACAACGGCGTTGAATACCAAAATCCGCAACATGCTTTTTCGTACGATTTAGATTTATTTGGATCCAATTCTATCTTTCAATTTGTAAATCGTACCGGAACTTTCTTAGGAAAACACGCATTAGCAAAAAGTTTACAGCAAATTCCAACAGAAGAATCAATTTTAAAAAAGCAAGAAGCTGTAAAAGAACTTTCAGAAAAATTGAACTTTCGTCAGCACTTTCAAACCCTATCATTATTGGCTGGGACCACCGAAAAAGAAGATCAAGCCATAAAAAGCTGGACAGAAACCATCACCGAAAAACCTAAAGCTTTTATACAGTTTTTTGCTATTTTAATTCCCGTGCTTCTATTGATTTCAATCGCTGGATCGGTGTTTCACTGGTATCCTGTTTTTACAAAACTAACCGTATTTTTCTTCACGTTGAATTTACTATTGATGGGTTATTTCAGCCAGTATATTTTAAAGGAAATAGGTAAAAGCGACAGAATAGCCAACAGTTTGTTGCAGTATTCAAAAATGCTTCAGGCGTTTGAAACCGAAACATTTCAATCGATTTATTTAAACGATCTTCAAGCGCAACTAAAATCCAATCAAAAAACAGCCTACCAAAGCGTTACCCAATTGGCAAATCATTTTGAAAAGCTGAATACCATTGCCAATTTGTTTGTGTTTATTGCGTTGAACGGAACTTTTCAGTATCATTTTTGGGTTTTTAAAAAGTTGTTGAAGTGGAAAGAAAATCATCAACACAATTTATGGCAGTTCATGAAAATTATTGGCGAAGTGGAAGCATTGAACAGCTTGGCAAATTTTGCATACAACAATCCCGAATATCTGTATCCTGCAATTAAATCGAACCAAATTAAGATGGAAGATTTAGGGCATCCACTGATTTCAAAAGATAAAAGAGTTAAAAATACCATTGATTTCAGCCAAAAACGATTTGTGATTTTAACGGGAAGCAACATGAGTGGGAAAAGTACTTTTTTGCGAACGGTTGGTATTAATTTGGTGTTGAGTTATGCTGGTGCGCCAATTGACGCCAAAAATGCCCTAATTTATCCGCTGCCATTGTGGGTTTCTATGCGATTAACAGATTCGTTATCAGACAGTGAATCGTTCTTTTTTGCCGAAGTTAAACGCTTAAAACAAATTGTTACCGAAGCCGAAAAACAACCGGTTTTTGTACTTTTAGATGAAATTTTAAAAGGAACAAATTCTGACGATAAAAAAACCGGAACCGTTGGCGTTATTGAAAAACTGCATAACCTAAATGTTACCGGAATGATTGCTACACACGATTTAGAAGTTTGTAAAACCACTGACAATCATTTGGAAACGATGGAAAACAAATGTTTTGAGGTTGAAATTATCAATAATGAACTCCATTTTGATTACAAACTTAAAAACGGAATCTGTCAGAATAAAAATGCTACGTTCATTATGAAAAAAATGGAAATTATTTAATGTTGATACAAAATGAAAATCACTAAAATTTCAAAAGATACTTTAATTCCAACCATTTGGGACGGAGGCGAAACGTTTGAATATTACATTTATCCTGAAAATTCCGTATACGCAAATCGTGATTTTTTGTTTCGAATAAGTGCTGCAACTATTACTAAAGTTCCATCTGTATTTACAAAATTCAAGAATTATCAACGTTATTTAATAATGTTGGATAATGATTTGACTATAAACATTAATGGAAAAGAGGCAAACTATACACCAAATGATGTGTTTAAATTTGATTCTAACAGCGATATTATTTCTCACACAAAAGGCAACGATTTTAATTTAATGGTTCACAAAAATGCAATTGCCAACATGATACAGACTAATAGTAATCAGGTTTTATCAAATAGTTTTGTATTTATCTTTACCAAAGAATCTATGAATTTACGCATAAACACTCAAGAATACTTTCTTCAACCCAACGATTTAGTGGTCATAACTAATGAACAACACGAAGAAATACAGATAAATCTGCATGCAATGGCAATTATAGGATATTGCAACAAAATTTGATGAAAAAAATTTGGAATAATTAAAATTTCAAATAACTTTGTGTTTCAAAGTAATTAACGATGAATCAAAAAATTTCTGATGATTTAGCACATATCCGTTCTATGATGGAACGTTCGTCTCGGTTTTTATCTTTAAGCGGATTATCCGGAGTAGGAGCGGGCATTGTTGGTTTGATAGCTGGGATAATTGCCATGTATTGGACAAGTGGAAGTGAAATGCCACTAGAAAAAGCAAGAATGAGTGTGGGTGCTGGTATTTTAGTATATAGTCTAGTTTTACTAGGCGCATCAGCTTTATTATTAGCGATCTTTTGCGGTTGTTATTTTACCATTCGTAAAAGTAAAAAGTTGGGTTTACAAATTTGGACGGCTACAACAAAGAAAATTCTGGTTCAATTGGCTATTCCTTTAGCGGTTGGCGGCGTTTTTGTTTTAGCGTTATTGCAGTACAATTTATATGGATTGATTGCTGGTACAACCTTGATTTTTTACGGATTGGCTTTGGTAAATGCCGAAAAGTACACCTATTCTGATATTAAATATTTGGGATATCTTGAAATTGTTTTGGGGTGTTTGTCGTTATTTTTTATTGGCAAAGGATTGATTTTCTGGACCATTGGTTTTGGCGTTTTGCACATTGTTTACGGTGTGATTTTATACCGAAAATACAAGTAAATGAGTATAATTAGCGGTTTAAATAAAGAATTTGAAAGCAGAGTACGCCTGGGAATAATGTCTGTTCTCATGGTAAACGATTGGGTAGATTTTACCGAAATGAAAAACCTGCTACAAGTAACCGATGGAAATTTGGCAAGCCATTCTACCGCCTTAGAAAAACACGAATACATTGAAATAAAAAAGGAATTTGTGGGTAAAAAACCACGAACTTCCTATAAGATCACCGAAGTTGGCAAGTTGGCATTTCAACAACACCTTGCATTCCTCGAAAAAATAATGAGACAGTAAATTGGTCTTATTTTTTTAATAATAAACTTTGAAACACAAAGTGCTTTTAAATATAAATATTATGAAAAAACAGTTTTTAATTTTTATCAGCACCATTTTGTTTGTCGTTCTTTTTTATAATCAAGAACTCGGAATTAATCTTTCCATCTTTGCATTAATTTTGTTAATTGCACAAATAGTGTTGCAGCCTAATTTGTTGCGCGATAAAAGAGCTTTAACTTTGGCTTTTTGTGTTGTGGCTACAAGTTTTTCCAATGCATGGCTGTTGTCAGTAACTACGGTACTTTCGGTAGTAATTTCATCGTTTGTTTTTAGGTATTATGTGGTAGATCCACAAATGAAATTAATTTCCAATGCATTTAATTTTGTATTAAGTTGGCCTGCGTTTGTTGCTCGAATTTTTTTGATAGATCAATGGATTGAATTTAAAAAGGAAGATTCTAAAAAAACAATGGTTACCATTTTTTCGTACGTGGTTTTGCCTGTTTGCATCTTGTCAGTCTTTTTCGGATTGTATGTTTCATCGAGCGATACGCTGAGTAGCTGGTACAACAGATACGAATGGAATATCGACGGATTAATCATTTTTACTCTAATCTTTGGTTTTTATATAAGTTTTGTGTTTTGGCACATTAAAGTGTTCAATTTTATCAAGATTATAGATAAAACACTGAAATTTAATTTTTCTAAAGAACAGCAAATCAATACAAAACCGTCGTTTAGTTTTATTCCGATTGATTTTGAAGTTCGTAGCGGCATCATCACATTGGTGAGTTTAAACTGCATGTTGTTGTTTTTTGTTATTGTTTTTAATGTAGAAAACGCACAGCAAACCATTCAGCATATTTCCGAATACAGTTCACGAACGCACAGCCAAATTTATCTGATCATCACATCGGTTTTCTTGGCAATGGTTGTGGTTTTGTTCTTTTTTAAAGATGCTTTAAACTTTATTAAAAACAATACATGGTTGCTTCGGTTGACAAAAATTTGGATTGGTTTAAACGGATTTTTAATCGCATCGGCTTTTTATCAAAACTCGGTTTACATCAACGCAATGGGCTTAACCTACAAACGTTTGGGAGTGTATTTATTTTTGATTTTATGTATGATTGGTTTGATTTATTCGTTCCTTAAAATTCATAATAAAAGAACCAATTATTATTTAATTGATAAAATGTCGTGGACCATTTTTTACAGTTTGATATTTTGCTCGATTTTTAACTGGGGAAGCATCATGACGCATTATAATTTACAGAAAGATACCGTTGATTGGTATTATTTAACGAATGATTTATCAGGAAACGAGAAAATGTTGATTGATTATTACAAAAAGCAAAATAGCGAAGTTCCTGAATTTCTTTTAAACCGAATAAAATATTATGAAGAATTGCCGTTTTTATCGAAGCAATTGTATTATAGTAATTTTTAAGGCAGATGATAAAAGCATTTATTGAAAAATTCAATTTAAAGGGATATCTAACTTTATTAGTTGTTTGGGTTCTTATTCAAATATTCACATTTTATCTCTTCCCGTTTTTTGTTATTCCATTCATTTGGTTGTTGGTGATATTATTCTTTTTTGTATTAATAATCAGAAGCTTAATCATTTTGTTTAAAAATAAAAAAGTTCCTACAATTTTCAGACAAAGGATTTTAAAATTAGCAATTGTATTAATCTTGTTTAGTTTAACTTTTTATAAAGTCAACCATGTGCCGCAGTTAATAATTGAGAAGTTAGATTGGGTTGTACTTTATAATCAACGGAAAAATATTATTGATGAAGTTAAAAGCAGTAAATTACAGCCAAATGTTTCTTACAGTGATTTTATGTGTGAACTTCCTTACGAATTTCCAGTTGTTTCAAATGGAGGAAATGATATTGCAATTTATCATAGTGATGAAAATGAATATACTATTGTTTTTTTTGTTTTTAGAAATTTTTTTGAAGCACCATCAACTAAAATAATATATTTTGAAAATCTAGATAATATAAAATATTTTGAAGAAAAAATTAAAAGAAATCCTGGTGATAATTGGAAAATCAGAGACAATTGGTATCGAGTTTATGGCGATTAAAAAATCCGAGTTTAAAACTCGGATTTTTTTATTTTCTACTATTTCTGCGTTCGTTTCGTAGCGGACGTTGTTCGGTAAATTTCTTTTTAAAATCTTTACGGTCTTTGGTTGGTGCAGGGTTTTTATTAACCAAAGGTTTGTCGGGTTTTGGTAAACTTCCTTCTTCGGTTTTGGTACTTTCGCCAATTAATCGGTTCAGTTCGTCCATCTCGGCTTTCGTAATGTCACGGTATTTCCCTACAGGGACATCTAACGAAATATTCATAATGCGGATACGCTTTAAGGCAACCACTTCGTAATCAAAATACTCGCACATTCTGCGGATTTGTCGGTTTAAACCTTGCGTTAAGAAAATTCGGAATGTAGTGCTGCTTATTTTTTCAATACGACATTCTTTGGTAACGGTATCTAAAATAGGCACACCGGCACCCATACGCTGAATAAAACGATCGGTAATTGTTTTGTTTACCGTAACAATATATTCTTTTTCGTGGTTGTTTCGGGCACGCAGAATTTTGTTTACAATATCGCCGTCGTTGGTCATGATAATCAATCCTTCCGAATCTTTATCCAACCTTCCAACAGGGAAAATACGTTCGGGATAGTTTACAAAGTCCACAATATTTCCGCGAACCGATTGATTGGTGGTGCATTCAATACCCACAGGTTTGTTCACTGCAAGGTAAATTTTTGGTTCTTCTTTTTCTGTAACCAATTGGCCGTTTACACGAACTTCATCTGTTGGCAACACTTTTGTTCCCAATTCCGGAATTTTTCCGTTAATGATTATCCTGCCTTGTTCCAACAACTTGTCGGCTTCTCGACGTGAGCAATAGCCAACTTCCGATAAAAATTTATTAATGCGTATTCCTTCCTGATCCATTCTGCAAAATTACGATTTAAAGCGGTTGTTTTCTAAAAAATAAACAATTTGTTCGTTCACATCGTCGCTGTATAAACTGTGTCCTAAATCATGGGTGGTGTAAAGCGGAATTTGCGGATGTTTCTCTAAAATTTCTAATGTATCGCTGTATGGCACTACTTTATCTTCTTCGTCATGAATAATACCAATAGGCACATCTATCTGATCAAGAAACGAGCTGCTGTTAAAATCAACGGGGTCAATAGAAAATCGTTTAGAAAATTCTTTCAAAAAACCTTGATAGGATCTATGGGTAAGTGAGATAAGATTTCTGTAATTTTCAGTAATTCGTAAAAAACGATTTGGCGCACCTAACGATACCATTTTCTTTACAAAATTAGGTTTAAAAGTCGCCATATAATACAGCATGGTCATGCCGCCCAAACTGTGTCCAATTAAAAAATCGGGCTTAAAATGGTTGCACACTTCATTCACAAATTTGCTGTATAAAACGGCGTTTAATTCTTTGCCATCGCTTAAACCTTGCCCTGGCGCATCTAAGGCAACAATGCGGTAATCATGTTTTTTAAGAAAATGAATCACACCCTGCCAACGATTGGCGTTGCTTTCCCAACCGTGAATCAGCAAAATGGTTTCTTTTTCGCCATACCATTCATAAGTTTGAATGTTGTATTGATCTAGTTTTAGTTTTTTCATGTCACTAGATCCCAAAAAAGTAGGTAGCGATTTTAAAACACCTTCTCGCGGAACCGAAAACAGCGTATATGCTGTGTTTGCTGCAAATTTTGCATTTAAGTAGTGCAAGGAATTAATGTACAAACCAAAACCTTTTGTAAGAAGCGTGTATTTTAATCTTTTAAAAAACCCCATAAAAAAAGCCTCTATTAATTAGAGGCTTAAATTTATTTTAAATTTTTGATAATTGCATCAATTTTTTCTCTTTCTTCTGCTGCTAAAGCTGCATCAACCAAAATACGACCACTGTGTTCGTCTGTCATGATTTTTTTACGACCAGCAATTTCAACCTGAACTTGCGGTGGAATCGTGAAGAACGAACCTGCAGATGCACCACGCTCAATAGAAACCACAGCCAAACGGTTTTTAACGCCATTTCTAATTCTTGCGTAAGCATTTAACAAACGGTCTTCAATCACAGAAGCAAATTCTTCAGATTTAAGAACTAAGGCTTTTTCTTCGCGTTCTGTTTCTGTTAAAATACCGTTTAATTCGTTTTCTTTATGCTTTAAATGGTTTGTTTTAAGATCTAATTTTTCAGATGTCTGTGCAATTAAATTCTTTTTATACTCCATATTCGCTTTAAACTCTTTAATGTGTTTTTCAGCCAATTCAATTTCTAACGTTTGGTATTCAATTTCTTTTGTTAAAGAGTTGAATTCGCGGTTGTTACGAACATCTTTTTGTTGCTCGGTGTATTTTTTAATTGCCTCTTTGTGCGATTCAATTTCGTTTTTCTTCGTTTTAATCTGCTCTTCAACAGTTTGTACTTCGTTGTTAAGCTTTTCTAAACGAGTGGTAAGCCCGGCAACTTCATCTTTTAAATCTTCCACTTCAAGAGGCAATTCGCCTCTCATGTTTCTAATTTCATCAATTCGTGAATCAATCAATTGTAAGTCGTATAACGCTCTTAATTTTTCTTCAACAGTTTCTGCTTTCTTTGCCATATATTATAGGTAGTTAACCGGATTTGTTTTAATGCTTGATAAAATAATTGCAAAAGTACGTATTTTTTTTGATAGATAATCAAAAATATAATTTTTTACATAACGTTCACTTTCAAAATGTCCCACATCGGCTAATAAAATGCTGTTTTCTGCCTGAAAAAAATCATGGTATTTTAAATCGGCGGTTATTAAAACATCTGCTTTTTGAGCCTTTGCTGCTGCGATTGCAAAACTGCCCGATCCGCCTAAAACTGCTACTTTTTTTATTTTTTTATTTAAGAAATTTGAATGACGAATGCCACCCGTTTCTACTTTTTCTTTCACAAAATGTAAAAAATCGATTTCGGAAATCTCATGTTCTAATTCGCCAATCATTCCTAAACCAATATTTTGATGTTTGTTTTCTAATTTCGTGATTTCGTGTGCCACTTCTTCATAAGGATGACTTTCGAACAAAGCTTTTAAAATAGCATTTTGAAGGTGTTTTTCAAAAGTAACTTCTAGCTTGATTTCTTCCACTTCGGTAAAAACATTTTGTGCGCCAATTACCGGATTGCTGTCATCGTTTCCTGTAAAAGATCCAATTCCAGTCGAAGTGAAACTGCAATCGTAATAATTTCCAATGGCACCTGCACCCGCATTGAACAAGGCTTTTTGAACATTGGTTAAATGATCTTTCGGAACAAAAGTGGTTAGTTTATAAATGAAATCCTGCTTTGGAATCAAGATTTTTGTGTTGATTAACCCTAAAGTATCGCACAAAATTTTGTTCACACCCAATTTATGATTGTCTAAACCTGTATGAACGGCGTAAATGGCAATATCGTTTTTAATGGCTTTAATAACGGCGCGTTCCACATAATCTTTGCCGGTAATTTTCTTCAATCCCGAAAAAAGGATTGGATGAAAACACACAATTACGTTGCAATTTTTTTCAACAGCTTCGCTAACAACGCTTTCCAAAGCATCGTGGCAAACCAAAATGCCTGTAATTGTGGCATTAGCATCGCCCACAAGCAAGCCTACATTGTCAAAATCTTCGGCATAAGCGGTTGGAGCCATTTCTTCTAAAATCGGAATAAGTTGTTTTAACTGCACAATATCATTTTTAGTGTATTCAAAGATAAAAATAATCGTTATTTTCGTACAAAATCGTATGAAATAATTATTAATGAAATATATACCTCTTATTTTCCTATTTACACTTCTAATTAGTTGTACAAAAGAAAAAGATACCATTGCCGAAAAGAATGCAGATGACTACACCATTGAATGGGTTAAATTTGATTATGATTCAATTAAAGGATCGGATAAAAACTACGAATTAATTGAATTATTTATTCCTAAAGATAAAAGTAAAGATACATTACGTAATCAGATTAAGTTATATAATAATGGCAAATTAGATAAAGCACATAGTCAATATTATGATTTAAAAGTTGAAGCAACAGAGAAGAAACATTTATATAAGGCAAAAATTAAGGTATACTCTGAATATTCTGATATATCAATAAGAGGACGATCTGCTGATTTCTTTTTTCTGAATTTTTATAAAGACAGTACAAGTATAGGTACTAAAAGCTTTGATAATACTGATGAATTTGAAATTGAGTTTATAAATTTTCATAATGATAGATTCGTAGCAATTGTAACAGAGTTTTTTTTAAGAGATACAATAATTGACAACATGAATGATAAAGTCAATATGCGAACTATTGAAACTGTCTTAACTAATAAAGAAAATATGCCAGGTATTTTTATAGAGAATAGTTCATTTTTTAATGAACGTAAAATTAGTTTAAAAGGCTATAGAACTAAAAATTAATGAAAACCCTACGCAAAATATTATTTCCATTTTCGTTGCTTTATGCAGCTGTAACCAGTTTGCGCAATTTTTTGTACGATAAAGGATTCAAAAAATCAACTGCTTTTAATTTACCCATTATTGCTGTGGGAAACTTGTCGGTTGGTGGAACGGGTAAAACGCCAATGGTTGAATATTTAATCAGGCTTTTGAGTGACAAATACAATTTAGCGGTTTTAAGCAGAGGTTATAAGCGAAAAAGCAAAGGCTTTTATTTAGCAAAAGACACTACAACCATAGAAGAAATTGGCGATGAACCTTTTCAGTATCATTCAAAATTTAAAAACATAAATGTGGCTGTAAATGCGAATAGGGTAGAAGGTGTAGAAACTATTTTAAAAGCTTTGCCAAAAACCAATGTTGTTTTGTTAGATGACGCGTTTCAGCATCGAAAAATAAAAGCTGGATTTTATATAATGTTGACCGCTTACAACGACTTGTTTTACAATGATTTGGTTTTGCCCGCGGGAAATTTGCGTGAATGCAAATCGGGTGTAAAAAGAGCTAATGTGGTGGTGGTTACAAAATGCCCTAAAGATTTATCGGAACAAAAAATGCTTCAAATAAAAAATAAAATTGACATTGATAACGATAAAATTTTCTTTTCAACGATTAATTATCATCACTCCGTTACAAATAATTTAGAAGAAATTGCTGTTGCCGATTTAAAAAACGATTTTATTGCTGTTGCAGGTATTGCAAAACCCGAATATTTTTATGAGTTTTTGCAATGCAACACAACAGACTGTTTAACCTTTCCCGATCATCATTTTTTTACAAATCAAGATATAAACAACATTCTTCAAAAAGCAAACGGGCGAAAAATCATCACTACAGAAAAAGATTATATGCGATTGCAAAATCTGTTGCCCAAAAATCAGTTGTATTATCTGCCAATTGAAATGTGTTTTTTGAAAGATGCCGCACTTTTTGATTTGGAAATTGTAAAGACGCTTGTTTAAAAACATTTCATTAACTGTTGAATTATTTTTTTTAAAATAGTTTTTTTTATATTTTCACAAAATTAAATAACCTTGTAAAGCAAATGCTAAAAACACTAATATTATTAGCTACAATAATTTGTTGTAGCTTATCAGGTTTAGCCCAAAAAGTATCCTTGTATAAACAATTTTACGGTAGTTATGATTTTACCATGTTAGGTAACACCATGAACGTTAAAGCAAATGGCGATCCAAGTTCATGCGATATTTTAACAGAATCATCGGCAACGTTAAATTTAGCAAACGACAAGAAAGTTGTTGCAGCATATTTGTATTGGTCTGGTAATGGTGTGGGTAAAGAAGCAGATTTGAATGTAACATTAAACAATGTGGAAGTACAGGCAGAACGTACTAATTATATGTTTATAGACAATCAAAATACAGCAGGATATTTTTCTGCTTTTGCAGATGTTACATCTATTGTTTCAAAATCTGGCGAAGGAAATTACAAATTATCCGATTTAGATTTAACAAAGCACATACAAAGATACTGTGGCGGCAATTATGTTGGTTGGGCAATTGTTGTTGTTTATGAAGATTTGGATATTGAAGATAATTTAGTTGCTATTTATGATGGACTTGAATTTTTAGACGGAGCCAGTTCAACTATTAATATTTTACTAGATGGCTTTAGAATTACTAATGCAGCAAATTCAAAAATTGCATTTTTAGCATGGGAAGGTGATGAAAGCATTAGTGCAGGCGAAGAATTACGTATAAATAATTTCTTGGTTTCAAATGCATTAAATCCATCTAATAATGCTTTTAACGGTACTAATAGCTATTCGGGTTCAAAAGAACTCTGGAATATGGATTTAGATTTATATCAACTTAGTAATTACGTTGAAGTAAACGATACCGAATTAGACATTAAAATGACCTCCGCAGGTGATGTGGTTCTTATAAATACTATTGTCTTGTCTGTTTATAGTGTTTTTCCAGATGCCACAATGAGTTTAGATAGTTACAAAAACTATTGTCATAGTAGAACGGTTGATGTGAATTATACTGTTGCAAATCATAAAGGAAATCATCCTTTAAAGAAAGGCACACCCATTGCTTTTTACATAAACAACGAGTTAATAGGAACCGCAAAAACAGATGATGAAATTGCTGAAGGAAGCGAAATTACATATACTATTACTTTAGAAATTCCTAAAAAATTTGGTTATCGTTTTGATTTAGTTGCCAATGTAGACGATACAGGAAACAAAAAGGGAATCATATTTGAAATCGACGAGGAGAATAATTCATCTAACATAAATATAGATTTAACAAGAGACTGTCCGATCCAAAATGGAGTTTCAGCTAATTTTGATGGACAAAATGATGGTTTTGATTTAAGTATTTACGACCCCAACGAATTAAAAATATACAACAGATATGGTACCGAAGTTTTTAGATACGGAAAGGGATATACCAACCAATGGGTAGGACAAGATAAAAATAATAAACCATTACCAGCAGGTACTTACTATTATGTTTTTAGTACACCTTACGAAGTATTATCGGGCTATGTTTACTTAATTAAAGAAGTAAGATAATTCTTTTATTTTTTTAACAGCAATAGCTTATCCTAAATCTGTGGAAAAACAGTTGTTGCTTTAATAAGCCAAAAAACCGTACTTTTGTGCTTCAATAAATCAACCATGAATTATCTTTCAGTAGAAAATATATCAAAATCTTTTGGGGCGCGTACGCTGTTTGAAGGCGTATCGTTCGGTATCAACAAAGACCAGAAAATTGCCTTTGTAGCTAAAAACGGAACCGGAAAATCTACCATATTAAGCATTATCAACGGATTAGATTTTCCCGATACAGGGCAGGTGGTAATTCGCAAAGGCATTCGTATGGAGTTTTTGTCGCAAGAACCTAATTTACAAGACGAATTAACGGTTGAAGAAAGCATTTTTGCATCAGATAACGAAATTTTGAAGGTTATTGAGCGATACGAAAAAGCCTTGGAAAACATGGACGATCAAGAGGAATACCAATTGGCGTTTGATCAAATGGATCGGTTCAATGCGTGGGATTTTGAAACGCAATACAAGCAAATTCTTTTTAAATTAAAGTTAGAAGATTTAAAAGCGAAAGTCAAAAATATGTCGGGTGGTCAGCGAAAACGTTTGGCGTTGGCAATTATCTTGATTAACAAACCCGATTTGTTGATTTTAGATGAGCCTACCAATCACCTAGATTTGGAGATGATTGAATGGTTGGAAGATTATTTTGCCAAAGAAAACATTACCTTGTTTATGGTTACGCACGACCGTTTCTTTTTAGAACGCGTTTGTAATGAAATTATTGAATTAGACAACGGAAAAATCTATCAATACAAAGGTAATTATTCGTATTATCTGCAAAAGAAAGAAGAGCGTATTGCGTCTGAAAATGCATCGATCGATAAGGCAAAAAACCTTTTTGTAAAAGAATTAGACTGGATGCGCCGTCAGCCAAAAGCACGTACAACCAAGTCAAAATCTCGTCAAGACGATTTCTATGTAATTAAAGACAAAGCCAATTCGCGCCGTAAAGAACATGTGTTAGAGTTGGAAATCAACATGGAACGCATGGGGTCAAAAATCATTGAAATGCACAATGTTTCCTTGTCTTTTAACGATAAAATCATCTTGAAAAACTTCGATTATTTGTTTAATCGTGGCGAACGCATCGGTATTATTGGTAAAAACGGAACGGGAAAATCAACCTTTTTAAATATTCTAACCCAAACAATTCAGCCCGATTCTGGCAAAGTGGTTATTGGCGATACCATTAAGGTTGGTTATTACACACAAAGCGGCATCAACCCGAAACCCGAGCAAAAAGTCATCGACATTATTAAAGAATACGGCGAATATATTCCACTTACAAAAGGCAGAACCATTTCGGCAGGGCAGTTGTTAGAACGTTTTTTGTTCGATAGAAAAAAACAGCACGATTTTGTAGAGAAATTAAGCGGGGGTGAATTAAAACGATTGTATTTGTGTACTGTTTTAATTCAAAATCCAAATTTCTTGATTCTCGATGAACCTACAAATGATTTGGATATTGTTACCTTAAATGTATTGGAAAACTTTTTGTTAGATTATCCTGGATGTTTATTGGTAGTGTCGCACGACCGTTATTTTATGGATAAAATTGTGGATCACTTATTTGTTTTTAGAGGCGAAGGCGAAATTGAAGATTTCCCAGGAAACTATTCCGATTTTAGAATTTACGAAGATTCTGCCGAACCTGTGAAAGACGATGCCCCGAAAGAAAAAGTGAATTGGAAAGACAATCAGCCTAAAAAGTCGGGTTTAAGTTTCAACGAACAAAAAGAATTTTCTAAAATTGAGCGTGAAATAAAAGATCTGGAATATCAGAAAAAACAAATCGAAGACGGTTTTTCAAACGGAACAGTTTCTGATAACGAAATGATTGCAAAAGGATTGGAATTGCAAAAAATAATTGAAACCTTAGAAGAAAAAGAAGAACGCTGGTTTGAACTTTCTTCAAAAATGGAAGAATAAAAAAAAGGAATCTTAAACGATTCCTTTTTCTTTTTCTAAAGCTGTTTTGCTGTAAATAAGGTCATTAAACAACAATTTAATATTTTGATAAGAATTTTTAAGCAGTTCTGGAATATCCTTTTTATCAACCCAAACAACTTTTTCAATGCCTTCTTCAATTTGTCCGTGTAAGTTGCCGTTGTATTTAGTGTTCATTAAAAACCAATAGGTTATTTTTAAGCGGTATTCGCCGTTACGCTTAAAAACATGAAAAGTTTTTTCTAATCGTTTAGTGATTTTTAAATCTCTACAGCTGGTTTCTTCCTCAACTTCACGTATCGATGTTTCTTCAATGGTTTCGTTTTTTTCGATGCCACCTTTTGGTAAATCCCATTTTCCATTACGGTAAATAAACAAAACCTGGCCTTTTTCGTTTTCAACCAAACCGCCGCCTGCTTTATTTATGGTGATTTTTTCCTTAAATAATTTCAACAATAACTCTTGATCGGCGTGATATAAGTACGCATTTGTAAGCTGATCTGCGAAATACTGTGCTATTAGTTTCTGCAAATCAACCGTGTCTAACAAAAAATATTTAAAATCGCGTTCTTTTTCTAACGTACTTGTTAAAAAAAGTGGCTTATCATTAATAAAAACTTTATACATTTGTAGTATGATTTTTAACGACAATACAGCACAGAAAACGGCCGAATTGCTTTTACAAATAAACGCAATTAAATTAAATCCTAAAAATCCTTTTACATGGGCTTCAGGATGGAAATCGCCAATTTATTGCGATAATCGCATAACTCTTTCATTTCCAGAAATTAGAAAATTTTTAAAAAACGAATTTGCTGCAAATATTGTAGATAAATTTGGTAAGCCAGATTATATCGCAGGTGTTGCAACCGGTGCCATTGGTATTGGTTTGTTGGTTGCCGAAGCGTTAGAACTGCCTTTTGTTTACGTTCGTCCGGAACCTAAAAAACACGGTCGTCAAAACCAAATCGAAGGTCAGTTCGAAGCAGGTAAAAGCGTAGTGGTGGTTGAAGATTTAATCAGCACTGGAAAAAGCAGTTTGCAGGCGGTTGATGCCTTGCGCGCTGCCGATGCTAATATTTTGGGAATGGCCGCTATTTTTACGTATGGATTTGATGTTGCTGCAGAAAATTTTAAAAATGCAAACATACAATTGGTAACATTAAGTAATTATCCTACGTTGTTAAAAGCGGCAGTAGAAAAAAATTATATCTCGCAAGAAGAAGTTGCTACTTTAAGTGATTGGAGCAAAGATCCTTCTGTTTGGGGAGTTTAAAAAAATATACATTATGAATTTAGAAAGTCCGATAGTAACTGTTTCAAAATCATCAGCGTATTTGTTTGATGTTTTAAGCGATATTAAAAATTTCGAAAAACTAATGCCCGAAAACATTGCTAAGTTTGAAGTGATTGATGAAAATTGCTTTGAATTTGGTTTAAAAGGCATGCCCGAAATTAAATTGGTTAAAAAAAGTGCTACACCAAATACCGAAGTTGTTTTAGGTGCGGCAAGCAGCAAACTACCTTTTACTTTAATTGCTAAGTTAGACGAAAAGACTACAGAAGAAACCAACGTACAGTTGTTTTTTGAAGGCGATTTTAACCCAATGATGGCTATGATGATAAAAGGGCCCATTGGTAAATTCATTGAAACGTTAGCACAAAATATGGTAAAACTGTAACTGTAAGTTATATAGTTATCAAACAAAATAATAAATCGTACTTTTGTACAACTTTAATTTTACACTAAAAAATATAAAATATGAATTCATTTGACGTGGTTATAATAGGTTCTGGTCCGGGCGGATATGTTTCGGCAATTCGTTGCGCACAATTGGGAATGAAAACTGCAATCATTGAAAAATACGCAACTTTAGGAGGAACTTGTTTAAACGTAGGCTGTATTCCTTCTAAAGCATTATTGGCATCATCGCACCATGTGGAAGAAATCAAACATTTTGCAAATCATGGTATTGAATTACCAGGAGATGTAAAAATCGATCTAGAAAAAATGATTGCTCGTAAACAAGCAGTTGTTGATCAAACTAGTGGTGGTGTTAAATTTTTAATGGATAAAAACAAGATCACCGTTTTTGAAGGTGTTGGATCTTTTGAAAATGCAACTACTGTTAATGTAACCAAAAAAGATGGTTCTGTAGAGCAAATTTCTGCTAAAAACACCATTATTGCAACAGGATCTAAACCATCTTCTTTGCCTTTTATTTCTATCGATAAAGAACGAATTATTACTTCTACCGAAGCATTAAAGTTAAAAGAAATTCCTAAACACTTAATCATTATTGGTGGTGGTGTTATTGGGTTAGAATTAGGTCAGGTTTATTTACGTTTAGGTGCACAGGTTTCTGTTGTAGAATACGCAGACCGCGTGTTACCTACTATGGACGGAGCGGTTTCTAAAGAATTGACTAAAGTGTTGAAGAAAGCAGGAATGAAATTCTACACTTCGCATAAAGTTCAAAAAGTAGAACGAAACGGCGATGCTGTTTTAGTGGAAGCTTTGAACGCTAAAAATGAAGTGATTTCTTTAGATGGAGATTACGCGTTGGTTTGCGTTGGTCGTCGTCCGTACACTGATGGATTAAACGCTGAAAAAGCCGGCGTTAAAATTACCGAAAGAGGACAAATAGAAGTAAACGATCATTTGCAAACAACAGCTTCAAATATTTATGCAATTGGCGATGTGGTTCGTGGAGCTATGTTGGCACACAAAGCAGAAGAAGAGGGTGTTTTGGTTGCCGAGCAATTGGCAGGACAAAAACCACATATCGATTATAATTTGATTCCAGGTGTTGTTTACACTTGGCCAGAAGTTGCAGCTGTTGGTAAAACAGAAGAGCAGTTAAAAGCCGAAAATAAAGAGTACAAAGTGGGTCAGTTTCCATTTAAAGCTTTAGGACGTGCACGTGCTTCGGCTGATTTAGACGGATTTGTTAAGATTTTATCAGATAAAGCTACCGATGAAATTTTAGGTTTCCATATTGTAGGCGCTCGTGCTGCAGATTTAATTGCAGAAGCAGTTGTTGCTATGGAATACCGTGCTTCGGCAGAAGATATTTCGCGTATGTCTCATGCACACCCAACATTTGCAGAAGCTATTAAAGAAGCTGCGTTGGCTGCTACAGAAAACAGAGCGTTACACGTATAGTTTTATAAAATATCAGTATAAAAAAATCGAACATTATGTTCGATTTTTTTATGCGATAAATTCAGTATCATCTTCCTCATTAAAATCATTCAGAACATTTTTAGGTGAAATACCGTATTTTAGTAAATGATTTGTTTGCGACAAAATATTTCCTCTACCATCTTTCAACTGATTTTGTGCTTTTAAATACGAATCTTGTGCTTGCTGAATTTGCTTGCCAACCTGCTCGAAACTTTTTGTAAAAAGAACCGTTTTTTCATAAATTTTTTCGGCTTGCTTTACAATTTTTTGCGCCGATTTATCTTGCTTGTCCTTATTCCATAAATCAGAAATCAATTTTAAACAGGCAATTAAATTTGTTGGGCTAATCAATAAAATACGTTTTTTATAAGCATCGTTCCATAAATTATTATCCGTTTGTAATGCCAGTAAATAGGCAGGTTCTATGGGAATGAATAACATCGTAAAATCCAGTCCGTCAATTAAATCGTTGTAATTTTTCGAGCTCAACTCATCAATATGCGAGCGTAAAGCCTTTAAATGATTGTTTAAATAAACAATTTGTTCTTCGCTATTTTCAGCATTACAATACGCATCATAAGCATTTAATGAAACTTTAGAATCTATAACAATAGATCGGTTTTGTGGTAAATCAATCACAATATCTGGGCGTACATTTTTTCCTTCGTTTGTCACAAAATTATTCTGAATTCTATATTCACGATCTTTAACCAATCCCGATTTTTGTAATATATTCTCTAAAATAAGTTCGCCCCAATCGCCTTGTTTCTTATGATTTGTTTTTAACGCATTAGCCAAATTATTAGCTTCGGTACTAATTTTATTGGTTTGCAACATCAATTCCTTAATGCGTTCGTCTAAAGAAAACCGAATCTTCGATTCTTTATCATACGTTTCTTCCACCTGTTTTTTAAAACGTTCAATGTTTTCATTTAAAGGTTGTAAAATAGCATCAATATTCTGTTTATTGGTTGCGGTAAATCGTTCCGATTTTTCATCCAATAATTTTTGGGCGATATGTTCAAACTGTAAAGTAGTCTGTTTGTGTAAATGTTCAATTTCTGTTTTTTGAAACAATAATTTTTCTTTTAAAACACTGTTTTCTGCAACGATATTTAGTTTTTCGTCTGTCAGCAATTTTAAATTATTAGTTAGTATCTGCTGATTTTCTTTAAAAGCAACAATTTCATTGGATAGAAACTCGTTCCTGATTGTTAAATCCTGATTCAAATTTTTATAATTTAATAGCTGATCATTTGTTTGGTTTAAATTGTTTTCAGAGAGATTTAAATTTGTTTTAAACTTTGAAATTTTAAAAAAAAAGTAAAAACAAACTGCGCACAAAAAAACGATGATTGAAATTAAAAAACTAGTCATAATATATTTTCTTGTAAAAATAAGAGGGAAAGACGACATACTATGACAAAATTGTATTATTTTTATAGTATAAATTGTATGTTTACTCCAATGAGCTAGTTGGTTTAAATTTTAAAAAGAAATATTATGAGAAAGATTTTATTATTGGCATCTTTAATGATTGCTGGCGGTGCTTTTGCACAAGACTACAAAAATTCAATTGGTATCCGTTTGGGTTCGGGTTATTATGATGCTGTTGGGGCTTCCTTCAAAACATTTATTACGCAACCAGGAGCTTTAGAATTTAATTTAGGTTTTAGACCGTATTCGCATTCTGCCGGGCCATGGAAACACACTTGGACAAACGTTTCACTTTCTGGTGCATATCAACATCATTTTCCTATAGGAAATATCGATGGTTTTAAATGGTATGTTGGTGGTGGTTTGGTTATTGCCAATACATTTTCTAATGATGATTATTACAATGGAGTGAATGTTGGTATTTTCCCAACGGGTGGTGTAGACTATAAATTAAAAAATGCACCTTTTGCTTTTTCGGTAGATTTGCGTCCAACTCTTCATGTTGCAGAAGCTTATACTTATTACAATAATGTTTACTTTAACGGCGGAGTAACAGCACGTTATACATTTTAAGTTTAGAATAAAAAAAGGTAAAAATGAAGCGTAATCTTTAGTGGTTACGTTTCTTTTTTTTAATCTAATTTATTTTTAACGAAAATATTTGGTAATAGCTTTATTTTTTATATATTTCGAAAAAATAAGCTATGAAAACAAAATTTGATATAGAGTATCCTATAACCGCATCGCCGCAGTTATTATATCAGTATATTTCTACACCCTCTGGACTTTCAGAATGGTTTGCCGACAACGTAAATTCGCGCGGAGAATTTTTTACCTTTATTTGGGGAGACAGTGAAGAAAAAGCAAAATTAGTTACCAAAAAAACCGACGAAAAAGTGAAATTTCGCTGGTTAGATGAAGACGAAGAAGAAACTGAATACTTTTTTGAATTAAGAATTGTTTTAGATGAACTTACAAAAGACGTAACTTTAATGGTGACAGATTTTGCCGAAGAAAACGAAATAAAAGATCAAACGCAATTGTGGGACAACCAAATTGCCGATTTAAAAAAAGTGTTAGGGTCTGCGTAATTAAAGCCTTATATTTGCTCTGAAAATTTCAGAGCTTTTTTTTATGATTAATTTTAATGGAAATTTAGTAGCCCAATCAAACGAAAATATTGAACAAAATAGAGGGTTTTTGTATGCCGATGCCGTTTTTGAAACATTAAAGGTATTAGATGGAAAAATTCTTTTTCTAGAAGATCATTATTTTAGACTTATGGCATCGATGCGTATTTTGCGCATGGAAATTCCGCTTGAGTTTACGTTGGAATATCTTGAAAGTGAAATTTTTAAAACCATAAATGCCCTAAATTTAACCAACGCACGTGTTCGGTTAACTGTTTTTAGAAACGGAGAAGGCAGATATTTACCACAACAACGAACAGTTGGTTTTATAATAGTTGCCGAAAGTACAGTTACACTATATGTAAACACTGCTGAGAAATACGAAGTGGAACTTTTTAAAGACTTTCACGTATCAAAACATTTATTAAGCACCTTAAAAACAACAAGCTGTTTAATAAATATTACTGCTAGTATTTTTGCTGAAGAAAATGGTTATGAAAACTGTTTGTTGATTAACGATGAAAAGAATGTAATTGAAGCCATTAACGGAAATATTTTTATTATAAAAGATAATGTTGTAAGTACACCACCAGTTGCTGACGGATGTAAAAATGGAATCATCAGAAAAAAAATAATTGAAATTGTAAATAAAACGGATAATCTAACATTTGAAGAACGTTCAATTTCACCTTTTGAATTACAGAAAGCAGATGAAATTTTTATAACAAATATTGCGGTAGGAATTCAATCGGTTACGCAATACCGCAAGAAACTATTTGCAGATACAATTGCAAATAGTTTATTAATGAAACTGAACGCTCAGATAAAATTTAATTCATAACGGGATCTTCAGGTGCATTTGCCCAAATAATAAACTCGTCTCCAAGATCAATCATTAACTCTTTCCATAATTTGGAAGGAGTTTTTTCTAATAAATGATTTGTAAACTGGTTTTCAATACAAGTCCAAGCTTTTTGGTTGATCTCGTCTTGCAGCTGGCTTTCTTCCCAACCACTGTATCCCAAGAAAAAACGAATGTCTGTCTGCGCAACTTTATTGCTTTTTAAAAGATCAAACAACGCCTCGTAATCGCCGCCCCAAAAAATACCGTCTTTAATTTCGATGCTGTTTGGAATAAGCGATGGAATGGTGTGCAGAAAATACAGATTGTCTTGTTCCACCGGCCCACCGTTGAAAATTCTAAAATTAGTGTGCGCTTCAGGAATAATATCTTGCAACGATAAGTTTAAAGGCTTATTTAAGATAAACCCTACGCTTCCTTTCGCATTGTGTTCAGCTAATAGTAAAACCGTTCTACTAAAAACTGTGTCTAATAAAATCGAAGAATCAGATATTAATAGCTTTCCTTTAGTGGGTGTTAGCTGTTTCATAAAATTTTTTATTTAAAAATAAATAAAAAAATAAAAAAAACCACGCTTTGCAGGTGGTTTTTCGTTATTTTTAAAAGAAAATTATTTTTTCTTTTTAGCTGCAGCTTTAACTGGTGTGTTAACAGCACCATCTAAATCAGCACCTGCTTTAAATTTTACTACTTTTTTAGCAGCAATTTTAATAGATTTTCCAGTTTGTGGATTTCTTCCTTCTCTTTCTGCTCTCTCAGAAATAGACCATGATCCGAAACCTACCAAAGAAATTTTTTCTCCTTTTGTTAAAGTTTCACCAACATTTTTTAAAAATGATTCTAATGCTGATTTAGCAGCAGCTTTTGTAATTCCTGCATCTTCCGCAATTGCGTCGATTAATTGTGTTTTGTTCATAATAATTTTTTTAATTGAGTTAATCTTAACATATACAAATTTAAAAGTTAAATTGATTTACACAACTTTTTTTTATAAAAAAGTGTGAAAAATAACAAAAAAACGCTACTAAAATGGCTAATTGCAGCTTGCGTTGTCAGAAAATTGCATTCCATTAAGCAATTCTGCGGTTTTCATTTTCTTTTTTCCAGGGAACTGTAACGACAAAATTTCGATAAATCCATCGTTGGTTGCAATGCGAATGGTCTTTTTTGTAGCGATAAATTTACCCGGTTTAAAATTGTGTTGTTCAATAGTATAAGTTACGTCGTGAATTTTAATGTTGTATTCGGTACCGTTATCGCTCAAAATAGTATAAGCAGACGGATACGGATTTAATCCGCGAATTAAATTGTAAACCTCTTTGCTTGATTTGTTAAAATCGATTTTACAGTTTTCACGATTTAATTTATAAGCCGTTTTTGTTTCTTCGGCTGGTTGAACAGTGGTTTTAACCTGATTGTTTTCAATTAACTTTAATGTTTCAACAACGGTTTCTGCTCCTAAATGCATTAATCTATCGTGTAATTCACCTGCGGTTTCGGTTTCGGATATATTGGTTTCGGCTTTTAAAATAACGGCACCGGTATCAATTTTTTCATCAATAAAAAAGGTCGATACGCCTGTTTTTTCTTCTCCGTTAATAATTGCCCAATTTATTGGTGCAGCTCCGCGATAATCGGGTAATAAAGAAGCATGCAAATTAAAAGTGCCTAATTTGGGCATTTGCCATACGGCTTTCGGCAGCATTCTAAAAGCAACTACAATTTGCAGATTGGCGTTTAATGCGGCTAATTCTGCCAAAAAATCTTCTGATTTTAAATTGGTTGGCTGTAAAACTTTTAGGTTGTTTTTTTCTGCGTAAACTTTAACGGCAGACTGGTTTAATTTTTGTCCGCGACCTGCGGGTTTGTCTGGGGCTGTTATAACCGCAGCAATTTCATAATTATTCTTTAATATAGTATCTAAAATTCCCACCGCAAAATCGGGTGTTCCCATAAAAACAATTCGTAATTTTTCCATTATAATTTTATGTATGTGGTGTTTTTATAAAGATATTCGCCTTCTTCGACTAGTTCTTTTAACACCTGTGCTAAATAGTTTGCTTTGTGAATATACATCGACTTTAAATCAGCCAATTCAAAAATATGATCTTTTGGATATTTTTTCAGTTCAGCTTTAATTTCGTTTAGTAAATCGCGTGTGTTTTTCGAGTTTTTGTTTTGAATACAAGTAGAACATTTTCCGCAATCTTCGTTATAATCTTCATCGAAATAATTCAAAAGGATTTTATTTTTACAAACAGTTGTGTTTGTAACATAGTGCAGCATCGCCTTAAATTGCTGATCTTTTATCGCGTTAAACTGTGTGAGATTTTTCGCAACACGATTAATGGTAATATCGTCTTCGCGCACTTCTGTTAAAATAACATTTGTGTCGTTGGGCGCTTGTGTAAACGTACAAAATCCTTTTAAAACCCAAGATTCTATGGTTTCGATAATTTTTTGATTAGGCATTTTTGTATGTTTCGATAAAACATCAATATCAACAGCTGTATCGCCATCTTGAATGCCGCGGTAATGATGCAGAATGCTTAAAAACAAAATTTCTTCTAACGAATGATTGCTGAAATAGGCAATAGCATCGTTTGAATTTATTAAAAAATGAATGTAGTTTTTGTACTTAAATGCTTGTTCGAAACTTAAAACCGATTGGCGATCTAGAAATTCAAACGCATGAAACGTTTTGCTCACGGGCAAATTGTATTTCTGACAAAAATCTTTAAAGTTAAAACGAATGGTTTCGTTAAAACCTTCGCCATAGGCAATTTGAAAATGATTTACGAAACGTTTGTACACCATTTTTACAAAATCGATTTCCAGATGATTTAGTTCATGGAAACCTTTTGCCTGATGAATACTGTTTGAACTTAAAAGCAAAGTAGCAAATGCTTTTTCGCCATCGCGACCTGCACGACCTGCTTCTTGGTAATAACTTTCCAAATTGTCGGGAATGTGCAAATGAATTACATTGAGCACATTTGGCTTGTCAATTCCCATTCCAAACGCATTGGTGGCTACCATAACCAAAACGGTTTCGTTTAACCAATCGTTCAGTTTTTGTTTTTTTATTTTGAAATCTAATCCGCCGTGAAAAAAATCGGCAGAAATTCCGTACGATTTTAAATTCTGTGCCACTTCAATGGTAGCTTTTCTACTTTTTACATAGATAATTGCTGGCGAAGGATTTTTTTTAAGGATTTGAAACAACAGTTCTTCTGAATTTTGCTGCTGATAAACGCCATAATACAATTCATCCCGTAAAAAAGTCTTTTTAAAAACTTTTGGATTTTTTAACTGAAGAATGTTTATAATATCTTCTTGAACCCTGTTGTTTGCCGATGCGGTAAGCGCAATAAACGGAATTGTTGGCAACCATTCTTTTAACTTGCCAATTTCTAAATACGCTGGGCGAAAATCGTGTCCCCATTGCGATATGCAATGCGCTTCGTCTACAGCCACTATATTTATGGGTAATTGAATGATTCTGCTTAAAATCCATTCGTTTTTTAAGCGTTCGGGTGCAATGTATAGAAATTTGTAATTTCCGTACATAGAATTATCAAGCAGATTTGAAATTTCTTCGGTTGATAAGTTTCCCGAAATTGATAAAGCTTTAATGTTTCGATCTTTTAACTGATTGATTTGATCTTCAATCAACGCAATTAAAGGCGAAATCACCAAGCAAATACCGTTGGTCATTAAAGCGGGAATTTGAAAGCATATACTTTTTCCGCCGCCAGTTGGCAGTAAAGCAAGGGTGTCATTTCCCTGAAAAACAGATTCTATTATTTCTTCCTGCGGAATTCTAAAAGAATCATACCCCCAATGTTTTTTTAAAATGTGTAAAGCTTCAAACAAAATGCGGTGTTTTTTCTTTAAAAATAAAGAAAAATTATAAATTATTCAATATAAAAGTAATTCTTGTTTCTAAATTGGCTTTTGGCACTTCGGTTAGCTGGTAACCGTAGCTTTCGTAGGTTTCTACTAAATGGTTGTGGATCAATTTTGCTTGTTCAAAATTCTCGTAACGTTCGTTATCGCTCACATAAATATCTTCCCAAGGCGGCAATATAAAAATTTTAGTGTAACGGTGGTTTTTGCAAGCTTCGTTAAACAAAGCAGGATAAGCATCGCCAATGTAATGCATATACGCCAACACATCGGGAATGCCACGGTCTATAAAAACATAATTTGCTTTTTCTTTTACAGCGTTGTTAAACTGCTCGATACGTCCTTTTAAAAGTAATTCGCTAAACAAAAGCGGTTCTTTTAAAAACAATTGATCAATACCGGTTTTTTGTGCTTCTAAAGTAACCTGACGAGAAATTTCGGGATAACAAATATATCCTTTTGCTGTAAGTGCGTTAATAATTGATGTTTTCCCAGAGCCGGGACCGCCAATGAGTAAAATAGTTTTAGTATCCACCTTCAAAAATCAAAGCGCAAATTTACACAGAAAAATTAAATTTGTGTTCAATTAAAACGGATATTAGTATATTTACCTTATTCTAATGTATATTTGTAGATAATTTTATTTTATGGATAAGAAAACAGAAGAATTCTACATACGCCTTAAAGCCGAGTTGGAAAGTACAACTGAAAAGTGGCCTGCGGAATATCTATATAAATTTATTGTTCCTACCAGTGAAGAAAAAATTGCTTTAGTAGAAAAAGCTTTTGATAATATGGGAGCAGTGATTACAACAAACAAATCTAAAAACGGAAACTATTCTAGTGTATCAATAAATGTGGTAATGCCAAATGCCGACACGATTATTGATAAATACAAAGAAGTTTCAATTATAGAAGGAATTATTTCCTTATAATTTTTTATGAAATTTAAGCCAACCGAAGCAATAAATCATTTGGAATACAATACCGATCGCAAAGATTTGGTGTTGCCAGAATATGGTCGTCATTTACAAAAATTGATCGATCAGGTTATTTTAATTGAAGATAATGCCGAACGCAACAGAGCGGCGCGTGCAGTGATTGATATCATGGGAACTATAAATCCGCATTTGCGCGATGTGTTAGATTTTCAGCATAAACTGTGGGATCAGCTTTTTAAAATGTCGCGTTTTCAGTTAGATGTTGATTCGCCTTATGAAAAACCGAAAGCGCCCGCTAATTTTAATGAACCAATTTTAATTGAGTATCCAAGGAACAATCATAAATATCGTTTTTACGGATCTAATATTGTTGATATGATCAACGAAGCAATTAGTTGGGAAGAAGGCGATCGCAAAGAAGCGCTGATTATGGTAATTGCCAACCACATGAAAAAAAGTTATGTGAATTGGAATAACGAATCTGTTGACGATGCTGTTATTTTTCAGCATTTAAAAGAATTGTCGGGCGGAAAGATCGATCTGACTGCAAGCTTAGACGATAACAACAATACGGTTAATTTAATGAAACCGAATGTGCGTAGCAATCAGTTTCAAAATCGTAATACATCAACACAGAATACAAATAACAGAAACAATCAGTTTCAAAACCGAAATAATTCTGGGAATAACAACCCAAACCAGCAGCGCAACAATCCAAACAACAAGCAGGCAAACACGCCAAACGCCAATAACAGGTTTGTGAAAAAAGCAAATCCAAATAACAACACAAACAACAATAATTCATCTAAAAATACAAATAGAAATTCAAATTAATGGGAACTTTTAAAATTGAAGGCGGACATAGTTTAAACGGTGTTGTGCAGCCACAAGGAGCTAAAAATGAAGCACTACAGATTTTATGCGCAGTTTTGTTAACCGATGAAAAAATTACAATTTCTAATATTCCCGATATTATAGATGTGAACAAACTTATTGTGTTGTTGCAGAATTTAGGTGTTGTTGTAGAAAAGTTGAATAGAAACACCTATACTTTTCAATCAAATAATATTGATTTAGGATATTTAGAATCTGATAAATTCCGTGAGGAAGGAAAATCGCTTCGCGGATCAATTATGATTGTAGGTCCGTTGTTAGCGCGTTTTGGCAAAGGATTTATTCCAAAACCGGGAGGCGATAAAATAGGTCGTCGCAGATTAGATACCCATTTTGAAGGATTTATAAATTTAGGTGCAAAATTTAGATACAACCGCGAAGAATATTTTTACGGAGTAGAAGCGCCAAATGGATTAACAGGCGCTTACATGTTGTTAGACGAAGCTTCGGTGACCGGAACAGCCAATATAATAATGGCAGCCGTTTTAGCAAAAGGAACTACCACAATTTACAACGCAGCTTGTGAACCTTATTTACAGCAGCTTTGCAGAATGTTGAATTCTATGGGTGCTAAAATTACAGGTGTAGGTTCTAATTTGATTACCATTGAAGGTGTTGAAAAATTAGGAGGATGTACGCACCAGATTTTACCAGATATGATCGAAATTGGATCTTGGATAGGTTTGGCAGCAATGACACGAAGCGAGGTTACCATTAAGAACGTAAGCTGGGAAAATTTAGGTGTAATACCAACAGCTTTCAGAAAATTAGGAATTACCATTGAAAAAGTGAACGAAGACGATATCTTTATTCCAGCACACACCAACGGATACGAAATTAAAGGCGATATAGACGGATCTATTTTAACAATAGCCGATGCACCTTGGCCAGGTTTAACTCCCGATTTGTTGAGTATTTTTTTGGTAGTGGCAACGCAGGCAAGGGGAGAAGTATTGATACACCAAAAAATGTTCGAATCTCGTTTGTTTTTTGTGGATAAATTAATTGATATGGGCGCAAAGATTATTTTGTGCGATCCGCACCGTGCCGTAATCATTGGTCACGATTTTAAATCGCAGTTAAAAGCAACCAAAATGTCATCACCTGATATTCGTGCGGGAATTTCATTATTAATTGCCGCATTATCTGCAAAAGGAACAAGTGTTATTCAAAACATCGATCAAATAGATCGCGGTTACGAAAATATCGATGAGCGTTTATTAGCTTTAGGAGCGAAAATTGAGCGTTTAGATTAATTATAACCCGTTGGGTGTAATTAAATAGATTGATTTTTAATATTGTTTATTGGTCTA
>JAEAMF010000540.1_pt1 | contig 44663 bp, 28 predicted proteins | sample 8958721 | NCBI WGS metagenome assembly JAEAMF01 (sample SAMN16933255, study PRJNA681124) | bioreactor sludge metagenome | isolation source: anaerobic bioreactor treating anionic surfactant - SDBS | place: India: Bengaluru | collected 2019-02-28 | reverse complement strand
CCTCGGGTGAGTGATAAGCTCAGGTTGGATAATACAAGGGTGGGCGGCTCCACCCGGCGCTGCGCTCCGCCTGTATCACGTGCGCCGCCCACGCGTTCAACCGGCATGTAAACAGCCGGTCCATCTGCTCAAAAGAGAGTTGAACGCGTGGGCGGCGCTAAAGCTGCGGCTGCATCATGTCGTCAGGTGGAGCCGCCCACCTACGAAGACATATGGATCAGTACTCCACCGCCACGTCCTTCGCCCCCAGCGTCAGCTCCAGCTGCTGCTTGAGCGTATCCGACGGCGCCACGCGCCAGTCGTCCCCGAGCTGCAGGATGGCTTCCACGCCCTGCGGCTTGATCCGCAAACTCACCGGCATGCCGTCCTGCATGCGGTGCGGCTGCAGCACCTCGGCCAGCTTGGCCGGGTTCAGGTCGCAGGGCACGTCCATCTCCAGCTTGAAGCCGTACTGGATGCGCGCCGCCGCGATGTCGTAAACCTTTTCGGCCGTGATGCGCAGGCCGCCGTTGAAGCGGTCTTCCGAGACCTTGCCGACCACCAGCAGGAATTCGTCTTCCTTGAAGATGTTCTTGTTCTGCTCCAGCAGCTCGCTGTAGATGGTCACCTCGACCACGCCGGTCTTGTCGTCCAGCGCCACGATCAGGATCTTGCCGCGCTGGGTCATCTGGGTGCGCACGCCGGTGATCACGCCGCACAGCATGCGCGGGTCGCGCGAAGGCTCCAGGTCCTTCAGCTTGGTCTTGGCGAAGCGCCGCACCTCGGCCGCGTAGGAATCGAACATGTGGCCCGACAGGTAGTAGCCGAGCGCGATCTTTTCTTCGGCCAGCTTCTGGCGGTCGGTCCACGGGGTCGCCTTGACGTATTCCGGCGGCGCCACCAGGTCGGAATCGTCACCGCCGAACAGGCTGACCTGGTTGGCGGCGGCGGCGGCCTGGCCGGCCGCTTCCATGGCGAAGCCGACCGAAGCCAGCAGGACTGCGCGGTCGACGCCGAAGCCGTCCATGGCGCCGGCGCGGATCAGCGATTCGATGGTGCGGCGGTTGATCTGCTTGCGGTCCACGCGCATGCAGAAGTCGAACAGGTCCTTGAATTTGCCACCTTCGGTGCGGGCGGCGATGATCGCCTCGATCGCGCCCTGCCCCGCGCCCTTCACGCCGCCCAGGCCGTAGCGGATGTTCGAGACCTGCTTGCCGGTCACGGAACGCGGCTGGCCTTCCGGGGTGAAGCGGAAGTGCGACTCGTTGACGTCCGGCGGCAGGATGGTGAGTTTGCAGACGTCGATCGCGTCCTCGACCAGGATCTTGATCTTCTCGGTGTCTTCCATCGCCAGCGACATGTTGGCTGCCATGAACGCGGCGGTGTGGTGCACCTTGAGGTAGGCCGTGTGATAGGACAGCAGCGCATAGGCGGCCGCGTGCGACTTGTTGAAGCCGTAGCCCGCGAACTTCTCCATCAGGTCGAAGATCTCGTCGGCCTTTTCCTGGCTCAATCCGTCCTTGGCGGCGCCGGCGCGGAAGATGGCGCGGTGCTCGGCCATCTCCTCGGCCTTCTTCTTGCCCATCGCGCGGCGCAGCATGTCCGCGCCGCCCAGCGAGTAGCCGCCGACGATCTGCGCCATCTGCATGACCTGCTCCTGGTAGACCATGATGCCGTAGGTCTCGGACAGAATCGACTCGGTGCGCGGGTCCGGGTAGTCGAACTTCTCGCCGTGCTTGCGCTTGCAGAAGTCGGGAATCAGGTCCATCGGGCCCGGACGGTACAAGGCGACGAGCGCGATGATGTCCTCGAAGCGGTCGGGACGCGCGTCCTTCAACATGCCCTGCATGCCGCGCGATTCAAGCTGGAAGATCGCGACGGTCTTCGCTTCGGACAGCAATTTATAGGACGGCCGGTCGGTCAGCGGCAGGGTCTCGAGGTTGAAATCGGCGTCCTGCGGGTCGAGCGCGCGGATGTAGTTCACCGCGCGGTCGAGGATGGTCAGGGTGGTCAGGCCCAGGAAGTCGAACTTCACCAGGCCGACGGCCTCCACGTCGTCCTTGTCGTACTGCGAGACGACGCCGGCGTCGCCGCCCTGGGTGTACAGCGGGCAGAAGTCGGTGAGTTTACCCGGCGCGATCAGCACGCCGCCGGCGTGCATGCCGATGCCGCGGGTGATGCCCTCGACCTGCTGGGCGAGATCCAGCAGCTGCTTGACCTCTTCCTCGTTCTCGAGGCGCTCCTTGAGCAGCGGTTCCTCTTCGATCGCCTCGGCGATCGAGACCGGTTTGCCCGGCTTGAACGGAATCAGCTTGGAGATACCGTCGCAGAAGTTGTAGCCGAAGTCGAGCACGCGGCCGACGTCGCGGATCGCGCCCTTGGCCGCCATGGTGCCGAAGGTGGCGATCTGCGATACTGCATCACGTCCGTACAGGTCCTTGACGTGCTGGATCACCAGTTCGCGCTTTTCCTGGCAGAAGTCGATGTCGAAGTCGGGCATCGAGACGCGTTCCGGATTCAGGAAGCGCTCGAACAGCAGGTTGTACTTGAGCGGATCCAGGTCCGTGATCTTGAGCGCATACGCGACCAGCGAGCCCGCACCCGAGCCGCGGCCCGGGCCGATCGGCACGCCGTTGTTCTTGCCCCACTGGATGAACTCCGCCACGATCAGGAAGTAGCCCGGGAACTTCATCTTGATGATGGTCTGGTTCTCGAACTCGAGGCGCGCCTCGTAGCGTGGGCGTTCCTTGTCGCGCTGCTCCTCGTTCGGATACAGCTGCACCAGGCGCTCTTCCAGGCCCTTCTTCGTCTCCGCCACCAGGAAGTCGTCGATGCTCATCCCGTCCGGGGTCGGGAAGTCCGGCAGCTGGGGTTTGCCCAGCGTGAGGGTGACGTTGCAGCGCTTGGCGATCTCCACCGAGTTGGCGAGCGCGCCCGGCAGGTCGGCGAACAGTTCCGCCATCTCGGCCTGCGACTTGAAGCACATCTCTTCGTTGAAGCGGCGCACGCGCTTGGCGTTGGCCAGCATCTCGCCTTCGGCGATGCAGACGCGCGCTTCGTGGGCGATGAATTCGTCCTTGTTCAGGAACTGCACCGGGTGGGTCGCCACCACCGGCAGGCCGAGGCGCCCGGCCAGGGCCACCGAGTGGCGCACGCCCTGCTCCTGGTTGGGCTGGCCGGCGCGCTGGATCTCGATGTAGAAGTGGCCCGGGAACATGCGCGCCCAGCGCTGGGCCGCGCGTTCGGCGCGCTCGATGTCGCCCTGGTCGATGGCCTGGCCGACGTCGCCGAAGCAGGCGCCCGACAGCACGATCAGGGCATTGGATTGGTCCGCCTCCGGCTCCAGCGTCGAGGTGGACGTGGCCAGCGCTTCCAGCCATTCGACGCGGATCTCGGCGCGGCCCTTGTATTGATTGGTGAGCCAGGCCTTCGAGAGCAGGTCGCACAGCTGCAGGTAGCCGGTGCGGTTCTTGGCCAGGATCAGGAGGCGCGACGGCTTGTCGCGGTTCTCGTCGTTGGTGATCCAGGCGTCGACGCCGACGATCGGCTTGATCCCCTTCCCGCGCGCCGCTTTGTAGAAGCGCACCAGGCAGAACATGTTGGCCAGGTCGGTCACGGCCAGCGCCGGCTGCTGGTCCTTCGCGCAGGCCCCCACGATGTCGTCGATGCGCACGAGGCCATCGACGATCGAGTATTCGGAGTGGACGCGGAGGTGGGTAAAAGTCGGGGAAGTCATTCCGACATTTTACTCCGGCTGGGCTGTCGCTTGAAGTTGTGTGACTGTTCAGTCGTTGCGTTCGAGCATCGTAGGGTGGGCGAGTCCCTCGCCCACGCGGTGATACGCAAGGGCGCCGCTTTCGTGCCGGATGATCTTGCAGTTAACCATCACCGCGTGGGCGGGAAGACCCGCCCACCCTACGCAACCCGCGCAGCTTGCGGATGGCTGGCACCATAGTTGCGGCGCATGCGCAGGAAGGGTTCCTCGACGATGTGGTAGCTCAGTGTCGACAGCGCCCAGGTGGCGCCATAAGCCACCGCCAGCATGATGGCGGCGTCGACCCAGACAGTGCCGGTCGGCGCCACCAGGCCGATGCGGGCGGCAAAGATGTGCAGCAGTCCCATGTGCAGCAGGTAGAACGAGAAGCTGATCTTGCCGCCCTGGCTCAGCGCGCGTTCGACCGGCGCCGGCAGGCGCGGCCCGAAGGAAACCCAGGCCAGGATCAGCGCGGCCCAGCCAAGACTCTCCAGCGTCGGCCAGACAATCCAGAAGGCCGAGCGTGGCGTGGCGCCGAAGGGGGCGACGCGATGCATCAGGGCGGTATCCCACAGCACCAGGACCACGCTCGCCACCAGCAGCAGCGGCGCCCAGCGCGGCAATGCGTTGCGCCAGCGGGCGTGCAGCATGGCCGCCGCCATCCCGATCAGGAACTGGTCGAAGCGGCCGACCCAGGTGCTGAAATACATCAGCGTGCTGTTGTCGTTGACCGTATAAGCCGCCACCTTGAAGAAGGCCATCAGCACCAGCCAGCCGCCCAGGTAGGCCAGGCCGCGTTCGATGCTGAAGCGCGCCAGGAAGGGGAATACCATGTAGAACAGGAATTCCAGCGAGATGGTCCAGGCGGCGCCGGTGATCACCGTGCCTGAGGTCGGCGCCAGGCCGAGGTTGGAGGCGAACAGGTAGAGCAGGTCCTGGGGCGCGAACTTGTCGCGGCCGATCGAGGTGGCGACCAGGAAGATGACGAGGTAGAGCGGCAGGATGCGCAGCACGCGGTTGCGCAGGAAGTCGCGGTAGACGATCTCACGCCCGGCCCCGTGCTGGTGCAGGGCGATCTGCATGAACAGGAAGCCCGACAGCGTGAAGAACAGGCCGACGCCGGTGTGCCCTTCCGTGATCAGGGCCGTCCAGGGGCCGGCAAGGCGCACGCCGCCGTTGCCGGCGTATTCGAGGTAGAAATGGAACAGGAATACCAGGGTGGCGGCGAGCCAGCGCAGCTGGTCGATGCGCGGGTTGTACTGGATGTTCAGGGAATGCATGGAAAGACCGGCTGGCGCGTAGCTTGTTGTTCTAATTCATCTATTCTAATGCGAAAACCCGAGCCATTCCCTCTGGAATTGCCGCTGCGCGCAGCGGCTGCCTTATAATAGCCGGCTGTCTTCACCAAGTCCCAGCGTCAGCAGCCATGTACGTCAATATCGCCGCCTACAAATTCGTCACCCTCGACAATCTCGAAGAACTGCGCCCGCAATACCAGGCGCTGTGCAACGAACTCGGCCTGAAAGGCACGGTCCTGCTGACGCCGGAAGGCATCAACATGTTCCTGTCGGGTACGCGCGAGCACATCGACCAGTACCTCGCCTGGGTCCGCAGCGACGCTAGATTAGCTGACCTCGAGTGGAAGGAAAGCCTGTCGCTTGAGCAGTCGCACAAGCGCATGCTGGTGAAGATCAAGAAGGAAATCATCACGATGCGCATGCCGCTCATCAAGCCGGAACTCGGCCGCGCGCCGTCGGTCGATCCGAAGACGCTCAAGCGCTGGCTCGACCAGGGCCACGACGACGAGGGCGTGCCGGTGGTGATGATGGAAACCCGCAATGCCTTCGAGGTCGATGTCGGCACCTTCCAGAACACGCTGGACTACCGCATCGACAAGTTCACGGAGTTTCCCGAAGTGGCCGCGCAGCACAAGGATGAGCTGGCCGGCAAGACGGTGGTAACCTTCTGCACCGGCGGCATCCGCTGCGAGAAGGCCGCGATCCACATGAAGAACATTGGCTACGAGCGCGTCTACCAGCTCGACGGCGGCATCCTCAAGTATTTCGAGGAAGTCGGCGGCGAGCACTACCAGGGCGACTGCTTCGTGTTCGACTACCGCACCGCGCTCAACCCGAAGCTCGAGCCGACCGAGACCACGCAATGCTTCGCCTGCCGCGCCGTGGTGACGCCGCGCCAGCAGCTGTCGCCCGAGTATGTGCCGGGCGTGTCCTGCCCGCACTGCATCGGCAAGTCCCAACAGGCTGCGGCCCCGGCCGGACAGGAACCGGCCGCCCTGTAAGACGGCGCTCTGGACGCGTGGTCGGCAAGCCGACCACCCTCGCCCCATCCATCCTGCCACGGTATTGCGCTACCTGCGCGATACCGCTTTCACTACCCTGCAAGCATCCACGGCCTCGCGTCTCAGCGAAGCACGTCTTTCATAATATTTCAAAAAGTACTAGTTTTTGAAATATTATTTCAAACCACGGCGAAGTCGTCGAAACCGAGACCGCTCGGCGTGCCGACGATTTTCGCGATGGCGGCGTCGATCTGGCCCGGATCGGAATACGTGGCGCCCGTCTGCAGGTTTTTGACTTGCGCAATGTAGTCCACGGCGATCGCGGTCTTGGCGCCGGTGTAGGCGGCCTTCTCCGCATCGGTGTCGATGCGGTTGGTGAACTGGGTCGACACGCCCACCTTGGCATTGAACGCAATCCGGTCGTCGCCCTGGGCGCCGGCGGCGACACCGGTCACCACGTTGCCGATGTTGAGCGCACCGTTATTCAGTGCATTGGTCCAGAAATCGATGCCGGCGGCTTCGCCCGGCCGGCCGAACAGATTTTCGTAGACTTCTGCGACGACGGCGCGGTTGCTCATGCCGCCATAGGTGGCCTGATACTCGGCGGAGGTCGAGAACGCCTGCGCGATCTCCTGGTAGCCATTCGGGTTGGTCGCCAGGTTCTTGGCCCAGAATTCCAGGCCGGCCGGGTCCGCCGGGCGGCTGAAATAGGCGACATACAGTTTCTGCACTTCGTTAATGTAATCAGTTGCCATCACGGCCTCCTCATCAAAATGGTGAGGAAAATATACCGTAATAAAAAGAACAACGGCGCAATTTACCCAGCAGTGCGCGTTTAATTTCCCCAAGAAAATCAGTTACTTGCAGAAATAAGTTTCTTTTTCGAACTGAGTTTTTAACATGTGGAGAGCCCCTCGGAGACGCTTGCGGATGCGCTGAACATGAGCTGTCATGCGGATCTCGGATAATTCATGAAAGCGTAGTAGAAGACACTTCCCAGCGTATAAAAATTACCAAAGTGAAACATAATACGCGCAAATACAGCAAGCCCATTGGGATGTCTGCTCGATGCACGCCCCCTCCACGCCAGCGGAGGGGGGTTACTCTTCTACTCTGCGCCAGAGTAGAAGGATTTTCTACCGGGTCAAACGGTTACGACAAGGTCATTACCATTGAAGGCAATGCTGGAGGTATCGGTTACGCCGACGAGCTTCACGACGATATCGTTGCCATCCAATTCCGATGAAGAAGCAGCAAACTCGCTGACCAGGTAGAACCCGGAATAATCCGTGCCGCCAGTGGTTTGGCTATCGGTAATCTTGACAAGGAAGGTATGGTTCGCCAAGTAATCACCGATCACTTGTGCCAGTGCCTTAGCAAGATCGGCATTGGTGACAATGTCCGTAAGGTCTTGTGCTCCTGTGGCTGCCACGACTGGGTTCGATGAGTTCAGCGAACCGCCGCGGAAACGGTCCCCAGTGGTCACTGTAACAGTATCGAAGCTCTCGACAACCGAATCACCGGGCGCAAGCAAGTAAATATCATTACCGGCGCCGCCGTCGATCATGTCGGCACCGGCGCCACCAGTGATGGTGTCGTTGCCGCTGCCGCCGATCAGCGTATCATTGCCACCAAAACCGTACAGAGCAGCAGGATGTGCTCCTGATGCCGAATGGGTGTCACCGTTGCCCGTGCCCACGAACACATACAGGCTCGCATTTGCCTGGGCCGGCGTTGCCGCGTTGTCCTTGACACTCATTTCGCCGGACAAAGCAGTGAGCGCCTGCTCTGTTGGCGTGTACGTCGTGGTCGTACCGTTGTTGACGGACAAACCTGTCAGCTTGGTTGCGCCAATGTAGGCAGACAAAATCGCCCCAGCATCCTGATCAGCGGCTGTGAAGAGGATCTTCGTATCCCCCACCGAAACATTGGTGACCGTCGGCGCGTTGTTGCCGTTGGCCACGGCAGCCGTCGGCGTGGAAGCGACCGATTCAGGGGTGCCTTGGGCGTCGGTGTATGAAGCGAGCACCCGGACGAACTTGCCGACGTCGGCATCGCCCAGGGTGTAGGTCTGGCCGGTAGCGCCAGCAATATTGCTGTACGAACCGTTCACGGTATCGGCGCGCTGCCACGTGTAGCTGATCGGGCCCAGGCCATCGGCATCGGTGATCGTGTTGGCGGCGGTGAGCACCTGGTCTTCGGCGGCCGTGCCGGCGATCGTGACCGAACCGGCTGGCGCGTCGTTGACGTTGGCCACGGCAGCCGTCGGCGTGGAAGCGACCGATTCAGGGGTGCCCTGGGCGTCGGTGTATGAAGCGAGCACCCGGACGAACTTGCCGACGTCGGCATCGCCCAGGGTGTAGGTCTGGCCGGTAGCGCCAGCAATATTGCTGTACGAACCGTTCACGGTATCGGCGCGCTGCCACGTGTAGCTGATCGGGCCCAGGCCATCGGCATCGGTGATCGTGTTGGCGGCGGTGAGCACCTGGTCTTCGGCGGCCGTGCCGGCGATCGTGACCGAACCGGCTGGCGCGTCGTTGACGTTGGCCACGGCAGCCGTCGGCGTGGAAGCGACCGATTCAGGGGTGCCCTGGGCGTCGGTGTATGAAGCGAGCACCCGGACGAACTTGCCGACGTCGGCATCGCCCAGGGTGTAGGTCTGGCCGGTAGCGCCAGCAATATTGCTGTACGAACCGTTCACGGTATCGGCGCGCTGCCACGTGTAGCTGATCGGGCCCAGGCCATCGGCATCGGTGATCGTGTTGGCGGCGGTGAGCACCTGGTCTTCGGCGGCCGTGCCGGCGATCGTGACCGAACCGGCTGGCGCGTCGTTGACGTTGGCCACGGCAGCCGTCGGCGTGGAAGCGACCGATTCAGGGGTGCCCTGGGCGTCGGTGTATGAAGCGAGCACCCGGACGAACTTGCCGACGTCGGCATCGCCCAGGGTGTAGGTCTGGCCGGTAGCGCCAGCAATATTGCTGTACGAACCGTTCACGGTATCGGCGCGCTGCCACGTGTAGCTGATCGGGCCCAGGCCATCGGCATCGGTGATCGTGTTGGCGGCGGTGAGCACCTGGTCTTCGGCGGCCGTGCCGGCGATCGTGACCGAACCGGCTGGCGCGTCGTTGACGTTGGCCACGGCAGCCGTCGGCGTGGAAGCGACCGATTCAGGGGTGCCGCACCCGGACGAACTTGCCGACGTCGGCATCGCCCAGGGTGTAGGTCTGGCCGGTGGCGCCGGCGATATCGCTGTACGAACCGTTCACGGTATCGGCACGCTGCCACGTGTAGGCGATCGGGCCCAGGCCATCGGCGTCGGTGATCGTGTTGGCGGCGGTGAGCACCTGGTCTTCGGCGGCCGCGCCGGCGATCGTGACCGTACCGGCGGGGGTGTCGTTCGTTGCGTTAACGGTGAGCTTCTCGGTTGCTGCCGCAGAAGTAGCCGAACCATCGCTCACCTTGAACGCGATGTTCCGCGTCGTGATATCCGGAGTGTCCGACGTGTTATTGAACTTGACAGTTTCAAGAGCAGCCTCGAAATCGGCATTCGCCGGCGATTGGCCGGGCTTGGCGCTCAGCGTCAACACCTTGTTGCCGTGATCGTCGATGCTTACCGTACCCTGGATCTTGGCCGTGTCTACAAACACGAGTTCGTCGCCAGGTTTGGTGTTGGTGATCGTCACCGTTGCGGAGCTCACCGCGCCAATGCCCGAAAAGCGCATGTCGCTGTTGATGACTTGCGCATTGCTACCGTTGTCCGTGCCGGCCATCTCGGTAAATCCAGGCGACTGTTCACCCAGGCCGATGGTCATCGTGAAGTCCGGCTCCGGCTCAGGCGGATATACCACGTGGACTGCGGCCGGCAGGCCGCCTTGCTCCAGTGCGGCCACTACCTGCTCGAGGGTCGCATCCTGCGGCATCACGGTCAGGACCTTTTCCATGCGACCGCCGCGCAGCAGCGCGTCGAGGGTGGCCGGGTTGCCGGCCGCGATGCGTGCGGTTTCGGCCAGCGCCTGCACCAGCGCGACCGGATTGGTGCCCGCCTTTGGCAGCTGCAGCAGCGCGGCCAGCTTGCCGTCAGCGGCCAGCGCTTCGATCACCACCGGCGCATCGGTAGCGGCCTGCGCCAGGCGCGTGGCCGCATCCACCATCGCCTGCAGGTCTGCGGACTTGGTATGGATCCCCACTGCTTGCACGAGCAGCCGCCCCACCTCGGTCGCGGCCATGCCGTCATAGCCGCCCCCCGTTTGCGAAATCCGGGCGGTAAAGGCTTCAGCCGCGCCCTGGCGCGCCTGGTTCAGCGCCAGGTCGGCGCCCTGGGCGCCCTGCATCACCGCCATAACCGCATCCGGCAGCGAAACCGCACCAGCGTCGATGGCCTTGGACCAGAACGCCAGGCCGGCGGCGTCCGGCTTACGGCCGAACAGCTCTTGATAAATCTGCTCCAGGCGTTGTGCCGGAGTGGTATTGGCGAAGCGCGCGGTGGCTTCGGCGGATGTTGAAAAGGCCTGGATGATCTGGCTGAAGTTACCGCCTTCCCTCTCCAGCTGCCCGGTCCAGAACGCAAGCCCGGCAGGATCGGCCGGGCGACCATAGTAGGCCAGGTAAAAAGACGCGACTGCAGCCTGATATTGCGATGCCATGTGATTCCCACAAAAATTGAATAAAATTCTTAAAACCAACTTTTAGTGTAAATCAGCACTTTTAGGTTTCGCAATGCAAATCGCCTTTCCTGTTCAAAATTGGAGACAGCGAAGTCATCTTGTCGAAAGAACGACAAGCATCCCGCCGCACGGCAATGTTCAGCGGAAATAGGCCGCGATCTCACGAATATCCTGGCTGCCGACCGTGCCGGCCAGGGCGCGCAGGCGCAAGGTGGCCACCAGGTAGGCATAGCGCGCCTGGGCCAGGTCGCGCTGGCTGGTGAACAGCTGCTGCTGGGCGTTGAGCAGGTCGAGGTTGATGCGCACCCCGCCCTTGATGCTCTGCTCGGTGGCCGTCATCAGGAGCTTGGCCGATTCCACCGCCTTGACCAGGGCGTCGATCTTGCGCACGCTGCTCTGGGCCAGGCTGTGCGCGCGGCGCAGGTCGACCATGATCTTGTCGGTCCGGGCATCGAGGTCGGCCCTGGCGCGCTCGTACCCGGCCGCGGCCTGGCGCGTCTGCGCGTTGACGGCGCCGCCCTGGTAGATCGGAATGTTCACCTGCAAACCCAGCGAACGGTTGGTGTTGAGCTGGTTGATCGTGTTGACGGTCTCGTTGTCGCCCTTGTTGTAGGTGGCGACGAAGTCGACGCGCGGCAGGTGTCCGGCCCGGTTGCGCCCGATGTCCAGGCGCGCGTTCTCGACGCCGAGGCGGGCCGCGGCCAGCTCGTTGTTGTTCGCCAGCGCCAGCCGCTGCCATTCCTCGAAGGAGGCGGGCGCCAGCTGCGCCGGGCGGAAGCCCTCGTCCAGGCGGTCCAGGGTGCCGGCGTCGCCACCGATCACCCCTTCAAGCACCTCGCGCTGCGCCTTGGCGTTGTCCTGCGCCTCGATCAGCGCGGCCTCGGCCAGGTCGAGCCGGGCCTTGGTCTCGAGCATGTCGGTGCGTGTGCCCTCGCCCTTCTCGAACAGGCGCTGGTTGACCTTCTGCTGCTCGGCATACATGTCGCGCTGCACGCGCGCCAGGGCCACCTGGTCGTCGGCGAACAGCGCATCCATGTAGGCGCTGACCACGCGCACCGCGACTTCGTTGGTGTCGGCCTCGAACTGCTCGGCGCCCTGAGCGGTCTGGACCTTGCCCTGGCGGTAGCGCTGGATCGCCTCCATGTTGAACAGCGGCTGGCGCAGCTGGACGATGGTGGAGCGCGCCATGTATTTCGAATCCGATGGGATCCGAACGCCTCCAGGACGCACCAATTCCTGGTCGAGCACGTTCTTGCTGCCGTTGAAGCTGGCCGATACGCTCGGCAGCAGGCCGGAACGGCCGAGGATGCGGTTTTCCTTGGTCGCCTCGTTTCCGTAATAGCTCATACGGTAGGTCGGGTCGTTCTTCAAGGCGGCTTCGTAGGCTTGCTGCAGAGTGACGGCGCCGGCGTTGCCGGCGGCCGCCCCAATGGCCAGCGCTAGCACGCCAAGGTGCAGGCCGCCGGCCCGGTGTTTCAGGAATCCACTCACGGTCAATCCTCGCTCATCGACGACTGTGCGCGGTCCAGGATCGGCTTGATCAGGTAATTCATCATGGTGCGCTCACCGGTCTTGACGAACAGCTCCACCGGCATGCCGGGGATGATGTTCAGCTTGTTTGCGGCGATCTTTTTGGCGCCGTCCGCGGTCACCTTCACGCGCACCTTGTAATATGGCATGCCGGTGTGCTCGTCGACCGAGCGGTCGGCCGACACCTGCGTGACTTCGCCTTCGATGTGCGGAGTCTTGTTGGTGTTGAACGCCGAGAACATCAGCTCGACCGGCAGGCCCGCATGGACCTTGTCTACCAGGTTGACCGGCAGCTGGCCTTCGACCACCAGCGGGTCGTCGCTCGGCACGATGTCCATCATCTTGAAGCCGGACGGAATCACGCCGCCGTTGGTGAACACGGCCAGGCCGACCACGATACCGTCCGCGGGAGCCTTGACCTCAACGCTTTGCAGCTCGAACTGCTGGGCATCCATGCGCGCCGCCAGCGCCTGCGCTTCCTTTTGCACTTCGGTCAGGGACGAGCGCACTTCCTTCTGGTAGTCCTGCACCCGCTGCGAGCGGCGCAGGCCGAGTTCCAGCACTTGGCGCTGGGCGCGGCCGATATTGCCGATGTCTTCCGAAATCGCACCACCCAGCTGGGCGTAGGTGCGCTCCAGGTCGAGCAGGCGATTGCGGGCGACGTAACCCTCCTTCGCCAAGTCGCGCATGCCAGACAGCTGTTCCTTCAGGATCTCGACCTGCTCCTTCTTGCTGTCGCGCGATTCCTGCAGACCCCGGATCTGCAGCTTGAGGCCGGCAATGTTCTCCTCGATGCTGGCCTGCTCGTTCTGTAGCGACATCTGGCGCGAGATCAGCAGCTGTTCCTGCAGACTCATGATCTCGGCGACACGCGGATCGTTGCGGCGCTTCTTCAGCTCTTCAGGAAAATCGATGCTGCGGCGGTTCGCCATCTCGGCGACCAGACGCGCCTCGACCGCGCGCGCGGTCAGGTACTGCCCTTCCGTCACCTCGAAAGCCGAGCGCGCCATGATCGGGTTCATGCGTGCCAGCACTTGGCCGCGCTTGACCCGGTCGCCGTCCTTGACCAGGATTTCCTGCACGGTGCCGCCGCCCTGGTGCTGGACCGCCTGACGGTTGGATTCCTTGGCAACCGTGCCCGACAGGGGAACTCCTTTGTCGAGTGGCGCCAGCAGCGCCCACAACATGAAGCCGCAGAAGCCGACCAGCACGACAATCCAGCCGAAACGGGCATAGCGGCGCGCATCGGTATTCACTTCCACCGGGGTCACGTCGTGGGTGACGACGTCCGCGGTGTCGCTCTTGAGTAGTTTCATCAGTGTCCTTCGCCAGTCGCCACCTGGCTGGCCGCCACGTCTGCCGCAGCGCGCTCTTGTTGCTGTTGCTGTTGCTGGGCCTGCTGCCTGGCCGCCTGCTGCTGCGCAGCCTGTTGCTGGGCCTGCTGCTGTGCCAGCATCATCTTCTTGTTCTGTTCCTGCAATGCGTTGAGCACCTCGTTGGTCGGACCGAACAACTGAGCCGCGCCGTCGCGCATCAAGAGCAGTTTGTTAGTCACGCCCAGCACCGTCGTGCGGTGGGTGATCAGGACAATCGTCTTGCCGCGCTGGCGAAGATCCAGGACCGCCTGTACCAGGGCCTGCTCGCCGATATCGTCCAGGTTCGAGTTCGGCTCGTCGAGCACGATCAGCGACGGGTCGCCGTACATCGCGCGCGCCAGGCCGATACGCTGCTTCTGGCCGCCCGACAGGCCTGCGCCACCGTCGCCGAGCTTGGTATCGTAGCCCTCAGGCATGTGCAGGATCATGTCGTGCACGCCGGCGCGCTTCGCCGCCAGCACCACCTTCTCCGCATCGATCTCGCCGAAGCGGGCGATATTTTCGCTCACGGTGCCGCTGAACAGTTCGATATCCTGCGGCAGATAGCCGATATGTGGACCGAGCTCGCCCTTGTTCCACTGATAGATGTCGGCGCCGTCGAGGCGCACCTTGCCCACCATGGTTGGCCAAACCCCTACCAGCAGGCGTGCCAGCGTAGACTTGCCGGAACCGCTAGGACCGATCACGCCCAGCACATCGCCCGCGGCGATGCCAAAGCTCAAGCCCTTTACAATCGGTGCGCGCGCTCCCGGTGGACCGGCACTGACCCCTTCGACCGACAGGGCGCCCTGCGGCTTCGGCAAAGGCATGCCGGCATCGCGTGCAGGGTTCATTTCCAGCAGCTTGCTCAGGCGCTCGAAAGCGCTGCGGGTGCTGCTCCATGATTTCCACACCGCGATCACCTGCTGCACAGGCGCCAGGGCGCGGCCGACCAGGATCGAGGCCGCGATCATCATGCCGGGAGTCATCTTATTCTCGAGCACCAGCAGGGCGCCGAAGCCCAGCACCAGCGACTGCAGCGAGACCTGCACGAACTTGGTGGCCGCGGCAACCTGCGCCGCCTTTTCGCTGGCTTCGGCCTGCAGTTTCAGGAACTTGCCATGGGTTTTGTACCAGCGGCCCATCAGGTTGGGCAGCATGCCCATCGACTCGATCACCTCGGCATTGCGCAAGTTGTTGGTCGCCATCGTGGTCGATGCGATCGCCATGCCGTTGGCTTCGGTCAGCGGCGCCTTGGTGACGCGCTCGTTGACGTAGGCAAGGATCACCAGCACGATCGTACCGCCCAGGGCAAAGAAGCCCAGGGCCGGCGAGAAGAAGAAGATGACGATCAGGTAGACCGGGAACCAGGGTGCGTCGAAGAAGGCAAACAGGCCATTGCCGGTCAGGAACTGACGCAAGGTCGTCAGGTCGCTCAGCGCCTGGCCGGCATTGCCACCCGCCTGTTTCAGGTTCTGCTCGAAGGCGGCAGTATATACCCTTTTGTTCATGTTGATGTCGAAGCGCGCACCGACACGCACCAGCACGTACGAGCGCACCAGCTCCAGACCCGCCATCAGCAGGTAGGCGCCCAGCATCAGCACGGTCAGCATCAGGAGCGTCAGCTCGTTGCGGCTGCCCAGTACGCGGTCGTACACCTGCAGCATGTACAGCGAAGGCACAAGCATGAGCAGGTTGGTGATGGCACTGAAGGTGCCGATCGTCCAGAACGTGCTCTTGAAAGCGAGCAGCGCCTGCTCGATCTCGTTTTTCTTGTTGAAGAGTTTAGTATTCATTGGGTCCGAAAGAACGCGAAGAGGCTTCGCCGACGCTCCCTTCAAGCGAGCTGAACAGGAGTAAGCGAGCGAGACATTATCGCTCAATTCGTATTCCAAATGTGATGCTCATCACATTTTTTCAGACTTCGGGCAGGGAGATGCCGAAGTGATGCGGCAGCCGTGGCGCCGCGGAGACAGAATGCCGGCCTTGCGCCACCATGATCGGGATAGGGGCGGCCAAATCTGGCCGGCCCCTCCCACACCACCCGGCATGCGGGTCCGCACCGGGCGGTTGGAACGGTTGAGGTCGCGATGCCAACCCGCGCGTCGCGCCTGCTTTCATCTGTGTCCAACCCGGTCGATTGAGTTCTTCACTGTCGGAGGAAGCGTCGGCTTCACCTTAGCCTCCAGTTGACGAGCCCCGTTTCCGGGCATCTGAAGCATTCCCTCTCGAATGGTCGAGTAGATTCCAGCTCCCATCCCTTCGGTCCTTCAGCACCAGTCTTTAGCCTCACCGGCCACACCAGTACCTACTACGACCTCTGCTGACTTCTCGCTCCGGTTTGCACCGTCATCCTTTCAGACATGAGGCGAGATCTCCTCAGGTAAGAACGCACTCCTTCCCTGCACAACCGCCGGATTTACGACACCTCGCTTTGACCACAAGAGCTTCGCGGAATGTTGCCCGCTCGCCCTGCTTGGCACCGCCTTCTATCCGGTTCTTGTCCATCGGCTCGCAGTTTCGATCCACACTTCCTCCCCACGCTCGGTCACCCTCACGCAGTTGTGCTTCACTTCGCTCACTGTGGTCAGCTCACGGCGGGACTTTCACCCACAAGAGTGCGCTCATGCTGAGCGCACAACAAAAAAGGGCCGGGTGAGAACCCGGCCCTTCCTCAGCATGCCGTCATGTCGACGGCAGGCCAATCAGCAATTACACCAGCGGAGCGCTCAGCGACAGGATCAGTGCATCCAGGTCGATGGTGCCGGTCAGCTTGACGACGGTGTCGGCTGCGTCCACCGAGCCAGCGGTGCCTGCGTCGACGTAGACGTAGGTGTCGCCGCCCATCTGGAACACCAGGACGTCGCCCTTCGACGAAGCAGCTGCATCCTTGAGTGCCAGGTCCAGGTCGGTCTGGGTGGTGGTGAACTTGGCTGCGCCAGTGGTTGCACCAGCCACGATCAGCTTGTCCGAACCAGCTGCCAGCGAGGTGCCGCCTGCAGCAACGATCAGGTTCAGGCCCGAGACGGTGTCCATTGCGCCGTAGGTCGAAGCGTTCAGGGTGACGGTGTCCACACCGGCGCCCAGCTTGATGGTTTCAGCGCTGGTTTCGCTCGACACCAGGGTCAGGCCAGCGATGGCCTTGCCTGCGTTCGCGCCCAGGGTGTAGGTGCCACCCAGAGCCGATGCGTCGATCGAGGTCAGCTTACCCGAGTTCGAGTTGGTCACGATGGCCGAGCCGTTGCCGCTCAGGGTCAGCGAGGTGGTCTGCAGCAGGGTGGCCGAGTCGATGGTGACGGTAGCAACGGTGTCAGCAGTCGGGTTCGACGTTGCGTTCACGGCGTTGGTCAGGACCACGTTGGCGGTCTTCAGGTCACCGGCCAGAACAGCCGCGGTAGCGGTGGTGCTCGAAGCGACGGTCAGGTTGGCGATCTCGGCGTTGGCCGTGACGGTGCCGCTGACTTTTTCGGTGATGTTCAGGGTGCCGACGCGCGGTGCCGAAGCATCAGCGCCGTAGCCGTTGGCCGAAGCGGTCAGGTTGCCGTTGGCGACCAGAGCCTGGGTGCCGACCTTGGTGACGATCGAACCGTTGTTCAGGTCGACGGTGGTGTAGTTAGCACCCAGCTTCGACACGTCCAGTGCGGTTTCAGCGGTAGCGCCGGTGAACTTGATGGTCTCGAAGCCGGTCAGCAGCTTGTTGAACACGATGAAGTCGTCGGCGGTGCGGGCGCCAGCGCCAGCCACAGCCACGGTGTCGGTACCAGCGCCGCCGTTGATGACGTCGGTGGTTGCCAGAGCTGCGCCCGACAGGCTGACGGTGTCGTTGCCGTCGCCGCCCTGCACGTTCAGGCCCAGGCCAGCGACCTTGGTGACGTTGATGGTGTCGTTGCCGGCGCCGCCGTCCACGGTGACGGTACCGGTACCGGTGCCGCCGACGGTGATGGTGTCGTTACCAGCGCCGGTCGAGACCGAGGCGTTCACTGCAGCAGCCGAAGCGGTTGCCGCCGAGGTAGCACCAGCGAAGGTGACGACGTCGCCGCCCGAACCGGTGGCGATGGTCACGACGTCGGCGTCGCCAGTGAAGGTGATGCGTGCGGTCGAGCCCGATGCGTCGACGGCGGTGACCTTGTTGGTCGAAGCGCTGTCGTCGATGGTCAGCTTGGTCGACTGGTTCGAGGTGACTTTGATCGACTGGACGTCTTTGCCAGCGGCCACGGTCAGGTCCAGCTGGGCCATGCCGTCTTCAGCCACGTCGGTGCGGGTGCCCGACACGGTCACGGCTGCCAGAGCGGCGCCGCCGATTGCCAGGGTAGCGGTGTCAGCGACGCCCGACAGGTTCACTGCAGCCGAAGCGGCAGCAGCGGCAGCGGTCACGCTCATCGCGTCGGTGCCGGTGCTGACGAAGCCAGCGGTGGTGCCGACTGCCAGGTTGGTGATGGCACCAGCCTTGCCGATCTGGTTGATGGCGGTAGCGCCAGCGAACTTCGATGCATTCACAGCGACTGCGGCGGTAGCGGCGGCAGCGTTGATGTTGATGGTTTCGATGTTCTTGAACGAGCCTTCCAGGGTCGAGTTGCGAGCCGCGGTGACGTCGATGTTCAGGGTGTCGTTGCCTGCGCCGCCGTCGATCGAGTCAGCCATGTTCAGGGTGATCGCTTCGCCACCGGTGGTGGTGTTGAACGAGTAGGCGTTGAAGGTGTCGTTGGCCGAGGTGCCGACCAGGGTGTCCAGACCTTGGGTCAGGTTGTAGGTCTGGCCGACGATCGGCGGGTTGGTCACGGTGCCGACGGTGCCGTTCAGGGCTGCCGGTTCGATGGCGGCCTTCAGGGTCGCTTCGTCCTTGATGCCAGCCAGCCAGGTCTTGGCGGCGGTGTTCGCAGCGGTACCGGTGTAGCCGATCATTTCAGCCGAGGTGTCCAGGGCGGCGGTGAAGGCGGTAGCGGCGGCAACCTTGCTGTTGTAGGCGACCAGGTCGGTGCCTTGTGCGCCGGCAGCGATAGCGGTCACAGCGTTGTCGATGGTGAAGTTGCCGTTCAGCAGGCCCTGGCCCCAGAAGGTCAGCGCAGCCGATTCAGCAGCGCGGCCGAACAGGTTCATGTAGATCGTGTCGATGATCTGGTAGGCGCTCTTGCCGGCGAAGGTGTCTTTGTATTCTTGCGAAGCTGCGAATGCAGCCGAGACAGCAGCGGTATTGCCGTTAGCCTTGGCAACGACGTTTTCCCAGTAAGTCAGACCAGCAGCGTCAGCCGGACGGCTGAAGTAAGCGACGTACAGCTTCTGCACTGCTTCGGTATAAGTTGCCATGTATTGCTCCTAAGTTTCGGTCAAATGTAAATTTGCAGTCGCACTTCTCGACTTCTGCAATCCAACGGGGCGAATCATGACAGACGGCACTTGCACCTTTATGTGACGACCATCACACGAGTCACAATATTTTGTATATCAGTTGTAACTCTTCACCCTTGTTGTTGGCCGAGCATTATCAGAGAACCATTGAGCTAATGCAAGATTATGTGGTTTCTTTACGAAGGGAACTTAAAAATGGTCAAAAGCGCAGGGTAAAACTCACCAAAATTCACAATAATTCCTTCCATCAGCATATTTTAGAGAAAGAATTGGTGAGAATTTATTGCCGAGCTCAGCTTACATACTGAAACAAGTTCTGTTTAACGAGCGCTACAAAAATTCCAGAAAACCCAACAGTTTCGAAAGGGATGCGGCTCAATGTCGTTGAACGAAACAGGCAGACGAGCGAAGCATTTCTGCGGGTCAGGAAGAAAGGAAGGAAAGAGGAGGCGCGACCCGCAACCGGCGCAGCAACGCACACATATGCGTCATCGCGCGCCAGTCGGGACCTTGATGCCGGGTAGAGGCTTTACTTCCGCCAGAAAGTGACGCCGCTCGCCTTGCGCTCGTCGTCAAGGCGGCGGTCGAACAGGTAGGCGGCGCTGCCGCCCTCGGCATTGCTCAACACGCCATGGACCTTCATGTTGTTCAGGTCCGGACGCGCCGCCAGATCGTAATCGTTGTTGCTGAAGTGCCCATTTGGCGCAATGCCGCTCTCCGCCTTCATCCTGAACGTTTCGCTGCCGCTGACCAGGTCGAAGCTCGTCACGAAGCTGGCCTTGCCGAAGTCGACGTCGAGCAGGCCATTGCGCACCTCCGCCAGCGTCACCGCATTGGTCGGCTCATGGCGGATCGACGCCTCACCACCCTTGAGGACGAAACTGGCGCTGCCTCGCTCCGGCGCCGTGTACTCGCGGCCGGCGGTGCGAAAGATCACATATTCGCTGCCGATCAGGCGCTCGGCGCCATCGGGGGCGCTGAACGAGATCGTGGCGGGCTTGTCAGCCAGGGCGGTCCAGCGTCCCCACTGAAGGGCACGCTCGGGCAAGGGCGGCACTAGCGGCTCGGCCGGCTTTTCTTCGGACGGGACGCCCACGATCGGCGGTGTCTCCGGCGGCACTGTGATCGGGTCGGGCGAAGGAAGCTGCGGCGCCTGGCTCACCAGCTTTTCGAGCGAGTCGGCCTTGCGTCCGTCGAGGACCGGCACGGCGGTGCCGCTGCCGCTCTTGAGCGCCACCGGCTCGTCGGCGCGCGGCGGCGATACCTGGTCCGGGCCGCCGTTTGATGGCACCAACTGCGGCGCGGCAGCACCGCGCTTAACCTGCAGCAACTGGCCGCGTTGGCCAGCGAACAGTTCACGGCTGGCCGCGCCTTCGCAGGGCCCCGCCCCCTCCGGACTGCAATTGCCGGCAAAGCTGCTGACGACCACGCCGCCGGTCAGGACCGCGACGCGCGAGGTTTCCTGGTCCGTATAGACGGTGAAGTCGGTGCCGCGCACGCCGATGGCCGCCACCGGGGTGTTGAAACGGAAATTCTGGCGCGCCAGCTTGACAGCCTCGCCCGACTTGCTGCGCGCAACCCCGCTGATGAGTTCGAGCTTGATGCGGGTGTTTGCCGGATTTTTCTGATCGACGCGGTAGGAAACGATCTTTGCCTGGGTATTCGGACGCAGGATCAGCAGGCCGTTGTCGATCGTCTTGATATAGAGGAAGCCATCCTTGCCTGTACTCAGGAGCTCGCCTTCCTGTACCGGGGTACCTTCGGTGCCGGCCTTGTCGGCCACCTGGGCCGCACCAGCGGCAAAGATGACCTTGCCGGCTTCGGCTGCCTGCACCTGGAAGGTGATGGCAAGCGAGCTGATGATGAGTATTGGACGCAACATGGTTTTCCCCTTTTCGCGCTATTATCCGGGGCCGAACGCACCCCTTCCGTGATGGCCGTCACATTCTAGAGCAAACTGATGCGTTATCCATCCTGCTTACAATTTGCCTTACTTGCCCTCAAAGCAACTACTTTGTCGTATACTGTTCGTTTCCGTTAGTTAATACCTGTTTTTTTAAACTCTTCCTGACGGCGTGGCCGAGTTCCCTTCCCCCATGAGCATGCACAGGCCGACCACGCGCTGGCAGATATTGTTGGCACGCCCGGCGATTGCGATCGTGGCGGTCATGTTGACTGTCGTCGTGCAATGGGGACCTTCGTTCGGGATGTCGTTTCTGAACAACATCTCTTTCGGAAGCGAGATCCTGCGCGACCAATTCATCCGCTGGCGCGTCACGACCGAACCGGAGCCCCGCATCCTCGTCGTCGATATCGACGAAGCCAGCCTGGCAGCGGTCGGGCCGTGGCCATGGTCGAGCAGCCGCATCGCCGACCTGGTTGAAATATTGCTTAGCCGCTACGAAGCTCGCGGCGTCGCACTCGACATCGTGCGCGAGAAAGCCGGCGACCCCGAAGGCGACATGCGGCTCGAGGCGCTGGCCGCCCACGGCCCGCTGGTCCTTGGCCAGGTCTTCGATTTTGACTACGAGAACAAGCGCCCCCAGCCCTTGCGCGAAGGCGTGCTGGCCGGGGCCCTGCCCGAACTGCAGGCGCGTGCGCGCCGGGCCGACGGCTACATCGCCAACCATGCCGGCTTCGCCGGCGCCCGCCATGTCGGCAACATGGGCTTCGTCCCCGGAACGGACGGCGTGCTGCGCCACGTGCCGCTGGTAACGCGCTTCGAGGGCCGCGATTACCCCGCCCTTGCCCTGTCACTGGTCCGCTGCTGGAGCGCAGCTCCTGCGCCAGCGCTGCCGGACGCGGACCACATGCGCATTCCGTTCAAGCGTGACTGGAACGCTTTCACCCTGGTGAGCGCCGCCGACATCCTGGACGAAGCCATCGATCCGGCCAGCGCCAGGGGGCGGCTGGTGCTGGTCGGCTCGTCCTCGCTCGGACTGGGCGACCGCGTCACCACTCCGCACGCGGCCAAGCGCCCGGGCCTGGGGGTGCAGGCCGAAGTCCTGTCCACCCTGCTCGACCGCCAGGCGGGAACCACGCCGGCGCCCTGGCCGGGCCGCCTGGCCGCCTGCGCCTTCGCCCTGCTGTCGGCGTTACTGGCGACCTTCGCCTTTCCGCGCCTGCCGGCCTGGGCCAGCGTGGCCATGCTTGGCGCGGTTTCGGCGCTGTGGCTGGGCGCCGCCTATGCCATCGCGCCGCACGACCCCTTGTTCTCGACCACCGCGCCGCTGCTCACCAACCTGTTCCTGCTGGCGGTGGCCGTGCCCTACCAGTGGCAGATGGCGCAGCGCCGCTCGCGCCACCTGCTCGGCACCCTGCGCCAGTATGTCGCGCCCTCGGTGGTGCGTGAACTGCTGCGCAGCGACCTGGAGGATCCGCTGGCGCCGCGCCAGCTCGACGTCACCACCCTGATCGCCGACATGGAGGGCTACACCACCCAGGTCGAGTCGCTGTCGATGGCAGAGGCGGCGCGCCTGACGCGCGAATTCCTCGACTGCCTGACCGCGCCGGTGATCGCCGGCGGCGGCACCCTCGACAAGTACACCGGCGACGGCCTGGTGGCCTTCTGGGGCGCGCCGCTGCCAATCGAGCAGCATGCCGACCTGGCGCTGGATGCCGCGCGCGCCATCGTCGCGCGCGTAGAGGCGCTCTCGCATACGCGCGAAGCGGCCGGGCACCCGCCGCTGCGGGTGCGCATCGGCATCGAGAGCGGCCCGGCCGTCGCAGGCGACTTCGGCACCTCCTTCCGCAGCATCTACACCGCCGTCGGTGACAGCGTCAACACCGCTTCGCGCCTGGAGCAGGCGGCGCGCGACTTCCCGCACGACGTGATCGTGGGCGCCGGCACCGTCGAGCGCTCCCTGCGTCACCGTTTCATCGCGCTGGGCGAGCGACGCCTGCGCGGCAAGGGCAAGCCGACCGACCTGTTTACGCCGGCCGACATCCCGCGTTCGCGCGTCGCGACGGCCGGCGCGCCCGACATGGCCGTAGTCAAAGGCAGTACATGAGATTCGATTCGCTGCGCGCCGGGTGCGCGCTCTCCTTGCTGCTGGCCGGCGTACCGCACGCCGCCGGGCAAACCCAAGCCGATCCCGGCGAAGACCTGTATCTGCAAGCCCTGCAATCGATCGCGGAAGGCCGCCGCACCGACGCCACGCTTGAACTGCGCCGCGCGATCGAACAATCGCCCAGGCATGCGGGCGCCTGGCTCGAGCTGGCCCTCACCCACTGCGCGCTCGGCAATTCGGACGAGGCCGAACGCCTGTTCGCCATCATCGAGACACGCTTCAATCCCTCGCCGGCACTGCTGGAGCTGATCGCGCAGACCCGGGAACAGGGCTGCTCGCGCTGGGACGTGATCTCGAGCACCGTGCTGAGCACCAGCCGCGGCTTCGACCAGAACGTCAACCAGGGCGCACGTACCACGCGCTATGCGATCGATGCTCCCGGCGGCCAGATGGAATACGAACTGTCGGGCGATTTCACCCCGCGCAGCGACCAGTACACCCAGCTTGCGGGCGACTACATGCGCGAAGTCACGCCCAACGGCGTGCTCGGATTCGTCCAGTACCAGGTGCGCCGCAACGACAGCCTGCACCAGTACAACACCAGCTCCCTGTTCACGGGCCTGGAAGCGACTTATCGCTGGGGACGCTGGCGCCTGCGCGCCACCGGCACGCTCGGCCTGGTGACCCTCGGCGGACAGCTCTACCAGCGCCAGGCCCAGTTGCAGGCACGCATCGAGCCTCCGCTGCGCCTGCCGCCCGGCACGCAGTTCAATGTGGTGGCCGCGCTCACCCGGAACAGCTTCCCGGCGCTGACCAACTTCGACTCGACCACCGAGGAACTGCGCGGACACCTGTCCTGGCGCCGCGGCGACCACTACGCGAGCGCCACGCTCGGCTACCTGAACGACCACGCGCTGGCGCACCGCCCGGGCGGCGACCGCAAGGGCGGGTTTGCGAACCTGCTGCTGCGCCACCACCTGGGCCACGGCCTCAGGACCGAGTTCGGCTACTCGCGCCAGACGTGGAACAGCAGCCGCGCCTATTCGCCGGGCCTGGTCGACGAGGTGCGCGCCCAAGCCACGCAGGTACTGCGCGCCAGCGTCAGCTATGCGCTCGACAAGCGCCACGCGCTCGTGCTCGAGGCGCGCGCGGTGCGCAACCGCGAGAACATCTCGATTTTCCAGTACAACAACCGCCAGTTGCAGCTGAGCTGGCAGTGGCAGCTGCCCTGAAACGGTCCATGGCATATCCAATACAGCACCGCTCGCTCGAAGCGGCAATCAGTTCCCACGACAACGGTTTCAACCTGGTGCGCCTGGTGTGTGCCCTGCTGGTGGTGGTGTATCACACCTGGATGATGAACCGGGTCGCGCCGCACCCCGATCCCCTGACCCGGCTGCTGGCGCCGAACGGCGACCTGGGCGCGCTCGCGGTCGGCGTGTTCTTCGTCATCAGCGGCATGTTCATCGCGCGCAGCTGGATGGACGACCCGCACCTGGGCCGCTTCGCCCTGCGCCGGGTGGCGCGCATCGTGCCCGGCCTGTTCGCCTGCCTCCTGGTGTCGACCTGCGTCGCGGTGGTGTTCTTTTCCGCGCCCGGGTGGCGCGGCCTGCTCGAGCCCGCGCCATGGCGCTTCATCTTCGGCAACACGGTGCTGCATGGGCTGGTCTACGACATCCCGTCCGAGGAACTGCGCATCGCCGGCGTGCTGGGCGGCCAGGACCTGAACGGCCCGCTGTGGACCCTGTACTGGGAAGGCCGCATGTATGTGATGGTGGCCCTGGTCGGCCTGGCAGCGGCCCTGCCCCTGCGCAGCTGGATGCGCGGCGCCGCCCTGTTCTTGTTGCTCGCCGCCAACCTGTTCCCGCAAGTGGCGAGCGGCTACGTCTGGGAAGTACGGATGTGGTCGCTGTTCCTGGTCGGCATGCTGCTGCAGACCCTGGCCCCGGACCTGCGCATCGGCTGGCGCCACGTGGCCTGCGCGCTGGCCCTGCTGCTGCTCAACTGGACCAGGTTCGCCGCCCTGACCCCGAGTCCGCTCACCTGGTTCGGCATTGCGCTGGTGGCGGTGACGCTGGCCATGTGTGTCGGCTCGCAGTCACTGACATGGGCGGCGCATGTGCAGCACCACGACTATTCCTATGGCATCTATATCTGGCACTGGCCGGTGATCATCATGCTGCGCGAAGTGCTGCCGCCGGTGGGTCACCGGGAGCTGACGCTGGCGACCCTGGCCGTGGTGTTGCCGCTGGCCATGCTCAGCTGGCACCTGGTGGAGGCGCCGGCGCTACGGACGGCGCGCCGCTGGCTGGGATGCGATGGCAACAAAGCGGCTGCTGCGTTGCAGGCACGCCCCACCGAGGCCCAAACTCCTCCCTAAGCAGGCTCGACCGTATACAATCACGGCTGTCGTCAATCTTGGGAGGGCCGTTTGATCGTGGTAGGAGACATGGTGTTGCTGGGCATGGCTGCGGCGGCCGTGTGCGTCGGGTGCCTGGTGCCGAACCGTTGGCTGCCACCTTTGCCAAACGACAAATTCCTGCACTTTGCCAGTTTCGCTGTGCTGGCCATGCTCGCGCTGCGCGTGGCCCAGGGTCGCGCTGAGGCGCTATCTTGGCTGTTGGGCCTGCTTGTAGCTGGCTGGCTGATCGAATGCTTGCAGGCACTGGTGCCGGATCGCCGTTTCTGCTGGCGCGACATCGCGGCCAATGCAGCCGGGATCGCCTTTACAGCTGTTAGCGCCCAGCTCTACATCACTTTCTTCTGAGACACAGTTCATAACCCGCCATGACCGCGTCCGCAAAAACCGCCTCCGCCCGCCGCGCTCCCGCTGAGAACAACGCCGCAGCCGCGCCCGAAGAGCGCCAGGTGCAGATTCACCTGCGCAAGATTCCATTGCTGGCCGAACTGTCGGACGAAGAGATCATCCGGGTCAAGCAGGACTTGCGGATCCGCCAGTACGGCAAGCGCGACATCGTGCTGCAGAAAGGCGGCCATGGTGACGGCCTCATGTTCCTGCTGTCGGGCCAGTTGCAGGTGATCGACGTGACCGAGGACGGCCGCGCCATCGGCCTGCGCATACTGGCGCCGGGCGACTTCTTCGGCGAGATCGCCCTCATCAACAATTCGACCCGTTCGGCCTCGGTAGTGGCGATGTCGGATGCGCTGGTGGCCTTCCTGCCGGCGGCCACCGCGATGCACCTGTTCGCGCACTCCCCTTCGGTGGCGACCCACATGCTCAAGCACCTGGCCCAGAAGATCCAGCGCGATTCGGAATTCCGTTCGCTGCTGAGTATTAACAATACCGCCAAGCGCATCTACACCTACCTGGTGCTGATGCAGAAGAACAAGCAGGACGAACCGGGCGTCCCCGCCGTGGTCGAGAACCTGCCGACCCACCAGGACATCGCCAACATGATCAACACCAGCCGCGAGACCGTGACGCGGGCGCTGACGGCGCTGGCGCAGCAGGGGATCGTGCAGAAGGATGCGCACCGCTTGATCATCGTGAAGCCCGAGGCCTTGCAGAAGCTGGTGCAGGGGTCGTGAATGTCCCGTCGCGTGCTACATTAACGTCATTACATGTTTGTTCAGGAGACGACAATGAGCACGATGACCGGCAAGGGCATAGAAATCAAACCCGGCCTTGGCAAGAGCCTGCTGACCGTGGCCCTGGTGACGGCGGCCATCCTGACGATCCCGCTCGTCGCGATGCAGTTCACCACCGAGGTGAACTGGACCGGCTTCGACTTCATCGCCGCCGGCATCCTGCTGGCCTTCACCGGCCTGGTCCTCACCTTTGCACTGCGTAACATCCGCAGCACGAAAAGCCGCCTGATTGCCGCCGGCCTGATCGGCCTGGGCTTCCTGTATTGCTGGGCAGAGATGGCTGTCGGGATTTTTACCAACCTGGGTAGCTGAACACGCGACAAACCATTACAAATTCAGTTGATTTTAGACAAGGTGTTACATCTGTAACAATGGATTGGCGATTGGATGAAGTATAATTTTCGGCTCATCCGGCTCAGCCTTTCCTTATGCAACTCACATTGACGTACCCGATTGGGGCGCTGCTAGAGCGGGCCGCCCCATGATTTCTCCACTGATGCTGCGCGGCCTGTGGGCCTACCGCGGTTTCGTGCTGGGCAGCGTCAAGCGCGAATTCCAGTCGAAATACGTGAACGCGATGCTGGGCGCCGTCTGGTCGGTGCTCAGCCCGCTCGCCATGATCCTCGTGTACACCGTGATCTTTTCCGAGGTCATGCGTGCCAAGCTGCCGGGCAACGCCTCCGGCGCCGCCTATTCCATCTACCTGTGCGCCGGCGTTCTCACCTGGGGCCTGTTCGCCGAGATCGTCGCGCGCGGGCAGAACATGTTCCTCGAACAGGCCAACCTGCTCAAGAAGATCAGCTTCCCGCGCATCTGCCTGCCGATCATCGTCGTGCTCAACGCCCTGGTGAACTTCGGCGTCATCTTCGGCCTGTTCCTGGTGTACCTGCTCGCCTCGGGCAATTTCCCCGGGACTGTGTTCTTCGCCATCATTCCGGTGCTGCTGCTGCAGATCCTGCTGGCCATCGGCCTGGGGATGGTGAGCGGCATCCTGAACGTGTTCTTCCGCGACGTCGGCCAGTTCGTCACCATCGCGATGCAGTTCTGGTTCTGGCTCACGCCGATCGTCTACCCGGCCTCGATCCTGCCGGAAGCGGCGCGGCCGATCCTGGTCTACAACCCGATGGCGGCCGTGGTGGGGGCGCACCAGGCGATCCTGGTCGAAGGCCGCCTGCCCGACTGGAACGGCCTGATCCCGGCCGCGCTGCTAGCCCTGCTGCTGTGCATCCTGGGCCTGCGCCTGTTCCGCAAGCGCTCCGGCGAAATGGTGGATGAACTCTGATGGGCAGCATCGTCGTATCGAACCTGGGCAAGGCCTACAAGCAGTACCCGACGCGCTGGTCGCGCCTGGGCGAATGGCTGCTGCCGCTGCGCGGCCCGCGCCACAAGCTCAAGTGGGTACTCACCGACATCAACTTCCAGGTCTCGCCGGGCGAGGCCGTGGGCCTGATCGGCATCAACGGCGCCGGCAAGAGCACGCTATTGAAGCTCATCACCGGCACCACCCAGCCGACCACCGGCAGCGTCTGGATGGAAGGCCGCGTTGCCGCCCTGCTGGAACTGGGCATGGGCTTCCACCCCGATTTCACCGGACGCCAGAACGTCTACATGGCCGGCCAGCTGCTGGGCATGACGGTGGACGAGATCAGCGCGCTGATGCCGCAGATCGAGGCCTTCGCCGACATCGGCGACTACATGGACCAGCCGGTGCGCGTCTACTCGAGCGGCATGCAGATGCGCGTGGCCTTCTCGGTCGCGACGGCGCGGCGCCCCGACATCCTGATCGTCGACGAAGCGCTGTCGGTGGGCGACGCCTACTTCCAGCACAAGTCCTTCGACCGCATCCGCCAGTTCCGCAAGGAGGGCACCACCCTGCTCCTGGTGTCGCACGACAAGCAGGCGATCCAGTCGGTGTGCGACCGCGCCATCCTGCTGGACGGCGGCCGCCTGGCGAAACAGGGCAAGCCGGAAGAGATCATGGATTATTACAATGCCATGATCGCAGAACGCGAGAACGAGACCGTGCGCCTGAACGAGACCGGCGACGGCAAGGTCCAGACCATCTCGGGCACCGGCGAAGCCACGGTCAGCGACATCGCCCTGCGCGACGAGCTGGGCGAGCGCGTCGAGGTGGTCGACGTCGGCGCGGCCGTGACGCTGGAAGTGAAGGTGAAGGTCAAGGCCCCGATCCCGCGCATGGTGCTCGGCTACATGATCAAGGACCGCCTCGGCCAGCCGATGTACGGCACCAACACCCACCTGAAGCAGCTGCCGCTCGAGGACGTCGCGGCCGGCGAAGAAGTGACCTACCGCTTCGCCTTCCCGATGAACCTCGGCCCCGGCACCTATTCGGTGGCGACCGCGATCGTCAGCACCGAGACCCACCTGGTGAACAACTACGAATGGCGCGACCTGGCGCTGGTGTTCACCGTGATGAACATGCGCCGCCCCCACTTCGAGGGCTCGGCCTGGCTCGATCCGGCCGTCGATATCCAACGTTCCCCATTGAGCACATGAGTTTCATTTCCTACTCCCAGAACGCCGAGGACGTGCTGCTGTGGCGCGCGCTCGGACACGTCGAGAACGGCTTCTACATCGACGTCGGCGCCAACGATCCCGAAGAGCATTCGGTCACCAAGGCCTTCTACGATGCCGGCTGGCGCGGCATCAGCATCGAGCCGCTGCCCTCCTTCCACCAGGCCTTCCTCGAGCAGCGCCCGCGCGACGTCAACCTGGCGATCGCCGCAGGCAGCGCGAATGGCGAACTGACCCTGTACGATACGCCCCAGGTGCGCGGCTGGGCCTCGCCCGATCAGGCGGTGGCCGAGCTGCACCGTTCGGAAGGCCACCAGGTCGTCGAGCTGAGCGTGCCGGTGCGGACCATGGCCTCGGTCTGCGAGGAATATGTGCAGGACCAGCAGATCCATTTCCTGAAGATCGACGTCGAAGGCTTCGAGGGCGAAGTGCTCAAGGGGATGGATTTCGCGCGCTGGCGTCCCTGGGTGCTGGTGATCGAGGCCACGCTGCCGAACAGCCGCGAGACCAACCACGCCTCCTGGGAGCACATGGTGACCAGCCAGCGCTACCGCTTCGTGTGGTTCGATGGCCTGAACCGCTACTACGTGGCGGAAGAACACAGCGAACTGGCGCAGCACTTCGGCATCCAGCCGAACGTGTTCGACGACTACATCTCGCACCACCTCGACAAGTCCTGGGCCGCCGCCAAGCGGCTCTCGACGGCGCTCAAGGCATCCGAGCTGGAAGCGCGCGACATCTCGGAACGCGCGGCGCGTTCGATGGAACAGGCCCACCAGGCCGCGATGCTGGCGCAGCAGGCGCACCAACAGGCGCTGGCGGAGCTGCACCACGCATCCGCGCGTGCCGAACAGGCCGAGCAGCAAAAGCGCGACGCCGACGCCCAGATCCTGGCGCTGCAGGATGCGCTGGCCGCATCGCAGCTGAGCGGCCACCACCTGACCGTATGGGCGCAGGACATGGAAGCGCGCCTGACCGCCACCTATGCCAGCACCTCGTGGAAGATCACCGCACCGCTGCGCGCGCTTGGGCGCCTGGTGCGTGCGCTGCGCCGTCCCGGCCTGGCGCGCCGCGTCGTCACCCGGGTGACCAGGAACGAGCGCATGCGCCGTCTCCTGATCCCGGTGCTGCTGCGCTACCCCGCGCTGGGCCAGAAGGTCAGCAGCTCGCTCGCCGCCATCAAGCAGGCCGCACCGGAGCCGGCGGCCCCCGGCGCGGCGGCGGTCCCCGAAGAACTCAAGGGCTTGCCGGTCTCGGTGCGCGCGGTGCTGGGCGACCTGCAGCGCGCTCGCGGCCAGGCTGGAAACCGGGCAGGACAATAAAAGATATGCGTATCGTCATCGACTTTCTCCACGCGCGGGACGGCATCGAGCCGGCCGCATTGAACCTGGCAAAGGCGCTTGCCGCTGCCGCCGGCACGCGCGAGCTGTGGATTGCCGCGCCCCTGAGCCAGCCTGGCCTGCTCGAAGACCTGCGCCTGGCCTTCCCGGGCCGCGTGCGCGCGCTCGACCTGACAGGCAACGCGCGCCTGCAGCCGGCCCTGCGCGAACATGCGCTGGCCAGCCTGTCGCCCGACGTGGTGCTGGTGCCGCGCGCGGCCGAGCGCAGCGTGGCGCCCCTGCCCTTCCCGGTGCTCTACCGTGCGCCGCAAGGGCTCGACGCAGCCGCCCTGCTGGTCGAACTGGACGCCACCGCCGCCGAACGCAGCACCCGTGCCGGGGCAAGCCGTCCAAAGCTGGCCTACGTCTCGCCGCTGCCGCCAGTCAAATCCGGCATCGCCGACTACAGCGCCGAGCTGGTGCCGATCCTTGCGCAGTACTACGACATCACCCTGGTCGTCGACCAGGAAACGGTGCTCGACGCGCGCCTGGACGGTTTTCCGCTGCACGGCCCCGACTGGCTGCGCGCCCATGCGCATGGTTTCGAGCGCGTGGTCTACCACGTCGGCAATTCGCACGCGCACCAGCACATGTTCGAGCTGATCCGCGAGGTGCCGGGCATCGTGGTGCTGCACGACTTCTTCCTGTCGGGCGTGCTCGACAACCTGGAACGCGAAGCCTACCTGCCGCAGGGTTTCATCAAGGCGCTGTACGAATCGCACGGCTACACGGGCCTGCTCAGCCATCGCAGGGAAGGTCGCAACCCCTCGATCTGGAAGTACCCGCTCAACAAGGGCGTGCTCGACAACGCCACCGGCGTGATCGTCCACTCCGATCTTTCCAAGGAACTGGCGACCGAGTGGTACGGCGCGGACGCGGCACGAGGCTGGCACACCATCCCGCTGCTGCGCGGCCGTCCCGAGGACTCGGCCACGCCGGCGGCGCGCGCGGCGGCGCGTGCGCGCCTGGGCGTCCAGGACGGCGACTACCTCGTCACCACCTTCGGCATGCTGGGCCGCACCAAGCTCAATGAAGAGCTGCTCGACGCTTACCTGGCCTCGCCGCTGGCGCAGGACCCGCGCTGCCGCCTGGTCTTCGTCGGCGAGAACGACCCAGGCCTGTACGGCGCAAACCTCTTGCGCAAGATCGCCGCCAGCGACGCCGCCGGCCGCATCCGGATCGCCGGCTTCGTCGATGCCGCCACCTATGCCGACTACCTCGCCGCCAGCGACTGCGCGGTGCAGCTGCGCGCCTCGACCCGCGGCGAGACCTCGGCCTCGGTGCTCGACTGCCTGCTGTACGGCATCCCGACCATCGTCAACGCCCACGGCTCGACCGCTTCGATCGACGACGCGCTGCTGCTGAAGCTGCAAGATGGCTTCAAGACATCAGAACTGGCCGATGCGCTGGCGCGCCTGCATGGCGATGCGGAGCTGCGCGCCGGCCTGGCACAGCGGGCGCTGGCCCACATGGAACGCGAGCATGCGCCCGCCCACGTCGGCAAGCTGTATTTCGCCGCCATCGAAGCGTTCGCACAGCGCAGCCCGCAGGCCGCCTACCGCAAGCTGGTACGGGCTTGCGCGCCGCAATGTCCGGACGCCGAGCTGCCGGCGCTGGCATCGGCCATCGCCTTCAACCATGCGCCCAGGGCGCCGCGCCAGCTGCTGGTGGACGTCTCCGCCGTGGTGCAGTCCGACCTCAAGACCGGCATCCAGCGCGTGGTGCGCAGCATCCTCCTGTCGATGATCGCGGATCCACCGCCGGGCTTCCGCGTCGAGCCGGTGTATTCGCACGGCGGCAACCGCAGCTACCAGTACGCACGCCAGTTCGGCCTGAACATGGTGGGCGAGACCAGCCTGCTGCTGGAAGACGCCCCGGTCGACCTGCGCCCCGGCGACATCTTCTTCGGGCTCGACCTGTTCACCAACGGCACCTCGCAGAACGAGAGCCTGCTGCAGTCGATGCGCGCGCGCGGCATCGGCATCTATTTCGTGGTGTTCGACATCCTGCCGATGCTGCGTCCGGATGTCTTCCCCTTCGGGACCGAGCAGTACTTCGGCGACTTCCTGCGCACCGTGCACAAGGTGTCGGACGGGGTGCTGTGCATCTCGCGCGCCGTGGCCGACGAACTGGCCGGCTGGATCGAGCGCCAGGGCCTGGCCCGGCGCGCGCCGCTCAGGCTCGGCCACTTCCACCTGGGCGCCGACATCGACGCCAGCGCGCCCAGCTTCGGCCTGCCGCCGGACGCCGCGCAGGTGCTGGACGCGCTGGCGCAGCGCCCCAGCTTCATCATGGTCGGCACCGTGGAGCCGCGCAAGGGCCACACCCAGGCGCTGGACGCCTTCGAGCTGCTGTGGGAGCGCGGCGAGGACGTCAACCTCGTCGTCGTCGGCAAGCAGGGCTGGATGATGGAAAAGCTGTGCGAACGCATGGCCGCGCATCCGGAAAAATCGACGCGCCTGTTCTGGATGAACGGCATCTCGGACGAGATGCTGCTCAAGCTTTATGCCGCCTCCTCGGCCCTGCTGTCGCCGTCCGAAGGCGAAGGCTTCGGCCTGCCGCTGATCGAGGCGGCCCAGCACGGCATCCCGATCGTCGCGCGCAGCCTGCCGGTGTTCCGCGAAGTGGCGGGCGAACATGCCTATTACTTCGACGGCCTGGCGCCGCAAGACCTGGCCGACGCGATCCAGGCGTGGCTGCTCTTGCAGCGCGAGGGCAAGGCGCCGCAGTCGACCGGCATGCCCTGGCTGACCTGGGACCAGAGCGCCCAGCAGGTGCTCGACGGCCTGGTACGCCAGCAGTGGTACCGCGTGCTGCCCGGCACGGATAACGGCCATGCTTGAGCGCTGGCGCTTCCCGCTGCTGGTCGCACTCAGCCTGTGCGGCCTGCTCTGGATGTACGAGCCCTACTACGGCGGCGACGTGGTCGAGTACACGGTCGCCACCGTGGCGATCGCCGACCATGGCTCGCCCGACATCCGCCTGGAAGACATCGCGCGCGTGCGCACCCTGCTGCCCGGCATGTTCGCGGAACCCTTCGACCTGCTCGAGCGCGGCATGCGCGCGGGCGAGCAGCAGCTGTACGCGGCCTTCGTGCGCGGACGCGACGGCAACGTGTTCCCGGTCCACTACTTCGGCTATTCACTGCTGGCGGCCGCCCCCTTCAAGCTGTTCGAGGCGCTCGGCATGCAGCCCTTCAAGGCCTTCCAGGCGGTCAACCTGGCGGCCGTCTTCGTGCTGGGACTGGCGCTGCGCCGCTTCTTCGGGTCCGAGCCCAAGGCCTGGCTCGGCCTCGGACTGTTCATGCTGTGCGGCGGCGCCCTCTACCTGCACTGGACCAGCCCGGAATGCGTGAGCGCGGCCCTGCTGCTGGCCGGCCTGCTGTTCTATACCAGCGGCGCCCCGCTGGCCGGCAGCGTGCTGGCCGGGCTGGCCGGGCAGCAGAACCCGACCATCCTGTTCTTCTTCGTGTTCGCGCCCCTGTTCAAGTTCTGGCTCGAGTATGAGCGCCAGCAGGGCTTCGTCGCTAACCTGCGCGCCCAGCTCACCCGCAGCAACATCCTCGGCCTGGCTGGCGGCATGGCGGTGTTCGCGCTGCCGCCGCTGTTCAACCTGTGGCAGTTCGGCGTTCCGAACATCATCGCCAAGCTGTTCTCCGACCCGAGCCTGGTGGGCGCGACGCGCCTGCTGTCCTTCTACTTCGACCTGAACCAGGGCATGATCGTCGGCGTTCCCGCCCTGCTGCTGCTCCTGCTCCTGCTGCTGCCGCGCATGGATGGCCGCGCGCGCGGGGTGCTGCTACTGAGCGCGCTGCTCACGCTGGCGCTGGCCCTGCCCGCGCTGGCCGTGCTGAACTGGAACTCGGGCGCCGTGGGACCCATGCGCTACGCCTTCTGGGCCGCGATGCCGCTGGTCTTCGCCCTGCTGGTGCTGCTGCGCCGCCTGCCGCGCTGGCCGCAGCTGGCGCTGGTGCTGCTGGCGGCCGGCCAGGCGGCGGCGGTGGACCACGCATCCGAATACAACTACGTCCACTTCAGCCCCACCGCCGAGCTGGTCCTGGCGCGCGCCCCGCAGCTTTACCACCCGGAGCCCGAGATCTTCGCCGAGCGCGCGGGCCATCACGACAACTATATCCAGACCGACAAGGTCTACGTGCTGCGCGGCGCCGACGGCAGGGAGCTGAAAACCCTGGTGCATGCCTCCAACGCCCACCTGGACGAGCAGCTGTGCGGCCGCGGCGCCAGCCTGGCGCCCGACCTGCCGCAGGTGGCGAGCGCGCGCGGCTGGCGCTACATCGACGGGCCGCTGCGCTGTGTCGCAGGGAGCTTCGTCCAGCGCAGCTTCGGGTTCGACGCGCTGCGCGCCGGCGAGGCCGTGGCCCTGGTCTCCGGCTGGAGCAACCTGGAAGCGAACGGCCCCGGCTGGGACGGCGCCTGGTCGCTGGGCGCGCGCTCGCGCCTGCGCGTGAAAGTCGACGGCGCCGCCGTCCAGGCACTGCTCATCACCGGCAACTACCTGGCGCCGAACCGCCAGACCCGCGTCATCGTGAACGGCCAGGACCTCGGCTGGCATGCGCTCGACCAGGCCGGGCCGCTGGCGCTGCCCGAGCAGGCGCGCGCCGCCACCCTCGACATCGAACTCGAACATGCCTCGCCCACCTCCCCCGGTCCGGGCGACCCGCGCCTCCTCGCCTTCTTCCTGCGCGAGCTCAGCGTACGCCAACACCCCAGCAAGCCATGAACGCTATTGACGCCAGCAGCACGAAGCTTTCTCCCGCCACCACGCAGGCCATTGCGCCGATCGGCGTGCCCGACGCGGTCGCGGTCGTGATCCCCAGCTACAAGGTCACCCGCCACATCCTGGGTGTGATCGAGGGCATCGGGCTTGAAGTCAGCCGCATCTACGTGGTGGACGACAAGTGCCCGGACGGCAGCGGCGCCTTTGTCCGCGAACACTGCCGCGACCCGCGGGTGGTGGTGCTGGAACACGCCGAGAACCAGGGCGTGGGCGGCGCCGTCATGACCGGCTACCGCGCCGCCATCGCCGACGGCGCCAAGGTGATGGTCAAGATCGACGGCGACGGCCAGATGGACGGCGCGCTGATCCCGAGTTTCATCGCGCCGATCCTGGCGGGCGAGGCCGACTACACCAAGGGCAACCGCTTCTTCAACCTGGAACGCCTGGGCGCGATGCCGCCGATGCGTCTGTTCGGCAACGCGGCCCTGTCCCTGATGACCAAGCTGTCCTCGGGCTACTGGGACCTGTTCGACCCGACCAACGGCTACACCGCGATCCACGCCGACTGCGCGCGCTTCCTCCCTTTCGACAAGATCAGCAAGCGCTACTTCTTCGAGTCGGACATGCTGTTCCGCCTGAACATCCTGGGCGCGGTGGTGGCCGACGTGCCGATGGACGCCGTCTACGGCGACGAGGTCAGCAACCTCAAGATCTCGCGGGTCGTCACCGAATTCTTCACCAAGCACGTGCGCAACTTCGGCAAGCGCATCTTCTACAACTACTACCTGCGCAACATGTCGGTGGCCTCGATCGAGCTGCCGCTCGGGATCCTGCTGACCCTGTTCGGCACCATCTACGGCCTGACGCACTGGATCGCCTCGGCCCAGGATGGCGTCGCGACACCGGCCGGCACCGTGATGCTGGCCGCGCTGCCAGTGATCATGGGCGTGCAGCTGATCCTGGCCTTCATCTCGCACGACGTCGCCTCGGTGCCGCGCCGGCCGCTGCACAAGAAGACCCTGTACCGCAGCACCCCATGAGTCCGGCCAAGATCGCTTCGAAACTGGCGTCGCGCCAGTTCGCCGTCTACGTCACCGGCGGCGTGCTGTGCGCGCTGGTCGACATCGGCCTGATGCAGCTGCTGCTGGGGGCGGGCTTCCACCACACGGCCGCCGCCAGCGCCGGCTTCGCGGCCGGGCTGCTGGTCAACTTCGCCTTCCACTCGGGCGTCACCTTCAACGCCTCGGCCAATCCGGCGCGCTTCGCGCGCTACCTGTGCCTGGTCGCCGTGAACTACGGGCTGACCCTGGGCTGCGTGGCCCTGGCCCAGGCGCTGGCGGGCAATCCCCTGCTCGGCAAGCTCCTGTCGCTGCCGCTGGTGGCGGTGAACGGCTTCCTGCTCGGCAAATACTGGATCTTCAAGTGAATACCACGGCAAGCACCCGGAACACACGCATACCCTCCCTGGTCCTGACTGCCGGCATGGCGCTGGTGGGCTGGTACCTGCTGCAGCGCACGCTCGGCCTGTCGCCCGGCGTGTTCGCCGACGAGTGGTACTACAGCAAGATGGCGCGCCTGATGCCGCTGTCCGAGGCCACGCTGCCTTCCTGGCTCTACCTGCTGGTGTTCGGCGCCAGCAGCAGCTGCGGCCCCGGCTTCCTCGACTGCGCCCGCATCGGCAACGCTTTGTTCCACGTCGGCGCCGCCCCCTTCCTCTACCTGGTCGCGCGGCGCGTGATGCCGCCTGCCCTGGCCTGCGCCATCGCCCTGCTGTCCCTGCTGCTGCCGCTGAACCTGTACACCAGCTTCTTCATGCCGGAGTCGATGTACTTCTTCGGCTTCGCGGTGCTGGCCTGGGTCGCGCTATGCGGCCTGGCCTGGCGCCCGTGGCTGCATGCGCTGCTTGCCGGCCTCGTGCTGGGCCTGATGAGCCTGGTGAAGGTGCACGCCATCTTCCTGCTGCCGGCGCTGTGCCTCTACCTCGTGTACGCCAGCCGCGTGCGCGCTGGGGGTGACAAGGGCGGCGCCTGGATCGCACGCGGCCTGGGCGCCGCGGCGCTGGCCCTCGTCACCGCCGTGGTGGTGAAACTGCTGCTCGGCTGGCTCCTGGCCGGCGAGGCCGGCCTGACCCTGTTCGGCGCCTTCTATGGCGCCGGCGCCAGCTCCTACTCCCAGCACAGCCTGCTGTCGCGCCTGTACCCGATCACGGTCAGCGCACGCGGCCATGCGATGGCCTTGACGGCGCTGCTGGCCATCCCGCTGGCGGCGCTGCTGCACGCCCTGTTCAGCCGCGACACCTGGCGCGCCGACAATCCGCGCGGCCCGCTGGTCGTCTTCACCGTGCTCGCACTCGGCTCGGCGCTCGGCCTGGCCGTCCTGTACACGGCCTCGATCGCCCACGAGGGACCAACCGAAGGTCTGCGCCTGCATTCGCGCTACTACAGCTTCGCGCTGCCCCTGCTGCTGGTCGCCGCTGCCGCGACCGCTGCCGCCGGCAAGGATGCAAGCCGGCCGGCGGGCCGTCGCCACTTGCTGCTGCCGGGACTGATCGTGCTGGTGCTGGGCGTCCTGCTGGCGGCGGCCTGGATGCGCCTGTCGGGCTTCGACCCGCGCCTCACCGACAGCCCGGAATACACGGCGCTGGCCAGGCATGGGGTCGCGGTCACCGCCCTGTTCATCGTCCAGGCCCTGCTGCTGGCGCTGTGGCTGCGCTCGCACCGCGCCGCGGCCTGGGGGGCGCTGGCGCTGGCGCTGCCGCTGGCGCTGCTCATCACCAACCGCGACGTGCACCAGCATTACCTCGTGCACCTGAAGGCTGCGCCGCCTGCCGACCGCGCCGGCATGGCCGCGCGCGCGCTGATTCCGCTGGAGGAGCGCGGCGCGACCATGATCGTCGCCAACGGCGCCGACCTGTTCCGCACCCAGTTCCACATCGACTACCCCGAGATGACCCTGCTCGACATGCCCGACGGCAGCCCGATCGAGGCCTATCGCATCGGCTCGCAAACCCGCTGGCTGGTCGCGGTGGGCCGCCATCCGCTGCCGGAAGGGATGGCGCCGACGGTCGCCAACGAGGCCTTCACGATCGTCAAGCTGCCGCGTCCCGAGCGCAGCCTGGTGGGCGAGTACGCCTTCAATGTGGCGCCCGGCCCCGGCCAGCTGGTGGTGGGGGCCGACGGCCTGTCGAATGTGGAAGCCTGGGGCCGCTGGTCGGACGGCAAGCGGGTCGCGCTGCGTTTCGACCGTCCGCTGCCGGCGCGCCTGACGGTGGTGCTGAGCGCGGGCGCCTTCGGCGCCAACATCAACGCGCCCTTCGTGCTGCGCGTGGGGGACGCCGCGCTTGAATTCCGCCTGCCCTGGGAAGCCCGCGAAGTCGTGCTCGACCTGGATACCGACGGGCGCCAGCAGACCCTGGCGATCGAGGTGCCGCAGCCGCAGCGGCCGAGCGAGCTGGGGAATTCGACGGATACGCGCCTGCTGGGGATTTCGCTGACGCGGATGCGCATTGAAAAGAGACCATGACTCCACACGATACCCGAACAAAACGCCTTGTCTGGCCCCTGGCCCTGAGCTTCGCCCTGGCCGGTATCGCCTGGCTCCTCTACCAGCGCAACGCCGGCCTGCAGCCGAGCGTCTTCGCCGACGAATGGTCTTACAGCAAGTTCGCGCGCCTGATGCCGCTGGCGGATTCGATGCTGCCTTCGTATCTGTATCTATGGCTGTTCGGCGCCAGCAGCGCCTGCGGCGACGGCTTCCTCGACTGCGCCCGGATCGGCAACCTCGCCTTCTTCGTGGGCGCCGCGCCTTTCATCTACCTGATCGCGCGCCGCTACACGAGCGCTCCGGCGGCCGCCGGCGTCGCGGTGCTGAGCACGCTCGCGCCGCTGAATTCCTTCACCGTCTACTTCATGCCGGAATCGATGTACTACTTCGGCTTCTGCGTGCTGAGCTGGGTGGCACTGAAGGGCAGCGACTGGCGGCCAGGCGCGCATGCGCTGGCGAGCGGCGCCGTGCTCGGCCTGATGAGCCTGGTGAAGGTGCATGCGGTATTCCTGCTGCCGGCCCTGGTCCCCTTCCTGCTGGCGGCCAGCTGGCTCCGTGGCGGCCCCTGGTTCCTGCGCGGCATCGCCATGGCGGCCGTGGCCGTCGTGTGCGCCTTCGCTGTCAAGTTCGGCCTTGGCTGGCTGTTCGCCGGCGAGGCGGGCCTGAGCGTGTTCGGTCCCTTCTACGAGTCGACCAGGCTGGGCACCGACGGCTTGACCTTGCTGGGGGCGGCCCTGGTCAGCGCACGCGGCCACCTGATGACGCTGGCCCTGATCTACGGCCTGCCGCTGGCCATGCTGGCCTACGCCCTGGCCACGCAGGTCGCGCGTCCGCGCGCCGCAGGCGCCGTCCCCGACCGGGAAGACGCCAAGCGGCGCCTGCTGTACCTGTACATCCTGCTCATGCTCGGCGCCGCCGCCGGCCTGACGGTCATGTATACCGCCGGCCTGCACGTCGAGGGCAGCCGCGAAGGCCTGCGCCTGCACCTGCGCTACTACAGCTTCGTGTTCCCGCTGCTGGTCGTCGTGGTCGCGGCGGCGCTGTCCCGGGAAGCACGGCTGCCGGAAGGGCGCGAGCGTCCCTGGCTGCGCTGGACGCTGGTCGTTGCGCTGGGGGCGACCCTGGTCGCGGCGCTGTTCATGCTGCAGGGCTACACGACCAACGTGGTGGACGGCCCGGACATCCATCGCCTCAACGTGACGGACAAGGCCCTGCGCATCCTTGTCGGACTGCAGTTGCTCGTGCTGCTCGCCTGGGCGATGCGCCTGCGCGCGGCGCCGCTGCTGTTCCTGTGCCTGCTCCTGCCGGCAGCCTACGCGGCCAGCAACCGGGGCATCCACAATCACTTCGAGAACCTGCGCCCGCCGAGCAAGACCGACCTGGCGGCCAAGTGGGTGTACGAGCACGTGCCGCCGGACGAGCGCAGCCAGGTGGTGGTGGCGGGCGTCGACCTGAGCATGATGCTGCGCGCGCAGTTCCATATCGACCACCCGGACACCACGACCATGGTGATCGACTTCGGCCCGGTTGCCGAATACCAGTTGCCGTTGAACAAAAAGTGGATGCTGCTGCTGGGCGAGTACCAAGTGCCGGACAACATCGCCACCACCGTCCTGCGCACGCCCTGGTACACGGTGCTGCGCCTGCCCGAGCCCGAGCCGAAGCTCAGCCATGTGAAACTGTCGCTCCCGCCGGATCCGCGCGTGGTGACGGGCGTCGAAGGCCTGTCGCACCTCGAGCCCTGGGGCCGCTGGTCGGATGCGAAACGGGTCGTGATCGAGTTCGCGCAGCCGCTGCCGCGCCGCGCCGGCGTGGTGCTGACGGCGCGCGCCTACGACGTCAACGCCAACATGCCGTTCAAGATGCACCTCGGCGGCCAGACCCGGGAATTCAAGGTCGGCTGGCACCAGCAGGAAATCGGCCTGCATTTCGACACCGACGGCAGCGCCCGCACCCTGGTCATCGAGGTGCCGCAGCCGGTGTCGCCGGAGGAGCGCGGCCACCCGGGCGATTCGCGCAAGCTCGGCATCGGCATCGGCGACATCATCATCACCGACGGCACGGCCCAGGCCGCGCGTTGATCTGGCGCAGACCGGTGCCTTGTTGCCGGTGCTGTGTGCGGTCACGTACGGAATACCGTCCCCTGCCCCGCTAAAGTGAACTCGAGCCGGCCGCCCGCGTGCGGCTGCCGGCGCCGCGGCATGTTGCCGCACATCGGGACACACATGGCAACTGGATCGGACAAGGAAGATCACCTCTCGAGATCCCTCGACATGCAGGGGAATGGCCAGAGCGTGGGCGTGCAGGCCGTCGGCGAGGTCGAGGGCAATGCCGTCACGCCGACCGGCGGCCCGGGCGTCAATCACTGGCAGGCCGGCTATATCGGCCGCCGCGGGCTGGACGAGCGCAGCAACATCTTCTTCGCCGCCGTCGAGATGACGCGCATGCCCATGATCATCACCGATCCCAACCAGGACGACAATCCGATCGTGTTCGCCAACGGCGCCTTCTTCGACCTCACCGGCTACGAAGAAAAGGACATAGTAGGCCGCAACTGCCGCTTCCTGCAGGGGCCCGACACCGACCGCGGCACCGTCGCCGAAGTGCGCAATGCCCTGCGCGAGCAGCGCGCGGTGGCGGTCGACCTCCTCAACTACAAGGCCGACGGCGAGCCTTTCTGGAACGCCCTGTTCATCGGCCCGATCTTCGACCAGGACGGCAAGCTGCTGTACTTCTTCGCCTCGCAGATGGACATCACCGAGCGCCGCAGCAAGCTCGAGTCGAACCTGCAGGCGCAGAAGATGGAGGCCATCGGACAATTGTCGGCCGGGATGGCGCACGACTTCAACAACCTGCTGCAGGTCATCAACGGCAACCTCGAACTGGCGCTCCTGAGCGCCGGGAAGATCCCCGCGGCGGCCGAGCCGATCCGGCGCGCCCAGCGCGCCACCCTGCAGGCCGGCAAACTCACCCAACAACTGCTGAGCTTTGCGCGCAAGCAGCGCCTCGAGCACAAGCGCGTCAGCCTGAACGGGCTGGTGGTCGATTTTTCCGACATGCTGGTGCGCACGCTCGGCGACAAGGTCGAACTGCGCCTCGACCTGCGCCCCGGCCTGCCGTCCTGCTCGATCGACCCGACCTACCTGGAAATGGCCCTGCTCAACGTCGTCATCAATGCGCGCGACGCCATGCCGCAAGGCGGCGTGGTCACGGTGGGCACGGCGGTAGTCGACGAAGTGCGGCGCGTCGCCAACCGGCTGCCGCCGGGCGAGTACGTCGCCATCTCCATCCAGGACCAAGGCGAAGGCATGCCGCCGGACGTGCTCAAGCGCGCCACCGAGCCCTTCTTCACCACCAAGGGCCTGGGCACGGGCCTCGGCCTGGCGATGGTGCACGGCTTCGTGCAGCAGTCGCAGGGCCGGCTCGACATCGACAGCGAACCCGGGCGCGGCACCCAGGTGCGCATGATCTTCCCGGTGGCGCAGCAGTCGCGGCACGAGGACGGCGGCCACCATGACGCCGGGGCGGACGCGCACGAAGCGGGCCGCAAGTGCCGCATCCTGGTGGTGGAAGACAACGAGGACGTGCGCGAGCTGGCCGAAGCCATGCTGGCGGCGGCCGACTACGACGTGCTGTCGGCGCCGAGCGGCGAGCGCGCGCTCGAGCTGCTCGAAACGGAAAAGGTGGATTTGCTGTTCACCGACGTGATCATGCCGGGCGGGATGAACGGGCTGCAACTGATCGAACAGGTGCATGCCAGCAAGCCGTCGCTGCCGGTGCTGGTGACCACCGGCTACATGGACGAGCTGCCGGCGCGCGGGGCGCGCGACAAGTCACTGGACGTGCTGGCCAAGCCCTACCAGCACCAGGACCTGCTGGACCGGGTGCAGACGGCGCTGCGTGCGCGCCGCGCGGCTTAGAAGTCGCCGCACATCGTAGGGTGGGCGGCTCTGCCGCCCACGCGTTCAACTAGCGCCAGCACGGCCGCGATATATCATCGTGAGGCTATCGCCGCGTGGGCAGGAAACCTGCCCACCCTACAACATCAGTTCGAACGCGGTCCGCCGCCCAGCAGGAATGCCAGCTTCTGCTTGCCCGGCTTGGCTTGCGGCGCCGGCGTCACGACTTCCCTGCGCGCAGCGCTGGACGGCTCGTAGGGCTTGAGGAACCACGGATCGACCTTCTCGCGGCGCGGTGTCGGGCTATAGCCGCTGCTGCGCGGCGGACGTTCGCCGCGCTCGCCGCCACGCGGGGCGCCTTCGTCGCGGCGTCCACGGCGTTCGCCGTCGCGGGCGAATTCCGGGCGTCCGCCTTCGCGCGAACGGCTCGACGGCGCCACGAAGCCCGGCAGCTCGCCGCGCGGGACGGTCTGCTTGATCAGCTTTTCGATGTCGGCCAGCAGGCGCTCGTCCTTGTCCGAGTACACCGACAGCGCATCGCCCGAGGCGCCGGCGCGGCCGGTACGGCCGATGCGGTGCACGTAGTCCTCGGCGTTGTACGGCAGGTCGTAGTTGATCACGCAGGGCAGGTCGGAGATGTCGAGGCCGCGCGCGGCCACGTCGGTCGCCACCAGCACTTCCACCGTGCCCGCCTTGAAGGCGTCGAGGGCGGCCATGCGCTCCTGCTGGGTCTTGTCGCCGTGGATCGCCGAGGCCTTGATGCCCTTCTGCTCGAGGTGGCGCGACAGGCGCGAGGCGCCGATCTTGGTGTTCGAGAACACGATCACCTGCTTCAGCTTGCGCTCGCGGATGATGTGCTCGACCACGTCGCGCTTGAGCTCCTCGTCGACCTTGTAGACGATCTGCGTGACCCGGTCGGCGGTGGCGTTGCTGCGCGCCACTTCGATCAGCACCGGGCTGTTCAGGAAGCTGTTGGCCAGCTTCTTGATCTCCGGCGAGAAGGTGGCCGAGAACATCAGGTTCTGGCGCTGCTTCGGCAGCAGGTTGATGATGCGCTGCAGGTCGGGCAGGAAGCCCATGTCGAGCATGCGGTCGGCTTCGTCCATCACCAGCATCTGCACCTGGCCCAGGCTGATGTTCTTCTGCTCGATGTGGTCGAGCAGGCGGCCCGGGGTGGCGATGACGATCTCGACGCCGCCCTTCAGGATGGTGGTCTGGCCCTTCATGTCCATGCCGCCGAACACGACGGTGGAACGCAGCGGAGTGTGCTTGGCGTAGGCCTTGACGTTGTCGGCCACCTGCACCGCCAGTTCGCGGGTCGGGGTCAGGACCAGGGCGCGCACCGGGTGGCGCGCCGGCGACATGCTGCTGTTGGCATGCGCCATCAGGAGCTGGATGATCGGCAGCGAGAAGCCGGCGGTCTTGCCGGTGCCGGTCTGGGCGGCGCCCATGACGTCGCGGCCCTGCAGCACCAGCGGGATCGCCTTGGCCTGGATCGGGGTCGGGTACTCGTAGCCCTGGTCGGTCAGCGCGCGCAGGATTTCCGGCGCCAGGCCGAGGTCGGTGAAGCGCACGGTCGGCGCTTCGTCCGCCTTGACCTGCTCGACCGGTGCGGCCAGGGTGATGTCGTCGGAATCGGCGCTCACGGGAGTATTCTGGATATCAGACATATTCTTGTTGGACAGTATTTCGTTAGCTCTACGGCTGCGCCTGCGGGCACGAATCGGCCCGCGCGGGTAGCTTCCAGAGGGACGGCGGGCCGGCAAACCGGCACGCATGGGCCGCGAAGCGCCCAGGCAACAAGCCTGGACTGGGCGGACGTAGAGGCACTTTAGCGGGCTACACGATACCTCAAATCCACTCCACTGTATATAAGAGCCTGATTTGTAGGGTGGGCGGCTTCGCCGCCCACGCGGTGATAGACGGCTGCGAGATCATTCGGCGCGCGAACGGAGCCGATAATTATCACCGCGTGGGCGGGAGACCCGCCCACCCTAATGTGATGGACTCCACCCTCCCGATAT
>JAEAMF010000539.1_pt1 | contig 44756 bp, 31 predicted proteins | sample 8958721 | NCBI WGS metagenome assembly JAEAMF01 (sample SAMN16933255, study PRJNA681124) | bioreactor sludge metagenome | isolation source: anaerobic bioreactor treating anionic surfactant - SDBS | place: India: Bengaluru | collected 2019-02-28 | reverse complement strand
CTTCCGCGACCCCGACCCCCCGTCCCTCCGCGATCCCGTCTCCTGCCCCTTCGGCGTCCCCCAGCCCGGTACCCACGCCGGACTGCCACTGTTACGTTATGCCCCAACAGACGCTATACAACACCTACGAGAACATCCTCATGCTGGTCCACCCGGAGGTCTTCAATCCCAACACGAATGAAACCGTCATCGGGCCTACAGGGGCGACCGGGATCGAGGCGATGGATTACAATGAAGAGGACGGTCTGCTTTACGGGATCAATTACGGCCAGCTGGGGACGATCGATCTCGTCACAGGCGTGTTCACCCCCAAGGAACAGCCGATCGGTGCGGGCTACGGTTCCCTCGGCTACCGGTCATTCCGCGACTGCGACGGCATGTCCTTCCGCCACAGCGACGGAGTCCTCTTCGCCTCCGTCCGAAAGGGGGAGAACGATCTCCTGATCCAGGTGGACCACATCACTGGCGCCCACATTGCCGGGGCCTTCGGCGGCGACGATTACATTGTCATAGAGGAGGTCCCGGACTCAGGCGATGACGACATCGACGATATCGCCTTCGATACCGCCGACGACACCCTCTATGCGACAGCCAACGATGCCGGCCGTCACGATCACCTGATCACGATTAACCCGGTGGACGGATCGATCGAGGAGATCGCGGAGCTCTACTGCCCGCTCGCCCAACTCGCGGTCCAGGACATGGAGGGACTCGGTTTCGGCTGCGACGGCATACTCTGGGGAACGACCGGGCGATACACCGATCCCCAACTCGCCAACCGCCTCTGGGAGATCAACAAGGACACGGGGCACGTCTGCAATCCTCGGCGGCTCGGAAAGGCGTCGGATTACGAAGCGGTGACCTGCGGAAAATTCCGCATCCCGCCCACCCCCGCCCCCACCCCGGCGCTGGCGGCGGCCGCGGACGGGGACTACGACGGCGACGGCGTTTCCGATGTGGCGGTCTTCCGTCCCTCCACCGGCCAGTGGTCGGTCCGGGGGATCACCCGGTTCTATTTTGGCGCCGCCGCCGACCTCCCCGTTCCGGGGGATTACGACGGAAACGGCCGGGCGGACGCCGCCGTCTTCCGCGGCTCGTCCGGTCTCTGGGCGGTCAACGCGCTCACCCGGCTGATCTTTGGCATCGACGGGGATTATCCCGCCGTGGCCGACTACAACGGGGACGGAACGTCCGATATCGGCATCTTCCGCCCCGGCCTAGGTTTCTGGTCGGTCCGGGGGATGGGGCAGGACTATTTCGGAGTCTGGGGCGACCTCCCGGTCCCCGGCGATTACTCCGGCGACGGAACGGCAGCGCCGGCGATCTTCCGGCCGGTCACCGGTCTCTGGTCGGCCCGGGACGTCGGGAGCTGGTACCTCGGGACGGCCGGCGACCTCCCGGTCCCCGGAGATTACCGCGGCACCGGCCCCGCCGCCGCAGCGATCTTCCGGCCCGCCACTGGCCTCTGGACGGTCCTTGACTTCACCCGTTTCTGGTTCGGGTCGTCCGCCGATCATCCCGTCCCCGCAGACTTCAAGGGGGACGGGAAGGACGCCGCGGCGGTCTTCCGCGATGCGGACGGCCTATGGGCGGTGCGAGCCCTAACCAGGGCAGCCTTCGGGTTAGCCGGCGACCTGCCCGCGACCCGGTAGGAAATCCCCTCAATCCGGCCGCGGCCGGATGCCGGGGAGGAGGGACCTACTTGTCGGTGCTCGCCAGAGCGCATGTCATGATCGTGGACGACGACGCGGAGCTCCTCGCCGAGCTCTCCGAAGCCCTGCGGTCGGGCGGCTTCCGGGTTTCCGCCTTTACCGACGGAGCCCGGGCCCTGTTCGCCGCCGCGAAGCGGCCCCCCGCGGTGATCCTGCTCGACCTCAAGATGAGGGGGTGCAACGGCTTCCAGGTGGCCGGCCTGCTGAAGAAGGATCCGCGCACGAGCGGCATCCCGATCATCGCCATGACCGGTCATTACACCGAACAGGAACACGAGCGGCTCATGAAATCCTGCGGGATGCGGGCCTGCCTGCTCAAACCTTTCACGGCCGAAGTGGCGATTCAGAAAATCGCGATGGTCATGCGGGCGGACAACCCATCGCTCGCGCGGTTCGCTGCCCGGGAGAAAACCGGAGACCGGGAATAAGCTGGACCGGTCGCCCGGCCCCCCGGGGAAGGAAGGGACGCTCGTTCGAGGGGAGCGCCGGGAAGGATCAGCGCCCTCTCGCCACCCGGGCCACGATCCGCAAGAGCTCCCGCTCGTCAAAGGGCTTGGTCAGGAGGCCGGCGACCAGGGCCGAGACCTGCTCTTCCCGCAGGAATTTATCCATGAATGGCCGTCCGGTGATCATGATGACCGACGTTCGGGGACGGAGCGCCTTGATCCGTTTGAGCAGGCTCACCCCATCGGCGCCCGGCATCTTGTAATCCAGGACCACGATATCGAAGGCGCGCTCGGCGAGGAGTCGTTCGGCCTCGGCCGGATCGGGGACGGGGCGGGCCCGGTAGCCCCGGGCCTGGAGGGATTCGGCGATTTCCCCGCACAGATCGGCGTCGTCGTCGATGATCAGGATGGTGAGAGCGGGCATGGGTTCAACTCCCCGTCTTCCTGGGCAAAACCACGGTCACGGTCGTCCCCCGCCCCGGCGCGCTTTCGATGGCGATGCTCCCTCCGTGCATCTGCACGATGCTCTGGCAGATGGCCAAGCCGAGGCCCGTCCCCTTGACCTTGGTCGTGAAGAAGGGGCTGAACGCCCGCTCCAACGTCTCCGGATCCATCCCGGGACCATTATCGGTGAAGGAGACGCTGACGGAGTCGGTCGCGGCGCGCCCCCGGATTTCCACGATTCCCTCGCCGGATTCGAGCGCTTCGTTGGCGTTGGAGAGAATGTTGCTGAAGACCTCCTTTAATTGCAGGGGATCGGCCTGGAGGGGAAACTCGTGTAGGGAAGCCAGGTCGATTTTCAGGGACACGCCTTTCTTGAATCGGGCGCGGGCGGCCTGAACGCTTTCCTGGATCAGGCGGGAGAGGGAGACGCTTTCGAGACGGGGTGGGCGCAGCCGCGAATAGAAGAGGAGGTTGTCGATGATCTGATCGCTCTCGGCGACCTTCTTTTTAATGGTGCGGATGTTGCCGGCCAGGGCGGGGTTGGCGGCCTTTCGCTTGATGTTGGCCGCGGCGAAGGCGATCGCGGCCAGGGGGTTCCTGAGCTCGTGGGCGACGGTGGCGGCGAGCGCTCCGATATCCGAGAGGCGCCGGGTCTTCGCCAACTCCTCCTGGGAGACGATCAGCTCCCGGGATCTTCGCTCGACCAACTTTTCCAGGGTGGCCTTGTCCCGGCGCAGGATCTCCTCGGCCCGGGCCCGCACCGCCCGCAGGCGGATCGTCATGATCCCCTCGGAGATACCGGCGGCGAGTTCCTTGAGCAGTTTCACCTCCTCGTCCAGAAAGGGATTCGCCTCCCGCGAGTAGATGCTGAGCGCGCCCAGAATGCCGTCCCGGGAATTCAGGGGCAGGGCGATGGAGGCGGCATACCCCCGTTTGGTCGCTTCCCGGCGCCAGGGTTCGAAGTCCGAATCGGTAAGCATGTTCTGGCAGAAGGTGACTTGTCCCAGGCGGATAGCCGCGCCGGAAGGGCCGCGTCCCCGGTCCGTGTCCGCCCAACTGAAACGGGCCGCGGCCAGATAACCGCCCGTATCCCCGGCTGAGGCCACCGGCCGGACCGTCTTGCCGCCATCGTGCTCGGGGAATCCGACCCAGGACATGGCATAGCCGCAAACCTCGACAATGATCCGGCAGACGGTCCCCAGGTACTCTGGCTCGTCGGCGGCCCGGATCAAGGCTTGGTTGCAGTCGCTGAGCGCCCGGAGCGTCCGGTTGAGCGTCTGCAGGGTTTCCTGGCTCTTTTGCCGCTCGGTGATGTCCTGGCCCTGGGCGATGGTGGCGAGGACGGTCCGGCCGTCCTCGGCGTAGACGTTGGCCGAGTTCCAGAGGGCGATCCGGACTTCCCCGTCGGCGCGGAGGATCGGGATCTCCACCACCTCCCAGCGCTCGCTCAGGGTGCGCCTGATCTTGTCGAGCGATTCCTCCCGGCTCGCCTTTGGGAAAAGGATGCTGAGGTCGCGGCCGATCACGTCCTCGGCCCGACGGCCCGAGAGGTTGACGAAGGCCGGGTTGAAACGGGTGATTTTGAGCCGCGTATCCCAGCAGATGATGGGGGCGTTGGCATAGGTGAAGAGGCTCTCCAGGTAGTCCCGGGTCTCTCGGAGGTTCTCCTCCGCCTGTCGGCGTTCAACGATCTCGCCCCGCAGCCGTGAGTTGGATGCTTCTAACTGTGCTGTGCGGTCCTTGACCAGCTCCTCCAGGCGCTGGCGGTATTCGGAGACCTCCGCCTCGGACCGTTTGCGGTCGGTGACGTCGAGGCCCATCTCCAGGATCAGGGGGGAGCCGTCGACGTCGGCGAAGAGGAAGTCAAAGACGTGGTAGTCGCGCCGGTCCGGCCCGGTCCACTCCCACTCCCGGTTCGTCCCGGCTTGCAGCACCTTATAGGTCTCGCAGTTCAGGCATGGCTCGGCCCGCTGAAACAGGTACTCATAGCAGCGGCGGCCGAAGGATTCTCCGAAGCGTTCGCGGAAGTAGCGGTTGGCGAAAGAGACATGGTAGTCCGGCGTCAGGGTGACCACGTAGACCGGGAGCTTGTCCAGGATATCATTGAAGCGCTGGCGCTCGACCGCCAGCCTGGCCACCGACTCATTCAGCTGCTTAGTCCGTTCCTTGACCTGGCTTTCCAGCTTGTCATGAGCTTTTTGCAGAGCCTCTTCCGCCCGCTTGCGGTCGGAGATGTCGATGCAGATCCCGGTCATGCGCGCCGGCCGGCCGTCCGCGCCGAGGATCGGACGGCCCAAGGCGTAGATCCACCGGATCTCCCCGTTCGGCCTGACCACCCGATATTCGTTGACGAGCTGGACGCGGTCGCGAAGGGCGACGTCGATCCGCGTTTCCGCCAGTGCGCGGTCCTCGGGGTGGAGGAGGGACCGCCAGAGTTCGAAGGTCGCCGGCGCTGCGGCGGGGTCGAGGCCGAAGAGGCTGAAGAGCTCGCGCGTCCATTCCAGCCGTCCCGTCGCCAAGTCCCAGTCCCAGGCCCCGATCTCCGCCCCTTGGTGGGTGAGTTCCAGACGCTCGTTGGCCCGGCGGAGGGCGTCCTGCGCTTGCTGCCGCTCGGTAATATCGACGGCGAAACCGATGATCCCCCGCAAGGCTCCCTTCTCATCGAAGTAGGGGAGCTTGTCCGTTTGGACCAGCCGCGTCCCCCGCCGCGTTTCCATCGGCTCGACGATCGACCGCTTGGCCCGCCCCGTGGCCATGACCTCCTGATCGTCTTTGAAATACGCCTCCGCCCGCTCCTTCGGGAAGAGATCGAAGAGGGATTTCCCCTCCAATTCCGCCCGGCCGACCCCGAGCGCGTCTTCGAAGGCCTGGTTCACGCGGACGAACCGGTTCTCGGTATCCTTAAAGAAGATCAGGGCGGGAACCGAGTCGAGGATGACGCGATGCTCCGCCAAGAGGGCGTTGAGAACGCCCGTGAGGCGATCGCGCTCGCCGATCGCCTGGTTCAAATCGTCTCGGGCGGCGGTGATCCGCTTCAGGTCTTCGGTCATGGTGTCGAACGCGCGGGAGAGCTGCCCGATCTCGTCACGCCGGGCGAGGGCCACGCGATGGTCCAAGTCGCCGCTCCCAACGATCTCCGCCCCCCGGACGAGCCAGCGGATCGGCTTGGAGATCGACTGGGCGGCGGAGAAGGCGATTGCGCCGGCCAGGAGGAGCACGATCCCGCCGATGCCGAGAGTCAGCTTGGCCAGGTTCCGGATATCGGCAAACGCTTCCTCGGCGTCGATCTTGGCCACCAGTCCCCAGCCGAGAGCGGGGAGGTAGCGCCAGGCGGCCACCACTTCTTTGCCCCGGTAATCGCGCAGGAGACCGGCCCCGTTCTCCCCTCCCGTGGCCTTCTGGATGGGGATGCCGGCGCGATCGCCGACGGTCAGTCGTTTCCGGAGAGTCGCTTCGGAGTTGAACCGCCGGGGATTCAGGAACACGATCTCGGCCCCCTCCCGCCGGCCAATCAGCACCTCTCCGCTTTGACCCAGGCCGGCGGCGCCCTGAAGGATGGCATAGAGGGGCGCCGGGTCGATGATGAAGGCGATGAACCCGGCCGGCCTCTGATCCAGATCGAATACCGTCGCGGCAAGGAGCATGGTGGGGGACCGCCCCCGCGCGGGGGCGGCGTAGGAATCGGCGAAGTAGATCCCAGGCTCTCCCGCGCTTGCGAGGCTCCCCCGCATCTCGCTTAAGGGGATGGCCAGCTCCTCCGCCTCGAGCTTGGCGGGGGAGGAATACACGGTTCTTCCGGCGAGGTCGGCCAGGCGCACCCCGCGTAGGCCGGGGATCGCGGGCATCTTCCCCAGGACCTGATCCGCCATCCTCTGAGCCGCGGCGCGGCGGCGATCATCCGGCGCGCCGGCGGGAGAGGAGAGGTCGGGGAGGCTGGACCTGATCGCGTAGCCGATGCGGACGATGTCCAGGTTGTTTTCCAGCGCTTCGAAATAGCTTTCCAGCCGGTCAGCCTTGAGCTCGGCGAGATGGCTCAGTTCGGCGAGGCGAGCGGTCTCGATCGACTCCCGATAGCGGCCGAAGATCAGGAAGCTGGTGAATGCGATCGGGATCAGACCGATCGCCAGCAGCAGCACGGTCAGCTTCAGTCGGATAGGCATGGCAGTCCCGTCCCGAAAAGGGCGAACAGCGCCGTCGTGACCATCGGGTCAGAGGTTGAGATGTTCATGATCGCAGCGAGGGGAGTGCCGAGGCTTTCTCCTTGAGAAGGGACCTGCCCCCATTCTTCGGGCCACTTTCGATGTTAGTCCTACCCCGCTTGCGGTGCCCCCCAACTCTGGAGCACTCTTACTCTAGTTTCTCGCCGCAAGTAACCTGTTTTCTTCCTGGTGTCCTTCCTGCGTGGTGCTGTCTTTCTGGCAGGATAGCAGATATTCGACCGGCGACATATTGCCGAGCGAACCGTGCGGGCGGACCGTGTTGCAGTCTTCCCTCCATGCCTGGAGCTTCTTGACACGCATCCTAAGCGCCAGGTTATCCCGTCGGCGATGCCGATAGTAGAGAGTTCTTGGATTATCTGGAAAGAGCGTGGAAGAAGGGACAGGTGTCGCAGGATTTATTGGATGCTTTATCTCGAGAGAAGGCAAGGTGGACAAAAGTCAATCAATAGCGGATTCCGGCAATGGATCTTTCCCTCGCTTATTTGAGATTCTAACTCGCGAATCCGAGATCCCAATGGAATTCGGCTTATTCGCACTAATCCAAGGAGATGATTATGCCGACCAAACATTTAACATCAGGGTTACAGCGCTTCATCGTCAATCAACTGTTAGCTTGCAAGGAGGTAGTCATGGATAGCTATAACAAGCGCGGAATGAGGCTCGTTGGGCGGCGCCTATCATTCACGCTGGCGCTGCTTATGGGAACCCTGACGGCGGCCAACGCCCGCGCACTCACTCTGAATGTGGTGTGGGTCGATCAAGACGGCAATACCGGGCCGGTGAACGATTACCGCTGGCTGGTGCAAGAGGACACCACTTATGATCTCGGCCCCGGCAAGCCGGACCAGCTGTCTTTGAATTTCCACAAGAGCTATGCGCCGGTGGTGGCCGCCGGTGATCAGGGCAATCCGCCCAGCGGCTTATCGCTTGATCCCAACAAGCGGTATTTCGTCTCCGTGCTTCCGGCGGCGGGCTACACCATCGGCGGAGCGCCGGTGATAAATGATGCCGCCGAGGTCAAGGTCAGCCCCCTCCCGCTTCCCACCGCTCAGATCTCGATCTTCGTATTCGAAGACAATTTCCCCATCAATAATGCCCCCGATCTCCCGGAGGAGCGCGGACTGGCCGGCTTCAAAGTCAAAGTGGAGGACGCCGGAGGCAGATACGGCATCTCCGCCGGCGCGCAGATGATGGATGCTTTCGGCAACCCCATCGGAACCGTATACGGCGAAGACGGCAGTGTAGCCAGTATGGGCGACGGCGTGGTGACCACCGGTGCCGACGGCTACGCCCTGATCAAGAATCTGGCGCCCGGGAAATACGGAATCAGCGTGGTCTCGCCCGCGGGCGAGCGCTGGATACAGACCTCCACCATCGAGGGCAAGATGGTCATCGATGCCTGGGTCAAGGCCGACGAGCCGCCCTTCTTCGTGGAGTTCGGACCGCCGGGGCCTCACGTGTTCATCGGTTTTGTCCAAGAGATAAATGACGCGGCGTTCATGACTGGAACCAACAGCGTCAGCGGAAGGGTCGTGAACCTTCACAACTCCCGGCCGCCGGATTTCACCTTCTGGCCGGGCCATCCCATCCCCGGCGCCTGGGTCGGGCTGAACAGCGGCCCGGCGGGGACCGGCCGCGGTGTGTATGCGGCGCCGTGCAACGAAGACAGCACGTTCTCCATCAGCGGAATCCCGGACGGGACCTACGAACTGGTGATCTGGGACGAGAACCTGGACCTTATCTTCGCGACGAAAAATATAAATCTTCCGGCCGACGCGGGCGATCTGGGCGATATTGCGGTGTTCAACTGGTTCGGCAGGCTGGAAGGCGGCGTCTTCTCCGACGACAATCTGAATGGATATTGGGATGCCGGCGAGACGGGCATTCCGGAGCAGGCTATCAACATCCGCTTCCGGGACGGCTCCATCTACCAGTCTTTCCCCACCGACTCGGAGGGCAAGGCGCCCTTCGATGAGGTCTTCCCATTCTTTAACTGGCTGGTGGCGGAGGTGGACTTTGCCCGCTTCCAGGCCACCGGCGCCACCTTCGTCGTCGATGCCGGCGGGCAGCCGAGCGCCGCCTACGACTATTACCTTAATCCCCAGGCGCAGGATTGTGACGGCGGCGCTCTGGAAAGAACTGAGATCGGACCGGTCCTCACCCAGGCCTTCCAGGTGTTCTTGGGCCAGACCATCCGGATGGATTTCGGCAAAGCGCCTTATAACCCCGACCAGAACGGCGGCATATCCGGCATGGCCATTTACGCCACCACTCGGGCGGAAAACGATCCCGGGTTGGCGGCGGCGGAGCCCTGGGAGCCGGGCATTCCCAGGGTGCAGGTGAACCTGTATCGAGACGAGCTCAATAACGAGACGGGCGATCCCGGTTCGGACGGCAAGATTGATCCCGCGGACCCGCAACCCGGCACCTCCTATCCCTACACCCCGGTCCTGTCCGATGTGGACAACTATCCGTTCGGATGGTCCGAGGGCGGAACCAAGGGTTCCGAAGATATCGATCGCAATATGAACGGACTGTTCGATCCGGGCGATGCCATAGACATGACCCGGACCGACAGCTGGGACGACAGCCTGCCGGATTGCGCCGCCGGCACCAATAGCCCCATCCTCGGCTCCCCCTTCGGGGAAAAGGACGCTTTCGACGGCCTGAGGAACTTCAACCAGGCGCGGCCGGGTGTCTTTGACGGCGGATACGCCTTTTCCGGTCTTGCGCCCGGCGTCTACATAGTGGAGGCGGTGGCCCCGCCCGGCTACGAGCATGCGAAGGAAGAGGACAAAAACGTGGACTTCGGCGACGAGTTCATCCCCGCCCGGGCGCTGAACCAGGATCTGCTCGACAATCAGCCGGCCCTGGTCGGCGATCTGCGCGTGGTTCCTAACGAACTCTCCCTTTTCCCGGGCGTGCCGGCTCCTTTCGCGGGGGAACCGCGGCCTCTGCCGGACCGCAAGCAGGTGACGCTGAGGCCGGGACTGAACTCGGCCTGCGACTTCTTCCTGTTCACCAAAGTCCCGGTGGCGGGGCAGATCGTGGGCTTCATCCTGGATGACCTGGCCAATGAGTTCGACCCGGCAGCCCCAACCTTTGGCGAGAAATATGCGCCGCCGAACCTGCCCATTTCCATCCGGGATTGGATGGGCAATCTGATCGCATATTTCGCTTCCGACATGTACGGAGCTTACAACGTGCTGGTTCCGTCCACCTACACGGCGAACCTGCCGCAGCCCAGCGGTATGTCGCCCCATATGCTGACGGTGGTGATAAACGATCCGACCCATCCGACCGTGCCCCATAATCCAAAATACAGCCAGTTCTCCTACACCTTCCAGTATATGCCGGGGACAACCACCTACCTGGACACCCCCGTGATCCCGATCGCGGCTTTTGCCGGGCCGGATCAGTTCCCGGTCGATTCTGAATTTCCCGACGGTACGCCGGTGATCAAGCAGGTGGTGGACGGACCGTATGTTGCCGGCACCGGCGCCCAGATAACCATTGAATCCATGGGCAATGTCCAGGTTCCGAACCCGGCTTACGGTGATGCCGGTGAACCTCAATACATAACGAGGGACTACGGGTTCGGTTCCGCGGGCGCCGTGACCATCGGAGGGGCGCCCCTGACCATTGACAGCTGGGATTCAGCCTCCATCACCGCCACCGTCGAGCCCGGGGCCACCACCGGCCAGCTGATGGTGACCCGCAGCGACAACGGCAAGTCCAGCGTGCTGGGCGTGACCGTCACGGTGGGACCCCTGGGCACCGGGCCCACCGGGCTGCCGAGACAGGTTCGATCGGTCAGCGCCGGCCAGAGTATTCAGGCGGCCATCGACAATGCCAACCCGGGCGACCTGATTTTGGTGGGCCCGGGAACGTATGCCGAGTTGGTGATCATGTACAAGCCGGTCCAGCTTCAGGGGTGGGGCGCCGGCGTCACCTTTATCAATGCGGTTCAGGTTCCTTCAGAAAAGATTCTCGACTGGAGGGAAAAGATCCAGAGCCTGTGGCTGAGCGCCGCCTTCCATCTGCTGCCGGCCCAGGAGATCGATTTCGTCGGTCTGGAACCCGCCCTGGCGGCAGTGGAAGGAGCGGGCATCTCCGTATTTGCCCGGAACACGACCCCGGACAACGGCGGCTTCGGTAAGGATCCCCGGCCGCGGATCGACGGTTTCACCGTGGAGGGAGCGTCCACCGGCGGCGGCATCTTCGTCAACGGCTACGCCCATTTCCTGGAAATCTCCAACAACCGGGTCAGGCTCAACAGTTCGGTCCAGGGGGGGGCCATCACCATCGGTCATCCTGCGCTCGTGCTGGAGGCGGGCGGCGGCGCGGGGTATCAGGACGCTCAGAACGATCATGTCAGCATCCACCACAACCAGATCACCGGCAACGGCGGCATGAACGGCGCCGGAGGCGGCGTTTCTCTCTTCACGGGGGCCCACCAATACGAGGTAAAGCACAACCTCATCGCCGGAAACTTCATGCAGGATAACGGCGGCGGTATCGGCCACCTGGGACGGAGCGACGGCGGCATCATCGCCCGCAACCAGATCATTTTCAACCAGTCCTTCAACCAGGGCATAAACGTGTCCGGCGGCGGCATCTTCGTCGGCGGAGCGGCGCCTCTGGCTCCCGGCGCCAGCACTCCGGGTTCGGGATCGGTGACCATAGACGGCAACTTGATCCAGGGCAACCTGGCCGGGTCTGGCGACGGCGGCGGAATCCGCACCCAGTTCAACCTTCCCCAAGACCGCATCACGGTCACTAACAACATAATCGTGAATAACGTGGCCGGTCTGGCCGGCGGCGGCATCGCCCTGCAGGACACGGAAAATATCAGCATCTTTCACAACACCATAGCTCACAATGATTCCACGGCCACGGCCGGGGAGGCGTTCGTGACCGCCTCCAGCTCCTCGCCCCAGCCGGCGGGCATCATGTCCCGGAACTCCAACGCGAATATTGACAGCAACATCATCTGGCAGAACCGGTCCTTCCACTTCGAGATAACCGACGCGACCACATTCGGGCTGGTGCTGGACGGTTTCCGGGACCTGGGGCCGGATACCCTGCCCACCACCAACTGTCTGCTTACCGGCGATCCCGATCCGAGTTTTGTCGCCCCCTACTTCAACAACCCCCGGGGCACCACGATCCTCCAGCCGGAGTTCACCGTAATACCGTCGGCCGTGCCCGCATTTGACGAGGGGGGCAATTTTATCGATGTGCGCTACTCGCCCCTTTCCATCAATGTCGACGTTTTGCCGGCAGGGGGAGTTCAGGTGTCGAACTACAGGGTTACGGCCACCATCGCCGGCGGCACTCCCGGCCTGACCGCCACGGATGTGGACGGCGATCTTGCCGCGTTCACCGCCTACATCGGGGCCGATCTGTATGTCGCCTCGGGCGACGCGGCGCCGATAGCGGCCAATGACGCCTATGCCCTTCTCCTGTCCGGCCTAGGCGATCCCGATCCGCTCGTGGTGGCGGCGCCGGGGCTTCTGGCCAATGACTTCGATCCCAACGGAGATCAACTGGCGGTCGATACTACGCCCTGGGCCGAGCCAGGCAACGGCACTCTGGCCCTGAGCGCTGACGGGGCCTTTACGTATACGCCGGACACGGGATTTGAGGGCGTGGACGCCTTCTCCTACCTGGTAGGCGATGGTTCTCGCTACGCCCTGGCCACCGTGACGGTCACGGTGACGATCACGGCTTCCAACGAAGCGCCCAGTCCGACCGCGGCGAATATCGTCACTCAGATCAACACCGCCGGCACCACCCGCGTCCTGCCCAACGATCCCGATCTGGGCGATACCCATACCTACTACATCCAGGTGGTTCCGCAGAATGGAATAGCCACGGTGTCGGACGGCGGCACGGTCACCTATACGCCGGACTTGAATTTCCTGGGCGAGGACAGCCTGGTGGTCTTGGTAACCGACCAGAACGACCTGACCGGCACGGTCACCGTGAATGCCACGATCGGTTTAAACCTGATGCCGAGCCAGGATCTGCTGGTTCAGATTCCCCCCGATGAGGACGGCCTCGACTCGGACGGGGACGGGGATGCGGCCAACGATCATATGTATCTCCTCCTGTCCGCCGGCGATGGTTTCAGCACCATGGGCGACGGGTACGAGCAGTATACCTTCGGCTTCCGCGACCTGAGCCATCTGCTTCCCGCGGTGCAGGCCGGCGATCCCGCCGTGAGAACCATCCCCCTGGACGAGGCCATGCACCACGGCATGATGGGAGCGGAATGGCCGGCGCCGACCATCCGGGTGCGGGAGGGGCAGAAACTCTACCTGAACCTGGCCAACGTGGGCATGGCGATGCGCCCCGATCTGTTCGACCCGCACTCGGTCCACTGGCACGGCTTCCCCCAGGCGTCGGCGGTCTTCGACGGGGTGCCGGACGCCTCCATTTCCGTAAACATGATGGCCAGTTTGACCTACTTCTACAACGTGGTGCAGCCCGGAACCTACATGTATCACTGCCACGTGGAGGCCACCGAGCACATGCAGATGGGGATGCTGGGCAATCTGTATGTTGAACCCAAGCAGAATTTTAATGAGGCGCTAAAAAACCTCGCCAATCCTCCTTATGCGGGGTTCGCCTACAACGACGGCGACGGCTCCACGGGTTACCATGTGGACTACCCCATCCAGATGGCGGGGTTCGACCCGGCTTTCCACGACGCCAGCATGATGACGCAGCCGCTGCATGTCCAGCTGATGGATGATACATAGCCCATGCTGAACGGCCGTGGCTACCCGGACACCCTGGTGCCGGGCTGCCTGCCGCCCGCGGACGACAACACCCTGGTGGAGTCGGCGACGGTGGAAAATGAGCCGGCGCCGCAGATGGACCGCTTCTATGTTTCGGGCGCCGCGCTGGAGATGCTCGACGATGCCTACAACGGCCTGGATTTAGTGTTCACCTCGGGCGCCCTCCAAGGCGCCTCCCGGCAGATCGCGGACTATACAATTCAAACGAATGGAGGAGGCACCCAGGTCCTGGTCGTTCTTCATCACATGCTTCCCCAGAACCCCTCGGCCGGCGACACCTTTGCCATCGGCCGGGTGTCCCAGAACGTCAACTCCCTGATCCAGGCGACGCAGGGGCAGAAGATCCTGCTCCGCATATCGAACCTGGACGTAACCCGGTTCTACACGCTGGCCTCCACCCTTCCCATGAAAGTGGTCGGGCTCAACGCCCGCCTGCTCCGCGGCCCGGACGGCAAGAACCTTTATTACACTGCCAACTCGGTCACCTTGGGCGGCGGCGAAGCCTTGGACGCTGTCATCGACACCAGCAACGTGGTCCCGGGAACGTATGCCCTCTATACCGCCAACCTGAACTATCTGAGCAACAATCAGGAGGACTTCGGCGGAATGATGACCGAGATTGTGATTACAGCGCCCTAGGAAGGGGGACGGCTGTCCTATCGGCCCAATGGACATAAAATCATCGAGAGGAGAATCTTTATGAAAGGAAAAATTCTGAAAACCGCAACTCTCGGCGGGCTGGCATTCCCCCTGATACTCCTTCTTCTGTTTGCGAGGAGCGCGCGGGCGGTGCCCGGCGTGATTGACGGGATCAACGGTCCCGACTTCAACCTGACCGCCCGGTCCGGTCATATCACCACTCCCGAGGGAAACTCTGTCTTTTTCTGGGGGTTTGCCAACGGCGCGGGCACGATTCAGTATCCCGGGCCCACCCTGATCGTCAATCAGGGGGACACGGTGACGGTCACTCTTAACAACACCCTGCCTATGAATGTGTCCCTGGTGTTCCCCGGGCAGTCCGTCGTCGCGGCGGAAGAGATTAGCGCGCCTACCGATGCGGCAGGCTTGCTCGCTATGGAAGCCGGGACCGGGGGAACCGTGAAGTACAGCTTCACGGCCGCTCAGCCCGGGACGTATTTGTATCATAGCGGGACCCGGATTGATCTGCAGCTGGATATGGGGTTGTTCGGAGCCCTCATCGTCCGGCCTTCGACGCCCAAACAGGCCTACGGCCATTCCGACTCGGCGTACGACCAAGAGTATCTGTTCTTGCTGAGCGAGATGGACCCCAAAATCCACAGTCTCGTGGAACGCGGCCTGATGGATGAAGTCGATACCACCGCATATTTCCCGGCGTATTGGTTCATCAACGGGCGCTGCGCCCCGGATACCATGTTTCCGCCCTTCGTCAACTGGCTTCCCACCCAGCCGTACAACTGCATGCCCATGATGTATCCCGGCGAGAAATTGCTCATGCGGGTCATTGGCGCGGGCCGAGATCTGCATCCCTTCCACCATCACGGCAACCACTCCCGGGTGATCGCCAGGGACGGCCGGCTGCTCGAATCCGGAGCGGGCCTGGGGAGCGATTTGAGTTACGAAGTGTTTACCGTGCAGTCCATCCCGGGGCAGACCGTGGACGCTATCTTCACCTGGACCGGCGAGGGAATGGGCTGGGACATCTACGGCCATGCTCCGGGTGATCCCGCCGCGCCCGGAGAGGATTTAAACGACCATGGCAAGCCATTCCCGGTGCTCCTGCCCTCAAAAGGAGACTTGACCTACGGCGGCTTCTGGAGCGGGAGCCCCTTCTTGGGGGCGCTGGGCCTTCTGCCGCCGGGAGAAGGCGGGCTTAACCCCATGGGCGCGTTTGTCTATATGTGGCACTCCCACAGCGAAAAGGAGATGACCAATAACGATATCTTCCCCGGCGGCATGATGACTATGCTGATGATACACCCACCGCACCACCCCATGATGCCCGTGCCCCTGAGAAGAGGTGACAAACCCATAATGGGGAAGGAAAGGGGGATTTAACATGATGCGCCACATGATCGAAAGAAGACTGCCCCTGGTTAGTATCGTGGGGCTGATCGTTCTAGCGGCGGCGGTGGGCCCGGCTTGGGGAGCGACCTACAACCTGAGGGTTGCCCCCACGACTAGGTACATGCCCGATGGGTCGCTGGTTGTTATGTGGGGATATGCCCTTGTATCCTACGACATCGGCAATGGCCCGGTGATCGGGGATAACGTCGTCCAAGTCCCGGGACCGAGACTGAGGGTTCCGGCCGGGCAAGGGCTGACGGTCAATCTGACCAACGAACTCAATACGGCTGCCTCCATTCTCATACCGGGGCAGATGGTTGATTCGCCGCAGGTGACCCGCAATCCGGATGGGCGGATAAGATCCTTTGTCCCTGAAACTCCGGCCGGAGGCCAGGCCACATACAGCTGGAGCAATATCAAACCCGGCACGTATCTCTACCACAGCGGCACCCATCCCGCCGTCCAGGTGCAGATGGGGTTATACGGAGCGGTAACCAAGAATGTGGTCGAGGCTGGAGCAGTTAATCCGGCGCAGGCTTATCCGGGCGTCGCCTACGACGAAGAAGTCCTGATCATCTACAGCGAGATCGACCCGGCGCTGCACAATGCGGTGGCGGGAGCCATCTACGGAACCCTCGCCTATCCCAGTACCATCAACTACCACCCAAAGTATTTCCTGGTCAACGGGGTAGCCGCCGACGCTGCGGCCCCGCTAGATACGGTTGTTGCCGGTACTAAAATACTGGTGCGGTTCCTGAACGCGGGGCTGAAGGACCACGCTCCGGAGATACTCGGGTCTCATCTGAGCGTTGTCGCGGAGGACGGCAACCCGTATCCGTATCCCAGGAAGCACTATTCGCTGCTCCTGGCCGCGGGCAAAACACTGGATGGCTTGTTTTCGCCATCCACGGCGGATTATCCCATCTTCGATCGTAGAGCCTACCGAACCAACGTCGCGACGGTCCTGGGGGCGTTGCACACATACCTATCGGTTGAGGCCTCCCCGCCGCCGACCCCGACCCCGGAGGGGTACAAGACGGCGACGCCGACCCCAGTGGGATACAGAACGCCGACGCCGACCCCGGAAGAAAACGGGACGCCGACCCCGACTACCACGGTGACCCCGACTCCCACGGTGACCCCGACGCCGTTCTACTTCTTGATCGATTCCGGAGACTTCAATGGCGATGGTACCTCCGATATCGCCGTATTCCGGGCCAGTTCCGGTCTTTGGGCGGTTAGAGGAATAACCCGGGCATATTTCGGATCCTCGAGCGATGTCCCGATTCCCGGAGATTACGACGGCGACCATACCACTGATATCGGGATTTTCCGAAGCAGTTCCGGATTGTGGGCCATACGAGGGGTGAGCAGGGCATCCTTTGGCTTATCATCGGATTATCCTGTTCCCAGTGATTACAACGGGGATAACCGTACGGATGTTGCCATCTACCGTCCCTCCACCGGGTTGTGGTCAGTCAGGGGGCTGGGAAAAATTTACTTCGGCGCCGCCGCTGATACTCCAATCAGCGGCGACTATAACGGTGATGGAACATCTGAAGCGGCGATTTACCGCGCGGAATCGGGATTATGGGCCATTCGGCAATTAAGTCGGGCCTATTTTGGTTCGGCGGGGGACACGGTTGTTCCTGGGGATTACGACGGCGATGGAGCTTGGGATATCAGCATCTTCCGGCCATCGACCGGGTTATGGGATATCCGCGGGGTAACCCGGGTTTATTTCGGAGGAGCCGCTGATAAGCCGGTTCCCGCGGACTATACCGGCGACTCCAGAGACGACATCGGCATCTTCCGTGACTCTTCGGGGTTGTGGGAAATATGGGGGGTTAGTCTGGTCTACTTCGGGAGCTCGGGGGATGTTCCGATTGCGCGATAAACAAGCGGATTAGTCCAACACGAAACCGGGCATATTCCGGCCACGGGATGCCCGGTTTCGTGGGGAGAATGGAAGGCTCATGAAGGATTATATTCTGATGCCGGTGGCTATTCTTACGGCCATCTTCTCTTTGCAGTTGATCGGACATGCTGCCACAGCAAAAGAGCAAACGGCTGAAATGGCTGTCGATGCGGAAAGCATTAAAGAGCGTTGGGGCGTTGATATCGTGGGAATTCGGCTAACCTCTTCCGGGTATATGATCGACTTCCGCTATCGGGTGGTGGATGCGAAAAAAGCGGCGCCCCTGTTCGATCGTGCCACCAAGCCCTACCTGATCCATCAGAGTACAGGAGCCAAGTTTATGGTGCCGAGTCCGCCCAAAACCGGCCCCTTGCGCACGTCCGACGCGCCCCAACCGGGTCGTGTCTACTGGATGTTCTTCGGCAACCCGGGCGGATTCGTTAAGTCAGGAGACAAGGTCACGATCATTATAGGAGGTTTCAGGGCGGATGGCCTTATAGTAGAGTGACGGCAAACGTCCGCTAAACACACCTCTGCTTGGCACACGGGTTGCGGCGGTGGCGGGATGAGGGAGAGGCGGGGAGAGGGGAGACGAACGAATCAGGCTGAGGCGGATGGGCGGCCGGCCTGCCAGCGATCGGGGAGAAGCTCTTCGAGGCGGCTCATCGGATGAGCGCTGATCCGCTCGAACCCATCCTTCAGGTAGGCCAAGAGATCGATCGCGTTCCGTTTGCAGGTGACGATTAGGCTGTTCAGGATCGTAGCGGTCTCACCGCCCCGGTTGCTCCCGAAGAAGAACCAGTTCTTCCTCATTGCTGGCGTGGGCCATCCCGGTCCGTCGTGGGCGGGATGAGGCACTTGTTGTCCGATCGGTGAGCAAGTGTCGCGGAACGCCTGGGGCCAGGCAGGGATAACCGGGCATGCCGGCCCTCCGGCGGCGCGCTGGATGGCAGGCCAAGCCCCGCGCGGGCTCCCTCCGGCCTTCCGGATTTAAGTGGCGGAGGCGACCACTCCGGTGCAGACTATATAAGCCCGCCGCCGCCGGCGCAGGGAGGCTCATGGTCAAGACCAAGTTTCTCCAGTCGCACTCGCTCTTCGGGGGTCTCACCGGCGAGGACATCAAGGGGATCCGGTCCCTCCTGAAGGAGGTGAGCTTCCCGGAGGGGGAATACATCGTCAAGCAGGGGGAGCCGGGCGACCGCCTCTACTTTATCCACCAGGGGGAGGTGGAGATTGTCCGGGAGTGCCCCTCCCCGCAAGGACCGGTCTCCCGGAGGTTGATGCTCCTGGGCCCGGGGGACACCTTCGGCGAGATGGAGCTGATCGACGTCCAGCCCCGCGCCGCCTCGGTGCGGGCGCTCACGGAGGTCTCGGCGCTCACCCTCTCGAACGCCGACATGTACCAGATCTACAAGTCCAACCTCAAGGCCTACACCCTGATCATCATGAACATCGCCCGCGAGCTCAGCCGCCGCCTCCGGGACACGGACGCGCTCCTGGGGAGCGCCCTCTACCCGCCGCCCCGCCCCCCGTCCCCCGCAGGGGGAGGAGGGACGGTGTCAACTTGTCAACTTGATAGTTGACAAGTTGACACCGTCCCTTCCTGATCGTCAACGGCCGCCGGTCAAGAGGCCGCCGTCGTCTTCCCTCTCGCTCTTTTCGCCGCTCTCCTTCCCGCCCAGGACCCTGACCAGGCAGAAGACCACCAGGCCGAGGATCAGGGCCCAGGAGACGAGGAGGAATGTCCAGCCGCCGGCGTTCATGGTCGCAACGACCCGAGAATCAGTGAACTGGGATCGGGCCGAGGACGGCCCTCCCCCAACTCCCAGAATGTCTTTCCCTTCATGTTTCAGTGCCTTGGTGGCAAGGCGTTTTGGCTGGCGGAACGGCGGCGCCAGGCGAGCCAGACCATCAGGAAGAGGAGGGAGAAGATCAGGACCAGGACGATCCGGGTGAGGATGATGGCGGCGGTGTTCTCCGATTTGACGTTCCGGAGGAGGAGGAGGGGGATGCCGTCCTGGACGAGATAGGCGCCGAGGATGGCGAGCAGGAAGAGGGGCGTCACGTATTTGATGATGAAGCGGTAGAAGCGCGGGATCCGGATCGCGGCGCCGCGGTGGAGCTCGTCCCAGGCCCGGTCGATCCCGAAGGCCCAGCCGAAGACGATCGTTTCGATCGTCCCGAAGAGGACCAGGCAGAAGGTCCCGCCCCAGAAGTCGAGCTCGTCGAGGACCCCGCTGGCGAGGCCGAAGATCGCGAGATGGCAGAGGACGAAGGTGACGAGCGAGAGGACGACCACCGCCTCCCTCCGGGAGAGGTCGAACTCGTCCTCCAGGAAGGCGACCGCCGGCTGGATGAGCGAGATCGAGGAGGTGATCCCGGCGAGGAAGAGCATCAGGAACCAGAAGAAGCCGAAGACGTCGCCCAAGGGGACATGGCGGAGGATGGTGGGCATGGCGACGAAGCCGAGGTTGAAAGCGCCCCCCTTGGCCACCGCGGCCGTCCCCGCCGGCCCGAAGAAAGCGTAGGCGGCGGGGATGATGATCGAGCCGCCGATGATCACCTCGGCGAACTCGTTGGTGGCGGCGGCGGAGAGGCCGGAGAGGGCGACGTCGTCGCTTTTCTTCAGGTAGCTCGCGTAGGTGAGGATGACGCCGATCCCCACCGAGAGGGTGAAGAAGATCTGCCCGGCCGCGGCGAGCCAGACCCGGGCCGACTTCAGGGCGTTGAAGTCGGGGTTCCAGAGGAAGCCGAAGCCGTTGCCGACCGACCAGGAGGGCTGGCCGGGGTCGGGGGCGCCCAGGGTGAGGACGCGGAGCATGAGGAGGAGCCCCATGATAAAGAGGAGGGGGAGGGCGATCTTGCAGATGCGCTCGATCCCGGCCCGGATGCCGAAATAGACGGTGAAGAAGTTGAGGGCGAAGGTGACCAGGAAGAAGAAGTAAGCCACCCAGAGGCCGTTGAAGTGAGGGGTCTTCTGGAGCCCCTGGAAGGAGCGGAGGAAATCGACCATCGCCTCCTGCGTGGCGCAGGCCTTCAGTTTCCCGGCCAGCGAGAAGGCGCTGTAAGCGAGGCACCAGGACTCGACGTAGGTGTAGTAGATCAGGATGACCAGGGGGCCGAAGATCCCGATCACGCCGAAGTACTTGATGAAGCGGTTCTTCCGCCAGAGGGAGTGAAAGATCCCCGGGGCGGTGGAGTGCTCGAAGCCGCCCCCGAAGCGCCCCGCCGTCCACTCGATCCACATCAGGGGGAGGCCGAGGAGGAGGAGGGAGATGAAGTAGGGGATGAGGAAGGCTCCGCCGCCGTTCTGGGCGGCCTGGACCGGGAAGCGGAGGAAGTTGCCCAGGCCGATCGCGGACCCGGCGACGGCGAGGATGATGCCGAGCTTGGACCCCCAGCGCTGTCGTTCCCGGGCCATGGCAGGCGCAATGTTGACCCCCGGAGTCTAGCAAAGAGAGGGCGGGATCGGCAAAGGGAACTCGATGACCCGCCGGTCGCGGCCCCGCGCGGACCTGAAAGGTCCGCGCCTACGACCCGCCGGTCAGTATTTCTTCCGCAGGTGGGAGGGGAGGATCTTCAGGGACTTGCGGTACTTGGTGACGGTGCGGCGGGCGAGCTTGATCCCGCGCCGGGTGAGCATCTCCTCGATCTCCTGGTCGCTCCAGGGATGGTGGGGATTCTCCTCCCGGATGATCCGGCCGATCTCCTCCTTGACGCTGGCCGCGGCCACGCCGGCCCCCGCGGGCGAGGCGAGAGCGCTGGAGAAGAAGAATTTCATGGGGAGGAGCCCCTGGGGGGTCTGGATGTATTTGTTGGAGACGGCCCGGCTCACCGTGGATTCGTGGATCCCCACGGCCCCGGCGATCTCCGCCATCTTCAGGGGGACCAGGAACGAGGGCCCCTTGTCCAGGAACTGTCGCTGGCGTCCGACGATCTCGGCGGTGATCTTGTAGAGGGTTTCCTGGCGCAGCCGGATGTTCTTGATCAGCCAGAGGCCGGCCTTGACCTTGTCCTTGATGTAGTTCCGGGTGGAGGAGTCCGACTCGGGGCCGTTCATCAGGGCCCGGTAGGTGTCGTTGATCCGGAGGTGGGGGAGGTAGTCGCTGTTGAAGCTGATCGTGTAGCCGTCCTCGGTTTTATCCAGGAAGATGTCGGGGGTGAGGTAGGGGACCTCGTCGGTGTCGAACATGCCGCCGGGACGGGGGTCGAGGGTGGCGATGTATTCGGCCGCCCGCTGGACCCGTTCCGGGGTGGTCTTGAGGGCCCGGGCGATCTGAGGGTAGCGGCGGTGGCCGAGGTCATCCAGGTAGCGGTCCACGATCTCCCGGGCCAGGGGGTCGGCGTGCTCGCGGGCCTCGATCTGGAGGAGGAGGCACTCCCGCAGGTCGCGCGCCGCCACGCCGGGCGGGTGGAGCTTCTGGAGCACGGAGAGGACCTTCTCCACCTCGGCGATCTCGGTGGCGGTCTCGCGGGCGATCTCCTCCGCCGCCTCGCCGAGATAGCCGTTGCGGTCGATGTTCCCGATGATCGCGTCGGCGATCTTCTTCTCCCGCTCGGAGAGGGAGAGGCCACGCGCCTGGGCGTGCAGATGCTCGCCCAGGGTCTCCCCGCGGGTGATCAGGCTCTCCAGGAAGGCGCTCTGCTCCTCGTCCGGGGCCTGGTAGCGGTGGGAGGAGCCGACCTGGTGGAAGTAGTCCCGCCACTCGTCGTCGGCGGAGGAAAGGCGGTTGAACTCCTCGCGGAACTCGGTCTCACCGGCCGTCTCGGAAGCGGCTGTGGCGGCCGGGGATTCGGGGTCGGGGCTTTCCTCGAGCACCGGGTTGGAGACCATCTCCTGTTCGATGATGCCGCTCATCTCCTGCAGGGGCGCCTGGAGCAGATGGATGGCCTGCTGCATCTGCGGGGTGAGGATCATCCTCTGCTCCGGTCGCTGGAGCTGCTGCATCTCGATCGCCATGGCTGTCTCCTTTTTCCGCGGCTCGCGCCGCGGAACCAGCTCGAGCATCCGCGGTATAGCCGCCGCCCTGCTTTTGTAATATATGCCCGGCGGGAAAGGGATGTCAAGACGGCCGGGGCTTGGCCCGGCTCGGCCCGGCGAATGATATCCACGAATTGGCGCGAATTTTCACGAAGGTTTGCGGTGAAAAGAGGGACTAATAAGCGGATAATCCAGCCGCTGGAGATGAAACATGGGTCTTAAGATCTGCGTCCTGGCCAGCGGTTCGTCCGGTAACTGCACGCTGGTCCAGTCCGATTTCTGCCGGCTCCTGATCGACGCCGGCCTGAGCGCGCGGGAGACGGAGCGGCGCCTGGGCCAGCTGGGACTGGCGATCGAGGACATCGACGCCATCCTGGTCGGGCACGAGCACGGCGACCACATCCGCGGACTGGACGTCCTCGCCCGCCGCCACCGGCGGCCGGTCTACATGAACCGGGCCACCGCGGGGGCGGTGGGCCGGCCGCCCGGCGCCGCCTGGGAGGTCCGGATCTTCACCACCGGCGAGTCGTGGACGGCGGGCGACTTCTCCATCGCCTCCTTCCCGGTCTTCCACGACGCCCAGGAGCCGGTCGGCTTCTCCCTCCGCCGGGGGGAGACGACGGTGGTGATCGCGACCGACCTGGGGATGCCGACCGCCGTGGTCCGGGACCGGATCCGGACGGCGCGGGTGGTGGTGATGGAGGCCAACCACGACCCCGCCCTGCTCCTCGCCGGCGACCGCCCCTGGTCGCTGAAGCAGAGGATACACGGGACCCAGGGCCACCTCGCCAACGAGGAGGCGGCCGATCTCATCGCCTCGGACACCGGGGAGGAGCTGAGCGACGTCTTCCTGGCCCACCTGAGCCGGGACTGCAACCGCCCCGACCTGGTGCTCAAAGCGGTGAAGGGGAGGCTGGAGAAGAAGGGGCGCGCGCACGTCCGGGTCTGGCTCACCTACCACGACCGGATCAGCGAGGTGGTGGAGGTACCGGACCGAGCGCCGCCGCGCCCGGCGCCCAGACCGCCCGCCACCCAGCTCCGCCTCCCCGGCTGGTAGGGCCGGGGCGGCAAAGCTTTCGCTTTGCACTCCGCGCCCCGGCCTGCTACCATGTAAAGACCCCGGGCGCGCCCCCCGCGCCCGGCCACCCGAGGAGATGCCCGGCCATGGCTCAGGTCGTCCTGCGCGGAGTCAGCAAGGTCTATCCCAGCGGCGTTACGGCCGTCAATAACGTCTCCCTCGAGGTCGCCGACAAGGAGTTTGTCGTCCTGGTCGGCCCCTCCGGCTGCGGTAAGTCCACCTGCCTGCGCATGATCGCGGGGCTGGAGACGATCACCCGGGGCGAGATCAAGATCGGGAAGACCCTGGTCAACGACGTCCTCCCCAAGGACCGGGACATCGCGATGGTCTTCCAGAACTACGCCCTCTACCCCCACATGACGGTCCGGGAGAACCTGGCCTTCGGGCTGAAGCTGCGCAAGTACCCCCGCGACGAGATCGACCGCCGGGTGAAGGAGGCGGCGGAGATCCTGGAGATCCCCCAGTACCTCGACCGCAAGCCCAAGGCCCTCTCCGGCGGCCAGCGCCAGCGGGTGGCGGTGGGGCGGGCGATCGTGCGCAAGCCGAAAGTCTTCCTCTTCGACGAGCCGCTCTCCAACCTCGACGCCAAGCTCCGGGTCCAGATGCGGGCCGAGATCAACAAGCTCCACAAGCGGCTCCAGGCGACGATGATCTACGTCACCCACGACCAGGTCGAGGCGATGACCATGGGCGACCGGATCGTGGTGATGAAGGACGGCGTCATCCACCAGACCGACTCCCCGCTCGCCCTCTACCTCCGCCCGGACGACAAGTTCGTCGCCGGCTTCATCGGCTCTCCGCCGATGAACTTCCTGAAGGGAAAGGTGTCCCGGTCGGCCGGCGGTCTCAGCTTCGAGACCGGGGGGCTCGGTTTCCGGGTCGACCCCGGGGCGGCGGGGGCGCTTTCCCCCTACGCCGGCCGCCCGGCGATCTTCGGCATCCGCCCGGAGGACATCCGCGTCCTGATGCCCGGGGCGGAGCGGGAAGGGAGCTTTCGCGCCCGGATCGAGGTGATCGAGCCGATGGGGTCGGAGATGTTCATCCACTTCTCCTCCGCCGCCGGCTCCTTCCTGGCCCGGGTGCCGCCCCGGGAAGGGATCGCGGCGGGCGACGAGCTTGCGGTCGCCTTCGAGATGGCCAAGGCACACTACTTCGATGCCGAGACCGAGAAGACGATCCGTGCCGCCGGCTGATTTGAGATTTAAAATTTGAGATTTCAGATAGCTGCCAGCAAGCGCCGATCTCCGATCATCAATCGGCCGCTGATCACTGATCAGTGATCGCTGATCACTGATTACTGATCACTGATTATCAGTCGCCCGATATCGTCCGGGGTTGTCATAACGCTATTAAAGAGGGATGTCCCAGGAGGGAGACATGGCCGAGAATCGCGATCCGAGGATGGGGGCGGCCCAGCCGCCCAAGCCGATCGAGAACGCCGACCGGTCGCTGTCGGGCGTCAAGGAGCTGCCGGAGGAAGCGCTCTGCCCCTCCTGCGGGCGGTTCGTCGGCGCCTACGAGAAATGCCCCTACTGCGGCGCCGAGCTCAAGAAGCGGATGTCGCTCAAGCTCTGGCGGCGGATCTCGGTGATCGGCGCCGTGGCGGGGCTCCTGATCATGTGGTACGCCGCCACCCGTCTCCAGCCGGAGCTGGTCCAGGTCAAGGAGATTGGCGAGACCCACAACAACGCCATTCTCCGGGTCTCCGGCGTGGTGACCGAGCGGGGGCTGGACGAGGCGAGGGGCATGATCCGGTTCAAGGTGGCCGACGCCACCGGCGCGATCTCGGTCGTCGGCTTCGGAGTCCTCCCCAAGCTCCAGAAGCTGGGAAACGTCCCCCGGGTGGGCGACCGGATCGACCTGGCCGGGCAGGTGCAGATCAGCGACCAGTACGGGACGTCTCTTTTCCTCAACGTCCCCCACCGCCTGAGGATACTGGAGGCGGAGGCCGCCCGGGAGGCGAAGATCTCCAAGATCAACGACTCCTGGCTCAACAGCCGGGCGACGGTAACGGGAGAGGTCAAATCCCCGCCCCGCTACGGCCAGTGCACGATCACCGATGGCCTGGAGGAACTGGTGGTCAGGCTCGATCCCGCCAACCTCGGCGAGGAGATCCCTGAGCTCAAGACCGGGGATGGGATCAAAGTGACCGGCGTGATCGCGGAGATCAAGGGGAAGATGGCGATCGTCCCCGGGGCGGTCGAGGACATCGTCCCCGCCGAGGTGGCGAAAGCGGCGGTGGCGGCGAAGAAGATCTCCGAGATCACGATGGAGATGATCGACCAGCCGGTGGAGATCGAGGGGACCGTGGCCGGCTTCCGCGACTTCAAGTCCGGCGGCGGATCGATGACGGTCTCCGACGGCACCGGGCGGATCGACGTCCCGGTCTTCCCCTCCACCTTCGAGGCGATCCCCCAGGCAGAGAGGCTCAAGGTCGTTGGCACCAAGGTGCGCGTGCGCGGGACGGTCGACGAGTACAACCAGAAGCCCCAGGTCAAGCCGGGCGGCGCGTCCGACATCACGATCAACCCCGCCGCTCCCGCCGCTCCTGCCCAGCCTGCACCTCCCGCCGCTCCTGCCCAACCTGTTGCCGATGACCGATAGGAGGAGACGATGAACCTTCCGCTCTTGATCCTATACGCGGTCGCGGGGACGGTCCTGGGCTCTTTCCTCTTCGTCATCCCCTCCCTCCACTTCCTCAACCTCTCCGGGGTGATCATCGCCCTCGACCTCCTCACCGGCCACGCCATCTTCCCGCTCCACGAGCCGCTGACCGCCTTCGTCTTCTTCATGGGGATGGTGGTCTCCTTCTCGATCATGAACACCGTCCCCTCGATGTTCCTGGGGGCGCCCGACGAGTCGGCGGTCTTCGTCGTCTTGCCCGGGGCCAAGTACATGCTCCAGGGCAAGGGCTACGAGGCCGCGATGCTCACCGGGATCGGCGGCCTGATGGGGATCGCCTTTCTCCTGGTTTTCACCCCATTCTTCTTCTACACGCTCCCCCGGCTCCACAAGGTCGTCGGCCCCCACCTCCACTGGATCCTGGGCCTGATCATCGCCTACATGCTGATGAGCGAGTGGCCCAAGGGGACGGGGAAGGGGGCCACCTCCTGGCAGAAGTTCCGGGGGGCCTGGGCCAACCTCTTCGCCGGGATCGGGACCTTCGTCCTCTCTGCCTTCCTGGGCTTCATCATCTTCAACAAGACCCTGGTCCCGGTGCAGATGGGCTTCCAGGGCCTGCTGCCCGTGTTCGTGGGTCTCTTCGCGGTCTCCAGCCTCATCTCCGCGATCCTCTCCCGGCAGGAGGTCCCCCCCCAGCACGTGAGCCGCTCGATCGACATCGACTACAAGCTCCTCTTCAAGGGGACCCTGCCGGGGTGCATCGGGGGGCTGATGGCCGCCTACCTCCCCGGCGTCACCGGCGGGATCGGGGGGCTGATCGCCGGCCACGCCACCGCCCAGCGGGACGACCGGATCTTCGTGATGAGCCAGGGGGTCTCCAAGGTGGTCTATTATGTCGGGGCCTTCCTCCTCTTCTTCGTCCCCTCCTACTTCTTCGTCGCGGGCAAGGGGCAGCTCCGCCGGGGAGGGATGGCGATCAACCTGAGCGCCTTCTACAAGCCCCAGGCCCTCCAAGAATACTGGGTGATGATGGGCGTGATCCTGCTGGCGGGCGCGATCTCCTACCTCCTCCTCTCCTTCAACTCGCGCTGGGTGATCAAGCTGGTCAGCCGGATCCCCTATCAGAAGATCTCCTGGGTGGCCCTGGTCCTGGTGCTCCTGATGGTCTTTTTGATGCCGGCGATGGTCTCCGGCGAGATCTCCGGGGCGTCGCTTCGCGGGGGGGTCAACTGCCTCCTGATCATGGCGGTCTCCACCTGCGTCGGCCTGGTCCCGATCTTCTTCCACTGCCGCCGCTCGAACTGCATGGCGGTGATCATCGTCCCGATCTGCCTCAACATGGCGGGCTACGGGCCGGCGATCGCATCTTTCTTAGGCCTGTCGTGATTCACGAGAGGCCTAAAAAAGATGATCTCGCATCAACCATATTTTTCCCGGAGGGAAAAATAAAATGAAGGGACTGACCCATTTCATGAGCGGGGCGGCGGTCGCCTCCTTCTTCCCGGAAGCCGTCCGGATGTCCGGCCGCGAGGTTTCCTCCTCCTTCATCCTGGTCCTGGGCGGCCTGTTCGGGATCATGCCCGACACGCTCGACTTCAAGGTGGGCCAGTTCTTCTCCCCGGCCGACTACGACATCGAGACCGACCCCAACCGCCCCGACCCCCAGGCGATGGCGGCGGGGATCGGGAAGGCGATGGACGAGGCTTTCGAGACCGGCCGCTGCGTCAAGGTCCAGCTCTATCCGATCCGCCTGGGCGCCGACCTCTGGCGGCAATACGTGGTCAAGTTCGACGGGGAGAAGAACGAGGTGACGGTGGTGATCAACCAGATCGTGACCACCTCCCAGGTCCCCTATCTGGGGACCGAGCCCCAGGAGAACCGGGTCGGCCGCTACCGGCTCAAGGGGAAGCTGCTGGAGACCCACGGCCGGCCCTCGGTGGTGGACATCATGAGCGGCCCCCAGTTCGGCTTCCGGAAGACGGAGAAGGGCGAGGTGGAGGTGGAGTTCCTCCCCTGGCACCGGACCTGGTCCCACAGCTATCTCCTGGGGCTCTTCCTCTCCATCCCGGTCTGGCTCCTCGCCTCCCTGATCGCCGGCTGGTCGATCGGCTGGCTCTACGGCCTGATCGCCTTCCTGGGCTTCTCCATCCACCTCACCGAGGACCTGACCGGCCACATGGGCGGCTCCCTCTTCTGGCCCTTCCAGAAGACCCGCTCCAACGGCCTCTCCTGGTTCAAGGCCTCCAACCCCCACGCCAACTTCAGCGTGGACTACACCGCGGCGGTGATCATCGTCTACAACCTGAACCGCTTCGCCGCCGAGCCGGTTTTCACCACCAACCCCTTCGGCTTCTTCTTCTACTCCTGGTTCCTGCCCATGCTCGCCTATTTCGCGATCACCAAGATCTTCGGGAAGAAGGGGGCGGAAGCGAAGCGGGGCGCGGTCGAGGCGGAAAAGGCGATCCAGCAGGAGGAGCTCGCCTACGAGGAGACCGAGATGGCCACGGGGGACGCCGGTTGATCAGGGGCGGGGCGGCTTCGCCGCCGCCCCGCTCATGATCAAAATCGCTCGCGATCAGAGCAGCATTCTTGCCGAATGGGAGCCCTTCTGGATACAACTGGAAGGGCTTTCCCTTATCGCGAGCGCAGCTCGCCTCTGGATATGCCGGACGAACGGGAAAATTTGAACGGTTCGGGAGCGCCGTTGTCTAATCCTGCGAACGAAGACGATCTCTCCCTGGTCCGCCGGGCGCAGGCGGGGGAGGCCGAGGCCTTCGGAACGCTGGTCCGCCGCCATCAGGAGCGGATCTACAGGCTGGCCTTCCGGCTGACGGGGGACCACGCCTCGGCCGACGACCTCGCCCAAGAGACCTTCGTCCGCGCCTGGCGGGGGATCGGCCAGTTCGGGGGGCGGTCGGGGTTCTACACCTGGCTCTACCGGATCGCGCTGAACCTGGCCTTCAGCCGTTGGAAGAAGGCGCAGAGCCGCCGGGAGCTGAGCCTCGAACCGGAGATCCTGGAGAAGCAGCGCGATCCCTCCCGCCGCGGCGAGGACGGCGCGGGCGAGGCCCGCTCCCGGGAGCTCGCCGCTGCTCTCGAGGAGGCGCTCGCGGGCCTTTCGGCCGAGCACCGCTTGACGGTGGTGCTACGGGAGATGGAGGGGCTCTCCCACGGGGAGATCGCCCGGATCTCAAGGTGCTCGGAAGGGACGGTGCGCTCGCGCCTCCACTACGCGAAGCGGATACTGAAGAGGAAACTGGCGAAGTACCTCTGAACTGAAGTGATCAGTAATCAGTGATCAGTAATCAGTAAGGACGCAACGCTCAAGGTGTCGCGTGTAACGGGTCTTCTATCCGTCAACTGTCAGCTTATCCATGAACTGCCGCCGGACACGCGCGATCATCGAACGGGACGAGGAGGCCAGACTTTGCCCGGAAGCGCGGAGCGCCTTCGCCGCCCATCTCGCCTCTTGTCCGGCCTGTCGGAGGGAGCAGGAGGCGGCGCTTTCCCTCTCCGCGCTTCTCCGCTCCGGCGCGCCGGCCGCTCCGCCCCCGGGCTACTGGGACTCCTTCTGGCCGCGCGTGAGCGCCCGCCTCTCCGAGGAAACCGCGCCCGAGCCGCGCCGCGCCTTCCGGAACCCGTTCGCCTTCCGCTGGTCCGGCGCGTTGGCCCTGGCCGCGGCGGCGGCGTTGGCCTTCGTCGTCGTGGGGGGATACCTGGTCATCGGGCGACGGGGAGGGCCGGCGTCCCCGCCGCTCGCCCCGTCCGCGGCGGAGGGTGTGGACTACGTCATCGCCCGCGCGGAGAGCCCGCGCCCGGCGCCGGAGACGCATTACGTTCTCGCCCGCGGACGGGTGGCGGGCGCGGTTCCCGCCGCTTTCTCCCGGCCCGCGCCCCGCTCTTCTCCCGGCCGCTGGGCCTTCGCTCCGGCCCCGTCCTTCCCCTCCGATCATTTCATCCTCACCTCGGGGGGGAGGGGCGGCGCCCAGCCGCAGATATACTGGTAAAGGTTACGTGGGGTTACGTGGGGTTACATAAGGTTACGTAGGGTTACGCGAGGACGCGACAATGAGAAAAGCCATCGTCATCGCCGCGATGATGTTTCTGTTCGGCCCTCTGGCCGCGCGGGGTGGGCCAGCGCTGGAAGCGCTGGAGAAGGAGATCACCGAGATCATCGACCGCGCCGCCCCAGCGGTGGTCTCCCTGACCACCGAGCCGCTCTCTTACCGCTGGCCGGGCTTCCCCGAAGAGGCGCCGATCCCGGAATGGGCGCGGCGGTTCTTCGAGAACGGCCCCGCCGCGCCGAAGCGGCGGAGCCGGGGCTCGGGCTTTCTCATCGACGCCGAGGGGCACATCATCACCACCGCCGCCGTCCTGGAGGGAGCGCGGGAGGTCGAGGTCGCCTTCCCCGGGGGCGACAGCCTCCCGGCCCGGGTCCTGGGGCAGGATCCGCTCTGCAACCTCGCCCTCCTGAAGGTGGAAGGGGCGGGCCTTCCCCATCTCCCGCTCGGGGAGCCCGCCCCGCCGGTCCGGGGTTCCTGGGTGATCGCCATCGGGAATCCCTTCGGCCTCACGGTCAGCCCCTCCTGGGGGATCGTTAGCGGCCTGAAGCGGAGCGGCCTGGGAACGGCCGATTATGAAGACCTGATCCAGATCACCGCTCCCATCAACCCCGGGGACAGCGGCGGCCCGCTCCTCAATTCCCGGGGCGAGGTGATCGGGGTGGTCACCGCGACCCTTTCGGGCTACCGGGAGTTCGAGCTGGACTGGCCCTTTCTCAACCGCTTCCGTTCCGTTTTCCCCGGCGACCCCGCCGGCTGCCCCGGAGACGTCTTGCAGCCCAGCCTCGCCCAGGGGATCGGCTTCGCGATCCCGGTGGAGCTGGCCCGGGAGGTGGCGGAGCGGCTGAAGCGCTCGCCCGGAGCGGAACGGGGTTGGCTCGGCATCCGGATGCGGGCGGCCGCCCCCGCCGAGGCCCGGGAGCGCGGCGCGGCGGGTGGGGTGGCGGTCGAGGAGGTCCTGGCGGGGAGCCCCGCCGACCGCGCCGGCCTTCAGGCCGGCGATCTGATCGTCGCGCTGGACCGGAAGGAGATCGCCACGCCGATGAACCTCCAGAGGGAGGTCATGGTTTCGCCCCCCGGCCAAGAGGTCGTTCTGGAGGTCCTCCGGGGCCGGGATCGGATCAGCCTGCGCGCCGTCCTCTCGGCGGCTCCGGCCGGGGCGGGCGAAGCCGCACCCGGGGCCTTCACGCAGCAGACCTGAGCGGGATGACACCGATGCGAACCGCCTCCTGGGGATCCTTTCTCTCCGTGTTGATCGCCGCGGCCGTCGCGGCGGCCCTCTCCGCTCCCCCCGCCCCCGCCCAGACCGTTCCGTCGGAGCGGGCGCCGGGATCGCCCCGCCCCGCCGCCACCGCCGTTCCCTCCGCGCCCTTCAGCTTGCCCGCCGTCACCGCCCGCCTCGACCGGTCGAGGATCGCCGTCGGAGAGAGGGCCGAGCTGACGGTCGAGGTCTCCTGGCCGGGGTCGGCGGACGGCCTGGTTTTCGAGCCCCCCGCTCCCCCCGACTGCCATCTCCTCGCGGTGGAAGGCTCCGGCCAGGAGAGCCTCGCCGAGCTCTCCCCGTCCGGGCCGAGACAGGTTCTCCGCTATCGCTTTCATCTCCGGGCGCGGGAGAAAGGGGAGGGGCGGGTCGGCTACGTCGCGATCGCCTATCGCCGGCCCGGCGAGGAGGAGAGCCACACGCTGAAGAGCGCCCCGCTGGACGTCGCCGTCGTTTCCTCGCGCTTAGGACTGAAAACGGCTTTGCCGGCGGGCGCGGTGGCGATCGTGATCGCGGGCCTGCTCGCGCTCCGGCGCCGCGCGCGGAAAAGAAAAATCCGCGGCGCCCCCCTCCCCGCCGCCCCGTCCGGAGCGGAGTGGAAGGACGAGGCGCTCGCGACGCTTTCCCGGGCCAAGAAGCTCGCCGTGGAGGGGGAATCGGCCGCCACGGCCCGCGCCCTCTTCGAGGCGCTCTCCCTCCTCCTGGCCCGGAGGCACGGGGTGGAGATCGCCCGCGACGGCTGGCCGGAAAGGGTCATGGCCCTCGACCTCCCGGAGGGGACGCGCAAGGAGCTCGTCGAGATCGTCCGGACGGTCGAGCAGGCCCGTTTCGGGAGCCGGCTGGCCGCGGGGGGGGAGAACGAGGCCCTGATCAAACGGATACATTCGCTGGTCGAGAGGGACGGTTGAGGCCTCCCGCCGCCCGGCGATCAGTTCGGGATTGTCCAAGTTTCAAGATCGAGCCGAAAGGAGAGCTGCGATGACGACGGATATCCAAGAGATCAACGAAAAGGTCAAGGCGGCGAGCGCCTTCATCGAGAAGATCCGCTCCGAGATGGCCAAGGTGATCGTGGGGCAGACCTACCTGGTCGACCGCCTCTTGGTCGGGCTCCTCGCCAACGGCCACATCCTGATCGAGGGAGTGCCGGGGCTGGCCAAGAGCATGTCGGTCCGGGTCCTCTCCCGGGCGATCCGGACCAGTTTCCAGCGGATCCAGTTTACGCCCGACCTCCTCCCCGCCGACCTCCTCGGGACGCTGGTTTACAACCCCAAGACCGGCGATTTCAGCACCAAGAAGGGGCCGATCTTCTCCAACATCATACTCGCCGACGAGATCAACCGCGCCCCGGCCAAGGTCCAATCGGCGCTGCTCGAGGCGATGCAGGAGCGGCAGGTCACGATCGGGAAGGAGACCTTCCCCCTCCCCGAGCCCTTCCTGGTCCTGGCCACCCAGAACCCGATCGAGCAGGAGGGGACCTACCCCCTCCCCGAGGCCCAGGTGGACCGCTTCATGCTCAAGCTCAAGATCGACTACCCTTCCAAGAAGGAGGAGCGCCAGATCCTCGACCGGATGGCGGTGACCGACTACGAGCTTATGACCCAGCCGGCGGCCGACCCCTCCGAGATCATGGCCGCCCGCCAAGTGGTGGACGAGATCTATATCGACGACAAGGTCAAGGACTACATCATCGACCTGATCTTCGCCACCCGGAACCCCGAGACCTACCGGCTCGAGATCAAGGACTTTATCCAGTACGGGGCCTCCCCCCGCGCCAGCATCTACCTGACGCTCGCGGCCAAGGCCTACGCCTTCACCAAGGGGCGGGGCTACGTCACCCCCCAGGACGTGAAGTCGATCGGGATGGACGTGCTCCGCCACCGGGTGATCGTCTCCTACGAAGCGGAGGCCGAGGACCTCGCCCCCGAGGACGTGATCCAGAAGATCTTCGACCAGGTGGAAGTGCCTTAGTAGAGGGTGGGGGATAGAGGATAGGGGGTGGGGGATAGAGGGTAGAGGATAGGGGGTGGGGGATAGAGATAGAGGATAGGGGGTGGGGGATAGAGGGTAGAGGATAGGGGGTGGGGGATAGAGGATAGAGGATAGGGGGTGGGGGATAGAGGGTAGAGGATAGGGGGTGGGGGATAGAGTGCAGGGGCTTGGCTTGGGCGTACAGCAACCGGCCGGGAGGGTTTCGTGAGCTCAAAGAGGTTGCATGAGAATTTGGATGTCTGGCAGAAGGCGATAGAGCTTAGTGTTCTTATCTACAACGTCACCGCCAAGCTGCCAGATTCTGAAAAATTCGGATTATGTTCTCAGATGCGGCGGGCGGCTGTATCAGTGGGAAGCAATATTGCGGAAGGCGCCGCGCGGGGCACCACCAATCAATACATCCACTTTCTCTATCTGGCTCGCGGTTCGCTTGCCGAATTGGACACCCAGACGGAGATCTGTCGCCGACTGAAATATTTTGATCAAGCAACCTATGATCACATTATGGGATTAACCGAAACGGTGGGGCGGATGCTCACCAATCTGATCAAGTCCCTGAAAGCGAAGTAATAGGCCGCTATCCTCTAAACTCTATCCTCTATCCTCCGCCTATGCTGCCCAAGGATATTATAAAGAAAATCCAGCGGATCAAGATCGTCACCAGCCGCATGGTGAGCGACGTCTTCGCCGGCGAGTACCAGTCCGTCTTCAAGGGCCGGGGGATGGAGTTCGAGGAGGTGCGGGAGTACCAGCCGGGGGACGAGGTCCGGGACATCGACTGGAACGTCACCGCCCGGATGGGGCGGCCCTTCATCAAGAAGTTCGTCGAGGAGCGCGAGCTCACCCTGATGCTGCTCGCGGACCTCTCCGGCTCCAGCCAGTTCGGCAGCGCGGGGCGCTTCAAGAGCGAGCTGGCGGCCGAGCTCTGCGCGGTGCTGGCCTTCTCCGCCATCCGCAACAAGGACAAGGTCGGCCTGATCGTCTTCACCGACCGGATCGAGAAATTCGTTCCCCCGGCCAAGGGGTCCCGCCACGTCCTCCGGCTCATCCGGGAGGTCCTCTGCTTCCGCCCGACCGGGACGGGGACCGACCTCGGCCTCGCCCTCCAGTACCTGAGCAAGGTGGCCCGGCGGCAGACCGTCGCCTTCCTGATCTCCGACTTCGCGGACGCGGGCTTCGAGAAGGCCCTGCGCATCGCCCACCGCCGGCACGACCTCGTCCCGGTGGTGGTGGGCGACCCGCGGGAGGAGAGCCTCCCTCCGGTCGGCCTGATCGGTCTCCGCGACCCCGAGACGGGCGCGGAGACCATCCGGGACGCGGGCGACCCCTCCCTCCGGGAAGCCTTCGCGCGCCGCCGCGCGGCGGGGCGGGAGAGGCTCCGGAAGCTCTTCCGCTCCTCGGACATGGACTCGATCGAGGTCTCGACCTCTCGGCCCTACGAGAAGGACCTCCTCGCCTTCTTCCGGCAGAGGGAGAGAAAGTTCCGCTGAAGCTGATGGACAGCATGAACACTATGGACGATATGGACAGCAACAACCGACAAAACTCAGGCCCGACAGGATGCAAGCCACTCCTCGCCGCGGACCTTTAGGTCCGCGGGCCCGGCCGCCCCGACCCGGCCCGATGCAAGCTGGCTCCTGGACAGCGTTGATCCTGGCCGCCATCTTGGCCGCGCCCTCCCCGGGGCGGGGCCAGGAAGCGGCGTCGGTCGAGCTCCGCGCCCGTCTCGACCGGGACACGGTCGCGATCGGCGATCCCGTGACCTACTATTTCTCCGTCCGCGCCCCGGCGGGGACATCGGCGGCCCTCTCCGCTCCTCCGGACGATCTCGGCGCGCTCGAGGTCCGGGAGAGGGGGGAGGGGCCGGGGGAGCTCTGGCTTAGGGTCGCCGCCTTCGAGCCGGGCGTCCATCCCCTCCCCGCGCCGGAGGCCCGCCTGACCCTCCCCGATGGGCGGGAGGAGACGCTCGCCGCCTCGCCCCTCTCTCTGCGGGTCATAAGCTCGCTCTCCGGAGCGGGCGGCGGGGAGGACATCCGGGAGATCAAGCCCCCCCGGGCGCTCCCGGTCTCCCGCCTCCTCCCGGTCCTGGTCGGGGCGGGGGCGCTGGCCCTCCTCGCCGCCCTCCTCTTCCTCGTCCGCTTCCTCCGCCGGCCGCCGGCCGCGGCGCTCCCGCCCCCGCCCCGCCCGGCCCACGAGATCGCCTACGAGGAGCTCCGGAGGATCAAGGAGCAGGACCTGCCGGGGCGCGGTCGGATCGAGGAGTTCTACGTCAGTGTCTCCGGCGTGGTCCGCCGCTACCTCGAGAACCGTTTCGCCCTCCGCTCGCCGGAGCGGACGACGGAGGAATTCCTCTCCGAGATGGCCTCATCCCAGGCCCTCTCGCTCCGGCACCAGGAGCTGGTGGGGGATTTCCTCGCCCACTGCGACCTGGTGAAGTTCGCGCGTTTCCGCCCCGCGCCGGGCCAGGTGGCGGGCGTCTACGACTCGGCGGTGACCCTGGTCGACGAGACCAAGCCCGCCGCTCCGTCCGGCGCGGCGAATAGTCCGGCGGACGAAAAATCTCTCGTCCCGTCGGGCGAAACCGTCTCCCTCCGTCCCCCCCATAAAAAACTCTAAACTCTAAACTCATTTTCATGATCTTCCACAGCCCCCAATTCCTGCCCCTGCTCCTCCTGGTCCCGCTCTACCTCCTCCTCTACCGCTGCCAGCGGCGGGGGCTCAACGTAACCTTCAGCGCCGCCGCCGAACTGGCCGCCGTCTCCCGTCCGCCGCCCTTCCTCCTCCGCCACGGCCCCGCTCTTCTGCGCGCGCTCGCGATCTTCTGCCTGGTCATCGCGCTGGCTCGCCCCCAGAAGGGGCGGGAGGAGACCCGCGTCAGCTCGGAGGGGATCGATCTCATCCTCGCCCTCGACGTCTCCGGAACGATGGACGCCTACGATATGAAGCTCGGCGGCGAGCCGGCGAGCCGACTGGACGCGGTCCGGAAGGTCGCCGCCGATTTCGTGCGGGCGCGCCCGGCCGACCGGATCGGCCTGGTCGTTTACGCCCTCCAGGCCTTCACCCAGTGCCCCCTCACGCTCGACCACCCCGTCCTGATCGACTTTCTCGACCGGATGCAGGTCGGGATGATCGACCCCTCGCGGACGGCGGTCGGCCTGGCTCTGGCCACCGCCGTCAACCGCCTCCGCGCGAGCGAGGCCAAGAGCAAGGTGATCGTCCTTCTCACCGACGGGCGCAACAACGTCACCCGGGTCGACCCCCTGACCGCCGCCCAGGCGGCCAAGGCCCTCCGGATCAAGATCTACGCCATCGGGGCGGGGGGGCGCGGCCTCGCCCCCGTCCCCCGGCGCGACCGCGCGGGGAGGATCGTCGGCTGGGGGCGCCAGCCGTTCGATCTGGACGAGGAGTCGCTGAAGAAGATCGCCGAGATCGGGGGGGGCGAATACTTCCCGGCCACGGACGCCGAGTCCCTCTCCCGGATCTTCGGGATCATCGACCGGATGGAGAAGACGAAGGCCGAGACCGTCATCTACCGCGAATACCGCGAACTCTACCTCTATCCGGCGCTCCTCGCCCTGGCCCTGATCGCCGGCGCGGCGGCAGCGGAGGGGACAAAGTTCCGCATCCTGCCATGAAATTCGGCGCTCTCCATTTCGCCTGGCTTCTCCTGGGCCTTCCCCTGCTCGTTTTATTCTTCCGCCTGGCTGCCTCCCGCCGGCGGCGGGCGGAGGAGGCCTTCGCCGAACGCCCGCTCTGGGACCGGCTCTCCCGGGGGGTGTCGCCGTCCCGCCGCCGGCTGCGCCTCCTTCTCCTCCTCCTCGCCGACGCCGTCCTGATCGGGGCGCTCCTCGACCCCCGCTGGGGCTACCATTGGGAGGACGTCCGGCGGTCCGGCACCGACCTGATCGTCGCCCTTGACACCTCGAAGTCCATGCTGGCCACGGACGTAAAACCCAACCGCCTGGCGCGGGCCAAGCGGGAGACCGAGGACCTGCTCGGACTGGTCCGGGGCGACCGGGTGGGGTTGATCGCCTTCGCCGGCGCGGCCTTCTCGGCCTGCCCGCTGACCCTGGACTACGGCGTGGTGCGGATGCTCCTGGACGACGTCACGGTGGACTCGGTCCCCCGCGGGGGGACGAACCTGGCGGCAGCGATCGACGAGGCGGTGCGGGCCTTCCGGAGCGGCCCCGAGCGGAAGAAGGCCCTCCTCCTGATCACGGACGGGGAAAGCCTAGAGGGGGACTACCAGGCGGCGGCGGCGCGGGCGAAGGAGGCCGGGGTGAAGATCTTCGCCATCGGTGTGGGCTCGGAGTCCCCGATCGAGATCGCGACCCCGAACGGGACCGCTTATCTCAAGGACCGGGAAGGGAACATCGTGGTGAGCAAGCTCAACGAGGCCGCGCTCCAGGCGGTCGCCCTCGACACCGGCGGGGCCTATCACCGCGCCACGCCCGAGGGACTGGAGCTCGCGTTGATCTACAAGGACCGGATTGCTAAAATGGAGAAGAGCGAGTTGGAAGCCTCCCGCCGGAAGGTCTTCGAGCCGCGCTTCCAGTGGCCGCTGGGGCTGTCCCTCCTCCTGCTCTTCGCCGCCTCCGTCCTGGGCGAAGGGAAGGGCGGGGGAGGCGCGGGTTTCCGTCGGTTCCGCCGCCGGGCGGCCGCAACCGAGGAGGGGCGATGAAGGTATCCCTGGCTCTGCGCTTGGCTCCGGCGTCCGCCGCGTTGCTCCTCGCCCTCCCGCTCTGCGCCGACGGGGGTTCGGCGGCCTCCGCGGTCGCGGAGGGAAACCGGCAATACGCCGGCGGGAAATACGACGAGGCGATCCTGAATTACCAGAAGGCCCTCCAGGAGCTCCCCGAATCGCCGGAGGTCTTCTTCAACTTGGGGGCCGCGGAGTACCAGAAGAAAAACTACGAGCAGGCCGGGAAGCTCTTCGGGCGGTCGATCGCGCTCTCCGCCGCCCTCCAGGCCCCGGCCGCCTACAACCTGGGGGGAGCCCTCTACCGGGAAGGGAAGCTCATCGAGTCGCTCGCCGCCTTCAAGAAGGCGATCGAGCTCGACCCGCGGGACGCGGACGCGAAGTTCAATTACGAGTTGGTGAGCCTCAAACTCAAGGAGCAGGAGCAGAAGCCGCCTCCGAAACCGGAGGAAAAGCAGGACCAGAAAAAGCCCGAGGAGCAGAAGCAGGAGGAACAGTCCGCCGCTCCCCAGCCCTCCCCCTCGCCCGCCGCTTCGCCGCCCCCCCCGGAGCCGAGGCAGGAGATGAACCGGGACGAGGCGGAGCGGATGCTCGACGCGCTCAAGGCGGAGGAGGAGGAGCAGCGCGAGGAGCGGGTCCAGGAGAAGCCGCAGGAGCTACCGGAAGTACTGAAAGACTGGTAGATGGGAGAGGGTAAGGTGGGGCAAAAACCGTGCGCCGGGCTGCACCATTAACCTTACCCATTAACCAGACCAACAGCCTTACCTTAACCCATCGACTATCATTGAGTATGCTCAGAGGACTATCGACATTGCTATCTGTATGTCTGGCGTTGATCCTCCCCGCCGCCCTCCCCGCCGCCGAGGTCTCCTTCCAGGCGAGCGTGGACAAGGACGTCATCTCCCGGATCGGGGACCGGCTTATCTACACACTGACGGTGACGGGCGCGGCGGAGGGCGAGCCGGAGCTCCCCCCCCTCAATGATTTCCAGATCGTCCGGACCACGACGTCCTCCCAGATCTTGGTGATCAACGGCGAGGCGATCTCCAGCCTAAGCTGGAACTACGTTCTGGTGCCGACGCTGGCGGAGGAGGAGAAGGAGATCTTGATCCCCTCCGCCCATCTGCGCTCGGGTGGGAAGACCTACGCCAGCAACGCGCTCCGGGTCAAAATCGTGAAGGCCGCCGCGCCCGCTCCCCCGCCCGTCCGCCCCGCGGCCCCGGCTCCGGCGGCGGACCGGGTGAGGCCCTCCGCGGACCGCCCGCTCTTCATCGAGACCTCAGTCGACACGAAGGAGGTTTTCGAGGGCGAGCAGGTCACGCTCGCCTTCCGCCTCTTCTCCTACGGCCTCCAGCTCGCCAACATCCAGTACGCCGCCCCACCCACCGTCGGCTTTCTGGAGGAGAGCGTCTCGGGGCAGAAGAACTACGAGCAGGAGCGGGACGGCGTCCCCTACGTGGTCAACGAGCTCAAGAGCGCGATCTTCCCCTTGCGGGCGGGGGAGCTGACCGTGGGGTCGGCGGAGCTCAAGGGAGACGTCCTGGTCGCCGCCCGCCGGGGGGGGCGCTCCCTGATCGACGATTTCTTCGCCGATGATTTCTTCAGCCCCTTCGCCTACGAGCGCCGCCCGTTCAGCCTGCGCTCGGACCCGATCACCGTCACGGTCAAGCCCCTCCCCGCGGAGGGTCGCCCGGCCGATTTCAGCGGCGCGGTCGGCCGCTTCACGATGACGGCCGAGGCGAGCCCCCGCCGGGTCAAGGCGGGGGAGCCGATCACCCTGACCGTCCGCATCGCCGGGGAGGGGAACCTCGATGCCGCCCGGACGGCGGTCTTCCGCCCCGGGGAGGCGTTCAAGACCTACAGCCCGGAGGTGGAGACCCGGAAAAAGGCGGAGGGAGACCGAATCGGGGGGGAGAAGGTCTTCAAGCAGGTGGTCATCCCGCTTAAGGAAGGGGCGCAGGCCATTCCCCCGGTCAAGTTCAGCTGGTTCGACCCTGCCGCCGCCGCCTACCGCAGCGAGCAGTCGTCCCCGATCGCGATCACGGTCGATCCGGCGCCCGCGGAAGGCCCGGCGCTGCTGGTGGAAGCGGCGAAAACCCAAGGGAACAAGACCGGGATCGCCCTGCTCCAGAAGGATATCCTCTATATCAAGGACGCGAGCGGCGGCTTCGTCCGCTCTCACCGCCCCTTCTATGGGTCCGCCTGGTACTGGGCGGCCCACCTCCTCCCCCTCCTGGTCATCCTGGCCACGGCCCGGATCCAGTCGCGGAGGGAGCGGCTGCGCTCCGACCGGGTCTACGCCCGCAAGGTGCGGGCGAGCCGGGCGGCGCGGGGGCGCTTCCGGGAGGCGGCACGCTTCCTCCGGGCCGGCGAGACGGCGAAGTTCTACAGCTCCGCGCACCGGGCCTTAGTCTGCTACCTGGGGGACAAGCTCGGACTCCCCTCCGGCGCGATCGACTTCGAATCGGTCGCCGCGAGGCTCAAGCCGGCCGGGGCGCCTCCGGATCTGCTCGCCGACTTGCAGGAGGCATTCAACGCCTGCGACTGCGCGCGCTACACCCCCTCCGCCTCCGCGGAGGGGATGGCGGGGTTCCTGGAGAAGGCGGAGGGGATCGTCGACCGCCTGGAGAGGATGAAGATACGGTGAAGATCGGGCGGCGCGATATGTCATTGCCTCGCCCCCTTCGCTTCGCTCCGGGGTCTCGCGATAGCCCGGCATTAGGGATCGAGAGAATGAACGGATTCTGGAAATTATTCCCGATGGCGGCCCTGCTAGCTTGGACCGCCCCGCTCTCCCGGGCGGAACCGGCCGACGCCGTCGAGGCCGCCGGGCTCTTCCGCGAGGCCAACGCCCTCTACGGCCAGGGGAAATACGCCGAGGCGGCGGAGGCCTACCAGGGGATCGCGGACCGGGGGTTCTCCGGCGCCGCCCTCTACTACAACCTGGGGAACGCCTACTTCAAGGAGGGCGTCCTCGGCCGGGCCGTCCTGAACTACCGGCGGGCCTGGAAGCTCTCCCCCGGCGATCCGGAGATCGCCAAGAACCTGGAATACGCCCTGGAGAACGTCCGGGACGATCTCGCCGCGCTCCCCCTCCCGATCTGGGAGCGGGCGCGCCTCCTGGTTGTCCGCCAGCTCCCCCTGGGGGCCTGGATCGCTTTTGCCTCGTCCCTTTACTTCCTGGCCGGCGGGATCGTCCTCCTGGCGCTCCTGGTCCCGTCCCTGCGGCGGCCGGCGGGGACGGTCCTCAAAATCCTCCTCGTCCTCCTCCTCGCCTCCGCCCTCTGCGCCGCTCTCGCCTACGCCTACTACCGGACCCCGCGGGCGGTCATCGTGGAACGGGAGGTGGAGGTCCGCTACGGGCCCCAGGAGAAGGACGCGGTGGCCTTCGCGCTCCACGAGGGGTCGGAGGTCAAGATCGTGCGCGCTGCCCGCTCCGGCTGGGTCCAGATCTCGCTTCCCGACGGCAAGTCGGGCTGGGTGACGGCGACGGCGGTGGAGAAGATCTGAGCCGGCGCCTATCGTCGGACGGGCCTGGAGAAGGACGTCCACGAATTGCCACGAATGGGCATGGCTTAGGATTAACCGCGAATTCGCGCGAATAAGGCGCTAATGGGCGTGGCTGGAGCCGGACGGTCGCGCGGGCCCGGCGGCCCGGATCGCGACAGGAATGTCGCTCCCACAAACGAGCATTGAGCGATCGAGAGCGAGACTGTGGGAGGGGCATTCCTGCCCCGATCCATTGGGATTATTTTTCCTCGTTGGTCGGCCCTTCCCGAACCCCCAGTCTCCTCTCCCACTCCTCCGCCCCCGGGATGTCCCCCTTTTCCCGGTAGATACGCGACAGGAGGAGATAGAAACGCGGCTCCTCCGGCCAATAGGAGAGGCCTTTCCTCAGGCACTCCTCGGCCCGCCCTAGATCGCCCAGGTTGACGTAGCAGGCAGCCAGGTTGTAGAAGGCGAGGAGGTTCTTCGGATCGAGGAGGAGGACCTGCTTGAAGTTCTCGATCGCCGGCTTGAGCTCGCGCCGGTTCAGGTGGATGACGCCGCGGTTCAGGTAGCCCGCCGGGTAGTCGGGGAAGAGGGCGAGGGCGCGGTCGATATACCGTTCCGCTTCCTCGTAGTCCCGGAGATGGTCGATGTAGATCACCGCCAGGTTGTTGTAGGCCCCGACGAAGGTGGGGTCGAGCTCGATCATCCGCTTGAACTCCCGGGCCGCCTTCTCGAAGCGCCCGGCGTCGAGGTAGGCCTTCCCCAGGTTCCCGTGCACGCGGGCCTTCCCCTCCGCCTTCAAAACGTTGTCCTCCCAGAGCGAGATCGGGTCGCGCCAGACGAGGTTTCTTCGATAGGCGAGGAGGGCGAGGAGGGCGAGACCCCAGGCGAAGAAGACGGTGGTTATCCGTCTCCCTTTGCCGGCCGATTCCAGGAACGATCCGGCGAGAAACGCGACTCCCGCCATCGGGAGGTAGAGGCGGTGCTCGACGCAGGCGTCAAGGATGGGGATGACGGAGGATTCCGGGACGAGGACGATCACGAACCAGAGCATTCCGAAGGCAACCCGGAAATATCTTCGCTTCATCGCCGCGCCGGCGGCGATGAAAATCGAAAGCGTCGCCAGCAGGGAAATCCAGCCGGAAGGCTGGAAAAGCGAAAATATTTTAGGATAGTCGTATTCCACGCGCTGGCCGGCCGGGAAGAAGACCAGGCGGAGATAGGTGATCAGGACGCGGGGCTGGGTGATGAGGTAAACCCGCGGAGACCCCCCGTGCCCCTGAGCGGCGGCGTCGAGCAAACCGGCCTTCTTCGCCCACTCGATCTGGCCGGAGTCGTTGTAGTAGGGGTTGTCGCGATGGAGGTAGGCGAGCGTCGCGAAGAAAAGGAGGGAGAGAAAGAAGGGGAGGAGGATGAGAAGCTTGCGCCCTTTCGCCCGCGTCGCGTCCCTCACGATCAACGTCTCGACCAGGAGCAGCGCGAACGGGAGGGAGACGGCGAACTCCTTGGTGAGCATCGCACCGAAGCAGGCGATGAAAGACAGGATATAAAAGATGTAGTATCGCTTCGCTTGCGTGATCGCCCCTTGGCCGCCTCCGGCGGTCAAGGGGCTTGCAGTATCGCTTCGCTTGCAGGATGGGGCGAAGCTGGTGCCCGGCCGCGGCTCCGGCGTCGCCCCGGGAGGGGCGACGCTACAAGCGCTCCGCGCCTTCAGGTAGAGGAGGACGCTGAGGAGATAGAAGAAGGCGGCTAAGGAGGTGGCCCGCTGGACGACGTAGGTCACGGCCTGGGTCTGGAGGGGGTGGCAGAGGAAGACGAGGGAGGAGAGGAGGGCGACCGCCGCGCGCCCGGGGAAGAGGCGGCGGCAGAGGAAATAGACCAGGGCGGCGTTCAGGAGATGAATCGCGGCGTTGACCGCGTGATAGGGGAGGGGGTCGAGGCGGGAGAAATGGAAGTTGCCGGCCAGGCTCAGGTATGTGCAGAACCGGGTTGGCCAGAAGGCCCAGATCGCCCGGAGGTCTCCGAGGTGGCGGATGGCGGCGTTGTCCCGGATGGAGGGGGAGTCGTCGAGGTGGAAGGAGGCGGAGAGGGAGGGGAGGTAGATCGCGATCCCGATCAGGAAGATCAGGGCTAGGTGCCAGAAGACGGTGCTTCGCCCCCGTTTCGGCGTCGGGGAGGGAACGGCGTTGGTAGAGGATATTTCCACAACTGTCCATAATACCTCGAGGACTTGTTCGCCGACAAGAGGAAGACAAAGCCGTGGTTTCCGCCATTCCGGCGACGGTTTCTGTTCCTCGCGGCGGGCCTGAATTCAGCCGATTTCACTTGACGGGATATGAATTTTCGATATTATCGGATTAGCCATAAGACACTACACCCCAATAGGGCGGATGGCCGTGAGCGGCGAGCGTTATCCGGATTTTCAATTGCTCATTAGGTTTTTGGGGCGCAGCTGCGACCCTGCTTAGCCGGCAGGGTTTTTTTATTGTCCAATGCCCAGGAGGTGAGAGATGACCCGCCTGATCCGTTATTCTCTTCTCTTCTCTTCTCTTCTCTTCTCGCCTTTCCTCTTAGCGCGAGCGCCTGATGCTCCAGTTGTCTATGTAGATACATTGGTGGATACTCATCCGTAGATTCCGACTCCCCGATATATAGCGCTTATCAAAGTACAAGAGCAGGGAATATAGATGGGATCTTAATGATAATTGGTCCATGAGCAATGGGAGTTTGGCTCATAAGTCCGTTCCGCATTGGAGACAAGCAATGAAAATACTAATATCGATGGCTATATCAATCGTGGCTATAGGTGTGGTGTCTGCCGGGGCGTTTCCTGCGGGATTAGAGCTTGAATATTCTACATATCTGGGTGGAACAAGCTACGAAGGGAGCGCTTATACATGTCCTAACAACCAGATCCTGAGACTGGGGATTTGAAGGAAAGGGGTAACACTCTAAAGCAAGGGTTCCACCCGGGAACCGAA